>Ga0131853_10013509_pt1 | contig 14972 bp, 13 predicted proteins | sample TergutLab28metaG_FD_92764 | JGI IMG/M metagenome (GOLD analysis project Ga0131853, IMG submission 92764) | Labiotermes labralis P1 segment gut microbial communities from Petit-Saut dam, French Guiana - Lab288 P1 (version 2) (version 2) | ecosystem: Host-associated > Arthropoda: Insects >... | reverse complement strand
GGTAAGTGCTAGTATAATGTTAAAAACAGGGGCTGGGGAAAGCGTATAAATGCGCAATCCCCGTCCTTTGCTTCGGACGGAGATCACTTTTTGATGTTATTTCAACTTATCGACTGCACTTAAACCATTGATATTACTGGATTTCTTAAAAAGTTCTGTATCACCATTTCGACCAAGTGGAACAAATGCGAACGCACCCCGATGGTTTTTGTTGGGGAGACGTTCGCATTTGTGTTTTCGTTGGATAGACGAAGTGAAGGCTGATATGCTCGAGTATCTCGTAACGCGCAAAGAGTATTGACTTTCCAAGAGAAGCAAATTTATAATAAATAGGAGCAATCAAAATGCGTAAAGCAGATTACGAATGAGGAGTGGAGCACATGGGGACCGTAAATGAAATGCTGAAAGATATCTGCATCCCGCGCATGGTGCGCGCGCGCCAAAGATTCGATGAAAGCTGTATCGAGGATGTCACCGGGACGCTGCGAGAGGAACTTTCACGCGAAGCAATCGCCGCGCTTGTCAGGCCCGGCATGCGCATTGCGATCACGGCAGGTAGCCGGGGGATTGACAATATTGCGCTCGTCATTCGTGAAATTTCCCGTTTTCTAAAAGAAAAGGGAGCGCATCCCTTTGTAATCCCGGCGATGGGCAGTCATGGCGGCGCGACGGCCTACGGTCAAATGGAGGTGCTGGAGTCTTTCGGCATTGTCGAGGCGTATATTGGCTGTCCCATCCACGCGTCTATGGAAACCGTCTGCATCGGGGCCTTGGATGACGGAAGACCAATCCAGATAGACAAATACGCCGCTGAAGCAGACGGCATTATTCCGGTAGGGCGCATAAAGCCGCATACCGCCTTTCGTGCCAGATATGAAAGCGGTGTGATGAAGATGATGGGCATAGGCCTTGGCAAGCAGCAGGGGGCTGAAGTTTGTCACAAAGCCGGCATTCTGCACCTGGGTGAAAATGTCGAAAAATTTGCCTTTGGCGTATTGCGCCACGCAAACATTCTGTTCGGCGTGGGACTGATCGAAAACGCCTTCGACAAAACCGCAATGATACGCGCCATGACCCGGGAGGAAATTCCGGAGATGGAACCCGTTCTTTTGAACATGGCAAAAGCGAAGATGGCCCGCATCATGTTCGATCAAGTGGATGTCCTGGTCGTCGATGAAATTGGGAAAGATATTAGCGGTGAGGGCATGGATCCCAATATTGCGGGACGTTGGATTGTACCGAATATCAAAAGTGGCATAGATGCCACCCGCATTGCAATTCTGGACTTGACCGATGCGTCCCACGGGAATACGACAGGTCTCAGCATGGCAGATGTCTGCTCCAAGCGTGTTGTGCAAAAAATGGACACAGAAGCCACCTATCCGAACTCGTTGACCAGCACGGTAACGATACTGTCTGGGATACCCATGTATTTTGATAATCATCGCTATACGATCCAAGCGGCAATCAAGATGTTGCCTGGAAAAACCCCGGAAGAAATCACCATGATCCGGATTAAGAACACCCTTGAACTCGGCGTGATCGAACTCTCTGAAAATTTGTTGGCGCAGGCGCAGGAAATTCCGGGCCTAGAAATCCTGGGGGAACCCTATGCACTTGCTTTTGATGAAAGTGGAGATTTGTTTTAGCATCAGTTCTTAACAAAAAGCGGGGACAGCTCGGACATGTGGCCTTGCGCTGTGCATACAAGTATGATACGATAAATTGGCTAGAGTTCATCTGCGGCGAATCATTTGATTCGGTGTCATGGGAAAAACAAAGGAGGGGGGCGCTCCTGTGCAATACACGTATCAGACCAGCGGCGTCTGTTGCCGGGAACTACATTTTTCCGTTGAAAATGGCATCCTGACCGAGCTTGCGGCAATCGGCGGCTGTGCCGGGAACCTCCAAGGGATTTGCAAATTGGTGGAAGGGATGCCTGTCGATCAAGTGATTGACCGTCTGGCCGGAATCCACTGCGGTGACAAACCCACCTCCTGCCCGGATCAGTTGGCGTCGGCCCTTAAAAATTTGGCATAGTTGCGCTTTGGCCAGTCGGGTACACTATGGACAAGCCACCTAAAAAAGAGAGAGGAGGAAGCGCCATGTTGCAGACGATGGAAAAAACCACGAGACGAAATCAATTTTTTCGCTCCGTGGTTTTATTTTTCATGTTCTGTGTTATGGGCTGGTGCTGGGAGTTCATGCTGGGGCGTATCTTTGAAAACGCCTGGCAAAACCCCGGATTCTTACACGGCCCGTGGTTGCCAATCTACGGCGTCGGCGTCCTGTCTATGGCCGCTGTATGGCACGCAATCCGGAAAAAATTCCCTCGCCCACTACCTCACTGGCTGACGGCTGTCTCTATGTTTCTCCTGGCGGGGAGTTTGGCCACTGCGCTGGAGTGGGTGACCAGTCTCGCCGCAGAGCATTTCTTCGGACTTAAACTGTGGGACTACAGCCAATACCCATGGAATCTGGATGGGCGCATCTGCCTTTACGCCTGGACGCTGTTCGGCTTTGGCGGTATATTGACTGTATTTTTCCTGCTGCCCCGATTCTCCAAATGGCTGGATCGCCTGCGTCCCGTCGCAGAAATCCGCCTGGGGGTGGCGATACTTGTCATTATGGGGATTGATTTGATCTATACGCTGTGGAGTCTGTAAGGCGTCAAAACGCCGCCTAAAACCACACGAATCTGTGATAATACAAAAAGCCAGAGTAGTTCATTTTGCTCTGGCTTTACTGATTTATTTAACCTTCTTGTCGCTAAATCCCCCGCTCCGCCATTAAAACTTCAATCTCCTGTTCATTGATGCCCACCATGGCCTCGCCCAGGTCTTCCGAGACTTTGGCCAAGAGGTCAAAGTCAGTATAGTTGGTCGCCGCCTCGACGATGGCTGCCGCCCGCTTTGCGGGGTCGCCGGATTTGAAGATCCCGGAGCCCACGAACACGCCCTGGGCGCCTAATTGCCGCATGAGGGCCGCATCCGCCGGGGTGGCGACGCCGCCTGCGGAGAAGTTCAACACGGGCAGTTTCCCGTTTTCGTGGACGTATACCACCAGATCGTAGGGGACTTGCAGTTCTTTCGCGGTGTGGTATAGCTCGTCTTTCGACAGGGTGGCCAGCCGCCGCATCTCGCCCTGGATCTGGCGCATGTGCCGCACGGCCTGGATCACGTCCCCCGTCCCCGCTTCGCCCTTGGTGCGGATCATAGAGGCCCCCTCTTGGATCCGACGCAAGGCCTCGCCCAAGTCTTGGGCGCCGCAGACGAAGGGCGTCTGGAACTGGGATTTATCAATGTGATACTTGTCGTCGGCCGGGGAGAGGACTTCGCTCTCGTCGATAAAGTCGATCCCGATGGCCTCCAGGATCTGGGCCTCTACAAAATGGCCGATCCGGCACTTGGCCATGACGGGGATGGACACCGCCTCTTGGATGCCACGGATCATCTTCGGGTCGCTCATCCGGGATACGCCCCCCGCCATCCGGATATCCGCCGGGATTCGCTCCAGGGCCATAACGGCAGAAGCGCCCGCATCTTCGGCGATTTTTGCCTGTTCCGGCGTGGTGACGTCCATAATAACCCCACCCTTGAGGATGAGGGCCAACTCCTGGTCAAGTTCTTTTCTTTTGATTGACATGGTAACAACTCCTAAGGCTAAACATCTAATGATTTAGTATAAAGCAAGTGGGCGGGAAAGTCAAACTTTCCCGCCCACTTGTTTTTTCAGGGTTATTCAGATTCAGAGTACGTAAACGATTTGAATACGCTGTCTTCAAACGTGCTGACCTGGTTATATATCCCACTGGCGATGATGTGTTCGATGGATTTTCCCGTCCGCTCCGAAATATGCTCTAACCATTTACAGACCACTTCGTCGAGTTCGATTGTAAACTGCCGCATGGGTATGACCTCCCCTATCTTTTCGTTTTGTAATGAATACATTCCAATATTATCACAAGAATATGTGACAATCAAGTGGAATATATACATTCCAAAAAAGATTGGGTAAAGCGTATGGCAAACAGACTAAAACAAGATATATGCATTGGGGAAAATCTGAAAAAATATAGAAAAAAAGCAGGTATGTCGCAAGAACATGTTGCCGCAAAGCTACAGGTTCAAGGCATAGACATTGTCAGAGAAATCATATCACAAATGGAACTGGGGAAATGCAATATCCGCATCAGTGTGTTGCTGGCATTGGCAGAGATGTACCGTGTGCCAGTTGCGGCGTTCTTCGCAGATTTAGAGCGGTATGAATAGGCTCCTGCAACTGACGCCCCAAGAGCGGAGCGATTGGCACGGCGGAAGGGGTGCCTGACCGGGGGAGGGCGCACCCCTAAATCACCAGGCCCCCATTGGGACTAATCACCTGTCCCGTGAGAAACTGGGCCTGATCCGACGCCAAAAAGGCCACCAGGGGGGCGATGTCCGCCGGGCGGCCTATGGTGCGGAGGGGGGTCTCCCCGATTAGTTCCGCCAGATCGGCGGGGGAGAGATCACCCACCATGTCTGTATCCACGGCACCGGGGGCCACGCAGTTGACCCGGATGCCGGATGGCCCCAGCTCTTTGGCCAGAGATTTGGTCAATCCGATCACTGCCGCCTTGGTGGTGGCATAGGGTGCCTCGCAGGAGGCCCCCACCATCCCCCAGACCGAGGCAATATTGACAATCACGCCCCGCTTGGCCCGGATCATGTGGGGCAGGGCGCACTGGGTGCAATGGAATACGCCGTCCACATTGACGGCGAATAGTTCCCGCCACAGCCGGATGCTGGTCTCCGTGAATAGGCCGTAGGCGGCGATGCCAGCATTGTTGACCAGTAGATCCACAGGTCCTGCTACCCGAAACATCTCGCTGACCTGGAGAAACTCCCGCACATCGGCTTGGATTGCCATGCCGCCCGTCTCCTCCGCTAAGGCCTGGGCCGCCGCTTCCGAGGTGTGGTAGTTGATCCGCAAATCCCAGCCGTCTTTGGCCAGGGCGCGGCATATCTCCGCCCCGATTCCTTTGGCGCCGCCGGTGACCAGTGCGATTTTGCTCATTGAATCGGCTCCCTCTCTAAAACTTCGCCAATTTATCGTACACGTTCAACAGCGCGAAGTAACTCTCATCAAAAACCTCCCGCAATGGCCCGTAGGCCCCGTGGGCCGCCAGATCCGGCTCGATGACGTCGTCCACCCGGATGAACCGGTCAATGGCGTCAAAGCTGGGCAGGACACCTGCGCCGACCCCTGCCGCCACGGCGGCGCCCATGGAGGTGGCCTCGTCCAGATGGGCCAGCTTCACGGCCCGTACACCGTAGATGTCCGCCAAAAGCCGCCGCACCGGGCCGCCCTTGGCCAGCCCGCCGATGATGTTCATCTCCCCAATCGGCACGTGGCCCCGGAAGATATCCAATATGATGGCCATGTTCATGAGAATCCCCTCCACCGTGGCACGGAGCATATCGCCACGGGTATGCTCCATTTTCAGGCCGATAAAGGCCCCCCGGGCGTTGGAATTCCAGCGTGGACTCCGCTCCCCCAGGAGATAGGGCAGAAATAGCAGCCCGTTGGCCCCCAGGGTGCTCTGGGCCATGGCCTCGTTCATCAGATCATAGGCCAGCCCGTCGCACAGGACATTTTTGGCGAAAGAATAACTGTTCCCGGCGGCCTGCATACTCCCCGTGGGGGAGTACATCCCCGGCACCATATGGGCAAAGTTGAACGTGCGCAACTGATTGTCATAGATGGGCTTCTCGCTGCACAGTGCGATCCAGGCGGAGGAGCCCAGATAGTTGTAGGTCAGCCCCTCCCGCACACTGCCCGCCCCCACAGAGGCGCACACGCCGTCGCCGCCGCCTAAGATGATCGGCGTCCCGGTTGCCAACCCGCACTCCGCCGCGATGGAGGCGGTCACCTCTCCCGCCACGTGGGTGGAAGGATACGCGTCGGGTAACATCTCCCGTGGGATATTCGCCGCCTGTAAAATCTCATCACTCCAATCCAGAGCATTCAGGTCGAAGCAGTTGGTGCCGCAGGCGTCGGAATAATCCGTGGCAAAGGCCCCTGTGAGCCGCCCGATGACGTAATCTTTTGGGTTGAGCATTTGATAGGCGGCCTGATAGACTTCCGGCTCGTGGTCTCTGACCCACATGAGTTTTTCGATGCTGTAGCTGGCGCTGATCTTATGGCCGACGATCCGGTAAAAGCGTTCTTCATCTATCCTGTCCCGGAGCCGTTGTTCCTGTTCCGTACTCCGCTGATCCGCCCAGATGATGGCTTGGCGCAGAGGGCGGTGGTTCTTGTCCACCAGGACGCAACCCATCATCTGCCCGCTGAATGCGAGGCCGGCGACGGCTTTTTTATCCACGTTTTGTAAGAGAATCTGATTGCTCTCACAGACGGCCCGCCACCAGTCCTCCGGGTTTTGTTCCGCCCAGTTCCCGTTGAAGAAATTGGTGCCATAGGAGCAGGTTACGCTGGACACCAGTTCTCCGTCGGTGGTAAAAAGGGTCGCTTTGTTCCCGCTGGTGCCGAGATCGTGGGCGATTAGGTATTTCATGTGGACATCACCTCGTCGGTATGATTTCTAACCAGTAGTCATCGGGGTCATTAATAAAATAAATCCCCATGCCGGGGTTTTCGTAGCAGATACAGCCCATGGCCTTGTGTGTTTCATAGGCCGCGTCATAGTCGTCGACTTGGAAGGCCAAATGGAACTCGTTATCCCCCAGATCATAGGGTTCCGTCCGATCCCGCAGCCAGGTCAGCTCCAATTGATGGGGCGTGATCCCGTCTCCCAGGAATACGAGCTTGAAGCTCCCGTCAGAGGCCGTGTGCTCTTTGACAGGCACGAGGCCCAGGGCCTCTTCATAGAATTTGAGGCTCTTTTCCAGATCCAGTACGTTGAGGTTGTTGTGGATGAATTTGAACTTCATAGGGTTCTCCTCGCATTACTGTGTTTCCCCCGCCTGGGGCGGGAGAAGCACGAAATTGAACGATTGCCCCACCGCATAAACGGTGGAGCAATCGGGCGTTCGTCAATCCGTAGGGTCTGGGTCTGGGGATGGCGGATCCGGAGGTGGCGGGGGCGGTGGGTCAGTTGTCCCTGGATCCGTTGGTGGTGTTGGCGTTTGGGCAGTACCGGTGCCGCGATAGACGATCCGGGGCTGAGGGTGGTAGTTGCTTCTGTCTACCAGCTCCCGCCGGATGAAGTTGCCGTCTAAGTCGTAAAAGCGCTGGAAGGTATCCACCACGTGTCCGACGGCGCCGCCGCGATACACTCTGGTCTCCCCTGTGGACATAGAGGGGTCATCTCGGTAGATGGTGGAGGTAGCGTTGCTGCCGATATACACGTACTCCGGCCGGATCCGGTAGTTGCTCCGGTTGGTGCCATACAGTCTCACATGGAAATCCAGGCCGTCCCGATAGGTGACGATCCGGAGGGGAAATTCTGTATTGTTGGTAAAGGCGAAGTCCGGGCCGCCCCAACTCACCGCCGCATCCATCCCCAGGGGGAGATAGGTGACCACTAAGGTGTGGTTTCTGCGGAGGTCTACCTGGAGCTCCGTATGGAGTACAGCGTGATAGATGGTGGAGGACACCTGACAGATGCCGCCGCCGATTACGTCCCGGGTCTCTGTGCCGAAGAAGGCGCCTGCGGCGCGGAATCCCCGCTCCGCTGTCCGGCGCTGTACCACGGTGTTGAAGTCAAACTGCTCCCCGGGATTGAGCACCATGCCGTTGATCTCCTGGGCCGCTAAGTGGATGTTGGTGTTGCGGTTTTCGTTGTTGGTCAATCGGGTGGTGGAGGACGCTAATACATCCCGGAACAGCACTTCTCGGAGATAGCTCGACGTGATCTCCGGGTCGGTGAACACCAAGGGGATCATCACATCGTCCCCGTTGGCCGCCGCGTCCAGCAACTGTTGGGCAAAGGCCAGGTCAAAGCTGATGCCCTGGACGTGATCCGTCACCTCATCTAACTCGATATCGTAGACGGCGCTCTCCGGTTCTGTGTATAAGTTGTCAAAAATCGACTGTAGATCGACAGGTTCCGGATCTCTCGTCTCGGTCTCGTAATTTATCACCGTGTGGGCGCCGGCCAAAAAGGCACCCACAATCATCTCCGTCAGTTCTTCTTCGTCAAAAGTAAAGCCCAACTGTCCCTTGGTGACGATGAGAAAGTCGGCTTCGATCTCGTAGGCGTTCTGCATCAGGTCATCCGACAGCTCCTGGGCAGATTCGGCCACTACGCTCCGGATCATGGCCCGATCCGGCTCCAGCATAGTAATTGGCTCTAAGTGTACCGTGTTGATTCGACAGCGGAGATAGGTGGTGAGTTGTTCAAATCCGCCTGTGCGACCAAACTGGTAGGCCAGCCGGGCAAGATCCTCACCCGTAGCCGTGAGCCCCGCCTGATGGGCGTAGATCTCCAAGGTGCTGCCGCCGGGGAATTGGATGACCACATGGGTGTCCGCCAGATCTTCCGCCACGGGATTGAGGCGCGGTGTCGCCTCTTGCACAGTGAGTCCGCCGACTTCGATCCCGCCCATAGTCACATTGGGAAAGATCATATCCCCATTGGAGCCGGATGTAGCCACTGCGGCCAATACACCGCCGGACCCCAAAAGCAGGGCCAGCAGTACAAGGATCGCAATGAGCGCCTTCGTCCTCGATCTCATTTTTGTCTTGGTCTTGGTCATATCACTATCCCCGCCTTCTTTTATCGTTCTATCTATTCTATTTATAGTACTTCCACTTTGTGTTTCCCGCTCATCGTTCTTCTGCTTCGTCCCTCTCCCCACCCCAGGCGGGGAAATACAGCAAGATTCTATAATTTTATCTGTGTCATATAGGACTTGTACTCACTCTTCTTCCAGGGCATTCCCACGATGACCCGCTGTTCTGCGTGGGCGTCTAAGATGTCGCTGATGAGTTGGTTGGACAGGAGAAACCCCGTGGGGGTCAAACTCCACCGCCCGTTGATCCGGTAGGCCCAGCCGTTTTTCTCGTAGGAGAGGAGCAACGCCTCAATGGGCGCGAAGTTGGACTGATAAATACGGTAGTATTCATCCCCTGTGATCCCTCGGGTGGTGCGTAGACCCAGCATGAGGTATTCCACCGCCTGTTCGCTTTTGGGAATTTCGTCTCTCGACTCTAAGATGGACTGCTGGCCCGCAAGTCCCGCCAGATACGCTTGGACACCCCGCACGTAGCTGTACCGCATGTTTCCGATATAGGAGTGGGCCGAGGGGCCGAACCCCACATACTCCTCTCGGTTCCAGTATTTCAGATTGTGCCGCGACTCTTTGCCCGGCAGGGTGAAATTGGATATCTCGTACTGGCGGTACCCCAGATTTCGCAGGGTATCTACCGTATAGAGGTACATGTCCGCCTGCTCGTCCTCGGTGGGGATCGCCGGACTGTCTTTATAGATATAGAGGGGGGTCCCCTCCTCGATTCTAAGCCCATAGCAGGACACGTGCTCCGGACGTAAGGCCATGACCCGGTTTATCGTGTCGGCCCAGTCGGCTTTGGACTGGCTGGGCAGACCATAGATGAGGTCCAAGCTAATATTGTCAAACCCGGCTTGTCTGGCCTGCTCTACTGTCCGTTCCACATCTGCAAAAACGTGGCGGCGGCCAAGGCTTTTTCCCAGTCCGTCATCCGCGGTCTGGACACCGATGGACAGTCGGGTAATCCCCTCTTTTCGCATCCATTTTAAATCTTTTAAACTGATGCTGTCCGGGTTAATCTCCACGGTGACTTCCGCGTCCAACAGAATCTTGTAATAGTCTTTCAAGGTGTTAAATAAGCCCACAATCCGGCGGATTCCGTAATAGCTGGGCGTACCGCCGCCGAAATAAATCGTATCCACATAGTACCCGGCAAGGGTCGGAGCCGACTCGCGCATCTGCCGCACCAGCGCCTGGTGGAATTTCGGCATCTGATCCTCACACCCGGCTAGGGAGTAAAAGTCGCAATAGGCGCACTTGCTGGCACAAAAGGGGATATGTATGTAAATTCCAATGCGCTTTGATGTCACAGGAAAATGCCTCCGGGAGAAAGATAGTTTGTTTGACCTACGGCAAGATACTTGCCTAACTTATAGAATACCGCACACGACGACATCCGTCAACAAATAGTGACGAAAACGCACCAACTTTTGTTCCCGCTCTCAACATGTTTCCCTGATATATATGATTTATGCTATACTATATCTCACAGTATAACATAAATCATCCCATTGGAGGAAGCCTCTACCATGAATTTTGCTTCGATTTTAAGTCGGGAGTTTAATATCCCGCTCCCCTATGCTCAAAACCTGATTGATCTCTTAGACGAGGGCTATACCATCCCTTTTATTGCCCGGTATCGCAAAGAGCAGCACGGGACGCTGGATGATCAGGTCCTCCGCCAGATCGCCGACCGACTCACGTATCTGCGCAATCTGGAGGCCAGAAAAGAGGAAGTCCGCCAGACGATTGCGGGACAGGATAAGTTGACCCCAGAGTTGGATGCCGCCATCACCGCCGCAAATACTTTGACAGAGGTGGAGGATATCTACCGCCCCTACCGCCCCAAGCGGCGCACCCGGGCCACAGTGGCACGGGAACGGGGCCTGGAACCTCTGGCGGAGATTCTCTTTCGTCAGGAGATGCAATCCGGCTCCCCGACGGAACTGGCCGCCCCATATATAGACCCCGCCCAGGAGATACATACCTGGGAAGACGCCCTGGCCGGGGCCATGGACATTATGGCCGAAGACATGTCCGATGACGCCACCGTCCGGGCAAAACTCCGGGACCTCATTCACCGCCGGGGGCAGATTATCGTCCGGGGTACGGGAGAAGAGGATTCGGTCTATGGACACTATTATGACTTTCGATCCCCTGTTAAGACGCTCCAGAGCCATCAGATTCTGGCCATCAACCGGGGGGAGAAGGAGAAATTTCTAAAAGTCGACCTGGAGATTGAAGAACCCGCCGCACTGGACATCCTCAACCGCGCCTTCGTCCGGCCCGGCAGTATCACCTCCCATCTGGTGGCGGATGCCGCCGGGGACGCCCTGACCCGGCTGATCCTCCCCTCTGTCCAGCGAGAGATGCGCAGTCAACTCACAGAGTCCGCCGGTGAGCAGGCCATCGCCATGTTCGCCCTCAATTTGAACCCCCTTTTGATGCAGCCTCCCGTGAAGAATAAAATCACCCTGGGGTTGGATCCCGCCTATCGAACAGGTTGTAAGCTGGCAGTGGTAGACGGCACCGGGAAAGTCCTCGACACCGCTGTCATCTATCCCACCCCGCCCATGAGCAAAATAAAAGAGGCCGCCGCCACACTGCAAGGCCTGATTGAACGCCATCAGATCACCTGCATCGCCATCGGCAACGGTACCGCCTCCGGCGAGGCGGAGGCCTTCGTCGCCGACACCATCCGGGAGATGGGAGGCGAGTTGGCCTATATGGTGGTCAACGAGGCGGGGGCCTCGGTCTACTCCGCCTCGAAACTGGCCGCGGAGGAGTTCCCCCAGCTAGATGTCACCCTCCGCTCCGCCGTGTCCATCGCCCGGCGGCTCCAAGACCCTCTGGCGGAGCTGGTGAAGATCGACCCCAAGAGCATCGGCGTGGGCCAGTATCAGCACGACATGCCCCAGGCCCGGCTCGGCCAGGTGCTGAGCGCCGTGGTGGAGGACTGTGTCAACCGGGTGGGCGTAGACCTCAACGTGGCATCCGTCCCCTTGTTGGAGCAGATTTCCGGCCTCACCGCCACTACGGCCAAGAATATTGTGGCCTATCGGGAGGAACACGGTCCCTTCCCTGACCGGAAGGCCCTCCGCAAGGTGTCAAAGCTCGGCCCCAAGGCCTATGAACAGTGCGCGGGATTTCTCCGTGTGCCGGAGTCGAAGCAGATTCTCGACAACACCTCCGTCCACCCGGAGTCCTATAAAGCCACAGAGCGCTTGCTCTCTCTCTTGGGCTATGCTCTGGCGGACGTAAAAGCCGGAAATCTTACAGACCTGCAAGATCGGCTAAACAAACTGGGCATCCTCCAGACCGCTGAACAATGCGGCATCGGTGCACCCACTCTGGAAGATATCGTAGAAAACCTCCAAAAACCTGGCCGAGACCCGAGAGACGAGCTCCCCCCGCCCCTCCTGCGCCGTGACGTCATGGACATGGCCGACCTCACCCCCGGCCTGATCCTCTCCGGCACCGTTCGCAACGTGGTGGATTTCGGCGCTTTCGTGGATATCGGCGTCCACCAGGACGGCCTGGTGCATATCTCCGAGCTGGCGGATCGCTACGTCCGCCACCCCTCGGAGATGGTCACCGTGGGCGACGTGGTACAGGTCGTAGTGCTCCAGGTGGAACAGGAGAAGAAGCGGATTGGGTTGAGTATGAAGCAGGTGGGGCAGCACGTTTGATCAGTGCGCAGAACGAGCCCCCGCCGCATATCTGATGGATACGCGGCGGGGGTTGTTTATGTGCATTTGATTTTTTGTCTACTCTGCCACTGCCGCAACATCCATGATAAACCGCATGAGAACCGTGGCGCACTCGGCACGGGTGGCAGTGCCTGTGGGATTCAGTGTCCCCAGGCCTGTCCCCATGATGAGACCGTTGTAGTTGGCCCAACGCTTCCCAACTTCCGCCCAATCGCTTATGAGGTCGGTGTCCGGGAACGTCAGGGTAAAGCCGGGCGATAAGGCGGTGTCATAGCCCATGACCCCGGCAAACCGGTGCATCATCACGGCGAACTCTTGGCGGGTCACACTGCGGCCCGGCGCAAAGAGATTGCCGCCGACGCCTGTCACAATGTTGTTCTCATAGGCCCATGCCACGTAGGACGAGTACCAGGTGTTTGCATCCACATCGTCGAATACTTGGCGGTTCTGTGCGGGGACAAGTGCCGGGGCTGTAGCCGGGTCACTGTGGGCCATGCGGTACAGGGTCGCCACTGCCATGGCACGGCTGAAGTCTGTGTCTGGCTCAAATGTGGCGGGGCCGGTGCCGCGCATCAGGCCCTGGTCGTTTACAAACTGAATAGCGTGTGCGCCCCAATGGAGGCCTACGTCAGCAAATTCCGTGATGGGCGACGGCTGATAGAGTTGACCGAACGGGACGGAGAAAATAAAGCTGGCATGGGTCATTCGCCTTAAATTTGCAAGCTGTCTGTCGATATAACTCCGTTCTGCCGTACCAGAACCGAACCGGGTTCTCATGGCCTCATACCGCATGACTTGCAGGCCCCGTGCCAGATAAAAGGCATTTCTGTAGGTCTCCACATCTTGCGAGGTAAAGTACCCCAGGGTAATTCTCTCGGCCGCATCTCTAAACGTGTTCATAACCTGTACGTTCAGATTATCTGATACGATAATGGTCTCCAGCCCGCCGACAGAACGAACTTGGCTGGTGGCCCAATTCAAAGCGCTTGTAATCGCAACTGTCGGTTTGCCAGCCACTGCTCCTACCACTAAGTCAATTAATTTCCCCTCTACAAGCTCCCGCCCAAACACTGCAAAGGCGTCGGCAAGGTCTCTTTGATATGCGGCAATTACGTTGTTAATGGTTTGGGTGAATTGCAGTGAACGGCTTGCTCGGCTGATTGAGTCTAACATTCTGATATTGTGGTAGTAAACTTGAAGGCTTCTGCTCACCTCCTCCAGGCTGCCGTCGAACCCTTTCAGAACAGTGAAGAAATGTCCCGCATCGCTGTTCAAAGCCGTAAGGGTGTCCGCAAAAAAGGTGAGCAGTTCGCCCGTTTCTTTATCGGCGGAATACACAGTTGTCCCTATTACTTCATTGACCAAATCACGCACAATCTGATTCACCCTGGCCGGGTCGTTCATGATGGCGTCAGCGATCCCGTCAATCCCGGCACCGCCGAGGATACCCTCTATCAAAAGGGCCCGGATATTGCTCCGAAGTCCGAGCAGGAATACATCGGTCAGTGGGACGGCGTCTATGTAGACCGTTGTAAAGGCATTATAGCCGGGGAATAATCTGGCGAAATCGTTGTTTTGCAAGAGGTCGTAAATATGTTGATATTGGGCGGGGACACGCTCTAGGGGCGGCAACTCTTGCTCCATCCCCGGCGGGAAGCTGCGTTGGCCGCAGATGGTGATGCGGTAGGGTTGGCCAGAAAATGCTGTGAATGACCCCCAGACATCGCGTGGCCATGTGGCCATGCGATTACCGCGCAATACAAGTGTGTCACCTGGTTGTACAGTGGTGCCTGAAGAAACACCCACATTGGTTGGAGTTGTCGATGTACCATCTGCACGGATCGTATACCGGGTTATCGCATTACTCGCAACTCCCGCAGTTGGTCTTGGATATGCAGTCCAAAACCACCAAACACCGTGATTAATCGTGCTACTATTCAACCACTGCATTGTAACCCCTTCTGACATTACTCTTACATCTAAAGCGGGACACAGCAACTGCCTGATTTGGAAATTGGTTACATCCCCTCTCGCTATGACAGGTAAACCCATTCTTAGTTCAACCACAAGCATTCCATTTCGAGGTATCGAAATATTTTGACCTATTTCAACGACTCTATTGGCTCCACTTCCTCTCCAACTCCACCCAATTGGTGTACCTCTGCCATTACCAGGGCTCCCCGGAGCAGAGTTTGGATATACAAATCGGTCCCCATACGTCCCATCGTTGCCGTAAAACCGCACAGTTTGTGTCCTGTCGGTAAGATTGCGAAACTCCCAAATTTCACCTGTACGCATTGTAACAAGTTCTGTTTCCTCAACCGCAAACGCCGCCCCCGGAACCAGCGTAGCCAGCATAAGAACAGCGAGGATCATACACCCAATTCGTTTCAATTTTCCCACAAGTCATTCCCCTTTCAAACTCTCAAAAAGCGTAGGTTTTGATAAAGGCCCCTGTTCCGTTGAGCAAACGAGAAAATTTGTATATTTTAGCTGATTAAGTTTTATAAAACACTTGCACATATAGTTT
>Ga0131853_10013508_pt1 | contig 14973 bp, 12 predicted proteins | sample TergutLab28metaG_FD_92764 | JGI IMG/M metagenome (GOLD analysis project Ga0131853, IMG submission 92764) | Labiotermes labralis P1 segment gut microbial communities from Petit-Saut dam, French Guiana - Lab288 P1 (version 2) (version 2) | ecosystem: Host-associated > Arthropoda: Insects >... | reverse complement strand
GTGAAAGGTCGACATCAAGTATTTTCGCCAGTCTACCTAATTGCTCTAGTGTAACGCTAACCTCACCATTTTCTAATCTTGAATATGCTGATTGGCTTATCTCCATCAGTTTTGCTATTTCGTTTTGTGACTTATTGCTTTCTTTTCTTATTTTTTTTAATATTTTATTCATACTATACATAATACACTGAAATGTTGATTATTAATAGATATTAACAAAAGTTTTTTGCAAAATTATTTTAAATAACAATTTAATACAGTTAAAAAATATTTTAAACACTAAAATACAGCAATTAAGCAGGTATAATGCAAATTTATAAACTTTTAGTTATCGTTAAGTTAAAACTAGTCTGCCGTGACGGAAGAAAGTGATAAAAATCGACAAAAGTTGCAAAAAAAGTGAAACGAGCGATGAAAATAGACAATTCTTATCTTCATCGGATTTATAAATTATAAATCCGGCACATTATCCGGACAATTTTTTTGTGGTTTCAAGCTAGTTGATTTTTCAAGAATCGCCTGTAATGCATGTGGCATCAGGCGTATTGAGCAACTTTTTTTTGCGAAAGTTGGGTTAACTAATCTTAACCTCAAAATAGATTAATTTATTTATTTTGATAATACCAAATTGCAAGTTGAGTTCTATCCCTCAAATCAAGTTTAACTAAAATATTACTCAAGTAATTCCGAACAGTCCCCTCACTAAGATGCAACTTAGCACTGATCTCTTTATTATTCAGTCCCTCGGAAACGAGCAAGATGACCTCTTGCTCTTTTTCTGTGATGTCAAATTCCTCATAATCAAGCCCTTCGCCATTTACTGCAAGATTAGTCAGCTTAGCAACAATATCCGTTCCAAACACATTCTGTCCTGAGTGAACAGCCTTTAAAGCAGGGAGGATATTATCAAAATCTTGCTTTAAAATATAACCTTTCGCCCCAATAGAAAGAGCTTTATAAATATATTCATCATCTGCAAACGTTGTTAAAAACAGCACTTTAGCATCTGGCTTTTCGGCGATAATTTTCTCTGCAGCTTCAAGACCTGTCATAACTGGCATTTGAATATCAATTAACACAATTTCAGGTTTGTATTGTGAGAATAACTTAATAGCTTCTACACCATTATTTCCAGTCCCGAGAACAGTAACCTCGCCGCTTATTTCAAGTATCGTTTTTAAAGATGACACGACAATAGCATCATCATCAGTTATTATTATTTTCATCATATTAATTCAGTCCCTTTAATCCTATTTTTTAAATGATCTGTACTCTTAATTTGATCATCAGTGTACTATCTGGAAGTTTTTTCGATGTCTGAAACTTTCCAGCTAACTCAATTATTTTACGTCTGAGTGATTTTATATGCTCCTATTTAGGTATTGTAATAAAAGTCCTAAAGCCTCTTTGATAGCTCATCCGACAATATCCATCTAACTCGCTAATTCTCTCATTTATATTCTGCAATCCAATCCCATGTCCTGTTCGCTCTGGTTCTTTTGTTCCATTATCAGCTACTAGCAATTGGTAAATAGCGGGATGCTCTGCAACCGAAACGGTAATCCGAGTTGCATCACTATGTTTTCTTGTATTGGTGATTGATTCTTTTAATACAATGAGAAAACAGTTTTTGACAGTATTAGGAAACTCATTGTCGATAGCATAGCTAAAAGAGGTTTTAAACCCCGATTCTTCGAGAATTTGCAACATAGACGATTTTAGATCAATCGAATCATCTTTTAAATCATGTATTGAATTGCGAATAGAGTTCATCGATAAGGTAAGTGTTTCTTTTAAAGCCTCAATCGTAGGAGTCAACGCCTCATTTTGATTAATCGCACTTAGCGCTCCAGTTTGCAAAAGCGCCCGCGACAACGAGTGTCCAATCGTATCATGAATATCCCTAGCAATCCGGTTACGTTCTTGTAATTTTGTCATATGTATCTCATCAGTTTGTCGCTCAAGGAGTTTTTGATTCTTCATTATTAAAATAGTCTTTTGCGATTCGTTGGTATCACGGATTTCTTTGTTAACAACATCAAGTGAACTTACTCGCGAAAATAAATAAGCTAATGCTAATGCAACCAACCCAACCAGAATGTGGAAGAATGTAATCTGGATATTTCTATCGCCTGTAATAATGAATATAAGTGGCAAGAAGATTGTATGCTTAAGTGGTAAGTGAGCAGAGAGGTCGAAAAAAAGCATTGGTAAGAACACTAAAGCGGGTGAATGGAATAAAGAAAAAAATGCATAACTACCCACCAGAGCAAATGTCAATTTTTTGATCTGATAATATTGACAAAACGCTGTTATTGTTATCGCTATAAGTAAGAAGATTAAAGTGAATGTATTTCCAAGAATAGTCGGTGAGATCGAAATGCCAAGCAAGACTATTAGTGTTTTGATCGCTAATGTAAGCATAAGTTTTATCTCCAAATTTATTTGTTATGCTTATATTGTACCAAATATCAGGATAAATTGCTAACAAACTATGAATATTTTTGTAGTATAATTCTATTTGCGAGTGCACTAACTTGTAAATTTTTCCCAGCTGGGAATAACTTACTTACTTGATGTTTAGTGATCGTGATATAAAAGTAAGAGTACAGAATTAGAAGGAGAAATGATTTGTTTTTGTTATTTTAAGCACAAATGCATACACACACACTTTTGCCTTCGAATATAATGATGATATGGAAAATTTGTGAACCATTCTTTCCAAAATAGCTATTTGTATTTAAAGGAGAATGATCATGATATTTAACAGTTGACTATTCATTTTTGATAACGAACTTGAATGAAACGCAACGTGGAAGGTTACGTGCTCATAAATCTCTGAGAAGTAATAGATAACTGGAAGCTAGTTCTGTTTATATGCAAATTTGGTTGAGCGATAAGAAATGCAAGTCAGTTGAAAAGGTTCTAACCTAGTGTTTGCCATTAGATTAGAACCCTTTTCTTTGTACTAAAGCATTGCATGTTGCGACTAACTTTGTAAGTGAGAATAACTTGATTTGAACAATTATCAAGTCATTATTGCATTGAAGTCATTGTTTTAGAAGCTGATAAATGTCAATTATTGAAATAGTAAAATATTTTACATCCTAAAACATTAAAGGAGGAATTGATCAAAATGAATAAAAGAAATTTTTATCTAACAGATACTTATTTTTTAACATCGTGTTGCTGCATGGGTTCGTATTGTTGTTCGGATCCATGTTGCTCATATCAGTGTCTGCAAGGAGAACCTGGCCCTACTGGCCCAAAAGGCAAACCTGGCTCTACTGGTTTGCAAGGAGAACCTGGTCCTACTGGTCTGCAAGGAGAACCTGGTTCTACTGGTCCAGAAGGCAAACCCGGTTCTACCGGACCTAAAGGAGAACCTGGTCTCGTTGGTCCGCAAGGAGAACCTGGTTCAACAGGTGCAATAGGTCCTTCTGGTCCAGCAGGCGGACCAACAGGTTCAACCGGCCCGACTGGCCCACAAGGCAATCCTGGACCCGCTGGTGGACCCGCCGGTGCAACCGGTCCTACTGGTCCACAGGGCGAGCCTGGCTCAGCAGGCGGTCCAATAGGTCCCACTGGTGCAACTGGCGCAACCGGTCCCACAGGTGCAACTGGTCCATCTGGTTCACAAGGTTTTCCCGGACCCGCCGGTCCTATAGGTTCTCCTGGTTCAACCGGTTCACAAGGTTTTCCTGGACCCGCCGGTCCACAAGGTATACCTGGAATCGAAGGATCTGTAGGTCCAGCAGGTGCTACAGGTCCCCCTGGTCCAGCAGGTGGAGCAACCGGTCCTACTGGACCCCAAGGAGATCCTGGTCCAGCAGGCGGACCAACAGGTTCAACCGGTCCTACTGGACCGCAGGGCGAACCCGGTTCAGCAGGTGGACCCACAGGTCCAACAGGTCCTGCAGGTCCAATTGGTCCAACTGGCCCAATATTACAACCTTTTCTAAATTCTAATATTAAAGGTACTCAGATTATCCCAACTGGTGGTTCAGTTACATTCCCGCGTTTTAGCGAAGAACCGGGTGATCTTTATCGTGAAGGCATAGAGTACAATGGCACGGATACCTTTACTATCGTTCACCCTGGACTCTATTCGTTGACATGCGTATTATCTTTATCCAACACCGTACCCGACAATACTTTTTATATTGAACTTAACGGAGTTTCTGCTGTGGCTGGTACTGCTAATTTGGGAACAACAGGGCAAATTGTGCTTACGCGTGTTGGATTTTTTAGAGCAGGTACGACAATCCGCATTGTCAATGGATCAGGTCATCCTGTAACACTTGACAATGCATCCAGAAATACTAGTAGCACAGGGCACTTAGCACTTTATAGATTTGCTGATAATGGACTACCCTAATCCTTTATACAAAAGCTAAATCGACAATTGAAAGATATTGCGTTTTCGTCATTATAAATTTTCTTTATTTTTTTCCGACAAAAGGCTGCCATTACGGCGGCTTTTTGATATAATTTTGGATTTTTACGACTCTAAAGTGACTGGATCATTGCACCCGCCCTTCCAATTAAAAAATTATAGCATAAGGTACACCGTACTTCAAGTGCTGAGATATATCTTTTTAAATTCTGCATGTGTAGCGGGCAAAAAGTATGTTACACCCGCTTTGGAAACCTATTCAAATACGTTTCAATATAGGTGTGATACAAAAGTTGACTTAGATCATCTTCTTCATATTTTTCAATTTGTACACTTGATTCGATATCAAGGGGCTTTTTATTTGAATTAGTTTTGTAAAGTAGTAGATTTCGCTACCCTTTTCGGATATAATATTACGTAGACAGCGAGGTGGTATGATGAAAAATGTAAAATTATTTGGTTTTCTGATTTTTAGTGTTTTGTTGCTTATTGGGTGTGGTACGGTTAGTGCTAGTGATAGGGTTACCGCTTTGTTAGATGAATTGGTAACGCTTGAAATTACCGACTTTGAAACTGAATTGGACTTCTTCGAGGCTAAACTTGACTGCTTTTCAAGTATCGTTGAAATTTTAACAACAGAAGCTCTTGAGATGGGTGTCGAAGCCGAAGTAATTCGCTTGGAAAGTCAAGATTTGTTAAAACAGCTAATAACCGAAAGAGATGATTACATTCAATTTCACAATGATGGTTTTGAACATCATTGTTATGAAGATGGAGGGGTTGTCGTGGAGGATGAGCTCGGGGCTATTTGGTGTGATGAGCTTGATGGAGCTGGCAGGATCAATTCAGAAAGAAGGTTGAACATCTTGTTTTACGGTTTTGAACCCTTGATTCTCCAAACCATGGCGATTGAATACGTGCTATTTGAAAGCTTAGAGGATTTTGACGAGATGCTAAGCGACTTAGAAGCCGAAATTGATTTATTAGAGGCGGAGTTTGACGCCCGTCTTGCGTATTTACAAGCTGAATTTGATTTATTAGAGGCGGAGTTTAACCCCCTTCTTTATCTGGAAGTAAATGATCCAGATCTACAACATCAAGTGACTTGCCGGTACTGTGTCCGCCGGGATTTGAGGTGGGAAGTGAAGAGAGATTTAACAGATGATATATACTATTTCTTTCGCCGACTTGAAGCCGTTGAGATAGGGATAGAGCTTAATCCCGAAGCGTCAATCGACAGGCAAGGAAGAAGGGTAGCAGACTTGCGTTCTCGTTTATTTATATTTTTATGATATCATGACCCTGCACACTTTAAAATCTGCCTAAAGCAGTACTAAAGGAGTTTGTTAAGAAATGATGGAAACATGGTTAATTTATGCAATTTTAGCATCGCTTTTTGCTGGCGTGACTGCAGTATTAGCTAAAATTGGCATCAAAGGTGTTAATTCACATTTAGCTACAGCTGTGCGTACAGTAGTTGTTGTAGCATTTTCGTGGTTGATTGTATTTATGGTTGGTAGCCATTCAGAACTTGCCTATGTTAGTGCGCGAACTTGGATATTTTTAGTAGCCTCAGGACTTGCAACGGGGGCGTCTTGGCTATGCTTTTTTTATGCTTTAAAATTTGGAATAGTATCTAATGTATCGCCATTAAAGAAAAGTAGTACGATATTAACGATTATTTTGGCTTTTGTAATATTGGGTGAGCCGGCTGGAGTGTGGCAAATTTTGGGGATGGTGTTTATTGCTGTGGGGACTGCTTTAATGCTAAATAAAAAAAAGCCCAAGGGAAAAGAAGAGGTTGGCGAGGGAAATTGGCTCTTGTTTGGACTATTGGCAGCAGTATTTGCTAGTTTGGTTACGATATTAGGGGCAATTGGGATTGCAGATGTTGAGGCTAATTTGGGAAATGCAATTAGAGTTGTCGTTGTTCTTATTGCTAGCTGGGGGATGGTGTTTTTGACTGGAAATCAAAAAGGGGTCAAGGATATTAGTAAAAAAAGCTGGGTATTTTTGGTGTTATCTGGTTTAGCAACAGGTGGATCATGGTTATTCTTTTTCAATGCTTTACAAATTGGACCAGCGAGTGCCGTTGTTCCAATTGATAAATTAAGTATTATACTGAATATTTTATTTGCTCGTTTATTCCTTGGAGAGAAACAGTCACCAAAACAACTTGCAGGGTTGGCATGCTTAGTGATTGGAACGCTTGTTATAGTTATGTTATAAGATAATATGATGAGAAATGAGTCTTTTTTAAATTTTTTTTTATCTAAGCACGAACGCATACACACTCACTTTTGCCTTTGAATATAATGATGGTATGGAAAATTTGCAAACTTTTGATTTCCAATCTTTGGTATTTAAAGGAGAATGCTCATGATGTTTAACGATAATGGACCGTTCATTTATGATGATGAACGGAATTCAACACAATGTAGATGTTGGAATTGTTGCCCACCACCACGTCCGCCAAGACCATGTCCACCAAGACCTCATCCATGCCCATCACCACGTCCAATGCAAGGACCACCGGGACCACCAGGACCTAGAGGTCCACGAGGATGCCCAGGTTCACAAGGTCCGATGGGACATAGAGGACCGCAAGGTATACAAGGAGTAACAGGTTCAACGGGAGTAACAGGACTTATGGGATTAATGGGTCCAATGGGAGCTACAGGTCCAACGGGAGTGGGTCAAACCGGAGCTTCAGGTCCAATGGGAGCAGCAGGTCCAATGGGAGCTGTAGGTCTAGCCGGAGACATAGGTCCAACAGGAGATACAGGTCCAACGGGAGTAACAGGTCCAACAGGAGACACAACAGGTCTAACAGGAGACACAGGTCCAACGGGAGCTACAGGTCTAACAGGAGACACAGGTCTAACAGGAGACACAGGTCTAACGGGAGACACAGGTCCAACGGGAGACACGGGTCCAACGGGAGATACAGGTCCAACAGGAGTAACAGGTCCAACAGGAGACACAACAGGTCTAACGGGAGACACAGGTTCAACGGGAGACACAGGTCCAACAGGAGACACAGGTTCAACAGGAGACACAGGTCCAACGGGAGACACAGGTTCAACAGGAGATACAGGACCAACGGGAGTAACAGGTCCAACAGGTGATGTATATGTTGAACAAATCACAGGAATAACCGATGGAACTGGCGCTCTTACAGAATTTACTCTCATCTTAAGTGATGGTAGTAGTATATCGTTCCCGTAGTCGACAATATATAGAGAATAAAGGATAGCTGAAGTCTTTTCTAGACTTCAGTTTTTTATTTATTCATAAAGCCAATTTTCTCCAGTTTCATGGTCAATAACAACACCAGGTTGTTCATTGAAAATAAAAACACTAAACATAAGTTCATCACAAGTTGAGACTGCTTGCAACCAAATCCCACGAGCCATTAGCTCATCATCACGGAATACGGGTGCTGATTTAAATACTACTTCACCGCCAGCTGCGAGAACAGAACGTATTTCCTGCTCATACCTTGTCATAATGGATTGATTTGAATGGGCAGTCTGAGTGAACAAATTAGCAGGATCATTTTCTGAACCTAAATAGCCATAAACAAAATCACCTTCTACATTAAAATTAAAGGTAAAGGTGTAAGCGATTAAATGACCCCGATTTTTAACCCATACTCCAGTACCATCAACTTCTAACTGATTTTGCTGCCATCCAGTTGGGTTATGAGTTTGTCGTTCACGCTCAGCAGATGTGCCTAAATTGCGCTCAGATAAAAATGCAATAATCGGCAGTGTTCGATCTAAATCATCATGGCCACCAATATCTAACCGTTCATACTCCCAATCCTCAGGGCGAATAGTCATTACATCTAAATAAACCACATCATCCCCATCTGGATAAAGTAATGCTAAATATTCGGATTTTGCATAAAAATCATCGGAGAAAGTAATATCTACCTCATTATTTTGAGTAAGCAAATCCCAAATACTTAAATTTTGAAAATCATTAAGTGTATCCTGAATATTAAAATTATTTCTTGCTGCAACAACAATAAGAATGGTAATCACCCCTAAGAGTATAATCTTGCCAAGGTTTAAATTAGACCTTTTATTATCCTTACTCTTGCTTTGATTTTTCTGCTTGTTCTGAGAATTACTTTGGGATTTTGTTTTTCTATTTGCCATATTAAAACTCCTACAATTGATATTTTATTTTCATTATATCATATTAAATATTATCTATGCTGATCATTTTTGAACTTTATCGTTTTTTGCCATCATATGACGAATGTCGTCTTAACTAATGACATTTAGTACTAACATATGAGTCGAGAATGTGATTTCAATTATGGGAAACTATGTAGTTGGTTACAGCAAGAACCGCATAACGTCAGGCTTTGCAGTGATATGTAATAAAAATAACATTTGCCATAATTAAAAATCCGCTTTAGCCCATGAGAGCAAGGGTCAGCAGATTCTAGAAATACAATTTGTCTTATTTTTATTATTCTATGAATGTTTAGCATTATCTCGTGATAAGGAAGATGAAAGTATTGATACCAAAAGCTGTATGTAAGATTAAATACAGATCTTGATAGTTACACATGCTCATTGATAGTAGCAAACAGTCTGTTGAGAGATCAATAATATCGGAAATAAGCTCAAAATTCAAATTGCCGATAGCAATTTCGCTCAAAACGCTATCTTACCGATATTATTTCGCTGTTGAGATGCGTTGCTCGCTGAATAATATCGGGAATAAGCTAAATACTCAAATTGCCGATAGCAATTTCGCTCAAAAGCCGAAATCCCCGATATTAATTCGCAACTGAGATGCGTTACTTCCTGAATAATATCGGAAATAAGCTCAAAATTCAAATTGCCGATAGCAATTTCGCTCAAAACTCTATCTTACCGATATTATTTCGCTGTTGAGATGCGTTGCTCCCTGAATAATATCGGGAATAAGCTAAATACTCAAATTGCCGATAGCAATTTCGCTCAAAAGCCGAAATCCCCGATATTATTTCGCTGTTGAGATGCGTTGCTCGCTGAATAATATCGGAAATAAGCTCAAAATTCAAATTACCGATAGCAATTTCGCTCAAAAGCCGAAATCCCCGATATTAATTCGCAACTGAGATGCGTTGCTTCCTGAATAATATCGGAAATAAGCTCAATATACAAATTACCGATAGCAATTTCGCTCAAAAGGCAATTTCCCCGATATTATTTCGCTGTTGAGATGCGTTGCTTCCTGAATAATGATTTTTATGCATATGTAAGCATTGGAAAAAAGCCAATTAAAATTCTTAAAGATGTTCCAGGGATGATTGCCAATCGTCTTTTGCATGCACTGGCAAGAGAAGCGTTCTCATTAATAGAAAATGGCATTGCAACTGCGGAAGATATTGATAATGCATTAAAGTTTGGATCAGCTTTCCGAGCTGCTGCATCAGGTATGTTAGAGGTGGCGGATATTGGTGGATTAGATATCTGGTTGACAGCTGGAGACAACATTTTCCCACATTATCAGATTTCTGAATGATTATACTAGCTCCCGTAATTTACGGCGGTTTTGAGCTGTTGCCCCTACATCTTATTTCACAATAAAACTTAGTTCTTGTGAATTTAGTTTTGATACAGTTTTGGACTTTAATTACAGCAAACTCCACTGTTTCTGGCTTTTCCCCGCAATTTAGTGGTAAGAGCCGTTTTCATCAGTTTTTTCGCAGAAAAACGGCTCTTTAGCCGCAATTTAGTGGTAGGAGAGCCGTTTTCTTTAAGCCGTGATATGGAAGTAGGATGTTGATCCGCACGTATTTTGCATGCGATTTTCAATTTAGTTGATGTCGAATGATGCGGTTATTGTAAATCTTTCGTAACATCTATATAGAACAAAAAGAAAAAATGGATTTGACAATGATTATATAACCATCTCATACCCATTTTCTTTTTTCGGATACATGGTTAATCTAACTTGCAAATTATTAATTCTTGTGATAAGATTTTACTAAAAAGAGGTGAGTAATCTATGAATGCATTTAAAAGAGCAGTGACGAATATTAAGAGGCAGCCCGTGAAAAATGGAGTCCTCTTATTTCTAATTGTGGTACTAGCAACAGCATCCTCAGGTGCTATTTCAGTTAGGCAAGCAATCAATAATACAGAAGAAAGCATCATGTTGAAAACACCTGCTGTAGCAACTTTTTCTTTAAATGTCCAAGCTGTTGTAGAGGAAACTGATACTCCACAAATGCGACTTGGATCTGATACGTGGCGAACAAATAGACCAACTTTTGAGGATATTTCAGCAATAGGGGATTTACCCTATGTTAGAATGTATGATGCAGTTATGTTACCTTATTTCTTTAGTCGTGATTTGGACTGGGGAAGGTTAGAAATAGATGAACAACGTCTACCACCAGGAGTTAGCATAAGTAGTATGGAGTCAGTTATTGGTGGGGTTTTTGGATTTCGCGGGGATGATTTTGGATATATGGAGCTTTTCTTTGGGAGAGGGGTAGCGAATCCCAATATGGTTGATATTGATGCAGGTCTTATTGATCTAATTTTAGGGAGAACTTTCACAGAAGAAGAAATTAGCAATGCAGAACAGGTTGTTATTGTTTCACAGGCATTTGCAACAGCAAATGAGTTATCAGTTGGCTCGATCATCGAATTTGAGAATAGTGTTTATAATTTTGCCCTGCACGCAAGAGAAGAAAACGAAGGTTTCACTACACATTGGGATGACAGATTTCTGGTAGCTCACCGAATTTTAGAATTTGAAATTGTTGGAATATATGATGTTGACCGTGAATTCAATTATGAAGATTATGATGATTGGTTGATAGAAGTTTCTTTAGGGGAAGAAGCACGTCTTCAAAATCGAATTTATATGCCTATCACAGTTGCTGAGGATATTTTGACGTTTTCAAATGAAGGAAATCTTTTACTCATTGATGATATAATTGAGTTATTTGACGAAGATATGGCTGAAGAATTTATTCAAGAAGAACCGTGGATAGAGTCAATCTTCGTCTTATATGACCCACGCGATATAGATGCATTTCAGGAAGCAGGTTCAGCTCAATTGCCTGGATTTTGGGAAATAAATAGTTTACGTGATGTAAATGCAAGATTGATCTCTTCTATGGATACTGTAAGAGAAATAGCCGACTGGATTCTGATTGCCTCAGTTTGTGCAACAATTGCTATACTAACTCTAATTATAACTTTATTGCTACGTGATAGACGTCATGAAATAGGTGTTTACATGGCATTAGGCGAGAAGAAAAAGAGAGTTATTTTCCAATTCCTAACAGAAATAATCCTTGTATCAACCACCGCTATTATTATTGCCCTCTTTATAGGAAACAGCATTTCAGCTACTATTTCAAAAAATTTGGTGGAACAACATCTAATCGATAATGTTCAGCAAGGACAAGTTATATTTGGAGATGGCGCTCTTCCACCAGAACTTATGCATTTCAATCTAGGCGAACTGTCAATTGATGAAACATTGGAAATGTATGATACGTCTCTCGATATAGCAACAATTTTAACATTTATTGGGATTGGTGCAATCGTGATTTTATTATCTACAGTAATTCCAATTGTTTATGTAATCAAACTAGAGCCGAAGAAAGTTTTAACAGGTTAAATAAAACAACGAGTATTGAGAAACTATAATGGAATGCAAGCTTTGTGATTTTGTATGAGCAGTTTCTTGAAATCTACTAGATAATCAGTTATAATGAATAGTAGAAAACGAAAAAACGTATCCTATACCGGAGAGGATTTGAAATGTTATTAGAGTTTACTTTTAAAAATTTATATTCTTACAAGAATGAATCATATTTTTCGATGGAAGCAGCAAAAGGAACGAAAATTATGAATGAGTTTCCTAAAATCAATGGACATCGCATCATGAAGAATGCAATTGTATTTGGTTCTAATGCATCAGGAAAAAGCAATTTAGTAGCTGCTTTGAAATTAATGAGTAATATCATTTCTCGTTTTGATTACAGCCTAGGCTTACTTCCTTTTCCAAGCTTTGCAGGTGTAGAGGACGAGCCAATTATGCTAAGTGCAACGATTTTGAAAGAAGAGATGGTATATTGCTATACTTTTTCATATTTTCCGAATAAAATTTTATATGAAAAAATAGAAATTGAATCAGAAGGCGAGTTTGAAATTTATTTTGAGCGAAAAGGTGATGAATATCTAATCATTCCAGACGATTTAAAATTTTAATAAGTAAAACGCCTAAGCATTCTCTTTTTTTAATGGTAGCAAAAACATTTAATGATACTCATTCGATTAATGTGTATCAGTGGTTCAGGGAAGATTTGATAGATACAAACACAAGTATTGGATATCGTAACTTTTTTATGGATTTTGGTATAGTGGATTTCAAAGCTCTTAAAAATGAAAAACATAAAAACGCTGTTTTGAAGTTTATGCGAGCTGCTGATGTAAGTATAGAAGATATTGTGGTAATCGAAGAAAAAGTCAAGATGCTGAATGATGAAGATTTCCATAAAGTTGTCGAAAGACAGGTGACACGTTTACTATTAAAGCATAGACAATATGATCAAGCGGGTAATAGATTATCAGATTTTACTCTGGATATTTCGCAAGAGTCAGAAGGGACTATGAAATTGCTATACTTAGCATCTATTATTTTATTAAATAAAAATCGGACAATATTAATTGATGAATTTGATAAATCCATTCACTTTGAATTTTCTCAAGCGCTGCTAGAATTGTTTAATTCAGCCCAAAGCAATAATCAGTTTATTTTAACGACTCATCAGCTAGGCTTAATGGATTTCAATTTTAAAAAAGAGCAAATTTATTTTGTTGAACGAAAAGATGATGGAGTCAGTGACCTCTACAGTGCTTATGACTTCTCCATCGAAACTAATCGTAAAGATTATTCATATCTTAAACGATATATGGATGGACAATTTGGTGCGACACCCATTATTCTATTGGATACTTTAAAAGAAACAATAAAAGAAGTAGAGGAATTATAATGGCAAGGAGACAAAATCAAAATCGTAAATAATTCCAACCACTTATGCATTGCTTTTTGCGGTGGCTCATATTGACTGGTTCTTGTTGCCCTATTTTCTCAATGGATTGGTTTATGGTTAGGTCAAAATGCAAGATGACAACCTTTACTCAGTCATCATTTTACATAGTTTACATAATTTTGTTGTGTTTATTATGATGTGAATATATAGACATTTTTGAGATAATACGGTATAATATTGATATAGGATTACTACGAATATTGAATGATTAACTGACAATAATAATGATTAAAGGTGGTGAGTGTTATGTCACGTGTATATGTTGCTAATTTGTCTAATCGTGCTAGATTAAGGCATGCTGTTGAGGGTAAAGATGTGATTTTAAGAGGTGTCTCAGCTTTAGAATACATGGAAATGTTTGTTGGCTACATGGCAGAATCAAGTGTAGAGGTTTATACAAAAGAAGATAATTTAGATGAGTCTTTTGATACTCGTGTTTTAGAATGCTTTGAAACGATTGACTACTTCCAAGACGGTCATGTTCGTTGTGCGACTTTCAATCAAGTTGTTAATGATATGTTAAGTGAGTTTGAAACAATGGATGATACGGCACTTGCTGAGGCATTATCGGAGTACTATGAAGAAAAAGGAAATTTTGAGGGACTGACGATTGCGCCAAAGTATTCGGCACATTTTAATGAAATGATGGAATGGGCAAGAGAGTATCACTACGGAGGGTAATATGACAAAGGAAGACATGATGTATGAGATATTAGCAAGAATTTCTAGTACCGAGGCTCCTTTGGTTTTCAAGGGAGCTTTAATTACAAAATTAATTTTAAAAGAACAAGATTTCGATCGGCTAGAACGTATGACAAAAGATATTGATGCTAATTGGATCGGAACGCCACCTACATTAGATGAACTAGTCGAGATTATTAAAGGCGCATTAGGCGATCTATGCAATGAGTATACGGTTGTTGGTAATCGAGTGCATAGTGAGAATAAAACTGCTGGAATTCGATTTCTTAGTAAAGAAAATGAACGCTTATTTACAATGGATGTCAACATGAATTCTGTTATGAGTGGTGTTAGAGAATACTTTTATGGTCAAGGCATTATTAAGGGTGTTTTGGTAGATGAAATTCTAGCAGATAAAATTTCAGTTGTAGCTGGTAAAAGAATTTTCAGGCGAGCTAAAGATTTGACCGATGTTTATGCTTTTTCTGACTGTGTTGAAATTAATACGCGTAGCATTCTTGCAATTACAAAGCAAAAAGGTCGGGTTCTAGGTGCGTTTGATGAATTTGTTAATCGGAAAGCTGATTTAGAACACGCTTATAATAAACTCCGAGCGGTTGAGGGTAAGCCTGAATTCGCTGAAGTTTACGAACAATTAGAAACATTCTTAAAGCCTGTCATTGAAAAAGACTACCGCCCCAAAACATGGGAAAGTAGCACTTTGACTTGGAATGACACGGCAGTTACTGATGAACATCAAGCACTCATGGAATTTGAAGAATCATTTGAAAAGAATCCTCTTTTAATAGAT
>Ga0131853_10013507_pt1 | contig 14973 bp, 13 predicted proteins | sample TergutLab28metaG_FD_92764 | JGI IMG/M metagenome (GOLD analysis project Ga0131853, IMG submission 92764) | Labiotermes labralis P1 segment gut microbial communities from Petit-Saut dam, French Guiana - Lab288 P1 (version 2) (version 2) | ecosystem: Host-associated > Arthropoda: Insects >... | reverse complement strand
CTGGATGAGGGCTTCTACTTGGGCATCTAGGTCGGCTCCGTTGCCGCCATAAGCGTAGAGAAGTCCCAGCACGTCGGTGAGTTCGTGGATTGCGGCTAGGCAGCCTTCTATAAAGGGCTTTGAGGGGGTCTTGGCTCCGGCGGTTGCCGCGTTGATCTCTCGGATTAGTTCAAAGAGCACGGCGATGCCGTCAGCGGTGTTGAAGTCGTCGTCCATGGCCTCGATGAAGCGGTCTTTGTAGACGCTGAGGCCTGTGAGGAAGCTTTGCTCCTCTTGGGTGAGCGCGGGCAAACACTGTTCTCCCCTACGTAGAAATTCTAGATTTTCTACAGCGGTGTAGAGGCGCTCTAGCCCGGCCTTGGCTTGGGCCAGTATCTCGCCTGAGTAGTTGAGGGGGCTTCTGTAGTGGCTCATGAGCATGAACATACGGATGGCATCGTAGCCATAAGCCTCCGCCGCGTCTCGGACAGTGAAGAAATTGCCAAGGCTCTTAGACATCTTCTTGTTGTCAATGGAGAGAAAGCCATTGTGGAGCCAGAAATTGGCGAATTTACAGCCATTTAGCGCCTCAGACTGGGCAATTTCGTTTTCGTGATGGGGAAAGGTGAGGTCTTGGCCGCCGGCGTGGATATCAATGGTGCGACCAAGGAAGCAATTTGCCATGACGGTGCACTCAATGTGCCAGCCGGGCCGCCCCTCGCCCCAGGGAGAAGGCCAGGAGGGCTCACCGGGCTTCGCCGCCTTCCAGAGGGCAAAGTCCATGGGGCCCTCTTTGCCCGTATTGACATCTACCCGAGCTCCGGCTTGGAGGTCTTCTATGCTTTGACCGGAGAGCTTTCCATAGGGCTCAAAGGCCGCCGTGCGGAAATATACATCTCCCCCAAGGGCGTAAGCGTAGCCTTTTTCAATGAGGGACTCTACGGCTTCGATCATGCCGTCAATGTGCTCTGTCGCCTTTGGGTGTATCGTGGCCGCCCGGACGCCGAGGCCTTCTGCGTCGGTGTAGTATTCTCTGATAAAGCGTTCAGTAATTGTGTCACAGGAGACGCCTTCGCTCTTTGCGCGATCAATGATCTTATCATCTACGTCGGTGAAGTTCTGGGCGAAGGTCACGTTAAGGCCGCGAAACTCCATGTAGCGCCGCAGGGCGTCAAAGAGGATGATGGGCCTTGCGTTGCCCACGTGGATATAGTCGTAGACTGTGGGTCCGCAGACGTACATTTTGACCTTTCCCTCTTCTACGGGAATGAATGGCTCTTTTTGCCCTGTCAAGGTGTTAAATAGTTTCATTGTCACTTCTCCTTGGTTCTTTCTCTTCCGTCTTTTCCAACTCTTCCTGGATACATCTGCGTTTCTCGCAGTGTTTCTCCACGAGGTCTAGTTGGGAGCGAATGGCCTGTAATTCTATCATCAGCGGGTCTTTGATGTCGATTTGATCTACCCTTGCCACAAAGTCTGTGCGCTCGCCGGCGATGCGGACCACACGGGCGGGTACGCCCACGGCGGTGCTGCCTGGCGGGACCTCTGCCAAAACCACGGCGTTTGCCGCGATGCGAGAGTTATCCCCCACCCGGATGGGACCTAATATCTTGGCCCCGGAACCCACTAGCACGTGGTTTCCTATGGTGGGATGGCGTTTGCCCTGGTCTTTGCCGGTGCCGCCTAGGGTCACCCCTTGATAGAGGAGAACATCGTCTCCGATCTCGGCGGTCTCGCCAATTACGATGCCCATGCCGTGGTCGATGACCAGACGTTTCCCGACCTTTGCCCCTGGATGTATCTCCACCCCGGTCCAAAAACGACTCCACTGAGAGATTAAGCGCGCTAAAAAGCGAAGCTTATGCCGCCAAAGCCAATGGGCAATCCAGTGGTTGATGGTGGCGTGGACACCGGGATAGAGGATAAAAACCTCCAGACTGCTCCTGGCGGCCGGGTCACTGGCTTTGTATGCGTTTAATGTGTCTCGTAGATTTCCCATCCATCGAGCCCCCCTGTTTCATATGGGAATCGTCAGCGGTATTCATAGCATATTCCTCAAGGGCTTTCCGTGTCAATGAGGGCCTTTACTACCTCGGCCGCTAAAATCAGCCCCGCGGTGCCGGGTACGAAGGCGCTTGAGGCCGGTATTTGCCGCCGGACTGTACAAGTCCTCGCTACATCGGGCGGACAAACACAGTTTTGCTTACAGGCTGTCGTCAAGTCTTCGAGGGGCTTTCTGGCCGTCTCTCTGGAGTAGACCACAGGGAGGGCGGTGATGCCTCGTCTGCGGAGTTCGCGCCGCATGACACGAGCGAGTGGATCGTTTTCTGTCTGGAAGATATCTGTCACTGTAAAGGCTGTGGGGTCGAGCTTGTTTGCCGTTCCCATGGCGCTGATGATGGGGGTTTTGGCCTCTGCTGCCCGGGTGATCAGCTCTAGTTTAGCCGTCACTGTGTCAATGGCGTCTACGATGTAGTCGTAGGCGCTTAGATCGAACCTATCGGCCACCTTTGGCCCATAGAAGACCTGGTGCCGTTCTATCTTGGCCTTGGGATTGATGGCCAAAATCCGCTCTGCCATCACCTCGACCTTATATCGCCCCAGGGTCTCGTGGGTGGCGATGATTTGACGGTTTAAGTTGGTGAGACAGATTTTGTCGTCGTCAAAGAGGGCGAAATGTCCGACCCCGGACCGGGCCAGAGCCTCTGTCGTATGGCCGCCGACACCGCCGAGTCCAAAGATGGCGACATGGCTCTCTGCCAGACGCTGTAGCGCCGCCTGCCCCAGGAGCGCTCTGGTGCGGGAAAATTGGTCTTGCATGGATATCTCTCTTTTCTATGGCTATATCTTTTGTTCGGTACGGTAGAAGGAAAAGGTGCCGATTGCGATCTCTTGTCCCTCACTGTCTGTGATTGTCGCCTCGCAGACAACAATTGTTTTCCCTGCTTTTCGCACCTTGGACAGGCATTGAACAGGACCGGGGGCCGCAGGCCTTAGATACTCCATGGTATTGTGAACTGTCACCCGCATGAATGGTCCCAAGCTCGCCACCGCCATACCAGAGACATTGTCTGCCAGGGTGGAGAGGGCGCCGCCGTGGATACCGCCGAACAAGTTTTGTGTTGCGGGGGTGTTTGGCAGATCGCCTTTGGCATAGCCTTCCCTGACCTCCAGGATGCGGACACCGACCCTTGCCGCGAAGCGGTCAGAATCGTTTGCCCGGGTGAGCAGTTCGTTGTAGTACTCTTCTTTGTGGGTCGCATCTTGCATATCGATTCTCCCATCTCTCTATTCCCCATTGATTTTACCATTTTGCTCCATAGCTTTCAAGTCTGGGATTTGTTTTGGGGAGGAAGTTGAAAAACCCACTACAGTTTTGAATGTGATGGGTTTGCTGTCGCTCTGTGTTCTCAGTGAAATAAGCAGATATTGTCTTGTCGGCAATCGACTACATAGTCGCTGTATACTTTTGCCTTCTTTTGATTTCAAAAATAATTGTAATAGCGCTTTTCAAAATAAAAACACTTTACAAGTACAAAAATTCGTGTATACTATAGGCAAGTGAATCGTCTTCAGGGCGGGGTGTGAGTCCCCACCGGTGGTATAGCCCACGAGCCGTAAGGTTGATTCGGTGAAATTCCGAAGCCGACAGTGAGAGTCTGGATGAAAGAAGATATGTTGATTGCTTCTTAATGACATGCCATGCGCTGAAGAAAACACTTCAGCGCATTTTTTGTTTTGGGAGGAGGGAACTTTGTGACTCATGAGGACTGGATGCGAGAGGCTCTGCATTTGGCCGTCCTTGGTCGAGGGCGGGTGAATCCGAATCCTCTTGTCGGAGCGGTGATTGTAAAAGACGGGCGAAAAATCGCTCAGGGATATCATGCGGTCTATGGTGGCCCCCATGCCGAGCGATGCGCCTTGGACAACTGCTCTGAAGACCCCCGGGGGGCGACGATGTATGTGACCTTGGAACCCTGTTGCCACCATGGGAAGACACCACCTTGTACGGAGGCGATTCTTGCGAGTGGGATCGCTAGGGTGGTCATTGGCTCAACTGATCCCAATCCGAAAGTGGCCGGCGGCGGTGTGGCCGCCCTGGAAGACGCTGGCATCACGGTGATTCGGGATGTCTTGCGAGAAAACTGCGATGGCTTGAATGCCGTTTTTTTTCATTATATCTTGGGGAAGACTCCCCATGTGACCATGAAATATGCTATGACAGCCGATGGGAAAATCGCCACCCATACGGGAGCCTCCCGCTGGATCACGGGAATTGCCGCCAGAGAAGCAGTACATCGGACCCGGGGAACCCTCTCCGCAATCCTCGTCGGGCTTGGGACGGTGCTTTTGGATGACCCGCTACTCACCTGCCGTTTGTCAGAGGGGGGGCGGAATCCCCTTCGGATTGTCGCGGACTCTCGGCTCGCCATTCCATTGGGGAGTCAAATTGTGACTACGGCGAGAGAGGTCCCTACTGTGATTGCCTGTCATACTGCCGAGACCTCGCAAGCCAGGCGTCTGGAGGCGCTTGGATGCAGAATCCTCCCCTGCCCTGGCTCAGATGGGCGGGTAGATTTGCGAATGTTGCTGGAGAAGCTTCACGCCGAGGGGATAGACAGCGTGTTGGCGGAGGGCGGCGCGGCCCTGCATTACAGTCTCCTTGAGGCGGGGCTGGTGCAGCGCTTACAGGTCTATGTGGCACCCAAGATTTTTGGGGGTGCCACGGCGAAGGGGCCTGTGGGCGGTGAGGGTGTGTCCCTTCCTGAACAGGCCTTTCGGTTGAGTTTGCCCAGAATCACACCTTTGGAGGAAGATCTCTTATTGGAATACGATGTATTGGGAGGTGGATAGCGGATGTTCACTGGGATTATCGAAGAGATCGGCACTATTGAAGGCTTAGAACGAGGTCCTCGCTCTGTGCGGATGACCATTTCAGGGCGGGTGATTTTTTCTGACTTAAAGCTGGGAGACAGTGTGGCGGTGAACGGCGTCTGTTTGACGGCCAGCGCGATTTCCGGAACTTTGTTTTCTGCTGATGTCATGCCGGAGACTCTAAACCGCACAGCCCTCGCCGCTCTACGTACTGGGAGTCAGGTGAATCTGGAACGAGCTATGGCTGCGGATGGGCGCTTTGGTGGACATATGGTGGCCGGACACATCGATGGAACAGGCAAACTCCTAAGCCTTACCCCAGACGACAACGCGGTCTGGGTCCGGATTGCGGCAGGGCCAGAGATTTTGCGCTACACGATAGAAAAAGGTTCCATCGCCATAGACGGCATCAGCCTCACGGTGGCGCGGGTGGATGAGACTGGATTTTCTGTCTCTATCATCCCCCACACAGGCAGTGAGACCACTCTCCTCTCGAAACGGCCTGGTGAGCTTGTCAATCTGGAGGCCGATCTGGTTGGCAAGTATGTGGAGAAACTTTTGCATCCCCCTAGTTCCAAGGTCCAGCCCAGTCGGATTACTGCCGCATTTTTGGCCGAGCACGGCTTTTAAGGAAGGAGTTCTATATGTTCACTTACAATACCATCGATGAGGCCTTAGAGGACCTCAAGGCTGGACGGATGATCTTAGTCACTGACGACCCCGGTCGGGAGAATGAGGGGGACCTGGTCTGTGCCGCCCAGTTTGCGACACCTGAGAACATTAACTTCATGGCCACCTACGCCAAGGGCCTCATCTGTATGCCCATGGACAGAGCTTTGGTTGAGAAACTGGAGCTCACACAGATGGTGTCTGTGAACTCCGACCCCCATGCTACGGCTTTTACCGTCAGCATTGACCATGTGGACACAGGGACTGGCATTTCTGCCACGGAACGGTCCATTACGGCAGTCAAATGCACGGAGCCGGAGGCCCGGCCTGAAGATTTTCGTCGGCCCGGGCACATGTTTCCCCTTTTGGCGAAGGATCAGGGGGTGTTGGTGCGGCCTGGGCACACAGAGGCCACGGTAGACCTCATGCGCCTCGCGGGGCTTTATCCTTGTGGACTTTGCTGTGAGATCATGGCGGAAAATGGAGAGATGATGAAAACGCCGGAACTCATCGAGTTTGCACAGACGCACGAACTAAAATTCATCACCATCACCGATTTGCAGCAGTACCGTCGCGCCAGGGAGAGTTTTATCGAACACTCCGCCTCCGCCAGTTTTCCCACGCGCCATGGGACATTCACCATTCATGGCTATATTGACACTATCACAGGCAAAGAACACGTAGCCCTCACCATGGGAGACCTCTCTCTGCCGGAGCCTCCCCTCTCCCGGGTCCACTCAGAGTGTCTTACGGGGGATACCTTGGGCAGTCATCGCTGTGATTGTGGTGAGCAGTTTGAGGTGGCTATGGCCCAGATCGGGGCGGCGGGCCGAGGGATTCTCCTCTATCTGCGGCAGGAGGGTCGGGGCATCGGGCTCATCAATAAACTCCGGGCCTATGCCCTCCAAGATGAGGGTCTGGACACGGTGGAAGCAAACCTTGCCTTAGGCTTTGAAGAAGACCTCCGCAACTATGCCACCGCCGCCCAGATCTTCCGAGATTTGGGCCACACAGAGCTCCGACTTATGACCAACAACCCGGACAAGATTGAACAACTGACTTCCTATGGCATCAACGTTGTCGAACGGGTACCGATCCAAATGGAAGCAAACCCGGCAGACCTCTGTTATCTCAAAACAAAACAGACCAAGATGCGGCATATGCTCAACTATTAAGCCCAGCATTCACCACCAAATCACAAAGGAGAGAAACATCATGGTAAAAACTTATGAAGGCAAACTCGTATCGAAGGACCTGAAAATCGGCATCGTCTGCGGGCGCTTTAACGCGTTTATCGTCACAAAACTCTTAGACGGCGCTTTGGATTGCCTCACACGCCACAATGTGGACCTGAAGCACATCGAGGTTAGCTGGGTACCCGGCGCCTTTGAAATCCCATTGATCGCGAAGAAAATGGCTGAGACAAAGCGCTATGACGCCATTATTTGCCTGGGAACTGTCATCCGGGGCTCTACCTCCCACTATGACTTGGTCTGCAGCGAGGTGACCAAGGGGATCGCCTCTGTGTCTCTGGACACCGGCATCCCTGTGATCTTTGGCATCAACACAACGGAGACCATTGAGCAGGCCATTGAGCGGGCCGGGACCAAGGCCGGCAACAAGGGCTATGATGCGGCCCTTGCCGCTATTGAGATGGTAAATCTCATCCAGGAAATTGGCTGAGGAGAGCCGTTTATAGCTTGCAGTTCCAAACAATATGATATTGTGTTTTAAGGAGGTATCAGCATGGCTCGGATTGCGAGCAGTTTGATGGATTTGATCGGTGGCACTCCCCTGCTCTCCCTCTCCCGCTATAGCGATGATCGTCTGCTAGAGGCGACGCTTTTGGCTAAGCTGGAATCGTTTAACCCCGCCGGGAGCGTGAAAGATAGAGTTGCCTTGTCTATGATCCTTGACGCCGAGCGGGTCGGTGACCTGGGCCCTGGCAGCGTGATTATCGAACCCACCAGCGGCAACACAGGGATTGGCCTGGCCGCTGTGGCCGCTATACGGGGTTATCAAGTCATTTTCACGATGCCGGAGACCATGAGCAACGAGCGTCGCAGTCTCCTCAAGGCCTACGGCGCGGAACTGGTGCTCACAGAAGGCACTTTGGGCATGAAGGGCGCTATCGCGAAGGCTGAGGCGCTGGCGAAGGAGATACCTGGGTCTTTTATTCCCGGTCAGTTTGTGAACCCTGCCAATCCCAAAATTCACTGGGAGACCACGGGGCCTGAAATCTGGCAGGATACAGATGGCAAAGTGGACATTCTCGTGGCCGGGGTGGGAACAGGTGGCACTATCACCGGCACTGGGGGCTACTTAAAGTTTCGGAATCCGAATCTTCACGTGGTGGCTGTGGAGCCCAGTGATTCCCCTGTCCTCTCCCAAGGCAAGGCGGGGCCCCATAAGCTCCAAGGGATAGGTGCCGGTTTTATACCGGCTACCCTGGACACTGGGGTGTATGACGAGGTCTTTTGCGTGTCCGCGGAAGATGCCTTTTCTGCGGGGCGGCTTTTGGCCACGACAGAGGGCTTACTTTGTGGCATCTCCTCTGGGGCGGCCCTCTTTGCCGCAACTGAGGTGGCGAGACGGCCTGAACACGCTGGGAAGATGATTGTGGTGATCTTGCCGGATACTGGGGAGCGGTATTTGTCTACTGCGATGTTTGCGGAGGCGTAAAGGTTGCGGGCGAAGTGCTTTTTTGGGGGGTGCGATTATGCAAGTGCAGGGCATAGCTTGGTTCACGCTTCTCTTTTGGATTGGAGTTCTCTATGTGTGGTTTACCCGTAGGCAAAGGGTAAATGCCAAACTAGAAAAGGAAATGCATCCTCAACAGTTTGTCATGCGTCTGCCGCCCGCTCATTCATGGGGTCTTCTCACTATGGGGCTATTCTTTGGGGCCTCCCCCCTTGTCCGCTCCATTTCTTTCTTCGCCTTTGGCACTCGCTTTGGCTCAACTGCGGAAGTGATTTTTCTTTTTGTACAGGCTTTCATTGCACTATCTATGGTTCTGATGGGTATATCCATGGCATGCTGGCAAGTCCATGTGGAGGGGAACGTTCTTCATCAGCGATCTTTGTTCAGACGCGTAACGACTTCCTTTCATGAGATTCGACGGGTGGAGGCGTGGCAGAAGTCAAGACCCAAAGTTTCTCACATTGACTTATATTCCAATACGGGATGCTTGTTTTCCGTGAACGCAAATGCCAGCGGCTATTCCCTATTCCTCGCGCGACTCAAAGAGAGAAGGATTCCAGGTACGGAGGGCTTACTCGTAGAAGACATCAAAGTAGAGCAAACTCCAGAAGTACCAATCGAGACGGAAAAAGTTGCAGAAACTTCTGAGGGTGTGATTTCCGCGATCCTTAAGCCAGAGCCCCTCACTAAGCGTTCGGTTTTGCTTTGGCTTCAACTGGTTCTCATCGCTGTCACCATGAGCGGGATGGCGATTGTTCTCTCCTACGGCGACGAGTGGCTGATTTCTGGGGCAATTACTGGCCCGGAGGTGTTGGCAGGGTATCTGCTATGGTTTCGCCTCCTGTTCTGGGTCTTTGTGGGGGCGACTCTGCTCAGTGTTCTCGGCAATCTCCTCATTGCCCTCTCCTTGAAGCGCACGAAGGAATTTCAGTTTAGGCATAAGACTCTGGCGGTGCTGGGTGTGTCTCTGGTGGTTGGGTTTTCCTTCATCTTCATCGTGATGGAGGGCCTCCCCGGCATGATACGTGATGCTAGAGCGGACATCGATGCCCTTGAGCAGGGGGAGCTTTCAGAGACGACTTATCAAATCCACCTGAGTTGGCAGAATTATTACCGCACAACATCTGTACAAGATATCGGCGAGTATCGGCCACTATATGTGGTCAGAGTAGAGCCCATTGGGCGGGTCTATTTCCCCCGAAGCTTCAGCCCCTCCACCCTCAAGGAGATGGCGGCTGACGAGCGATATCAACCACCTGACATCACCATAGGGATTCGGATGTTTGAGGTCTGGTATACGCCAAATTTACATATCGTGATCGATGTGATCCCGATTGCGTTTCAGCCTGATACATCTGATGCATCTGGACAAAAAGCAGACGAGGAGCGTTTACCCTTCTTTGGGGCAGACGCTCCTCGCTTCTTTGGAATCTAATAGGAATTGCCTTACTCCTCCCAGTTGTGCCAGACGTTTTGCACGTCATCTGAGTCTTCGAGCATAGAGAGGAGTTTTTCCATTTTCTTTCGGTCTTCTTCGGCGTCGAGCTTCATGTCGTTTTGCGGCACCATCTCTACTTGGGCAGAGAGGAAGTGGTAGCCTTTTTTCTCTAAGGCTGTGCGGACCTCGTCAAGCCCTTCTGGGGCGGTGTAGACGGCAAAGAGGGCCTCTGCTGGTTCAAAATCTGCCGCGCCAGCCTCAAGAGAGTCGAGGAGGACGGCATCTTCTTCTAGTTTGCCGTCTTCGTTGTCAATGAGGATGACACCTCTTTTGTCAAAGGACCATGACACGCAGCCCTCAGTGCCGAGGTTGCCGCCGTATTTGTCGAAATAGAGACGCATGTCCGCGGCTGTGCGGTTTTTGTTGTCTGTCAAGGTCTCCACAATCACGGCGACACCCCGGGGGCCGTAGCCCTCGTAGGTGTTGGCCTCATAGACCGTGTTGTCTCCGCCGCCGGCGGCTTTTTCGATGGTGCGCTTGATGTTATCGCTCGGCATATTGATCGCCCTGGCCTTCGCAACCACCTCTCTGAGCTTGGAGTTGGTGGCCGGGTCTGAGCCGCCCTCTTTCACTGCCACGGCCATCTCTCTGGCTACTTTCGTGAACATTTTCCCCCGCTGGGCGTCAGATTTGCCTTTGCGCTCGCGGATGTTTTTCCATTTGGAATGTCCTGCCATGCTATCGTCTCCGTCCATCTTGATTTTCCCACTTATTGTACCACAATCCGCCTCCCGCTACAAGGGCGTGAAAATTTTCTTCGACGGGCTGTATAAAATTCCCATGGCAGGCAAGACTAGTATTGACATTTCCAATTGGAAAGGAGGTTTCGCACATGTCAAAGAACAAGAAAAACCCAGCACAAGACAGCACAAAACCCCCACAGGAACAGGCACAAACGCAAGAGCAGCGAAAAAAGCAGCAGCAAGCTGGGCAGATGAACAATGAGAACAACAAGGGCAGATGACGATGAAACCCCCTCCATGTAAGTGGAGGGGGTTCTTTTGGCAGGGCATGACATTCACCTTGCCCTGGGGATGATAAATAGCTGCCCTGGATAGGGCACCGTGTCCTCCCCTAGTCCATTGGCCGCTGCGATTTGCGCTTCTGTTGAAGAGTAGCGTTTGGCTAAGTGCCAGAGGCTTTCACCGCCCTCGGCGTGGAAGACCACCACACTGGGTAGGTTTGTGAGCTCTCTAGGCTGCCCCTCATCCCAGTTCACACCTTCTATGGCCTCAAAGCGCAGTTTCCGGCAAGGCCACACGAGGAAGGTTACCCCCAGGCGCACTTCTAGACCCTTTGGTGTGAGCATGATCTGCAACTCTCCTCCCACCCGGGCAGTGGCGGTGTAGGTCCGGTGGGGGCGGGCCTCAAGTTCCGCCTTTGCCTCAAAACGGCGCGTGACCCCCGCGAGCCGGCCCTCTTCTGTCACGTACATGACACTGAGAAACACGGAAGTCCGGAGGACGAGTTTGCCGCCCTCCCCACTCACTTGAACTTTGCCTGTGTAAGCGGAACTGTCTACCACCCGGATCACGGCGGTTGGAAGCTCTACCTGCTCTCTTAGTTCAGCGGACAGTTCTTCTCTCAGGTCTAGGCTCTCTAAGAGGTGCTCTACCCGTTGCGCTCCCAGGTCGAAGCGGGTGCTGTAGGCGTCGGAGATGTAGCGGATGGTGCGGGTCTTTTTCTCTATGACCTGGGCCACCATGTGTAGTTCTAGGCCGATGGCGCTATTGTCCGCCACACCGCTCTCTAGGTAGACATTGGTGAGCATGAGAGAAATCTCATAGCTTGCGTTCTCACCATCGCCCTCTAGTTCCATGATCTGGGAGAAGCCGGCGGCGAAATCTAACACCTGGGGCTCCATGGTATTCTGGGCGAGGTACATGAGGTGAACCCTGGCCTCGCCTTTGAAGATGAGCTTATTGCCCACGTTTTTCACATCATCACTCTGGAGGCGGAGACGAGACTTGAGGATCTGCCCAATGGGCGGGCGGCCCGCCGGGAGAGGGAAATCGTCGGTGAGGACAAAGGTCTTCTCTCGCACTTGGGAGACAAAGCTTTGTTCCAAGGTCTCACGACGGAGGTGGAGCCCCGCTGCCGCCTCGTCTGTGAGTTCTGTCGTGCAGTTTAGGAAGGCGGGTTCATAGCCTCGGACTTCGATTAGGAGGTCCGCCCGGACGAGGACCTTGCGGGAATTGATCATCCGGGCATCGATGCCGCCCAGACGCACGATGACGATGGTCTCTGTGTTGTCTGTGATCTCTGCCCAGTCATGCCCGGCTGTGAAAGGAAGCGTGAGGTCTAGGTTTCGAAGCCCCTCCCCACTCTCTGGCAAATAGACCACGGAGACGGCCACAGCGCCGCTGACCACCACCCGGCCAGCCCCCGCCTCCTTGCTGCGAAGGGTGATGTTGCCTTCTACGTCCACGATGGTCTCCATATCGGGATAGGCATCGGGCACGATGGCCTCTGAGGTCTCCTCCTGGGTGAAACTTGCGTCTAAGACCCCTCTTAAATATTCGATTGAATCGGTCTTCAGTTTCGCTTCCATTTGACGCACCCTCTCCTTATGTAGATATTCTATTCGAAGCATATGAGAGAGGGATGGCTTGTATTACTTGATCCCGAAAATTTTACGCAATATCCCTCGGAGTATTTTCGGTGATTTCATCACAATGATTTTCATTTTCGCACCTCCTGATTTTGCTCATCGCTTTAAAAGCTTGATTCCGCCGCAAAGGAAACCGATCCCCACTGCCAGCCACCAGAACCACCAGGGCAGCATCAGGGCGATGAGCATGGCCGCCCCAATTGAAGCCAAGATGAAGCCTATGCGCTTTTGTCCTGGATGCCAGTGTCTTCTCATGGCAAATGCCGCCTTTTCTTTCTACTGTAGCAAATCGTTTTCTTTACAGTATACGCAAAAGACGGCATGATGTGCTCTTGAGGGTGGAAGTTTTTTTGCAACTGAGCAAATACTCAACACATGGGAGCAGTGAATACTATCGACCACAGCAAAATCCCAACAAACACCAGCAGCAAAAGAAAGATCGCGAGCAAAATAATGTTCGTTTTTGTCATAGGTGTCGCTCCTTGAAATGGGCACTGGTTGCCAAAGACGCCCCTACTTTTTGCGATCCCAGCTTTTGATCTCTTTGGCTTGATTGTACAGCCGGACGTAACTCTCATGGCGGGTGGGCTCAATTTTCCCCTCGTGGACCGCTTCTATGATGGCACAGCCCCGCTCGCCTATGTGGGCACAGTCTCTGAACTCACAATGGCCGATATAGGGGGCAAAGTCTGGAAAGACATATTGCATTTCCCGGACTAGCACCAGGTCCATTTTTTCAATGTCAAAGGAGGAGAAGCCCGGGGTATCCGCTACCTCTGTTCCAGAAGAGAGGTGGAACAACTCCACATGCCGGGTGGTGTGGCGACCACGGCCCAGCTTTTCGCTGACCGCCGCTGTCTTCACGGTGAAACCGGGCTCTAAGGCGTTTAAAATGCTGCTCTTTCCCACTCCAGAGTTACCTACAAAGGCACATATTTTTCCCGCTATGGCAGCCCGCAGGGCCTCGATGCCCTCGCCGGTGACGGCGCTTGTGCGAATGGTGAGAAATCCGGCCGCTGTGTAGATGGCAAAGAGGGCATCGCCAGGATGGAGGTCTGTCTTGTTGACACAGATAATGCTTTCGGCCCCGTTCTGTTCCGCAATGGCCGTGATTCGATCAACCAGGAAGGGGTCTGTGATGGGATTTACGCCGCTGGCTAGGATGATCATACAGTCAATGTTGGCCACAGGGGGGCGGACAAAGGCGTTTTTTCGAGAGTGGATTTCCATCACTACGCCCTTGCCATCTTCTGTCTTCGCGACGGCGACACGGTCTCCCACTAAGGGACTCTCCCCTGTCTTTCGAAACTTGCCTCTGGCTCTACACTCTACGAGCTCCCCAGTTTCGTCTAGCCGGACTGTATAGAATCCGGACAGGGCCCGGATTAGGAGGCCATCCATCAAGCGGGTGCCTCCCCGTTGCCATTGGGCGGCGGATCTTGCGGTGTGGGTGTGGGCTGATCTGGTGTGGGTGTGGGCTGATCTGGTGTCGGTGTGGGTGCGAGGGTTGGTGTGGGTGTCGGCGTAGGTGTGGGTGTTGGCGTGGGCTCTGGGCCTAAGGAGACAGTTAGGATAATCTGGGTTCTAGGCTCTACCATTGTATTTGCTGGGTGACTTTGCCCGATTACCGTGCCGTTTGGCTCGTTGCTATATTCCATTCTCGTGTCATAATCAAGCCCTAGGGTCTGGAGAGTACTGATGGCCACATTGAGCATCATCCGTGTCAAATCTGGCACCCGAACCAGCACTTCTTGGGGTCCGATGCTGACGAAGAGATGGATCGACATCCCGTCAAAGATGGGGTCTCCCGCTGCGGGTATGGTGCTCACAACGTGATTTTCCACAATAGTGTCACTGGATTCATCTCGCCGGAGGATATTGCCGGAGGGAATCCCGAGGTTGGTAAGGGTTACCCGGGCCTGTTCATAGCTCATATTTGTGAGGTCTGGCATGAGGGGTTGATTTAAGGGGATAGCCACTGTGAGGGTGACGCGCACCAAGCCATCTGCGTCTGGGGTGGCTGTACGTCCGGCGGCTGGATGCTGCCCGATCACAAGCCCTTCTACATGGGCATCAGTCTCCTGATATTCGATGGAGAAATGATACACATCGAGAAGCCTGTTGTTGCCTAAAATCTCATCGACCTGCTGATTTAGGAAGTTTTCCACTTCGACCCGCTCTAGCGGGGGTCTGAACATGTCAGCGAGCACCATATGCCACAGAAGCATGAAGGCGGCAACCAGGACCAGGCCTACGATGCCTATGCCGAGGAGGGTGGAAACCCGCTTTGCTTTTTGGTTGCGGCGGCGATAGTTCTCCCGTTCCTGCTCTTTCGCGTTATTGTCTGGCGGGCGGCGGTTTCTGTCTCCGCCCCTGTCTGGCGGTCTGTTCGACGGAGGCGGTGGGTTGCGTCTTGGTGCTGGCTGGGCTTGGGCCTCTGGCCAATGGGCAGCCGCCCCGGCGACGGCCGCACCTGCCGCTGTCGCCGCGAAGGGAAAGATAATGTTGGGGTTTTTGCGGAACTCTTCAAAATCTCGCAGCATCTCGTCGGCTGTCTGATAGCGGAGGTTGAGACTGGGATTCATGGCCCGCATGGTGATGGCCTCTAAGCCAGCCGGTATTTCGTGATTGATCTCCCGGG
>Ga0131853_10013506_pt1 | contig 14974 bp, 13 predicted proteins | sample TergutLab28metaG_FD_92764 | JGI IMG/M metagenome (GOLD analysis project Ga0131853, IMG submission 92764) | Labiotermes labralis P1 segment gut microbial communities from Petit-Saut dam, French Guiana - Lab288 P1 (version 2) (version 2) | ecosystem: Host-associated > Arthropoda: Insects >... | reverse complement strand
CGCGCTCCTCGTCTTTGCGGGTCTTTTTCCGTCTGTTTTCCGCATTTTTCAGTTAAATACTGCTAGTATTCGCCCTCAAAATCCAAAAAACAGGCGAAAAAATACCTCGCAATTACTTCGGGCGGATTTAATCAGCGCTTACTTAGTAGAAGCTATCTGCATTAAAAAGAACCGAGGGTAAAATTCCCTCGGTTCCTATTGTGAAGGGGTTTTGAGCAAAATGTTAGATACAATAACAAGAGCAGTCTATCGTTCTTTTATTGAGGAATCAAGATGGCAGCGTTGGCTTTCCGGTTTGGAAATGACCCTGTCTATTACGCTTTTTGCGTTGATTTTGGGGCTTTTGATCGGGCTTATAATTTCAGTCATCCGCGTATCGCATGATGAGGCTGAAAACCCGAATCCGATTCTCAGAGCACTCAATGTATTGGTAAAAGCTTATGTCTCCGTTGTTCGCGGAATTCCAATGGTAATCCAATTGATGATTTGGGGATTTGTAATTCTAGCTGCATCGCGTAATCAATTGCTTATCGGCGTAATCGCCTTTGGTGTTAACTCTGGTGCTTATGTATCAGAGGTGTTTCGCGGAGGAATAAACAGCATCGATAAGGGGCAAATGGAAGCCGGTCGCAGTTTGGGACTCAGCTACCCGCAAACCATGTTGAAAATCATTTTGCCGCAGGCAATAAAAAATTGCCTTCCGGCCTTTGGCAATGAGTTTATTGCCCTGCTGAAGGAAACTTCGATCGCCGGATTTGTTGCTATTTCAGAGCTTACTCACGTCGGTAATACTATTCGCGCCAGAACATTCGATCCAACTCCCCTGTTCTTTGTTGCTGCTATATATCTGATTTTGGTCTTATTCCTTGAGTTTCTTGTCAAAAAAATGGAGAGGAAACTTAGCGTGAGTGAGCGGCGCAGCGGGAAAATGGTTGAAAGGGTAAAGAGAAAGGGGTTGCGCAGTAATGATAAAGGTTAAAGGGCTACATAAGAAATTCGGTGAACTGGAAGTGCTTCGCGGCATTAACGAGGAGATCACACGTGGTGAAAAAATGGTCATTATAGGTCCATCCGGCAGTGGAAAAAGTACCTTTCTGCGATGCCTTAACCTCATGGAGTTTCCCACCGGCGGCGAGATTTGGTTTGAGGGGGAAGAAGTTTCCGGATACAGAAAAGGTGCATTGCTCAACTCTCATCGTCAAAAAATGGGTATGGTATTCCAGCACTTTAATCTTTTCCCACACCTTTCTGTGGTTGAAAACATTACACTAGCTCCGATTTCTTTGAAAAAGTCATCCAAGGTACAAGCTCATGAAACCGCAAGTCGCTTGCTTGATCGAATTGGGCTTTCAGACAAGGCAAATAATTACCCTGCAACTTTATCTGGCGGGCAAAAACAGCGCGTTGCCATTGTCAGAGCGCTGGCAATGGAACCGAAAGTTATGCTATTTGATGAACCGACAAGCGCTCTGGATCCGGAAATGGTCGGTGAGGTTCTGGATCTCATGAAAGATCTGGCAAATGACGGCATGACAATGGTTGTTGTTACACATGAAATGGGATTCGCTCGCGAGGTTGGCAATCGAGTTTTATTCATGGACGAAGGTGTGATCGTCGAACAAAACAGCCCTGAGGCGTTTTTCAGCAATCCGCAAAGCCCCAGACTACAAGACTTTCTTGCAAAAGTAGTTTAAACGCGAAGGTATAAAGTCTGCGATATCTTCAACATTATGGCGCATTCAAGACGCTTTTTGAATATCTCGCAACCAAGCTCATATACAGCGCCTATTGAGCCTACATCGTTGTATGCATTTGCAGCACAACCTCCAGCACAATACATTTTTGCCCAGCAATCTTTGCATTTCGCTCGTGAATAAATATCCCAGCCGGAGAATTCGCTTCTTAATTCATTATTCGTAATCCCCTGCCATATATTCCCTATCACGAACTTTTCTTCGCCTACGAACTGATGGCAGGGATATAGTGACCCACTCGGAGTCACCGCCAAATATTCCGTACCGACACCGCAACCAGCGATTCGTTTATGAATGCAAGGTCCACCCGTCAAGTCTAAGTTAAAATGGTAAAATGAGAATCCCCTTTTTTGCTTTTCACGCCGCAACATCTCAGTCGCAAGAATTTCATACTGTCTGCTCAAGTCCGGAAGGTCATCCATGGTCAAACCATACTCCTCTCCGGGCTTTGCCACGACCGGCTCTAAGGAAATTTCTTTAAAGCCAAGATCAGCTAAATGTAAAATATCATTAACAAAATCAAGATTTTTGCGGGTTATCGTCCCTCTGATGTAATAACCCTTTCCCTTTCTGACTTCAACGATTTTCTTATACTTATCAACAATCTCTGCGTAACTGCCTGAACCATCGGCTTTAACACGGTAAAAGTCGTTTACCTCAGGGCGCCCATCAAGACTCAAAACCACATTATGAATCTCTTGGTTTAAAAAACTCATAACTTCATCGTCAAGCATCAACCCATTAGTCGTAAATGTAAATCGGAAATTTTTACCCTTCACTTTTTCTATTTCCCGAGCATAAGCAACAATAGCCTTAACTACCTCCCAATTCAAAAGAGGCTCCCCTCCAAAGAAGTCAACATCAAGATTCCTTCGACCGTCAGAGTTTTCGACAAGAAAATCTATAGCACGTTTTCCAACATCAAGGCTCATTAGCTCATCACCGCCGCCATACTCACCTCGCCCTGCAAAACAATAAGCGCATCGCATATTGCATACATGTGCTACATTCATACAAAGCGCCTTGATAGTCACCTTTTGATTAATCGCCGCAGACGGTGCAAATGCATCATCGGCAAAAAGCTTGCCGCTACTTTTTAATTGCTCTATTTCAGAAAAAAGCTCATTGATTTCATCATCTGTCAGCTTTGGATACTTCATTTTAACCAACTTTATGATTTCATCCAGACTACTTTGTTCATACATGCTTATAACATCAAAGGCAACATCATCAACATTGTGAATAGAGCCGCTTGCTATATCCAAAATGATGTTATACTCACCCATTTTGTAACAATGAATCATTTTTCCTCCTAAGCAAATGCCAATTAAATTAATCCTACCCGAATAACACCTATAATCAGCTCATAACAAAACGCAGCGACCGATAGTTGCATCGGCTCGCCGCTTTTGCACAGTTTTTCACAGAAATTTCTATTTGCGCTCCATACCACTGTCAGGGTTTTCGCATTGCTGATTTGCCACGCCGCAAGAGGTCTTGCATGCAGATTGACACGAAGTTTGGCACTCTCCGCACCCACCATCAGCAAAGCTCTGAGCTAAGTCGCGTGTCTCAATAGTTACGATTCTTTTCATTTTCTATACCTCTGTTTAAGTTTATAAAATTACATTTATAAAACTATCATATTCAACCGCAGTTGTCAACGCCGTAAAAAGCCGTTGTGTTTAAAAACAACATTGTGCCAACGCATTGAGACAGGGATACGTCCCCTGTCTCAATGTCCATATATATTGGATTTATGCCCACTATGTTTTTATATTGAAAAACGTGTCCATTCCCGGATAGACAGCAGCATCTCCCAATTCTTCTTCAATCCGGAGCAACTGATTGTATTTTGCAACCCTATCTGACCTTGACGGTGCACCGGTCTTTATCTGCCCAGCATTGACAGCAACAGATATATCGGAGATCGTTGTGTCCTCTGTTTCACCCGAACGATGTGAAACAACCGCTGTATATCTTGCTCTATTTGCAGTGTGTATCGCGTCAAGAGTCTCAGTCAATGTGCCGATTTGATTGATTTTAATGAGAATTGAGTTAGTAACACCCATATCAATTCCCTTTTTGAGCCGCGCTGTGTTCGTAACAAAGAGATCATCTCCGACGATCTGTATCTTATGCCCAAGCTTCTCCGTCATCAACTTCCAACCATCCCAATCTTCTTCTGCCATACCGTCCTCAATAGAGATTATCGGATATTTATTAACAAACCCTACCCACATGTCAACCATCTCTTGCGGCGTCATAATGGTCTTTCTCTTAGGCAGATGGTAACAGCCATCTGTCTCGTTAAACCAATCGGTAACAGCAGGATCAAGCGCAATCATAAAGTCCTCTCCGGGTCTATACCCGGCTTTTTCGATTGCTTTGATAAGAGCGATCAGTGCATCTTCATCCGCTGCAAGATCAGGAGCATAACCACCCTCATCACCAACCCCGGATGCAGGCACAACCTTTTTAAGCATATGAAATACCTCGGCACCCATGCGTAAAGCTTCGCGGAAACTTTTTGCTGATACCGGCATGATCATAAACTCTTGGATATCAACGCTGTTATCTGCGTGCGCACCGCCATTGAGAACATTCATCATTGGAACCGGAAGAACGTTTGCCGAAGAGCCCCCGATATAACGGTAAAGAGGTATTTTCAAAGACTCCGCTGCCGCCCTTGCGCATGCGATTGATGCACCCAGAATTGCATTCGCGCCGAGTTTCGACTTATTCGGTGTGCCGTCAAGCTCAACAAGCATCTTGTCAATAGCAACCTGATCTAATGCATTTTGACCGAGCAGAGCATCGGCGATATCATCATTGAGATTCGCTACTGCGTTCAATACGCCCTTTCCAAGGTAGCGATCTTTGTCTCCATCACGAAGTTCGCAAGCCTCAAATTTTCCGGTCGAAGCTCCGGAAGGCACCATTGCACGTCCGACAGTACCATTTAGTAACGTTACATCACATTCTACGGTTGGATTCCCGCGTGAATCAAGTATCTCGCGCCCGGTTACATCAATGATTTCTAAATAATCCTTCATAATAAAACCCATTCCTTTCGCTGTGCCCAAGGCACAAACATCTATTTTAATGCTTTTTGTACTGTATTTTTTATACAGGCGAACATGTCTCGCCCCTGCATCTACTATTTACGCTCAATTAGGCTCTCACCTGTCATAATTGCAGGTTTCTCAATTCTTAATAAATCTAACATTGTTGGTGCGATATCTGCAAGTCTACCAGGTCTTAGCTTAACATCCTCTCCGAAAACAATAAAAGGCACAAGGTTAGTACTATGAGCTGTGTGTTTGTGGATCCCATCATCTTGAAGCATAACTTCGGCATTTCCATGATCTGCGGTCACAATCAAACATCCACTCACCTGCTCAACAGCCGACTTGACTTTACCCACACAAGCATCAACCGTTTCCACCGCTATTAACGTCGCATTATAATCGCCTGTATGCCCAACCATGTCGCAATTGGCAAAGTTAATAATATTTACATCATGCTTTCCGCTTAATATTTCCTTTACGGCGGCATCAGCAACTTCAACTGCCGACATCGCAGGTATGAGGTCATAGGTTGGAAATTGCTTGGGCGAAGGTATCAATATGCGCTCTTCTCCCGGAAATGTGTCTTCAATCCCTCCGTTGAAAAAGAATGTCACATGAGCATATTTCTCAGTCTCAGCTATTCGCAGTTGCCTAAGCCCTGCATGACTTACGACTTCGCCAAATGTTTCCTTAGGAAAGTCAGGAGGATATGCAACCGCAACACCTCTGATTTTTTCATCATATTGGGTCATGCATACAAATGTCAGTGGAAACCAGCCGTTTTTGCGCACAAAGCCACTGAAGTCATGATCAACAAACGCCCGGGTGATTTCTCGTGCTCTATCAGGGCGGAAATTGAAAAAAATTACTGAGTCATCCTTCTTGACCATCCCATCCCTATCGCAGATAATCGGCTTAACAAATTCATCATAGACCTGCGCATCATAAGAATGCTGCATTGCAAGGATCGGATCAGACTCATAAACGCCCTCACCCAATATCATAGCATTATATGCCAATTCAACACGATCCCAGCGGTTATCACGATCCATAGCATAAAAACGCCCCATAATCGTAGCTATCTTCCCTACCCCAAGTTCCACACATTTATCCACAAGCGCAGTTATAGACTCTTTGCCCGAATCCGGCGGCACGTCGCGTCCATCCATGAAACAATGGAGAAATACCTTTCCCGAATTATTTCGCTTTGCCAGTTCCAGTAGTCCAAATAAATGCTCAATATGGCTGTGTACTCCGCCAAGTGATACAAGTCCCATCAAATGCAACGCACCGTTTGACTTTTTTGCAGCCTCAACCGCAGACAGCAACGCTTTGTTTTCGAAAAAATCTCCTGTCTTTATTTCATGCGTTATCATCGGCAAATCCTGATAAACAATACGTCCTGCCCCAATATTTGTATGACCAACCTCGGAGTTTCCCATTTGTCCGTCAGGAAGCCCGACATCCTCCCCCGATGCTGACAATATTGTGTGAGGACAAGTCCTGAAAAGTTCGTCCAGAACCGGCGTATGTGCGTTTTCAACAGCATTTCCGGGTGATTTAGGTGCAAGTCCATATCCATCCAGAATGATCATGGTCAATTGTTTTTTATTCTTCATTTACACCTCTTCAGACGGCAGGTCACCGCCTATGTGATCATATTATTTTGCTGCATTGATGATTTTCGCAAATAATTCTGGTTTTAGCGAAGCTCCACCAATCAAGCCCCCATCAATATCCGGCTGCGCAAGAAGCTCCTTTGCATTTTTATCGTTCATCGAGCCGCCATACTGAATTGTAATTGCATTTGCCGTGTCTTTATCATAAAGACACGCTATAACATCACGGATTTCACGGCAGATATCCTGCGCGTCTTCGGCAGTTGCAGTTTCACCGGTGCCTATCGCCCAAATGGGCTCATATGCAATAATCACACGTCGGATTTCGTCAATTCCGACGCCGTGTAGCGCAATTTTCACTTGCATCGTTACCAAATCATTTGTAATTCCAAGCTCTCTTTGATGAAGGCTCTCTCCAATGCAGATTATCGGACGAAGCGGCGAGTTGAGGACCGCAAGAACCTTTTTATTCACAAAATCATCAGTTTCGCCGTAGTACTCACGCCTTTCACTATGCCCGATAATTACATATTCAACACCAATATCAGTCAGTTGAGCGCACGAAATCTCACCAGTATATGCTCCGGAAACATGCTCACTGACATTCTGCGCACCCACTCCGACTCCATTTTCCTTGAAATGATAATCAACTATAGGCAAAAATACAGCCGGGGCGCAAATTACAACTTTACACCATTGCTCATATCCCGGAATAAGAGGTATCAATTCATCGGCAAATCCCTTGACCTGCGATGCAAGCATGTTCATCTTCCAGTTTCCGGCTATAATAATGTCTCTGCATTCTCTATTCATTCATACTCCTTCGTTCCACACTTCTAAGCATCAAGCAAGCATGCAATTCCGGGAAGCACTTTGCCTTCCATAAACTCAAGCGAAGCACCGCCTCCGGTAGAAATATGAGTTATCTGCTCCTCAAGACCAAACAAACGGACTGCCGCTGCGGAATCGCCGCCACCAATAACTGAAATTGCACCGGATTTTGCCACTGCAACAGCTATTGCCCTGGTTCCCTCGGAAAATTTTGAAAATTCAAAAACACCCATTGGACCATTCCATATTATCGTACCCGCACCATTGATCTCATTAGTAAATACTTCAATCGCAGCGGGTCCAATATCCAAAGCCATCATATCATCCGGAATTGCATTACTATTTACTTTTATCGGTTCTGCGTCATTTGAAAACTCAGTTGCCACCAACGAATCAGTCGGCAGCAACAGCTTAACACCCTTCGACTTGGCTTCTTCAATCATTTTCAGGACATTTTCAATCTCATTATCTTCACAAAGTGACATGCCAATATTCCCATCCTCAGCCTTGAAGAAAGTATATGCCATACCGCCACCAATTATTATTGAATCTGCAATCTTCATTAGATTGGTGATAACCCCAAGTTTGTCAGAAACCTTGGCTCCACCAAGTATAGCCACAAACGGTCTCTCAGGATCAGAAATCGCTCCGCCAATAAAGTCGAGCTCCTTTTTCAGAAGAAACCCAGAAACCGCAGGAAGATACTTCGAAACACCTTCTGTCGAAGCATGAGCCCGGTGCACGCTTCCGAAGGCATCGGAAACATACAAATCGGCTAAATCCGCAAGTTTCTTGGCAAATTCAGGTTCATTTTTCTCTTCTTCCTTATGAAAGCGTGTATTCTCCAGCAACATGATTTCACCCTGTTTGAGTTCCTTCGCAAGTGAAACAGCATCAGGTCCAATAACATCCTTTGCCATCCTCACAGGTCTTTTCAAATGCTTTGAAAGACACTCCGCAACAGGTGCAAGCGAAAGCGCTGGATTAAACTCTCCTTTTGGGCGTCCAAGATGGGAACATGCAATGACTGCCGCTCCCTGGTCCAGAAGGTAATTTATAGTAGGAAGCGCGGCAATAATGCGCCCTTCATCAGTGATTTTGCCGGTTCCTTTGTCAAGAGGCACATTAAAATCACAGCGCAGTAACACTTTTTCCCCCTTAACGTTGATATCTCGCACTGATTTCTTATTATACCCGGTCGCATTTTCAGGATTCATAAGCCCCTCCAAAAAAATTTCTAATCCATCCCTGACATTTTATTATGAAAATGAAAAAATATCAACATATTTCACAAATGCAACATATTAAACCCTCATTGCTGATAAGCACATAGAGCAATCAGCAACGAGGGTCCTTTACTTGTATAAAATTGTGGACTTTCTCCTACTCCGTCGGCGAGTCAGAATCCTGATTTCCCGGTGGATGTTCCTGTACTTGATTATCTTCCGGTGGTGTCATAATTAACAAATCTACCGGCGCTTGATCGTCGGGAGACTCCTGATCCTGTGGAGGAGGCTGAGGCGTGGGGTCTTCCGGAGGTGCTTGTCCATCTGATGGTGGGGTTTGCTCTTCCGGCGGTGTATGCTCGTCAGAAGGCGGTGGAGTCTGCTCACCGGGCGATGCCTGTCCATCAGAAGGCGGTGGAGTCTGCCCATCCGGAGGCGTCTGCTGCTCTTCAGGCGAGACTTGTCCTTCTTCAGGATCCGGCTCCTCAACATCCGGTGAAGGTCCATAATAAATTATCCTGTTTTGCATATTGTAACGACTTCGCCCTATTGACCATCTATCAACAACTTCACCATCGGCATCAAGCCTGTTCATAAAGACTTCAACTACAACTCCCGCCTGCCCGGGCAGATCGACAACTTGCTGACCCGGTTGAAGGTTATTATCCACACGCCTGATAACCTGAACAGGAGTTGATTGAAGAGTAATAAAATCTGTTGTAAATGTATAATCATCTACTCTCGTCCCGATAATCCTTGCTGTAATCACATAATTCTCGATAGTAACATCAATTTTTATCGGAAATTCCCTGTCATTTCTGAATCTTAAATCCCTCTCACCCCATACTATGGTGGCATCGTGTCCAAGCGGGATGTAACCAACGGTCAAACCATGCGGATGTCTCTCTAGCACTTCCAAATTCGAGTGCAATACAGCCCAGTAAATAGTGGATGAAGTCTGGCAAATACCGCCGCCCGGCAAATCGATCAACCTTCCGCTTGCGAATGCGCCTGCAGGTCGGAATCCTCTCGCTTCTGTGCGACGCCCGACTATATCGTTAAAAGAAAACACCTCGCCGGGATTAAGTTTCGTTTCATGTATAAGCTCCGCAGCTTTAGCAACATTATGTCGTCTTGCCGCAGTACCACCCACATTCGTTGATCTTTCTGCAAGAACATCGCGGAAAATCATGTTGTTGAGCTCTTCTTGAGACATCTCAGGCTCAGTGAAAATCAGGGGAATTTCTATAACATCTCCAACAACGGCGTTATCAAGCATAACCATCGCTGCGTCCAAGTCAAAGGTTTTTCCTGCTATGCTTTCAGTGGCACTGAATGTATCCGGATCATACTCCGATGAAACAACATCAATATGTATAGTGTTAAATAAAAGTTGCAAATCTATCTCAGATGCCTCTGCTTCAGCGGGAAGATACTCGACAGTAAGTTGAGCCTGTTGCTCTAACGCGAGAAACAACGTCTCCACCGTCATTGCAAAGACAGCTTCCTCATCTGCGGGTTTTACTCCTGTACCTACTTCGATCGTTATGCTCTCATCACCTATCACATAAGCGGCCTCAATAAGGGCAAGATTGAACTGCCTAGTATTCTCAACCACAGTCCCCCTGACAAAAGCCTCGTCAAATCCAGCCGCACTCAATTCATTGAGATCGGTTCTGCTGAAAAATGACCTTACAAAGGTAATTTCATTTTCAAAATTTGATGAGCCATTCCTGCCGAACTGAAATGCCGCCACAGCAGCTTCTCTTGCATCCAGTGCGAATCCGACTTCTTCACCGTAAATCGTAAAATTATCGCCGTTAGGAAATTTAACCGTCACAGAAACATCTTCGGCATTGTTCTCATAACCGGCGGCTATCAAAGCCCGCGTTGCCTCTTCAAGCGTCATCCCCGACAAATCAATTCCCTCAGCCCAAACATTCGGGAATACCGTATCAATACTTCTGACATAAAACCCAAGAGAAATAAGCAGTCCGGCTGCAACGAGCAAAATAATCAACACTGTAGTAAAAATTGTTTTCACAGTGCTCCTCTTTTTTCGCCCTTTGGGTCTCTTGCGAGCTTTGAGCTCATCATGTTCAACACGCGTCTTTTGTTGCTGTTCTTTTCTCTTACTTCCAACCAATTTTATATTTCCCACGACTATCCCCCGACAATCTAATATTTATTTTTCATCAAGCAAGTGCTGACTAAATATACACCCATACATAATACATCATAATGCAGAAAAAATGTGTTAAAATTTCATTACGTTTTGCTACATAGTTGTAACTTTTGACACAAGTTCAACATAATTCTTCATATTTGCAATAACTCTCATCTTCATTGCAGGAATTCCTGACTCCCCACAAGCCTTTTCGTACCGAACAAACCCGCGGCAATCGGACGTTTATCAAACAATGTCATTTGCGATTCCTCTTCTGCCGCCTCAGTCTGCCAAGGTTTGGATATCTGCGTCCTTTGTCTCGTCTGAGCATCAAGTAATTCACCTATCAGACTGGATGAGAGCATAAATCCCTTTGGTGTAAACCTCCATCGTCCGTCCTTGAACAATGCCCATCCATTTGACTCATACTTGCGCATCAGCTCCAGAACATAATCCATTTTAAGTCTGTATATATTATAGTACTCCTGCTCGGAGATGCCATGCACTGTCCTCAGTCGGAGCATGAGATACTCTCCGGCATTTTCAAAATCTGACATATCCTCGCTGTATTCAACTACAACCTGTCCCAACATTACACGTTCAATGTACTTCTCGATATCCTCTATGAAGCTGTACCTGCTCTGCCCAACGTAAGAATGCGCCCCAGGTCCAAACCCTATGTATTCATCCCCAAGCCAATACTTGATGTTATGCTTTGATTCATAACCACGGCGTGAAAAGTTAGATATCTCGTATTGCTTATATCCGAATCTGGCAAGCATTTCAACAGCGTATAGGTACATATCTGCCTGCTCGTCATCATCAGGCAAAAAAGGTGAATCCTTAAAAACATAAAGCTGAGTTCCCTCTTCAATCTTCAATCCGTAGCAAGATATATGTTCAGCTTTAAGTGCAGCTGCTTTTGCGACAGTTTCCGCCCAGTCATCCTTATCCTGAGACGGCAATCCATAGATAATATCTACACTTATATTATCAAATCCCGCGAACCTTGCATTACTTACCGTTTCCTCAGCTTCTGCAAAAGTATGGGTTCTTCCTAGACTTTTGAGCATATTATCATTCGAGCATTGCACCCCTATAGATAATCTGTTAAATCCGGCTCTTCTTAACTTGATAAGCTCCTCTTTTGTTATTCCACCGGGGTTGATTTCCGCTGTCACCTCTGAATCAAGCAAAACATGACCATGTTTTTTCAGTGCACTAAATATACTGATCAGACGACTTGCACCGAAATGACTGGGTGTTCCCCCGCCAAAATAAACTGTATCAATGAGAAACCCATCCAGTTGCGCGGAATATTCCTCAATATGTTTTATTATGGCAGTCTGATATGCCGACATCAGCTTATCGCTGCCTGCAAGCGAGTAAAAATTGCAATATGCGCATTTGCTCGCACAAAATGGTATATGAATATATATCCCGACACGCTTGTCCATACTCAATTCTACACTCCCATTGTTTCAAAAATGTATCTCAATAATGTTATTTGCAAAGTATTTTAACAAAAAGTACAACCTCATTGATAATATCACTAATTTTGTAAACACACAACAACACTTTCTCGCCTATCCCGTTGCCTGTTTGTCAAGACTTTTTAGAAATAGTCTAAAAAAGTAGCTATTTACAGCGGTTTATGGTACTATCATGTTGGCTATTTTTTGTTAGCGACATAGCTCGATTTTACAAAGAATGGCGATTATTTATATAACGTGCGGAATTGTTAGTTTACATGGGAATACGTCCAGACAAAAAGTTATTATATCTATGATGAAGGATATATAATTATATTGTAGTCGAAACACTTTTATTAGGAAGGTCAACTATGGCTTCAAGGTACAGACAGGAAGTTCAAAAGTATGGAAAGAAGGACACTATTATTGCTATATCAGTGTATCTTTTTTACATTGTTATCATCAATGTTTCGTTCCTGGCTTTAGATGCAATTAGAGATATTTTTACCTTTCAGCAACAAAACCTCTTACTAGGGATTTTTTACCTTTTAGCAAGTGCCATACCTATTATTGTAGTCATATTGATAAAAAAGCAAGGTCTTGCATCCATAGGTATACATAAAGAAAAGCTATGGCGAGCATTGCGGTTAGGGCTTATATTTTCTATAATCCCTATTGCTCTTGGCATTTTTGCGGGACTGTTTATTCAGTGGGAGTTTGTTGGTTTCGATACACTATTGTTCAATATACTTTTGTTATTGATTATGGCAGCATCCGAGGATATTCTGATGGTGGGATTTCTCCAGACTCGATTGTATGGGGTTTTCAAAACAGATAGGTCGGCTATATGTGTAGGCGCGGCTTTGTTTTCATTAATGCATGTTCTAAGTTGGGCGAGAGGACTTGTTTTAGACGATTTAGTGTTTTTCATTTTAATGGTAGTTGTATGGTTTGTAGCGCACATAATATTTGTTGCTATTTTTAAGAAGCACTTCTCTCTGTTTCCGGTTACGCTACTCCATACATCAATAAACTTATTGCCGTATGCGTTTTGGATATTGACAGACGATATAGCTTTAGAAACCAGTGTATGGGCAATTGCTGTTACCTTCATTCTTGCTATTGCGGTAGGAATCTGGGCTATATCTAATCGCAACCGCATGAAATAGGCATTTTCGACTGACTGTAAAATGACCGTATCCCCAGATAGTTGATATTAGTGAACGTATCGGCATATATCGAGTTGATATATGCCAATACTGCGCTTGCCTTACATCCGGCTTGCTTCATCATGGAGCATACGTTTTATCTTGTCGCTCATGTTTTCTTTGCCGGTCTTTTTGAAGTGTGCTTTGACGTGATAGGTTGTTTTATCTATACGCTTAACAAGGTTGCCGTCTTTGTTTTCATATACCTTTCCTTCGTCATGCAGAGTGCTTACGATGTTGCTGTCAATACCTCGCTGTACACAGAGGTATTTATACAAGTTGACTGTTATATTTTTCTTTTCGGGCAATTTCAGTATTACCGGAGCTTTTTGCTTCCGAGGAGCTGCTTGCATGGTTGTAGTGTTGCCTTCAAGGAGTTCCAGAGCGTTTATAAATGTCATGTTTTCTATTTTGGTAAGGTAATCGAAAACACCGTAACCGCCGACACCTTTACTGTGCCAGTACCATGAGAGACGGTCATCTTTGACGGCAAGGTTATATGCTTCCTGATAAAACTCTTTTGCGAATTCGTAACCGCCACGTTCTTCAAAATATGTTGTGTTGATGTCAAAGACCATTTCGCAAAAGAGCTTTGCATCCGGCTTCGTTCAACGCTTGACGATTGTTTTTTCTTCAAGCATCCAGTTGAATGTTTCGTGATATGTTTCCGGTGTGCCATCCTCTTTTAAATGACGTTTAAAATGTATGTTCATGTTCGAGCGTTCCGGTAAAGCATCGCCGTTAAAATACTGTTCGTTTTTTCGCTCATTGTGACGTTCCCGGATTGTAAAGCTTGATAATTGGCACGATTGATTTCGTACCACTGTTTTATGTGCCATGATGAATATTCCTCCTTTGAAATAGCTGATTCAGAAAAGGTATTGACAAAAATGTTTGTGTTGCGGTGGTGGCGTTTTCGTGATAAAATCAGGGTATCAGGCGAAGAACTGACGAGAGTTGGACGAAGCCGCGGACACTGCTTTTTCAAAGCATGTGACCCATTCACGTACTTTCCGCCTGCGTCGGCAAAGTACGTGTGTCTGCAACAGGTTGCAGACTCCGTGGGCTCTCCCGAGGGGAAGCGGAGCATGATTGCTCTTTGGAAAGATATTTCTGATGACTATTGCCCGCAATCGGAAACGGTACTTTCATTCGGAAATGAAATTATGAAGCTAGGCATCAAAAACGGAGACGCTCTGCATATCGCCTGTGCGATTGAATGTGGTTGCGAGTATTTCATTACAACGGATTCGCTGTTGTAGAGCCGATAAAGTGAATGCTACACTCGGCTTCAAACCCTCTGCTCTTAGTGCTTGAATAGATGGGGCAGTAGTGATCGCTGCGCGGTGATTCATTTATAATGTTTCCCGTTGCTTTGGATATTTTCTGTGACGCTCCTCGCCTGTGGTTAAAAAGTCGGCTGCCGCAACTTGAGCAGTAGAGAAGCCCGGTCAGTGGGTTGGATTCGCCCGTTGTGTCGGTGCGGCGCTTTACTTTCCGGCACTTGCTTTGAGTATCGCGCAGAAATATGAATGGTAAATATCTCTGCCAAAGCACCGACGAGTTTAGCTCCTTTACGTCGGGAGTATGACTAGACCCAACCTCTGACTACCATTTAAGCAGTTT
>Ga0131853_10013505_pt1 | contig 14974 bp, 9 predicted proteins | sample TergutLab28metaG_FD_92764 | JGI IMG/M metagenome (GOLD analysis project Ga0131853, IMG submission 92764) | Labiotermes labralis P1 segment gut microbial communities from Petit-Saut dam, French Guiana - Lab288 P1 (version 2) (version 2) | ecosystem: Host-associated > Arthropoda: Insects >... | reverse complement strand
TATTTATCTCAGTATTTAACCAACTTGATGCACAAAATTTGTTTCACAATAAGTTTTATTTCATGCCTCTACATGTTTCGAGCACATGTGCTTGAAACATGTAGAGGCATGAAATAAAACTTACTGTGAAACAAATTTTGTGCATCAAGTTGGTTAAATACTGAGATAAATATCAGAATATATGGTTATTGCTTTTCCACTGCAGCAGTGGATAGACGAACACTTCTCAGTGTTACGTTACATTACACTGCCTGTCTTTTTGAGCGCTACAGCAGCTACTAAATACAGTTAGCACTGGTCTTAAATGGTTAAAAATAGAATTTGCCACAAACGTAGCCCTCGTATGGAAATCGTCTAAGTTTTGATACTGTATATGTCTGTACACTGACAATGATAACTTCGATGAATGAAGAACCTCTACGTTTGGAATTTAGGGAACTGAGTGAGGGTACAGCCAGCTAGGAAGCATTTGTTTAAACTCCAAAAAACAGACATCACCTTTCTTTTAGAACTTGATATCACCATTCCAACTGACTTGACAGGAGGCATCACAAAGAGATAGAATGAACATAACGAAAACAATTATACACGTCAGCATTACTTATTTATTAAAACATTGGCTAGATGTTTCGACCCATCATGCTGGCCTGAGGCCATAGGCAGTAGGCCTGAGGATGACGTAATGATGGGTCGAAACATGTAGCCTATGTTTTAATAAATAGTGTTGAAGTATATAATTGTTTTCATTATATATTCCAAGTGACTGCCTGACTAAGTTGCTAACTACCCACTTAACCAACCAACTAACTAACAATCCAACTAACTAACCCCTTGAGAAGATACTTCGAAAAATTCCCCGCATTTTGTGGTAACCCAAGGTCCATTAACGTGTTCACAAGAGGTGACCATATACTCCACACTTGAGCCACACAATTCCAGCGCACGTTCTCCCAGCCAAATTCTTTAAATCCAGTTTAACCCTTTAAACCCCGAGTTAAATCCCATCTGCCATCTCCTGGCGTTATTAGGAGCTCACCATATTCTCCATGTTAGCAGGATAAGAGTTAATGCGAGCCTCAAGCCTAAGCCCGAACCTCGCAATTTGTCTCCTCCCTTTAATACGAATCTACACGGCGTCGAACACAGATCTATTATTCGCAAATTTGTCTCTCCCTGTAACTGTGTGTTCGAATAACTCAGATGTTACGTCATATCAACCAGAAAGCAAAGTTCCGAAATTCTGCCTTCATACAATTCCGACCGTCCGTCCCTCACGGTGGGTTTCTTGTTTCAAGCCCTTCTTTCTCTAAGATCCTCCTACAGGAAGTTATTTATCGCGCCTCCCAGTGGCACAGCTGTTGGTCTCTGTTTCCAAGCCAATTTAAAGTTCTGAAATTGTGTGTGGTTACGTCAGTAAAACACACCGGCTAGGTTCACTAGTTCCATAACTATGTTATTTGGACAGTGCGTCTACAAAGTTTTAGGACTGGCATTATAAAAAGTATTTGCGTGAAAGAAATGACACTTTTATTGTTTAGTTTTCGATATAGATCCCTTGTAACTGTACACATAAATTTGCACGGTCGTACGGCTTCTGGATGCCTTTGTAGAAGTCAAGTCGTCCTTTGCAATGGTGTTTAATGTACTTGTCACGGCTGTCTGGATGTCAGAATTCAAGTCAAATAGGCGCCCCTTCAAGTTGGATTTCTCTTTTGGGAACAAAACGTAATCAGCAGGAGCTAAGTCTGGAGAATACGGAGGGTGGTCGAGCAGAGCCACTTTTCGTTGGGCCAAAATCTGCTTGACGATTGTCGCGTTGTGGGACGGGGCGTTGTCGTGCAAAAGGAACCAGTCACCAGATTCACACATGCCCGGTCCAACACGTCCAATTCTGTTTAGGAGCCTTTCCATTACACCTCTGTAGTACACTGCATTGATAGTTTCACCCTCCGGAACAAATTCTTTGTGTATTACGCCTTGCCAATCGAAAAAAAAAATCACCAACGTGGTCTTCTCACGAGAATTCTGAAATCGTCGTTTCCAATGTCTTCTCGTCCATCACGAAATCATCCATACCATCGGAAAACACTTGAATGAGATAGTGCTTGGTCCCCATAAGCTGCATTTACCATTTGGAGAATCTTATGTTTATTGGACCGTGCATCATCTTGATAGTTGAATAAAGAACTTGATGTCAATCGCTTTATTATTTCATTATTTAATGCTCAACATGTTTCGAATGTTAATTCATCCATCCTCAGGAGCTTGCGACTTATTTGTTGAGTTATTTCATGGGTAGTATTGCTCTGGTTCGATATGTGTTGGTGTTGCGGTGTGGTTCGGCTGGGGTGGTGTGGTAACTCAACAAATAAGTCGCAAGCTCCTGAGGATGGATGTACTAACATTCGAAACATGTTGAGTATTAAATATTGAAATAATAAAGCAAGTGACATTAAGTTGGTCTATCTTTATTCAACTACCATTTGGAGAGTTTCCGTCGCACTTTTTCCAGCTTTAAAACAGAATTTTATCGCTAATCGTTACTCCATACACAAATCCATGACGAGGCTTTCACACACAGCTTCGTTTCACGCCACAAATCACAAATACTGATCTACTCACCCAGACAACACTAAGCACACAACGTACCGAGACTTGCTCGTACATGTTTCTGTGGGTGACCGCCTGATGGCGCCCGTAGTGTTAGCTCTGCACAATCACTCTTAAAACTTAGTACACGCACTGTGTACAAGAGTGACCTTGGTGTCCTTGAACAGACCTGTTAATACATGACGAAATTATCTGAGTCGCGGACTGTGGTTTGTTTCATGTCTTCGCCAATTAATCCTGTCAATATCAAGCGTTTGCTCGTCGCAGCTTTCGCTGTTTCTAGTGCAACTACAGGCAGATCTTCCATACGTAGGTGAAGTTCTTAATTAAACTTCTCATTACCTGGTCTTACGTGTTTGAACACAGAGTGCTGAGATATCTGAGCCTAAGACGGGGGATGTAACAGGCAGCAGGAGGCAAGTGCGGTACAAACAGCTTACTGGCTTTTACTCTTCACCAAATATTGTTACGGGTTACGTGTCAAGGGGTGTGAGATTGGCGGGGCATGTAGGACGAATGGGGGAAGGGATAAAATTTATAAAGACTTTTGGTGTGAAAACTTAAATGATAGAAAGCATTTGCAAGGTCTAGCATAACTGGATAATATTGAAATGCATCTTAAAGAAACTTAAGGATGGAAGAGGACTAAATTAATATATTAATTATATTTATTATTATTATTAATTATATTAATTAATAAATTAACATAACTCAGAGTAGTTAAGCGTAAATAACTTACGATATGCAAATGAATAGTGCGTGAAAATATGTAAACGATTCATGTGTCTCGGCACGAGTATCACTGGACTGTAAGCACTGTGATAAACCATCCGTTTTTATTAAAAAAAATATCTTTACCAAATTACACCTGCTCCTATATCCCGAACATGAACCGTATATCCACTACAAATACAGGAAACGAATATTTTATTTTATTTTATTTTTTATTCCTACTCTGTCCAATAAATGTGCTCATGCACTTTCACACACAAGCATAAAAACATGAAGCAGCACGAGGTGTGCTCAATCACAATTCTTTATTTAAAGAAAAGGTAAAGTGCAGTAAAGTGCATCCTTGTACAGGCACTGAGGCTCGGGTCCGTACGACCCATAGGGGAAGTATAGGTTTAGCTCTGCTCTTTCTTGACCACGGCACTAGAAGGGGGTGAGTGGTCAGCAGCACGCACCGACCGCTCTTTACCCCCGGGAAAGACCCCTTACCCATTGTACAGGAGGCTGGGTGGGCCCCAGAGCCGGTCTGGACAGGTGCGGAAAATCTCGCCCCCACCGGAATTCGATCTCCGGACCGTCCAGCCCGTAGTCAGTCGCTATACCGACTGAGCTACAGGGCCCGCACAATTCTTTCTACTGCGTTAAAATTCCAACAGGAAAGAAAAGAAAATCTTCTTACATGTATTCGATACAAAATCCCACAAAACTCTACGGCGATTTGTTCGGTTTTAAGGATGAGATGTTTACATTATGTAGAATGTGCTTTGAAAGGGATGTGGAACTTCTGAGCGATACGACAAACAAAGATACCGCTCCACCTAAACGTAATACAGATACTTACAAATCCTCTTTGTTTATTGATTGTATTTACAGTATAAACAAAAATTACCGCGTGAAGAGAAAAAAAGAGATATTTAAAGTCTATCAATTATTTTGTAAAATATTTATAAGTTATAAGAAAGCAATAATTCTTTTTTATATTCATGGGTCTGTGCATCGTGAATCAAACTGAATAAATGTCCAACAAGATTCGACTTATTCAGATTAATACATGTCTGTAGGCATCTCTACTTGTTTCGGGTGTTGACACCTATCATTAAGAGCTCGTACAACCGTAATTACTCCTTCTGGCACTAATTAACCGGGTCTGCCACCATACAACGAGAGCAGATTGTAGCAGACCCGGTTAACCAATGCCAGAAGCTGCAATTACAGTTGTACGAGCTCCTGATGATAGGTGTCAACACCCGAAACATGTAGAGCTGCCTACAGAAATGTAATAAACTGAATACACTCGCATCTTGTTGGATAATTATTCAATTTGAAGCGATACATGTCCGTCAGAAACATTTTGTATTTGATATAGATAAATTACAACTAGTTACAAGTTATAGCCTGTAATAGGACAATAATGAGACTGTACAAACATTTATAACAAAGCATAACGTACAACAATGCAAGTAATATTAATCAAGAATGAGATTAAAAAAAATTATCATATTTAACAGATATCGCGAAGATGTCTTTATCACATACATTCTTAACAAAAACAAGCCAATATGATTGGTTATCGCTGTTTTGGAAGGTAGCTGCATAACATAAAAACTATAACATTCAAATTACTGGCAGTAGGCGGAAACATCTTAACCCACTGAAGAAAAGTCCAGGCGTATTTTCGCTCTGATGCGGGGACCTTATAAAAGAAGTCACGTGTCACGTGTCACGTGAGCGGGCGGCGTTAATTTAAAGTTACTCAAAAATTGCTTTTCTCAATCATAAATATTCAGTTTGATGTTTGTTGGACCGTGCATCATTGTGATAACTGAAGAATAAAACCAAATAGATGCCACTTGTTATTTTATTGTACCTCTTATAGGCTTAACATGTTTCGGGCACTATTACGCCCATCATCAGGAGCTCGCGACTATGATGTTTATTACCACATTGGTCGTTTCCTTCTTGGTTTGCTGTACGTTGGAGGTTAGGTGAGGATAGGCTGGAGTGGTGTCCGGGCTGCAAGCTAAAGCCTGCTTTAGCCTGCTTTAGCCTGCTTTAGCCTGCTTTAGCTTGCAGCCTGGAAACCACTCCAGCCTAACTGCACCTAACCTCCAACGTACAGCAAACTAAGAAGGAAACGACCAATGTGGTAATCAACATCATAGTCGCGAGCTCCTGATGATGGGCATAGTAATGCCCGAAACATGTTAAGCCTATAAGAGGTACAATAAAATAACAAGTGGCATCTAGTTGGTTTTTTTATTCTTCAGTTATAACAAATATTCAAGCCTGTTTAGAGTAAGACTCGCAGAGTTTGTACCAACAAGCTGAGAGTTCTGGTTATTACTGATACTGTCATGCTTTTCGAAATAACTGCTTATCCAGCAGGATAATACACTTACTATTATGCAGGCCTACGCAAAACAAAATTAGGGTAGAAGACGCTCTGATTATTGCCAGTCAGTGACGATTCGTCCATAAGGGCTTCAGGGTTGAAACATTCACAGAAATTTTGAGGAAAAAAATTCAATCAACATCTGAATAAACGTTTTCTTCAGGACTTCCTAACGAAAACTTTTATTCGGATATTAATTTTTTTTAATTTTCATGAAAATTTCTGGAAATGCTGTAAGCCCTCATGGACGAGCTGTCCCTGAACCAATAATACTATAATAAATTTTCTCAGAATTTCTAGAAAGGCTGCAGCCCTACAACTCTCATGACTTAACAGCCCCTGAACAAATAACACTCTAAGGTAAACTTTACTTCTCGTTGTTGTGTTTCCGTAGTACACTGTGTTAAGCGAATTAAGTCCCCCAATAAACTCAATTAAAGTTTAACCAATTTATTTGCAGTTTACTTAGCGACACTGAGTTACTGACACTCTATTTTACATCAGTAAATTATATGAATGATAGTGAACAATAAATTGAAAATATGGAAGGAAGTGGAGGCAACCTAATTTTATGGTACTATCGGACATTTGCTTGTAAACACTGACAGATAAATCGCGCAAAATCTGAGTCCAGATTGCAGGAGTCCTCTCTTATTTGCGAACCGAACAGCTCCAAAACAAAAGTGAGAGCTGTAAAAAATTTGAATAACTTCTAGGTCTTTACAAGTTTCATCATAACATAAATTACACAGTATCAACCTAGTGGTACTGTACATTCTATGTAAATTCATATACACTAATTTTATTCGATACCATTTATATAGATTTCCCGAAAGAAACTTGAGGGTCAAGGTCACCCAACAGACTCACGTCATATACAGGGGTTCTGGTAAGTCCTTAGCCCTACCAGGAAGGAATCAAGCTAATGTTTCTGTCAGAATGGCGAGGAATTTCCTTCGGCGCATTGCCTTGCAAAAAAAATGTTGACAGCTAGCGTCTCGATGTTGATGAAATCGCGCGCGTCCCTGACGTGCTTATGAGCTTGTTTCCTTCCTGGTCGGGCTAAGGACTTATCAGCACCCTGGTACAATACGACCGGCTCAGTTTCATTAGGAATTAAAATCTCAGGTAGCCATCAGAAAAACTCATATACAGGGTTATTCATAAGTCGAGTTCGGAAATCCCGGAAGGACTTATGAATAACCCTGTATTACTAAAATGTAATAAGACACAGATGTGACGAGGACAAGCTATGGATAATCAATGTCATTCACAGGTGAAATAACAACACAGAATAAAATTATCAGCTCTAATAAGACCAATTAATTCACAAATTTACGTACATTTTGTACAAGTTGAACGGAAATGGGAAATGACGTGACAAAAACGGTGTAGAATAAGCGTGAAAGGAGAGATGAGGAAGAGCAAATTGAAGGAAGACTATGTAACCATATATATATATACACACACACTCAAGTTAACGCCTGACAGAACACAGTTATTAGTTTAGATAAATCTTGACCATGAGTATTGAAAACAATTTACGTACATTGCAAAAATCCGGTGTTACCCGCTATATCCGAAGATGTAAACAAATATCAACTAGTATATTGAAATTTGAATTTGAATTAAAGGCAAAAATGCGTACAGAAGAAAACCAACTAGGCGCTAGTGAATGATTTATTGTACTTGTAATCCGCTAAACATGTTTCAGTCTCCATCATCAGGAGCTCGAGACTATACTTGTGTTATTACCGCCTATGGTGTCTAATGCCTTGGTTGCTGGTGGTCGGCTGTTAGGAGCAGAGCAGCAGGCTATGCGTCCGGGATGAGGCATTAGACACCATAGGCGGTAATAACACAAGTATAGACTCGAGCTCCTGATGATGGGCATATAAGTGGCCGAAATATGTTGAACAGATTACAAGTGCAATACATCATTCAGTAGCATGTACTTGGTTTTCTTCTCTACGCTTATACAACGAAGCACGGACAAATATACATCAAATTTAAAGGCACAAACATTGCGAAAGGAAGCAATTTTTTTTTCTTTCTTTCTTTCCTAGCCTGACTGCTTCTACATACTCACTGTAGGTGTAGAGATGCATGTTGTACCTGTTGCAATTTATCACTCTCAGTGACACACACACACACACACACCTCTCGACGAGGGATCGGCCCGTCGCAGAGACCTCTACCCGACAAAAGACAACACTCACAACAGACAGATATCCATGTCTCCAGCGGAATCTGAACCCTCATTCCCAGCAGGCGAGAGGCAGCAGACCTACGCCTTAGACCGCTCGACCACCGGCAGCGGCGATGAAAACTAATTCTGTAGCATACAATATTAACCCCAACTAAGGGTTCAGAAATTCGAATGCTGTTCATACAACTATTTTTTTAACCTGTTTCAGATCCGCTATTAACTCTACTCATGTAAAATGTAAAATTTTCACACTATAACCTCCCATGAAGGCACACAGTGGAGTAAAGGTATAGCTATACTCTTTCCTTAACCTTGGCGCTCGAAGGGGCTGGGCGGTCAACGCCTCGTTCCGGCCGCTTTACCCCCGGGTATGACCCGGTACCCACCGTACAGGAAGTTGGATGGGCCCCAGAGTCGGTCTGGTCGGGTGCGGAAAATCCCGCCCCCACCGGCATTCGATCCCCAGACCGTCCAGTACCTAGCGTAGTAGCCGTACCAACTGAGCCATCCCGGCCCGTCAAAAATGATGAACAATGAATAGGAAAGAACTGAAATGTGTACAAGGAATACAGTTCCAATGAAGCAATAAAGCCGCAGTTCTAAGTAGATAATAAATGCAGTAAAAGAATTCACATGAAGCGCATATCATATCTACTAACGTCAGCACGTACTAAAATTGTGACTACATGCGCCCACACATGCCGTTGCTAATTTATGTATCGGTGTAATACCGGTCTGTAATACATGTTGCTCGTAATACAGACTCCAACCTCAAATGCTAGATGAGCTGATTGTGTGGTCAGTTCACATTATGGCTGCTCCCCTTAAACGACACATGACACACGGTACGTCCAAGGTTGGTCTTTATATATAAACCGTGGAAAGGTTTCAGAAGCATGGTTACCGAGAAATGGATACCAAACACCGTGGGCATCAGACTGGTTCACATTTTGAAGCCAAAGCTTCAGGTAGCCTGTATGACGCTAGGTTAAATATTTACAAGACAAGCAATATAGGTATAGCGTTGTGGCGCGTTCGTATAACGTTGCTGAAGTAAGAGGCAAAAGTATTAAATATTCTGTGTGTGAGTCTGTGGCCTCAGTTATCCAACATGCAACGCCCAGGCGTCACATTGCAATCCGTGGCCTGTCCAGCTCTACAAAGTTTTCCGCGTTATCTCACACACGGCACAACTGTCAGGGGAAAAAAAATATATTAAACACAAAGTGTGTTTTGGTTTTCTCTACAAATTTGTTTGAAGCATTTCCCATTCTAAGGAGACTTCAGCGAGATATGAACATCACTGTATATCGGTATTCATGTAAAATACCCATTATTCTTTACAGATTGTAATGTAATATGAATTTTTCTCTAAAGATTTTGGAAAAATAGTAAAATTTCATGTAAATCCGTCCAGTTGGGAGCCGAGTTATTCCATGCGGAACGACAGACAGACAGACAGACCTGACGAAGCTCAAAATCGCTTTTCGCTATTTTACGTACGCGCCCATATTCACCACACATTCTGTGGACATGCGCTATGCTGTGGAGGATGGGTACATAAAACATCCACCGTTTAATCCTTAGATGTATCATCCCCGTTGTGTTTTATGCAAATTAGGTTGGAGTTAAATACGTCAAAACACAACTGTTTCGGCCACTGTGGGTCATCTTCAGGTCACAAAAATGTATAATGAGGAGAAAATATACAGTATAAGAACATTAGTTGTTGTGCCAATTCTGAGCTTTCAACGAGATCTCGTTGTCTAGCGGTTATCTATATTGAAAGTAATAATACAATCGTCAGGTAAAGTGGATAGAGAATAAAGTACATATTATATATATATATATACACACACATGTTGTAGGTGATGTCTTATGAGTAAAGTGCCTTGAGTTGTGACCTGAAGATGGCCCACAGTGGCCGAAACATGTCGTCAGCCTAATAAATAGGATACGAAGACAGTTGTGTTTTGACGTACACACTCCATCCTAATAAACACGCACCGTTTAACTACACAAATTTAAGCTTTTGGCGCCGGAATTATTTTTTTAATTTTAGCACACCTGTGTATCAAATGTGAATAATACAGGAACCAAATACGTTAGAATTATGAAACAAACTGCATTTTAAAGAGTAAAAGCGGAGAGTATATACAATGTTTAAAATATTCAGTACTTATATTTGTGGAATAAATATATAAAATGCAACTTTAGAGGTTAGCGGTGCGGTACGACCACTATAGTTGACATTAGGCGTCAAAAGGTTAAGAAGGTACGAGGGGAAGTCGAAAAGTTCCCGGATTTGTGGTATAGCACTGCAATGGTAGGAAATATGACAACGCTTACCTAATCACCTTCAAAGTAGGATCCTTGTGCACACACACACTTCATCCATTGATCCTGCCATTGTTAGAAGCACCGGCGGAAAGCTTTTTTTGGAATCTTCCGGAGTTCGGCCGTTTTATTTCTACTGAAAGCAAAACGGGGTCTCTGTGAGGTACGAGCGGAATCGTTTGATAGAAATGGAAAAATTTTCGTTTTTAAAGCGAACAACAGGCATCAAAAATGTTACGTTGACCACATAGGTCACGTGACGAAAAGAAGCACTGAAAAGAATACGGTAAGTAAGAATACAGCTGACTCTAACGTCATATCATGTAGTTTGGTAAACAAGTGACGAGGTTTCGGAGGTATATTCTGACCCAATCTTCAGAGTGAAAGATTGTTTGTCCTAGCGTGAAGAAAAGACATCCAATTCCTTCTAAACATTGGTGGCTACGTACCGCCTGCATGTTGTCACATGCCGAAAGGCTATCCTTAGCATTCACAGGCGTTACAGCCTCAATCTGACGCTAGATGGCACTACAAATCGCACAGATTCCTCTGTGAGAAAATGCCACTTCCGTGTGTTTCAGTTTAGCTATGGATGTTCCACATTATCGCTGGGCCCCAAAATGGTTCGTCTGGAAATGAACACTTTCCAGGAAGATAAAACAGTCGAAGCATTTGCCTGATCACTTAACCTCATCTTAGCGCCCTTACTAACTTTGTAACGAATTAACGTTTAAAAGAAGAAGCGCAGACTGCTTTATTTAAAGACCCAACCCGTACCGCGCTGTAAACACTTATCATCTCGGTTACAAAAACCAATCAGTTTATGCTGTAAGTGGCACAAGTCGCTGTTTGTTCTGAAAGACGACGCGCAGACTGCTGTATTTAAAGACCCAGTCCGTACCGCGCTGTAAACACTTTTCATCTCGGTTATAAAAACCAATCAGTTTATACTGTAAGTGGCACAAGTCGCTGCTCGTTCTCAGATAAATACAAAACACATAGAGTGTGGGCAGAACGTAACATTTTTGAATGTAAAACTTGTTTGTTCATCATGTAACCAGTAGGCTTTAAAAGGTTAACTTACTCTACAGAGCAGAATCTTTCTTCACAAGCTAACAGTTATTCATCCATATGAGGAATTTCCCACACTTTGTGTAGTACTGAGTCTCAATAACATATTTACACCCCGCCATGTTATTTCATTAAAATAAATTTTTAATATTTTCCTCCCATCTACACCTAGATCTTCCAAGTGGTCTCCTTCCCTTGGTATTTCTCCATCAAAACAATTTTATTCTCCCCCACCCTATGATCCAACACGCCCCATCCATTTAACCCTTCAAGATTTCACCATTTGAATAATTTAAGGTAGCTAATTCAAACAATTCAGCCTCTCACCATGCAATTTCCTCCACCGTCCTATTACCGGCTCCCTCTTACGTCTGAACAATTTCCTAAGCACCCTATTCTCAAAAACCCCCAGTTTATTACGTTCTGTCCTAAATGTGTGACGGGCCAAGTTTTACATACATACTAAGTAACAGTAAAAGTTATGGTTACACATATCTTAACCTTTTGGTGCCGGAATTATTTTTTTTAATTACGCACACCCTGTATATAAAATGTGAATAATACAGGGACCAAATACGTTAGAATTATGAAACAAACTGCATTTTGAAGAGAAAAAAACTCAGAGTATACACCGTGTTTCAAATATTCGGTACCTATATTTGTTGAATAAATATACAAAATGCAACTTTAGAGGTTAACGGTGCGGTACGACCACTATAGTTGACATTAGGCACCAAAACGTTAATGTACGAGTATGTGTTTCTAGATATACAAAATAGTTTGCGTTAAACGGTATCAAGCAAGCTCCGAATTTAATCAGCACTTATCTCTAAATTATAATATAAAATATACATATATATATATATATAATATAGTCATACACAACTTTATATTCTATTAGATTATATCAGGTTATAATTCAGATAAAAGTTTCTGCCAAACTGCAGGGCCATTTTCAGGCTGATCTTTGAGTAGGTGGGGTGTAAAATGCAATTGATAATGTTTTCAATCTACGAGATCTCGTATTGAAAATTATAAGCACTTAATTTCCTCTCTCGTGCGATCTCTAGAGGTCCAATTTCTTATTCGGTATTCCAAACAAACTTATTTCTTATTGCAATATTACACCTCAATGTTTATTACCACATACAATTAAAGGAAATTACATTCTATGGCTTAGCTTGTGCCAATTTATATGTGCCCCTAGATAGAAATAATCTTTGTTTACGATAAAACATGTACATGGGCTGACACACAGCGGCATGACTTTCATACCGACTGAAGCGTATAGAAAACATGTCAAATTATTTACTTCACGAATCGGTGATAGGATATTAACCTTTAGACGCCTAACGTCAACTATAGTTGACGTACCGCACCGGTTAACCTCCAAAGTTGCATCTTATGTATTTATTCAACAAATATAGGTACCGAATATTTTAAACATGGTATATATTTTCCGTTTTGTTTTTAAATGCAGTTTGTCTCATAATTCTAACGTATTTGGTTCCTGTATTATTCACATTTTATATACAGGGTATGTTAAAATTTAAAAAAAAATAATTCCGGCCCCAAAAGGTTAATATAAATGTTCACTGTGTAATATCGCAACTTTGTAGACATATGAAAAAGTGATCCCTAAAAGGTGTCACTACTTTTACCTGGTCGTGGGGCTTGCGTGTTCAAGTGACCCTGAGAGCAACGTTAGCAGTAGCGTAGCTACTAGTAGGTCCTCCCATGCCGGACAAGTCAAAGGCGATAAACCAGACAAAAACATATACCCTGGTCTCCTAGTTTGAGGGTTGGGCGTGGAGCCGACAAACCCCACCCATAAAAAATGTATTCCCGTTGCGCTAAGGTCCACCAAGGACTCTAATGTCAAAAGAAGAAGATAAAAAGCAAAAGTGATATTGAAAATTCAACAATTTTATTATCCCCTGTTGTTATCAATGGGGAGGGGGTGGAACGTGAGACTGAACTCCTTGCTACTGTGGCTGCTAATACAGCTGGACAACGAGTGGATAAATATGGATCAGCAGTAGCACGGTAACTGGCAGGAGAGGGCTAAAGCACCCAGAAACCTCTCGCAGCGCCACACTCACCGCCCAGGGATCGCTCCCAAGCTTCCGAACCGTAAAGCCATGACACAGCATAATATCCCCTGTAGAACGTGAATATATATACAGTGTGCGACGAGCGACCGTATACCGGAATTCATTTATTTCCTGCACTAAGTCTGCATTTTAGGACTTGGGCATAACTTTATGTGACTTCGTATCTCCGTGAGTTAGCGAACATGTGACAAAGCCGGGCCGAGCTGAAACCTAAGGTCGCACTTTCTCATTATTAGCTAAATGTCGTGCAAAGATGTCCATGGCAGATAGAGCAATTATTCTATTGACAAGCTTCTGGTAGTGACTATTGGATTGTACAAAAAGAAGGTTCACTGTTCAGAAGATGAATAAGGTGAAGGCAGAGTTTTTGCTGTGGGGAACAGTAGAAGACCAAGTGAAAGAGCGTCGTTGCAAAACCAACGCTATATTACGTGCCGCCATCAATGAATTCTTGGCCTCTTTAACACCATAAATACCAAGGAGGAGGTCACGAAAGACGTGGCGACGCACCAAGCCCTGTGGCGGCCATGAGGTTGCTCAAACAGATCAGCTGGATCCATAAAATGCAACCAAAAAAAAAGTAAATCAGGCCCATTACAGGGCGGAGGTGTCCAGAGGGTTCCAGGAAGTTAAGGTTCCCAGATTACATGACAGTAGTCCAGGATGGTGGTAAGGTTGTCACCCTTACGCACCGGCCGCTTTTACCCCCAGATAATATTCCTGGTACTCACTTCTTTTAGAGGCTGAATCGACTCCAGGGACATAGTGCGATCGGAAGGACTTTATGTCAAAGAAAAATTCCATTTACACCGTATGGAATCAAACCAGCGAACTTCTGATTTGTAGCACAGCACCTTAACCACTGTGCTATCGCAGCCCCCATAAAATACAACTAGAAGATATAAGTAAATATACAAGGCATGCAGCAAATTCTCGGTTACGCTCAGATAGCTCTAGTTCGCCTACACAAACGGCGCACAAGTGAAGCGAATAGTCTTTGTTCGTTTGTTTTTGGCATGACAGCCCCCAGTGGGCCAGAGCCTCCTCATTCACGAGGTTTTTAGATCACATACAACGACGCATCACAGTCGGTAGGACTCCTCTGTACGAGTGATCAGTTTGTCGCAGGGACCTCTACCTGACAACTCACGACACTCACAGTAGACAAACATCCATATTCCCGGTGGGATTCGAACCCAGACCGCAGACCTACACCTTAGACCGCGCGGCCCACTGGGACCGGCGCGAAGGGTCTTTAAGACATAACTTACTTACTTACTTACTCCTTGGTGCAGAGTCCTTCTTGAGAAGCTAACTGGTTTGCAGCTAGTCAAGAAATTCCCCGCATTTCATGGAACCCGAAGGTTCATTACCGTACTAACAAGTGTCCGCCACCTATCCCTATCCTGGGCCACCCCAATCCAGTCCACATTCCCACATCCCACCTCCTGGAGATCCATCGTAATATTATCCACCCATCTACGCCTAGGTCTCCCCAGTGGTCTCCTT
>Ga0131853_10013504_pt1 | contig 14974 bp, 7 predicted proteins | sample TergutLab28metaG_FD_92764 | JGI IMG/M metagenome (GOLD analysis project Ga0131853, IMG submission 92764) | Labiotermes labralis P1 segment gut microbial communities from Petit-Saut dam, French Guiana - Lab288 P1 (version 2) (version 2) | ecosystem: Host-associated > Arthropoda: Insects >... | reverse complement strand
TTTTTTTAACACTTTTTAAAACAAAACCCCCCACATGTTTGTTGTTTGCGGAACTTTGTAAATGCCCTTCCCTAACCCCCCCCCCCCCACAAAAAGTTACTTTATCGATTTCCAGTGAAAACTCTACAGTGTCATTTTACATTCATGATGTGTTAACTCGCTGTTGTTAAGTAGCGGTTTACGAAGAAAACAATTCTTCAGAAGCTATACAAAGAGACTAAGAAACGCACAAGATACACTTAACGTAGCAGGTCGTGGCGATAGAAGCTGGACAAAAATTAAAAGACGTTGAGGGCTGAGTGACAACGGGCAGGAATCTCACAACATGGTCATGTCAGAATTTGTCCTACTGCTGTATGATTCTCACTCTGCACGAGCAGAGGCTTACGGATTCTGCCTAAAACAGGCGTGACCCTTCGAAAAAATATACAAGATTGCAAGTAGAGCTATACCTCTTTTCCCACATACGCCTTTGTGGCATGCAGAGGACAACTTTACCTCTACATACGGCTCAAAGGAATATGATATGAGACACAGACAGGACAGCAAGACAACTGTCACAGAATACATCGACTACATGAACAGATCTTTCAAAATTATCACCTACTATCATTACAATGCGCGCTACCAAGCACACGGAGATGCGTATTACTTGGTTGGTAAGTGTAAAATAAATTACATTCACATGTTTGTTTTTTTCTTTGTTCACAAACTAAAGCCGAAAGGAAGGGGGAGGTCTCTTGACTTTGTTTCGGGAGTAGAACTGGTCAGTTCCGCTCCTACAGAGACACGGAGGTACTTTGGAACTAGAGCGACATACGTTTCGTAACATACCCTGCACTTTTCACACTTTCCAATCCGTGAATTAAAATCCAACTGCTACAATTTCAACCAACAAATGCATAAAACCGTGCGCATTTGATGGATTAGATTGCAGTAATTTCCTGCACTACCGCACGTTTTAATATTCGTCAAAAAAAATTTCATTTGAATAGCTCTCCATAATGGTGATAACGTAAAACAGGGGTGCACATATTTCCACCCCAAAAATCAGGATCCATCTCAAAAATTCCAGGGACCAGAAGGGTGACATGAAGCAACTTCGATTCTAAGGACCCACCACAATAGGCACCACAGTAAAAAATTCTGTGGCCCGGGATTTATGAGTCCCTGATATAGTACGTAATTTGCGAGTCCCTAATATAGTACGTAATTTGTGAGTCCTTGATACAGTACGTAATTTGTGAGTCCCTAATATAGTACTAATTTGTGAGTCCTTGATACAGTACGTAATTTGTGAGTCCCTAATATAGTACGTATTTGTGAGTCCCTGATACTGAACTTAATTTGTGAGTCCCTTATATTGTACGTAATTTGTGAGTCCCTGATATAGTATGTGATTTGTGAGTCCCTAATATAGTACGTAATTTGTGAGTCCCTGATATAGTATGTAATTTGTGAGTCCCTAATATAGTACGTAATTTGTGAGTCCTTGATACAGTACGTAATTTGTGAGTCCTTGATACAGTAAGTAATTTGTGAGTCACTAATATAGTACGTAATTTGCGAGTCCTTGAACAGTAAGTAATTTGTGAGTCCCTAATATAGTACGTAATTTGTGAGTCCCTAATATAGTACGTAATTTGTGAGTCCTTGATACAGTACGTATTTGTGAGTCCCTGATATAACACGTAATTTGTGAGCCCTACAGAGTACGTAATTTTTTAGTCCCTGGTATAGAACGTCATTTTGAGTCGCACTTAAAGTTTCGTACCCGAAATAAAATTCGTTCGAAAATGGGCCAGTTTGCCCAACACAGAAATTCAGAAAAGAGGGAAAAGTGAAAAATCCTTCCCAAATTAGCTGGGTGTTAACTGCTGTTTCAAACGTTAGGTACAGCAGCATACAGTAAAGAGTACTGTGCCACTGAATTTCCCGTCCACCCAGTACATTCATTTCAACAAACGGAAACTGATCCCAGCGTTCGCGTATCCTTGAGCTGGCTGAGACGAAGGCAAAGGAAATTCATTCTTATGCACGTTCGTTTGATCACTTTACTAACCACCAAAAGAGGGGGAGACGTAACGTTCTCGCATCGTCACTGGACCATTTCCCCAGTGACGTCAACGCCTCACGGTTCACAAACTTATTTCCCCTGCCGACTGATTCTACATGACTGCACACGCCTGGTGCAACATGCAGCACGGTGAACAATACTCACAGCTTCGTTATTTTGTTCCGACACGTTTGTAATCACAACGAAACTCGAGGAAATCCAGAATTCTCTACATATACGGAAAGAATAAAGATAAAGAAGGGATGACAACGTCACTTACACAAAACATTAAAATTATGGGGCCCACACAGCACATAATGCTAGCCCTCTTTCGCACCCTTCCAACTATTATCTTATCATTCAGGACTACGTTTTCCCATAAAGATAAGAACAGTAAACAGAGTATCCAGCTTCATATTAATTTATTTTCGAAAACGTCTCACACAGTTCGCACATTTCTGAATCGTACACAACTACGAGTGGGTGATGATAAGTCCTTAGCCCGACCAGGAAGGAAACACGCTACAACGACCAAACTCGGGATTTATTCAACATACTCCCCACGAAGCTCAATACACTTCTTGGCCCGTTGGTCTAACTTTGGCAAGCCACTCAAAAAAAAATCAGAAGGTTGTCCGTCCAACCAGGTCTCCGCGGCAGCAATGACCTCGGCGTCGGACGAAAAATGGTGACCATTCAAATGTTTTTTTTCAGTCTAGGGAACAGGTGGTAGTTCGACGGGGCCAGGTCCGGAGAATATGGTGGGTGATCAAGACATTGGAAGCCCAGGTAGGCCAGTTTCTTCTGGGTTGCAAGTGCCCGGTGAGCTGGGGCATTGTCAAGCAAGAACAAGACCCCTCTGGTGATCTTTCTGCGGCGTTTTTCCTTCAAAATGTCCTTCACTTGCACCAGCAGAAATGAGTAATACTCCGCGTTGATAGTTTGGCCCTTTGGAAGATAATTAATGAGAAGGATACCGTCTTGATCCCAAAAAAAATCGAGGAGAGAACTTTTCCAGCGGATTTTTGCACTCGGAATTTTTTGGGGCGGGGTGAGCCGCTATGCCGCCACTCTATTGATTGTTGCTTTGTCTCTGGGTCATAGTGATATAACAAGATTTCGTTCATGGTCACCAATCGCGACAGGAAATCATTTGCATCGCGCCGAAAAAATTCCAAAAGTTGGTCAGATGACTGGCACCATTGACGTTTTTGATCCGCGTCCAGGCATTTAGGGACACATTTCCCGGAGAGCTTCCGCATGTCCAAATCTTCATGAATGATGGACCACCCGCTCACGTGTGATGCCCAGTTTCTCAGCTACTGATTTAGCCGAAACCCGGCGGTCTTCCAAGATTAGCTCGTGAATTTGATCATTAATCTCCGGGGTGGAAAAATGAGATGGGCTGGGCATGTTGAGCGTATGGGTGAGGAGAGGGGAGTGTATAGGGTCTTGGTGGGGAAACCGGAGGGAAAGACACCACTGGGGAGACCTAGGCGTAAATTGGTGGATAATATCTGGATTGATCTCCAGGAGGTGGGATGTGGGTATATGGACTGGATTGGGCTGGCCCAGGATAGACACAGGTGGCGGATGCTTGTGAGTACGGTAATGAACCTTCGGGTTCCGTGAAATGAGCGGAATTTCTTGACTAGCTGCAAACCAGTTCGCTTCTCAAGAAGGACTCTGCACCATGAAGTGAGTAAGTAAATAAGTAAGTATGTAAGTAAGTAATCTCCGGGGTGGTTACTTGTTTGGGTCGTTCAGGACGAGGCGCATCACAGGTGGAAAAATCACCACGTTTAAACTGGGTCGCTCAGTTTCTGACGGTGGCATAAAATAGTGCATGTACCCCTAAAGTTTCTGTCAGAATGGCGTGAATTTCCTTAGGCGCCTTGCCTTGCAGAAAAAAAAAACCTTGATGATAGCTCGCGTCTCCATGTTGTTGAAATCGCGCGCGTCTCCTGACATGCTTCCTTTCAGCTTCTGTAACAAGAAAAACCTTGCAATTCGGCACACGAACAGACCCCTCTTTCCAACGACACTATCGATTCCGTCCTACAACATCGAGAAGTAGGTCGGGCTAAGGACTTATCAGCACCCCCTCATAAATTGTTAGCCCAATGTTACGAATATCAGATACCGCAAAATACCGGAAAGAAACGAGATAACGAGATCTGTGCTTTCTGTAGCGGTGAAAATTTAGGCTAGGTTCTTATAGGTTATGACACTGTGTAGTTAGCTTGGTGGGTGGTTACCAGTGTTTCCGGGGGATCCTGACGATTCCATCTTCACGAACTCCGGAACCTCCTACAACACGCGGTGTCGCAACAGAAAAGACCAAAAAATAACAACGTTATGGCAGTGCCGAATTAAAACTCGCATCACCTCTAGCAACACTTCCCACGTAATTCCCTGCAATTATCACATGTCCATAAGTAATTCAGCTCGTAAGCCTTAGTTTTTAACAACCACGCAACGTCACTTGCGTAAGCGTGAAAGAAGTCGCAGCTGTAGTTTTGAAGGGGACTGGGTTTTAAACGCCACGCACATGAGTGTCGCGCAGTGACACTGCGCAGGTCCTGCTGCGTATAGCGGCAGGGGCATCCGAACCTTCACTGCTGCGCGACACGCAGTACTCTAAAGATAAGCTGTAATAAGAGTTGGTGTTTGTTGTTGTTTTGTGTCGTCTACATTACCTCTATCCTGGATGAATATCATGAGCTATAACAAGGAACTAGATGAAAAACTGGTAGACTGGAAAATGTCTCTCAAAACTCCGAAAAATTCAAAGAATTTCATCTCACTGTCCAACAAATACCTTCCCATCAAACTCGAGAAGCATCTTCATATTTTCATTTACAGAAAACATACGCTGCACCCCATTTCACACATACATTCATTCATTCATTTAGTCGTCTGTCTCACGACAGGTTCATAGCAACTTCCTCAGCGAGCTCTCCACAGAGTGCGTTCTATTGCTTCCTATTTCAATTTCTAGTATCCTCTTTTCCTTAAAGTCATCCGAAAATTGCGTATGTCTTCGTCCTCGTCTTCCCGTCACTTCTATCCTTCCTTTTACCTTTCCTTCAGTACTGTTGTTAGAAGGCAGTTCCTACACAAGATGCGGCCAATCCACTTAGCATTTCTTCTTCTTATTGTATGTCGGATATTCCTCTCCTTCTTGACTCTTTGTAACACTTCATTTCGCACATGATCAGTCCAACTGTTTTTCTCCATCCTTTTCCAGCACCATTCAAAGCTATATTCCAAATGCAGCACTATACTAGTTTCTTCATTTAATCTAAGTACAATTTGCTAGTGACAAGGGTTTTCTTCTTGCTGAAAGCTGATTTTGTCATGGCAATCCTGGATTTAATTTCCCGTGTACAACCTGCATAATCGTTATCATGCTACCCAAATAGTTCAAATATCCCACATTCTCCAGCGGTTTTTGATCCATCATAATCGGTAATGAGGATGGTTACCTTGAGATTCTCGCTGCCTTAGTTTTCTCCACATTCATTCAATCATCAATTCATTCTACTCACACAGCAAACTAGTAAATCATTATCTTCCGCTTCTTCAAGAATTATGGCAGCTATGAGTTCCTTCATATTCACTCTTAAACATCGACGCAATGACTTCTTACATCCTGCCCTTAAAAATCATTAAAATGTCACGCAGATATCACTTCACGTGGTAATGCATCACGCTCACGCAAGCGTCACTGCGCGTTTGTTACAAACCAATGCTTGAAATCGACGGTGAGTTTCGGAACTGGAATTAATACGTGTTCAACATAAACCACAGCACATCGTCTAAAAACACGGTAATTAAATTCAATCATTAGTACTTTCCAACGAACGCTTAAACCAGACCAAGCAACTTTAAAACAGTACACTCGCTCTTCATGCAAGTGTCCCAATTCTGGTGACCCTTTTTCAACAACGATCCCTGCCAGTTATTTTAATGAAGATGAATAGCGATAGCAGAATAACGAGCCGAGCAATGATATTATCACCCGCGTGTGACAGAACCTGTTTCATCCGCACTATGGACATAAGGGCACACCAACATGGCCAGATGTGAGTTTCCGAGGGTGTCGCTGCGGTGTAACTGAGTAACCGCACTCTTCTGGGACATGGCGCTGATCAGCTTCGCGTCCCGGCACTTCACCACCCGGTACCCAACTGCATACTTTCCGCACCCGTCCAGACCGGTCCACCCAGTCTCGTCTACAATGAGTACCGGGGGCCCTTCCTCGGGGGTAAAGCAGCCAGGACGTGATGACCACCAAACCCCCATCTACCGCCAAGGTTCAAGCTATGCCTCTACTTCCCCTCCGTGCCATGAAGGCATGCTATAGGGAGAACTTTACCTTTTTTATATTTACCCACTGAACACAACCGGTCTGCAACCTGCAAAGAAAAGTAAAATGTCTTGTTCCCGCATGGAATCCAACCACGATTCTATGAAGCCGTAACGCTTTTACCTTGTATTCAAGAAGTGCCAGGTTCGCATGATTCTGGTGTTTACCTCAGTCCCTCCCGAGATAGTTTCCTCAATTATGTCAAGGCCATTCCCTTCCATACTTTTTCCAACTGCAGAGATTGGGCCTTTATGGAGTCGGAACGGATGGGTGGATGATCACGCATGGGAAGTATGTAATGGAACAGAAGTACGATAAACTGGGCCCCGTGGCCCACCTTGCCACGAAACTTATCACCATTTGGAAGCGGAACAATCTACGACGAAACAGCCCTCTTCAGAGCATACTAACATGTGTGAAGTTCCTGTCATGTGACACTCAACAGCAAGTATTTAATTCCGCCTGGTTGCACATCGAATAATGGTGCCTTACGCCGTTCCTTTATGCCTGATTCATACAACGCAATACGGTAATTTCGTCCCATAACGCCGCCTGCATTTGCCACGCTAATTCACAGTTAGACAAACTGCACATTTGAAATTACTGTCTCTCGTGCAACCGGTTATTAGGGTTTGTGACCTTGAAGGCGCGTGCCGACACTATTCTGTGCTTACCGGCCAACAGGTCTGTACTTGTCCATTCAGCCGGGTGCATTTTAGAGGCTGAATATTCCATAACGCTACAGGAAGTACAATACTGCTTCTATGTACACTCAGCCATAATACGGTGTTTAGATCTGCACACTCAAAAGTTAATGTCCTGTAGTAATGCACTATATATTGTTCGTTAAATTTTTCTGCTAACACACAAATACTGCATAAAACGAAATGTCTCGCGTGTATTTCTCACGAATGGTTCAAGAACAGGAACTCGGAAATAAATGAAGGCAAGGTGGAAGGCGAAGGACGGAGGACAGCCTGAAGACGGCAACGTAAGGTAGCCAGGGAACATGACCCAGTAATGCAATAATAAGGAAATAAATAATAATCTGTTGTGCACACTGTGTATTTACTGTGTTTACGCTGATTACACAGCACACACCTACGATGTACTAAATCGTTACACCTACAAGGGAGTTCTGCCGACATTCAAACAATTCCAGGCATCACAGGTTGTCAGACAGAGCGCCGGTTTCTGTGGATGGGGAGCGCAGCCACTTGCACAATTCCGTGCTTGCTGTTGCTAGAAACTTCGGAATCCAACAGTTCGGCCTCCAAACATGCTACGAGCATTAACAGCAGCCACCGGATGTTCCCTCAAGCCTCTCACTCAATCGCATTTACAAAAGTACATGAGGTTTCCCCTTATCCATCCAGCCTCATACTCGATGGGTACCGGTTGTTCCTTCATGGAGGTAGAATGGCCCGAGCGTGCAGCTGACAATTCCCCTCCATCTACCCCTATATCCATTCATGGTATGGACAGGGAAATTTTTAACTTTAATTTTTGACCTAACAAATGTCATTTCGTCAGCAGTAATTCTGGTTTCGTCTTCCGCTTGTACTATTCCTATAAAGTGCGACAAGCAGACTGCATTAATTTGTATTTTGTTTTTTAATCTCCAGAGCGCGAATCCAACATACTTCAAAATTCCAGAATTATTTACGTTTCACAATTCTGTGTGTAACTCGGCTTTGTCCTCGTGTATCTACTGTGAAACAAGACTCTGCTCACCACACCACTAGACCAGTCAGTCATTTCCTTCCCTATTGTTATCCCTTCAAATTGTGCGTTCTAAGCTTGTGGCTAGCACGCGGAGTCTGGAACAAAAGTGTAAGTTCATTAACACGGTGGGAGACACTGTCACTCAACAGCTGCACAAAAATAGACACCGTAAAAGCCATGCTGCATCTGCGGTACACAACACGGACCAGACAGAACGCCCTGTATAAATCTGATAGGAACCATCACAAATAGGCCAATATTACGTATCGTACAACTATCGTGCCACTTATATGGTGAGGTACATTCAGTCAAAAACACAATTATAAATGTGTTTTTTGACTGAATTTACCTCACCATATAGTTTAAACACACAACGGGGATGACACAGCTCAGAATCGTGCCACTTCTCGCTGCACACGTAGGCTGTCGGTTAAGAAAGTTACGTTAATATGACAGGGGAAGCCGACATGTGACAAACGATATTCGTCGGATGAAATAGTGATCCTGTATTTTACACAGACATCAGTAAGTTACGGTTTTTCTATGAGAATAAAAAGATGCAGGGTTCAAATAAATTCATAACGGACCCACTACAGAATTTCAAAACGTAAATTTAACGTGAATTCATACAAATTTCAACTCAACAGGGTAATTTTAATGACCTTCATTTCACCAATATGTTTTAAACGTCTAATGGAGAGAATGATTTTCAGTTCTTTGACGCATAGGTGCAGTAAAATTTGTAGGCTTCTAAACACGACGAGAAAATTTAGTGGCCACCTCGGTGACAATGAACGAGTCGACGTCGACGACGACGAGGACAACAGCAACAACAACAACAACAAAGCTCCAGTCCTCTTACTTACTTCATGGAGCAGAGTCCTTCTTGAGAAGCTACCCGGTTTTCAGCTAGTCAAGAAATTTCCCGAATTTTATGGAACCCGAAGGTTCATTACCGCATTCACAAGTGCCCGCCACCTGTCCCTGAAGGCTCCGGCATTTCAGTTTGATGGCTTCATGGTTGCACTGTTGCCAGTTTCTGTCTTATTGACTCAGCAGCAACGTGCTGCAGTAAGTCCTTGTGGCTGCATGCCGTCATCCGCATCTTACTATGACAATACGTCTTACAGTCTGCACATCATACGGCTCGCTAGACTCACTGCACGGCCCGTGAAGACTCTGGGAAACAGCGTTTATTCTGAAGAATTCGCAATTCTTTGCATTCAACATTCTTCTCTAACGATTATTTTGAAGGATATTTCGAAAAACATCCCACTTCATACGACAGCTTGTTACCGAAAAGACACGTAATATCTTGAGTTACGCGTGCAAGGTGATTAGGAAAAACGCAAATGTTCTCTTTCACTGAAACACATTATTTTGCGGCGATTCATAATTTAAAAAAAAATTAAAACTTTATTTTATACAATTAGAAAATTATTGATAAACTACAACGCCTCCCCACCCGGAATCTATACCTGCGGTCTGCAGCTGTATTCTTTGGAGCGGTACGACCCTTTCCGTTCCCGAGCTGCGCAGGCCTGGCATATGTACTTAATCGTATACAATTACAAAGTGAAAAAAATTAAATACGTACATGGCAAACGGAATGGAGAAGAAAAGAAACCGAGTTACTCAGAATACTCAGAGTAACACTTCGAAGGTCGCCGTGTCGACTGCCAAATTGTTACCCACGTTTCAGAAAAGTCCATTCTTACGGGACCATTTACTCTGAAGATGGAATCACTACGCTCCTCCGAAACGTCAGGCGACACAGTGTAATGACATACAAGACCTGAATCTCCACCAACACCGCTGTGACACACCCAAATCGGGGTGTCCTCCAGGCCTCGTGGGCAAGATCGACACCCAACAAACATAATATTGAGTTCGCGACACGTGTTTTCTGCCGATTACTACAAGGACACGAATGATTACACACACACAACAAACTTCCTTATCATTACGTACGAACCACGACTGTGAGAAACCATGCTGCACAAAAGAGGCACTGCCAACATTCCGGTTGAAAGCCTGTAACGACCCACAGAAAATAACGTTCCCCTTTCACACGTTCACTTTAACGAAAACACTGACTGCAGATTAACGTAATGCATTACGAAGGAATGCAAACACATAATAAACGCCACGTTCAAGGTCTCAACATTCTCGCTTGTTAAGCGAAGCCAAAGCTATCGTGGCTCTCTTCAGTCCCTCCAATCAAAATTCATCGTTTTACCTCAAAATTGGCAATGACTGCATCCTGCAATACCTTGACGAGGTCAATGAACCTAAATAAAGCTAAACACGAACACTCCAGGAAGGCAGGTGTGTTCATTTTGTCTGTAAAGTGGAGGAAGCAGCTGTTCACCAAGCAGCGTATTATAAAGTGGGTGTCACTCAACTGACCAGGGGCCACACATTTTCCAAAAATTCAGGTATAGGCGTAACTTTGGGAACGGGGAAGGGGGGCAAATGCCCCCCCCCACATTTTTTCTACCTCAGAATAGTATTTTTGGGTACTGACTTGAAGAGGGGCAAACAAAAAAACTGGGACGAGAGTCGGAGAAAGGGGTCTACAATCTTCAATCTTTTTCTAACTTGACCCCTTCGTAAATTAGAATTCCTAATACCATAGTCGATTCCCCCCCTTCCCCCACCCCCAAAGTTAGTACCCAAGCTAGGCCTATGAATCCAAGAACCACCTGAAAATTTTAGCAGCTAAAAGGGTGACATAAAGCATGTTCCAAACGGACCCGCAGTATTTACTCAGAAATGATTTTTCTCTTATTCCGTTACGTATTCGCTATATCGACTAAAGTAAATACAAGTTACACACCCCAGTGTGGTATACAAAGTTACACAACAATTGTCTGTGAATTATTCATTTCTATTTATGAACACGACCAAGAAATGCAGGTTTCAGCTACGAGTAAACTGGACCTACTGTAACCAACGTCGGATTCGCTAGTCAAATTCTGTCGCAGACCGACTTGTCCTGCCAATGTCAAATGTAATGCAAACCCGTCTGGTAGTGCTGGACACAAAAAATGCGGGCGGAAGAACATGACCTCCCCATCGAGAATTAAGCTGTATAAACTTCATGCTAGCGAAATTAAATACACGAGAAATGGTTCCGTGGACAGTAATTAGCATACGAACTGGAACAACAGCCCCAAATCACCTAGATTTTATGGTACAGCAAGTTTAAGGATGAGTTAGAAAGTACAGTTCCGGCTCCGGGTATCATAAATCCGTCCACTAATACACAGGTTGTTTGGCAAACAGAAAAGAAGTATCGTCATACTTGCCCATACAAAACAACGTCCGCTAAACGGGTACAGCCCAGCAACCGCAACTTTAGCTCAAATTAACGGAAACCTTATGCGAAATGGAGTAGCGAATGAAGGGTTACTTCCTCTTGCTGACACAAAATGTGCAAACAGTTAATTAAAATGGGTACACACTGAGCTCCTGGCAGCTATGCCGCCATACAGAACAGCAGGAATAAACATTTCAAATAAATTTACTGCCTCCATCTGCAGTGCAGAAGTTGGATCCTCATCAAATCTGCTATCACATACCAGACTACACGGTGTCATCACCCAGAACAATGCGCCGCCTGGAAACCCTACAACCTTACAAATTTTAAATTCAGTTCTTGACACCAGTAAATACCCTGTCTAGACAAGAAGTTACTCCAGCACCGGATGGCGTATTTCAGACAACAGCTTCACATTCCGGCTGCTTTACCGCCGCAATCCAGTGGGTGTGCCCAACGGTAGATATGGAGTACTAATGCTCATAAAAACGACAGAAACCAAGAATGACTAAAATAAGAAAACAATACACATCAAACACATCAATTTGTTATGCAAGTTGGCTACATGTTTCGAACCCTATAGGGTCATCTTCGGGCCTTTTTATTGAATCATGCCATTAAAACGCTGCGTACACTATTGGGATCCCAATTAATGTTTACAAAATATGAAATATCTTGTCTGACAAACCTCAGATAATATAGTTAGTTTTATAGATTTTAAGAATTTTATAAAGATATTATTATCTGTATGAGGATTCTCAGACAAGATATCATTTCATATTTTGTAAACATTAACTGAGATCCCAATAACGTACGCAGCGCTTTAATGACATGATTCAATAAAAAGGCCTGATGATGACCCTATAGGAGTCGAAACATGTAGCCAACTTGCATAACAAATTGATGTGTTTGACGTATATTATTTTCTTATTTTAATACTTCATAACACATCGGGATGACTTGGATCAAACCAAGAATGATTTTCCCTTAAAATGCTACTATAGTGTTTAAGCCTGATAACGGCTTTGGTACAAAAGCCGGAAACATGCAGCGACTTTAAACAAAAGGAATCTGTTTACCCGCACAGCTGTCTCGACTGAGTAAAATAATTACTCTTGGTTTCATATCGGAAAACACAACGGGATGCCACATACCAAGTACAATGATTGGCCAGCACACCGTTTTTCATAGAAAGCCATTCCACCGCCGCCATCACGATGCTAAATTGCGGTTATTTGTTCAAGCAATTCATCGCGTTGTTTATGAGCCGACAAACGCAGGCGTTGGCAGAAGATTAAAAATCAGGGAAGTTATGTTACCCGGGGGCAATTTACTTCCCTGACAACGCCAACATGGGTAACTCCATAATTGCCAGTTAAGCTGGAGCTAACAGCTTCGTAAGTACGCTAAACGAAGTTCGGCTGCATCACGGCACATCGGTGTTTGTCCTAAATCAACCCATAAAATTACATTAAATGATTTCTGATTACCTATCACTTGGCCTGCATATTGTGAGTGAGAACAAACGTAAAAAAATACACATTATGTGGTGGGGGGGAGGGACATGTCCACGCCCGTTTATGAAAAAGGATAAGCACATGCAATGGCCAATATACAGCTGCTACCGCCACCACTCGGGTCAGCAAAGAATCGATAGAACCGAAAAAACCTGTTCAGTAAACAAGATGAACTCATCTTGCCGTCAACTGCTCGGCATGCCATTCAAGCGTACAACCCCGTTAGTAAAACTGTACGACACAAGAACTACATCACCCACGAACATCACCTAATCGTACAGGTATGGAATTATCTCACTTAGGTTCGACCGCAACGTCAAATGAGGGAAAGAGCCATGCAGTATTGTTCCGAGTAACAAATCACGTTCCTACAACCTGCACACACATTTTACATACACACATACAAAACATGCCGAAAACCGATAATCACTTTACACGAGACTTCCTACCATGTCCAGTATGAATGCGTGCATGTTGTTCGTTAGCTGTCAATACATCGAAACAACACGAACGACAGTCAACCTCAATGGTACAATCAGTTACGTACAATTCAAGGCAATCAACGTCATCCTAATTTGTTGCAATCCGCAGTGCTCAATTTCAAAATAAATAAAAAATACTAATCCCCCTGACAGAAATAAATTTAAAATGCCATTTAGTCCGACAACACGTTTCGGTCATAACCTGTCTCACACTCCAATTTTTATTATCACTTAAACCTGTGGTTGTGATGTATTTTGGCCATTATTAAACAAAGCAAAGGTCCAAGATAAAAGTCACAGCCATATTCCGGCGTTGGCTTTACAATGGTACGCGATGGCCGAAACATGCAGTCGGACGTAAAATACTTCTACTAGTTTTTTTGGTTAAATAACATTAGCTGTGTCAAGGGATTATGTATTTACCATTTGTCTTTAAATTCCACGTCCTTATGAAAATAAACATACGTATGTTAGTACGTAAGTCTGCAACCGTACCCTTCCGGAACCACTTAAACCTTTTGGCGCCGGAATTATTTTTTTTAATTTTAGCACATCCTGTATATAAAATGTGAATAATACAGGACCCAAATACGTTAGAATTATGAAACAAACAGCATTCTGAAGAGAAAAAAACGGAGAGTATATACCATGTTTAAACTATTCGGTACCTATATTTGTTGAATAAATATATAAAATGCAACTTTGGAGGTTAGCGGTGCGGTACGTCAACTATAGTTGACGTTAGGTGTCTAAACGTTAAATACACTTCATACTGTACCTTCAGTCTATTCTCCTAAGGCAGTGGCACATCTGCTAATGTGCGCGCCATACGTGGCGGTCCGGAGGCACAGCTCCACCCATTCTTTACCTTGGGACTAGGAATGCGCAAATTTCCCCCCACCCCCAAAAAAAGTGCAGCCACCTCAAACTTCTAGGCGCCACTGTACAAAATTTAGTCGCCCGCGGCCTGGCGCACAGGACTTGTGCATCCGTGCACTACTAGATGGTGTTAGCATTCTACTTCACGACTCGGATGCTTTAACCCTGAGGGAAAGAGTCCCCGGTACCCAATGAATTGAGGCTGGGTGGGCCCCAGTGCCGGTCTGGGCGCTGTAGGGGGCATACCAACAGCCCTTGTCCCTACCGCTGCAGTTACTACACCGAATAAACTCTGCATTTACCAAAGACCCAATTCAATTTTATCCTCCTACCCACATCTCAGCAACCCCTTCCGAAAAAAAAAAATTGTAGGAATCTGTCCACTGCCAGTACGCCTACAGTTTCTGCCTATCTTAACCCCTAATTTAAGTACCAGAACTGTATACGGAGTTTCGCATTATATGATTTCACAATTTTCCCGTTACTTCCTTCATCTCCTGTGAGTTTAATCAGATCACACACATAAACAGAACTCTAACCGTACGTAAGATACATCTACGTCTCTCTCGTATTAAGATTTGTTATTAATATTAAATTCATAATTATAAGAATTATATATAT
>Ga0131853_10013503_pt1 | contig 14974 bp, 9 predicted proteins | sample TergutLab28metaG_FD_92764 | JGI IMG/M metagenome (GOLD analysis project Ga0131853, IMG submission 92764) | Labiotermes labralis P1 segment gut microbial communities from Petit-Saut dam, French Guiana - Lab288 P1 (version 2) (version 2) | ecosystem: Host-associated > Arthropoda: Insects >... | reverse complement strand
TGTGTGTGTGTGTGTGTGTGTGTAAATCGTTGGTTTTTAATAATAAGAATCATATATTGCACACAGAAAAACACAGAAGCTTTAAAAGTCACTAGTAAGGAGATTGGTCTAGAAGTAAATGCTGAGAATGGTCATGTCTCATGACCAGCATGCAGGGCAGAATCATGATGTTACGGTAGGTTTTAAATCCTTTGGAACAGTTAAGATATTTGGAACAGCTGCAACAGTTCAAAGTTCCATTCATGAAGAAATTAAAAGAGGATTGAAGAAAGGGAAAGCTTGCTGTCACTCAGTGCAGAATCTTATGTCTTCCAGTTTGGTATCTGAAAATATAGAGATTCAGGTATACAGAACTGTAATTTGCCTGTTGTTTTGTATGGGTGTGAAAATTGGTTGCTTACATTGAGGGAGGAGTGTAGGCTGAGGGTGTTCAAGAATAGGGTGCTGAGGAGAATGTTTGGGCCTAAGAGGGGTGAGATAAGAGGGGAATGGAGAAGACTACAAAGAGGAGTTTTATGACCTATACTACTCATCACATGTTTTTCAGATGATCAAATCCAGAGGAATGAGATGGGCAGGTCATGTGGCACATTTGGGAGACTGGAGAGGTGTACACAGGGTTTTGGTGGGGAAAACCAAGGGAAAGAGATAATTTGGAAGACGTTTGTGTGGATGGTAGGATAATATTAAAATGTGTGTTTAAGAAGTGGTATTGAGTAATGAACTGAATTGATCTGGTTGAGGATATTGACAGGTGGCGAGCATTTGTGAATGTGGTAGCGAACCTTTGGGTTTTATAAAATGTGGGGAATTTTTTGACTAGCTGTGGACCTGTAAGTTTCTGAGGAAGGACTCTGCTCCATGGAGTTAGGTAGTTATATTGCATGGAATGAACAATATCAAGATTCTAAACATAATTTATTGGTGTGTAGGATTCAGGCTTACTACAATATAAATTTTCATTACGTTTATTGAAACTTGATGTCAATATCTAGATTCTCTTGACCCTTTAGGCTGTTTGCCAGTGGTTGGAACTTGCTGTGAAGGCCTTGCCCACACAAAACTCAGGAGGATCTATCACAGCCACACATAAACAGCTGATTGACTTCCACCAATCACTCACAAGGTAAGCACTTTGCAGTTACTAACATTGACTTCAGTTGTATTTGTTGGGTTGATTTTGTAAATGGCAAGGAATGCATATCCATAGCTGTGCAGTTCATTCCCATGATTTTGCAGCAGGCAGTTGGCTAAAACTAATTGCTGTCTATCATCGCTGACAAACAATTTCTCTGTGATATTTCTTACCTCATTGATATTCGTTGATTGCAGATGCAGCCATATCTTTGCACTGCTTGTCACACAATATCACGGTGTATGGATGCAGAAATTACAATCTATTCATTCATTCCATTGGCATGTGCAGAATGCAATGATTCCTTGCCGTTCTCAGGAGCTTCTTCCATTCCTCTCTTATGTACTTTTTTCTGCCACCCTTCTCCACCAACTATTCTTACATTCTCTCTCACCTCATCTTGCCATCTATTTCTTGGTTTACTTCTCAATCTTGTTGTTCACAAATTCATATAAAATACCCTTTTGGGAATTTTATTTTCTTCCATTCTCTGTACATGCCCAAACCAACGTAATCTATTTAACCTCATTGTCTCTATTATAGTAGGTTTTTTAACAATTGCATAAATTTCTTCATTGGTTAATATCCTCCAGTTTTCTTTTACATTGTCATATATTGGACCTAAAATTCTTCTATACACTTTTCTTTCAAAAATGTTCAGTTGCTTTCTATCTCTCTTGTTAGTGTCCCAGTTTCTGATGTATATGTTAACGTTTTGTCCGTTATTGTGTTCTTTAGTGTTAATTTGTTTCTTTGATATGTTTTTAGTTTTAAACAATTTTTGTAGCATAAAATGTTTTGTTAGCATTTTTTATTCTATCTTGCAAGTCTATTTTGTTGTTATCTTCATTAAGTATAACTCCTAAATATTTAAAGTTTTCCACTCTTTCAAATTTGTAGTTTTTTATTTTCAAACGTCCCAAAAAATTACAATTTCAGTATGTTTTTACATATTCACTACATTCGAGGTCTGACATTGGAGTTGTACATGTTAAAGATTCAGAGTGTTCTTGTTATCACTGCACTGAACAGAGACTTTTGTTATATAGAAAGCTTCCATTCACTGGGGATGTCCTGTGGCAGCTGTTGTACTCAGGACGGTCATAAAAGAAACACACTGTAGTTCAGTATGATGGCTGGATGACTGAGGAATTGTGGTTTGATTTTGGTATGGGGGCAGGAGATTTTTTGTGCTTATCCTTTATGGTAAGAGCAAGTATTATGCCATTTAAAAGAGGTAGGATTGTAGTTCTGAATTTTGAACCGTTACAGCATTAGATGTGGCATAGGAACACAAATTGTCTGAACTGAATGGTTGCAAGTGTTCCCAGGTGTAATATGTTGTTAATTTCTTTGTGATGTTCATGCTTGTTTAATGCCTGTTTGACATTCAGAGGACCGTGCATCATGACGTATTCTTATAATAAAACCAACTAGATTCACTAATATCTTAAATTTATTTTTGGAATTGGATTCTATATGATTTGGGCAGTATCTCTGTCCATCATCAGGAGTCCAGTACTGTACACACAGCAGTAAGTATATGTCGTACCGGTTATGCCGACTGTTTGGAGTTCCATCCTGATCCCATTTTTCTCTACTTACGGTGTTTCTTTCGGTCCCCTGGAGGTTGGTTACAAGGCAACAAGGGTTTTTGTTTCTGGTTGGTTAGAATATTTTGGTGGTCAGGGTATGTATTGGATTCTTTTTAATCTCGGTAAGGTTAATCAGTGGTTTCAATATAATAATTTAAATGTGTTTTGGGGGTTTTTTTTTTGTTATGTGGATCCCGCTAGCAAGCAGTCAGCAAACCTGTATGACATATACCTATTGCTGTGTGTACAGTGCTAGACACCTGATGATGGACAGAGATACTGTCTGAAACATGTGGAGTCCTATTCCAAAAAAAAAAATTTGAGAAATTAGTGCATCTCGTTGGTTTTATTATAAGAATTACTGCCTGTTTGTGAATATTTGAACTTTGCCCCATTTTTGAAGTACTTATCAGCTGTCTTTATGGAACGGTTTTGTCCTACATTCTGGTTACAGTACATTAACATGTATTTAGTTTTCTGTGTGATTTTTCTTAATCTACATCATTGCTAGCATCTCATTGAGCTTTTATGTTTTTGTCTGTTGTATTTAGGTTTCAATTAAAATATATTTCCTTCCTTGTGGTCTGTAGTGGTATGATTTCGAAGGGATTCGGTTTTGTGGCAAAGGGTCCAATTCTTGATGTTTATGATGATGATGATTAAAATATATTTTTGTTTCAGAGCGGAAGGATCGAAAGCCGTGACACATGCCCTGCGTGACTTTGCTCGCTTATTCCGCTGACAAGAAGAGATAGTGTGCAGCAGGAAAAGAACGTGAAATATTTCCGAGGAACTTCGTAAATAAAATTATTACAAAATAACAGAACTCTCCTGTAATGAGATATATACCTGAAGCAATGTACATCCTCTTGCAACTTGACTGTGTGTGAATGAGTGTATGTGTGTGTTTTCAGAGCAAAGAGTGAGAGTGTAAGAGGAGATTTAGACTTATGTACTAAGTCATAAGTGGCGAAGGAATATTATGTCGTATATTTCTTCATATTATAATTTAATGACAGAACTTGGAGATGCTTTTCTTTTCAGATACAACTGTAAAGAAATGTATACATAACTTTATTGTGCTTGAAGAGTTGGTGGAATGACTTTCAAGTTGTACAACTTTTTATACAATTGGCAAATTATGATTGACAACACGGTACCTGCAGGTTTTAAAAGTAACAAGCATTGTGAATTTAAGAACTTAATACTTTTATGACCCTATTCTTTTGTATTCCTTGTGGAATGTACAGTTTTTGATGATAATGGTATCATGGCTGTTGCAGAGTTTGAATGTGAGAATGGCTGATATATTATGTTTAAAGTAGGATTAATAATACCATAAGTGTCCTGGAATTACCGTATTGCGTCATACCTCTCTTGTTTTAATGTGATGATTTTATTGGATTTTCTGCAACTCGGAACCTTCTTTTATATCAGTTACTGCCATGTCCTGCAAGTGTCAGTACAGATACCTGACTTGAGTCTTTATCAGACCACCTTTAGCACTAAACTGGCTGTATCATATGTTTCCTCAGTCCTCTAATGTCACAGCTGTGAGCTTCCACAAAAGTTTTAAGTTAACTGTCAAAATTTTCACTTTTGGTATCCATCACTGCGTTATTCCTGACCTTAGCTTATGGCAGAAGTTTGTCAGTCTTGTCTAAGTTTTCTAGATGTTGCAGCACTAGAGTGCAATATCTGGAGAACCTGCGTTAGAAGAAGCTGTGGACCTGTTGCACAACAAACTACAGATGAATGAGAGTATACACCTGATTACTTGTATATGCATTGCCTGTCATTTTCTAAACTTTACTTTCATTTTAACTTTTCAATTGTCTTGACTGAACAGGTTTGTATGTTGGTAACACTGCTTTTGATAGGTGCTAGCTATGAATCTTGCTCAGGTTACCAATTGTCCTGAGAGTTTGTGATATTCCTTACCCTCAACATAACTTCCATAATGGTACAGTACTTCTGGTAGGAAATGACAGTGGCTTTTGTGATCATTTTTCTGTCTCATTTCACCCTTTACACTTGAAAAGAACCAGTCCACAATCTTGCTTCTGCCTTATCTGCTATGGTGCCAGACTTGCATAGTCGGTATAGTGACCAGCTACAGGTTGGACGGCCCCAGGTTGGAACTCCTAGGGTTCCAATCCCAATGGGGACAGAGATTTTTATTGTTTCCAAATCATCCAGACTGGCTGGGGGACCCATTTAGCTTCCTATTCAGTGGGTATCACTGTTCTTTCATGGGGGTAAAGCAGCCAGGGCTTGATGTCAACTTCTCACCTCGATCTGGTGCAGAGTTTGAGAATGATTGCAGCTATATTTCTGCTCCCTTATGGTGTGGACAGGGCAACCTTACCTCTTATTACCTTTTACCTCCTCTGTTATGATTCTACGTATTTGTTGTGTGAAGTGCATGGGGTTCTGTGATCTGTCTGTTAGTGCTGTGCTAAGTACCAGCAAGAGGTCTATGATGACAGTGTGTGAGACATTTCCATTCCATTTGTGCAGGAATTCAGTTTGTGCTCTAGTTACAGACGTCATTGCTATGGAGAGAAACTACACTTGTTCTAACAAGACAGGCAAAGTACGTGCAGCGTAACATTGAGGTGCATTCGTGGAACCATTGTTGCTGTGGAAAAGCAATAAGTGTTACATATGCTTAGTGTGTGTCTGTAGCTGTAGTAATCCAGCATGCACTGTGTTATGTTGTCATCTGTGGCCTGCCCTGCTCTACCATATTTTTCCACGTTATCTCATAAATGGCACGATTTTCTAAAAAAATTATTGAGCATAAAATGTGTGTTTTGATTTTCTCTATCCTTTTTGTCTGAAACATTTCTCACTCTAAGTAGAATTCAGTGGGCTATCATAAATGTGCATAGGTCTTCGTGTGAAGTATCCGTTAATCTTGTCGGACTTTAGTGACACTTGAATTTGCATGAATTCAGGCTTCCACCACGAAGTAGATGAGAACTGCATTCTTCTTGGTTGTTATGCAGGAGTAGCAGTAAGAATTAAGAATTATGACTACTTGCTGCATAATAACCCAGAAGAACTGTGTTCTTCTGGGTTATTACACGGTAGTAGTGGTAAGAATTAAGGATTATGACTACTTGCTGCATACTAACCAAGAAGAGTGCAGTTCTCAAGCTTGAATTTTCTTGACAGTTTATTGCAAAATACTCAGATTCAAAATTTTGTGAAAATCTGTTCAGAGGCAGCTGAGTTGTTTTGTATGGACAGATGGACAGGCATACAGACAGACAGACAGATAGGCTGGCAGGCAGGCATACATAACAAAGCTAATGAAAATGCCTAAAAAGCATGGCGTTTGTGAAGGGGAATTGAGCAATGGTCCCTACATTTCAGACAAAAGCTCCTAAAGCTTAACATGTTTAACTTACACTAAGCACAAGAGTCATACATTTTCCTTTAGTGAGTAAAGTGCCAACAAATTATCCAGAAATTTGTAGTAACCCTTTGAATCATGACATTTTATATGAATATTGTTTTAGAATTTAGTCTTTGCCCTAAATACTTTTTTTTACTTATGAAGAGCAACCAGTTAATGCTGATGAAAAGCACAGTAACCTTATTCTCAGAAAAGTATGCATCATATAAATAAACTCTGTGGGCAAACTGCAGTTAAAGCATGTGATATGATCACATGCAGTAACCACTCTGCTTTAAATGGTTTAGCTATAGGGTATTTTTTTTTTTTGACTGATAGGTTCCTGCCCAACTCTTCAGCAAGTTTTTTGTGAGACTTTCTAATGGTTATTAATACTGCAGTCGTTTATCTAGCTTCCACCATTGGCTCTTAAACCCCCCCCTCCCGCTGGACATGCAGCATACCACGCAATACTGACAGAGCTTTGGACTGTGTGTTGGGCCGGCGCTTATCGGTGCAGCAGGAAAAAGAAAACACCCTATAAGCAAGGATCGTACTTAGTCTGTTCCCACTCTTTATTAACCCTCTTACGTTAATTAAGAGTAGATTGAACTCATATTGCCTTCCACTGTTCGGCTTAAAATCTTTTGTCTGCCAGTTTGCTATCCAAAAAATGTAGAGATTAAGATATACAGGACTATAATTTTGCCTGTCGTTTTGTATGGGTGTCACACTTTGTCTTTCATGTTGAGGAAGGAATACCGGCTGAGGGTGTTAGAGAATGCAAGATATTTGGGCCCAAGAGGGATAAAGTAACAGGCAACTAGAGAAAATTACAGACTGAGGAGCTTCAAGTTATATACTGCTCAGCGAACATTACTCAGGTGATCACACCGACCAGAATGAAATGGGCGGGCCGTGTGGCACGAATGGCGGGAGAGGAGAGAGGCATACAGGGTTTTGGTGGGGTAACCTGAAAGAAAGAGGCCATGTGGAAGACCTGGGTGTAGATGGGAGGATAATATTACAATGGATCTTCAAGAAGTGATATGTGGGCATGGACTGGATTGGTGTAGCTCAAGATAGGAACAAGCAGCCGGTTGTTGTAAGCGCTGTGATGAATCTGTGGATTGTACAAAAATGCGGATGAACATCATGAGTAGCTGTAGAATGACTGGCTTATCAAGAAAGACTCTGCTTCACAGTGTTAATAGTTGGTATCACGATAAACTAAAGTGTGTGGACGTATCACAGATATACAGTACGTAACATTGCACCAGCAACATTACAAAAAAAAATTATGGTGCAGTCCATTTAATGCGAATCACTACAGTTGTTTCTTACCAACAAATAAAACGGTGGTCAAAAAACACCCTATTTTGTTGTTGCTGCTCTTAGTAAATCGAAATTGATGAATGCTATGATTTTTTAAGGGTGTTTTAATTACCGTTTATGGTAGGCAGCTCTGGAGAGTACATACACAGTTATGGATAAAACACATGTATACAGTAGGGTCTCGTTTTACAACGGGGTTAACGTTCTCGAATATTAGGTTGTAAATCGAATCGTCATAAAACGAGTACTATTTAAACGGTTTAAATTGAGATAGGTTCATGGGCCAAATAAATTAGTCAAATAATTTTATAATTTACAATATTTATTTCCATTATGACATACAATTTTAATTTAATGAATTAGGTATATAGAAAATTACACAGATAATTGAAAAAATATCAATCAAATCACTTTATATTTTGCTGAAGAAGTCCCAAGCCGTGGTTCAGAAGACATCAAGAAAGAATGTAACGGCAACTGTTTTGATTTTTTCTTCTTTTCTGTCTTTTTGATGGACGTCATGGGTGGAAAAATGTAAATCAACTTGAACTGCACTAAAATAGAAAAAGAAGAAACACATGCGCTCCGGAAAAGAGCTAGAAGCGCACTGAGTACAGAAAGGACGCTTGAATTGCGACAGTGATGCACCACAAGTCGGGAGTGCTCGGTCCGACTCGACAAGTGGTCGTAAAAGTGAATCGTAAAACGAACCGTCGCAAAACGATACTCTACTGTACACTGTATGTGTTTGTGTTCTTGTGGATTGTCCTGTCACTGAATTGTCCTCTTTCTGCATTTTAAAACCAAACTGACCCAGCCATTAGACTCGATACATAAAACCATCGCACCGTTGGGCGTTTCCATGCAGCAAGTTATTCAATTTGACGTATTAGGTTGCCGTTTCATGGGATGCAGGTTTACATCTGCACACCCTGGCGGCCCTGATGTATGGTGCTCACTCTGTTCCTCACGGATAATTTGTCTTGCCGGATATACACCAGCCACGACTCTGCGGTCAGTCGAGCTGTAATCAGAATAGAGCAACGAGAAAGGGCGCTTCTACTTGTGAAAGTAACAACTCCATAAAAGATTTTCATCACTTTGAGTTTTGGTGAACTCAATTGAAAATACCAGCAGAGGTATCGGGGGGAATGATTACTAATGAGCCTTAATTATTGAACGGTGTAAGGTTCGTTTGACTAGGTTAATTGTACCGATAACTGCGCTGAGCTCGTTGGCTCAGCCATTGAAGCTTCAGGCTTCTGTTCTGGAGGTGCCTGGTTTGACTCTCGGCTGCGGCACGAACTATCCCGACCGAGGCTTAACGTGGTTACCCGCAGTTTCTCCAGCCAAACGTCTGACGGGCAGGACTACTTTATTTTGGGCCTCGACCGCTGTCTCCAACAATCTGTTCCAATCAATTACTCACTAAAATCCAATCTTGTAACGCAAAGTAGTCTTATCGAAAGCGTCGTTAAACAAACTTCAAATATTCATTTACAAAACCAACATACACGCAGCTAATATACATAACAAAATAGTTCTTTGTTTACTGCTACATGTTTCGGCTAAACTCAGCCATCCTCGTGGAGTCTATACACCAATATTCAAAACTCAGTACAACGTAATGCATTATATTAGTTGTACATATTATATCGTAGTTACTTGCGCAAGTAAATTTGGATGTATAAAATCGCATAAAATGCGGTTAACATTCTGTGTTTGCTGTAAAGTATAATTCAGCTGCAGGAATAACTACGATTAAATATGTATTAATATAGTCAAGTATTATATTTTAGTGATTTTTTTAATATTGGTCTATAGATTCTCTGAAGATGGCGAAGTTTAGCTGAAACATGTAGAAGTAAACAAAGAACTGCATGGTATATATGTTAGTTGTGGATATGTTGGTTTTGTAATTGAATAATTGAATCACTCTGCTGGAATAAATAACGTTAGGACTTAATATATCAGTATATCTCCCTGTACGTTATAGCTGCATGTGAGTCACGCCCTTGGTGTGAGTCACACCGAGGAGTACGAGGCGGGTGGCGTACTTGGGGAAGAAGAAAAAGAAACGCACATATAGTTTTGGTGAGTAGATGTGAAGAAAAGAGGGCACTTAGAAGATCTGTGATTGCTCGGCAGGATAATAGTAAAATGGATTTTACTGAGATGTGATGCGAGGTTGTGGACTGGAATTATCTGCCTCAGGATAAAGACGATCGGAGTGTTGTTGTGAATACGATGATGATACTACGGGTCTATAAAATAAGTGGCGTATCTTGACTGACTGAGGAACTACAAGCTTCCCAAGAAGAACTCTGTAGGTTGGATTTACTTAAATTTGTAATTTTAGAGATACGGTACGTGTGATCCGACCTTTCTTTTTTTATTTTAGTTACAAGGATATGTATTTGTGCAGGGCAGTGATTAGGTCATGATTATAGGTCTCTCTTAACTTTCGAAATAAAATTATTACAGTAACTAACAGGAGCAGGCACTATTTCTTGTTGGTCAGTGCTCTGTTGAGCCCTTGTATTCGCCGTAGAGCACAGAACTTACAAAACACTGATGTTACTTCTGACGTTAAAATTAGATATCCCTGCGTCACTCTCCCTGATGGAAAGTGACTGTTCCTACATTATATCAGGTTCTGTGTCACACACTAAATCGTCAACCTGAAAATAAAGTTAATTACAATTGGGCAATCTATAGACTATACATAGAATTAATTGCTTCTAACGTGGGGGTATATCTTACGGATATTCCCAGCAGTCATTGCGTGAGGAACGTCTGCCCTAGCTGTTCTTTTCTTTCCAACAGAAGACCATTATCCAATATCACTGACGTCAAGCATCTGCTCTTTCCCAGAGCTTCTGAATAAGCCATGTCAGTTTGAATTCTCTCAGTTGTGAAAGTAAGTACGTTTTCTTATAGTGGCGTAAATGAAGTGGATTTTACGTCTAATATTCACATTACCTCAACACTGGTATATGAAGAAGGAATTATTGATTCGTCGGAAATTTATTTACATTATGCTAAAAGAAAGTGACAATGTAACTTGATACTTTCTGTACAAACATGCTTTTGAAACGTTTTGTGATTTTTATATCTCTGCGTCCTTGATTTTTTTTTCAGACACAAATTCATTGTGGCGAAAGTAATTAGCACAGGGGTACGGGTTTAAAAAAGAAAGTAATATGATATATTTGTTACTTGCAGTTGGGTTGACACCCGGTGACAGTAGTACAGTACACATTTACACACAAACAATACACAGAACAACACAATGAAACAGAATACCCAGAACGGAACATACATAACAATAAGAATACCTGAAGAAACAAAAGAATACATAGATTAACAATAAGAATACGTAACGTAACAATAGTAAGAATACAGAACATAACAATACTGTATTTCATTAAATTATCACAGTATAAAATGATGTCTAATACAAGGAGTTTTTCTGAAACACACGTCACAAACGTAGGGAAGGTTTCTGTCGTCAGCCAACGGCTCAGTTACGTAAACACGAGTTCTTTAGCACTTCGTCTGTGAGTTATGACCCGTCTTACGTCGGTCCGAGAGGGATAAAGAAGATGCTGAAACCCGTCTACAGAGTGTTTGTTTACAAATCTCCTATTTCGGCCTTACAGATTACTATTTTGACAACAACAAATTGCAAAAGAATCTCGAAGTGTTGGTCTTGTTTTAACACACGGCGCTCTGCACTTCACGTTAAAAATTGTCTGATGCGTTCAAAAATTACAGTCATGCTTTAAATTAAGTAAAATTTGTCTTCTAATCTCTCTTGTATGAGTTATATTTAGCGAAAACAATACTTAAGAACGGGGGTTTTTAGTCCCTTTTTGCCACGGACTCCTTTCACAGTCCGGTGAGTCTTAAGGACTCCATCGCAGAGAAATGTATTTGAGTGCATGCAATAAAATACATAGATACAGGATCTATTACAAAGAAAACCAATTACGCTTAGATAAAGTTTTCAAAATATTTAAAAATAGCAAATATGTAATAATTTAATATACGAGGGAGAGTCAAATGAAAACTTAAAAGTGAGATAAAGAATATATATAATTATTTAAGGTTTTCATTTGACTCACCCTCTTATTTTGCCACGGACCGCTTTCGCATTCTGGCGAATCTTGCAGACTCCTCTTCAAAAAAATGTATTTGAGTGCATAAAATAAAATAAAATAAAATACATAGACATAGAATCTATTACGAAGGAAACCAGTAAGGCTTAGATAAAGTTTTCAAAATATTAAAGAATAGCAAATATGTAATGTCGTAATATATGTGCTTCTTGTTTAATTCAGTAACACAAAAACAAGACAATAAATTAATTTAAAAGATAAGCAAGTTGAAATTAAATTTCTTTTTTTAAAGTGATATTTCAGTGCGAAGGCACGTGTATCCTGGTTTCCCTTTCTTAGGCTGTAATAATTGTATCTAGTGAGATTTATTGCAGCTAACAAACATTTTTGGAGTATACAGGCCATTCATTGCAATGTGGGCTACATTCATTGTTGAATTAAAAGCTAAATGTCAGTTAATAGTTATTAGCAATTAAGTTCTATTTATTTTTGTCCGTTCAAGTTCACGGAGCCCTGAATCTATTCAAGTACCCCAGGTTAAGAAAGGCTGCTTTAGCACGATATCCTGCATACGATATCCGGCGAGAATAAATCAGGTGTTTTTTTCAGTCACGCAATTGGAGCGCCTCCGTCTGCCCGTAGTACCTGATATTTGTTGAAGATAAAAGTTCTACCGCCGATCCTAGTAACCGCGCGGTCTAAGAAATAGGTCTACGGCCGCTCGCTTGCTGAGATCGTGGGTTCGAATCCCACCGGGGGCATGGACGTTTGTCGTGAGTGTTGTGTGTTGTCAGGTAGAGGTCTCTGCGACGAGCTGATCACTCGTCCAGAGGAGTCCTACCGACTGTGGTGCGTCGCTGTGTGTGATCTAGAAAACCTTGTGACTGGTATCCGTGTAGCAGGCTGAAGCCCGCTACACGGATACCACCCTAACCCAGCCACACCGAAACTCAACACAAATCGAAACAAGAACACACGACCAATGTGGTGATACAATAGAAAAGTCGCAGGCTCCTGATGATGGATGTATTAAAGTCCGAAACATGTTGAGCATACAAGAAGTGAAACGAAACTTAATAACTAGTGACATCAAGTTGGCCTCTTATTCTTCGTCTATCACAATGATGCATGGTCCAATATACATAAGGGTTTTAAGATCTTTACAGGATTCAAAAGGAGCAATTTTAAGGATTACTTTTCGAGGCAGGGTAGGCTGAATGCGGAGAGTAATTCATGTCGACATTCATGATGTCAGTGTTCATATTTTATTTACTTTCTTACGCTTTTGTTCAACACTTTAACTTTAAAATCACTACTTTTTAAAATTTGATTTCTAATTTTTAGGTTTACTGCTTATGGCGGGTTTACGCTGGATATCAAGACATTCAGGCGCTCACAACGAGCTATACTCCGAACCAGACAATTAACAATCACCCCATTTTACTCCTCTGTGTGCCAGTCGGCACAGATCTGCGCATGGCTCCCACAAAGTCTTCTCTTTTGTTTCCGATAAAATGGCTACATATGATGCAATATAAATAATAAATGTAGCGTGTTTGTCTGACATGACTAGTCGAGGTTGTTAAGGGAATTACATCGTGTCGAACATTGCAGTGCACTCTGGGTAACACTCTATTGTGTAGTACCGGGACATGAGTTCGAGACCCGGTATTGCCACTGTGGGGGAGGGGAAAACTGCATGTTGGAGCCACAAAAACAATAGCTGCTTTGACAACGAGTGGAAATGTAATCCAGTGGGGTTCGCAGAACTTTTTCTTTGAGCAAACAACATGCGAATTTTGCATCAACTCTTCACCGCAAGAGTGGTATAAGGTCTATCGAATTTTATTAAGAGATAAATATGCGAGGCTAAATGTAAGGTTGTCGTTAGTGTGCATTTCATGATGGGAAGTGAAGAATTGGAGGTACAGTATCTTCTATTTTTAACCTCAGAAATAAGGAGAGGCAAATGGTCAGCTTGAAGCTTAGGCCGCTTTACCCGTGAGGAAAGACGCCAAGGTAAATTTTGACTAGGGGACTGGGTGGGCCCTGTAGTCAGTCAGGATGTTTTGGAAAAGAGAGAAATATCTTGCTTTTGCCAGGAATCAAACCACGATTACTTGCTCATCCAATTACTATACCGAATAAGCGCTTCCTGCTTCCAACGCGATAAATGTGTGCAGTAACTAACCTTAATTTTATCTTCTACCCTGCTTCTTGGGGACCGCGGTGGCACAATGGTTAAGGTGCTGTGCTACAAATCGGAAGGTCGCTGGTTCGATCCCAGCTGGGGCCATTTGAATTCTTCATTGACATAAAGTCCTTCCGATCGCACTATGACCATAGGGTCGACTCAGCCTCTAACAGAAATGAGTGCCAGGAACATTTCCTGGGGGTAAAGGCGGCCGGTGCGTAAGGCTGACAACCTTACCACCACCCTGTGCTGTTGTCACGAAATCTGGGAACCTTAACTTCCTGGAACCCGCTGGGCCACTCCAGGACTGTAAGGGGACTTTTTACCCTGCTTCTTAGATGTGGGTAAGCTTATGGCATTGTGACCGGATGTATGTACGTATGTATGTAGGTAACTCTTAGCTTAGTTTGAGTGAAAGATGTGGTCGGAGATGTCGGAGAGAGATAACCTGGCCTTCCAAGTTGGGATTAAACGTGAGATTGCTATAGTAATTTTGTAAAAACTATATTATTTCCAAACCCCGGAAGTCGAGTAGACTGTGGCCCGAAAATTGACCGAAGGGCCATACAAAAAGAACTTTGCAGTCCAGCTTCGCATCCAAGGTCCCGTGTTCTAATCTCGGCCCGGAATACGGATATCTTTATTGAGACTTTTCAATCATACTCCGTGGTCCTTCGAAGCAAATTCCGTGCTCGTATGTCGACATAAGCTGAGTCAAATTCCATCCATTTTCTTTTCAGTTTGTTATTCGCTAATTATTTGATTCGATGCCGTGTAATCACAGCCACTTACAGCGTCCTTATATAAATAATAAATGAAACATAATTTGAACAAATTTAAAAAAACGGTTAAGACGAAGGTGAGGAGAAGCTCTGGCTGCTGAAAGAATGAAGATTGTCAATTGGTCCCCAACTAACACGAATTTTTCGCCTTCTGGCTGTTCCAAAAAATATTTTCTTCGTGGCACATAGTGAGAATTAATAAAAGAAATGTTGTGTTCTAACATCTAAAATCCGGAGAATATGGTACAAAAGAAGAATTTTAATTTATTTTGTTAATACAATTGGTGACCGCCTCTGTGGTCTAGTGGTCAGAGTTTCTGGCTACAATTACAGAGGTCCCGGGTTCGATCCCCGGCGCTACCAGATTTTCTGAGTAGTAGTGGGTCTGGAACGGGGTCCACTCAGCCTC
>Ga0131853_10013501_pt1 | contig 14976 bp, 9 predicted proteins | sample TergutLab28metaG_FD_92764 | JGI IMG/M metagenome (GOLD analysis project Ga0131853, IMG submission 92764) | Labiotermes labralis P1 segment gut microbial communities from Petit-Saut dam, French Guiana - Lab288 P1 (version 2) (version 2) | ecosystem: Host-associated > Arthropoda: Insects >... | reverse complement strand
CTCACACACATTAAATTAATCTGGGTTTTAAAATAACCATTTACCTTTTTTGTTTTTGTTTAGGTTTTTTTCTTTTTTTTTTTTTTTTTTTTATTTGTTAAAAAATATACAAGTAGTTTTTTTTTTTTTTTTTTCAAAATAGATCTTAAGCAGCCATGGAACTGTAATGTATACGGTGTTAAAGATGTAACTAAAAGATTCTTGACTGTCTTTAAAGATGGTTTTGCAACAGGCAGATATGCCATAACACTTTGCTGCCAGAGCATGATATTTCAAGGGTTTAAACATTTCATGACATCATAACGTGTGACTGAGAAGACTAATACTTTAGGACAGGGCTGTATGTGATATTTATAACATGTATTATGTATTGATACATTTCTGTAAAGATAAATATAGGACTTTTTTAATGAAGTGTATTTGCTTCTTACAAATGTGGGTGCATAAACCGCTTCACCTCATCAGATAAATTTGTGTGTGCAGCTGTATCAGGCCAGTTCATTATGTTACTAATGGAAGGATCTAGAAATTTGTTCAGTAAGTCCATTTCCAACATTTGGTAGCTGAATGTCACCATTGGCTACACCTCTTCTCCAGTTCTATCTGCCTCATCTGTGCAGCTTGTCTTTCCAGGGCCACATGAATGTCTTGATGATGAGACTCAAATTCTAGTTGAATGTGTGCTTCTTTCATATTTGTACTTACTTCATTAAATGGCCTTCCAGTAAACTGGCACTGACAATTGTCCTGTATATACTAAGAACAGTTTTATTTCTAGGAAGCAGCAGGAGTTCCCACTGTCAGATTTGATCAAAGTGCATGTTGTCTTGAAATCCGGGAGTCTCAACCTCCTGCAACCCTCAGGGCCTGTACAGGGATTCATTTACCTTTCCCTGCATGTATGGCTAACAAGTGCTAGGGACAGGTACATTTGCACCGTGACACTAGTATTTGTATTCACATTATTGTGTAAGACTCTACGTGTAGTGACAGTACTTTTTGTGGACAGTCGGTGCAGCTTTTTTGTCACACCGCAGACGATTAACTGGTTGGAACTGCTAGAATAATAAATTGGAATTGTGCATCAGGCAAAAGTGAAAACTCTATGGCAGTCAGTTGTCTGCTTTTCACTGTGCCAGTAAGTAGCAGTAAGAACAACTGCCTGCAGTAAATAGCAGTGTTTTAAGACGTAGAGTATGTCATAAAAATGTGAACAAAATAAAAAATTATCTTAGGTTTATTGGACCATGCATCATCTTGATAGTTGAATAAAGAGAGGCCAACTTGATGTTGAGCAGTAAATAATGAAATAATAAAGCAAGTGACATCAAGTTGGTCTCTCTTTATTCAACTAAAAAATAAGCTTGTTTACCTGTCTGTGATAAGTGGATGAGTGAATAGTTGCATCTTGCGATTGTGAAAGCATTGCGTGCAGAGTTGGTACATAAAAATTTTGTACCCTGGATTGAAGACGACAGAGAATGATTTGAAGCAGAATTATACGGTCACAGTTCTGTTGTTCTGCTGGAACTACAATGAGTCCATTTGTGTGGAACGTGTATGGTCAAGTTGTTGAAAAATCTCTTGTGATTTAGTTTTTTTTTTAAATATAGCTGTAGTGATTTGTATTTAGTTGATTCTCAGGCTACCTTTTCTGACTCTACCACTTACTTTGTCCTAGGCACCCTCATACAACGTGCACTTGTCTTCAGTGTTAATGGTGTGTGTATGTATGTAACTTATGTACCTAGCCAGCATGCAGCTTATTTTAGGTAGAAATTGCATTAAAAATGTATATTAGTTGTATTGTGAGGTGAGGTAAAGTCTGTATCAGAGTGTATCTGACATATATGTAATAGGTTAAGGGCAAATGACACTCTGTATTTTAACACACTGAATTTTTTTTAGCTTTTAAGTATAGTACAGATTATATGGCCATGCATCTTGCCCAAAACCATTAGTTTCCAGAAATCTGGTCCTGTGGAACAAATAAAAACAGGCTGGCAAGAAGTAATAGCTTGCTCTGTTTCCTGCTTGAAGATTCAGGTTATACATTTTGGAATCACAGTCCCATGCTACACTTCTGTCATGCAGTTGTACATAGCTTACATATGCAGTGATGTGTGGGGTTGTGTTCATACTGCCTTCTGGCATCTGGGGCATAACCTTTGTAATTCTGTCTGCAAATAATAGTGTTTCATATTCACTGGCCTGTAATCATGAGCTGAATTATTGTAATGTTAACATACCAGTGTAGATTAGTAATTGTGATTCATGACATATTATCCCTATGACCATTACAATTATACAGGGTGAGTCTCTCGCTAGAGGCTCCAAACTATTGTCTATAAAAAATTATGTTATTGAGATAATGACTTGAAAATTTATATACACATACCGGGAACGATGCAAAACAGGACCTGCTCATAATTGATGCTGAAACTGGTCTCCTTTCACGTCCAAGCACACTTGAATGCGTTTCTCCAAATTCTGGAATACCTCTCCCATAGTGTCGACATTGACGGCTTGAATCTCTTGGCGTATAGCATCTTTGAGTTGTTCGCTTGTGTGGGGTGTGTTTTTATACACTTTGCCCTTCAATAGGCCCCAAAGAAAGAAGTCGGCAGGCATTAGGTCGGCTTCCCCTTGTCTCTAACTTTTTAACCAATTTCTGGATGGAACACTTCGATGGTGCACGTCTTTCACCGAATTCCGTTCGAAATGCCGTCTGGCAAGCTTTAAATGAACCTGTTTGCCAGTATTTACAAACGAGAAACCCCCGCTCTTTGACTGTATACATAGACAATAGTTTGGGGCCACTAGCGAGAGACTCACCCTGTATAACACAGTATATTGCTGGACCTTTTTACTGTACGTCTTCATATGTTGTTAAGTTTTTAATGCACTTGTATAGTTTATTTGTAGCTAATTTACAAATATTTCAGCAAATGATAAATATGAGGTTTTGTTTTTGTTTTTCTTTTCTTTCCCCATGTATAATTTAATATAATTTCTAAACTAAGTACAGTATTAGTGTGGTGCAAGGAAGTGTCTTGTGCTGCTGGTACATAATGGAAGCTTGTGTTTGTAGAGTGTAGCGTGTAGATGCATTGTAGCACTGAACTGCTATAATGTTCCACTGTAACTGGTCAGAATAACTTTACAGTAGTGAGCCATTGCATGATATGAATTTTGTGTTTTATAGCCAGAGTTAGAATGTAAATTGTACAGGACTTTGTCATAATGCTCGTAAAGTTACAGAAACACAAACTTTGAACTGTGATGTGAACAGCTGCAGGAAGTATGGAGAAGGGGTTGGTGTTTTCCTGTGGACACAATTTTTTACTGCATGATCTTGTCTTTGAAAACTAAACGTTGTAAATGTTGATTCACACACAGGGCAGAAGACATTTTAAAATGTCTCTCTCATTTTGGTGTAAAACTGTGTGTTTAAATATCCATCTTCTCTTGGTCTTGTTCAGTGTGTTTGTTGCCTAGAGGAAGAGTGTGTGATGTTGGGGTATTCATATTTGTTCTTTATACACCCCCTGAATATGGTTTTGTGCCTTTTGTGGTGGACGGTGTATTACTGGCACATGTCCCCCCTCACCCCTCCAAGTTCTTCAGTGTTCTTGCTGTCATGATAATTCCACCAATCCACCAATGCTTCGTATACATTTTCATTCATCTGTTGCCTAGCCTTAGTTACTGACACACACTACATAAAACACCCCCCCCCCCAAAAAAAAAAGTGTCATTCTGGTTCTGAATCCAAAGAACACAATGGAAAGGTCTTTAAACCCTTTATGTCTAAAACTGATACTATCGAAAGGTGCATTAGTCATCACAGTAATCTGCCACATCAGTATAGAATGAAACTCCAGTCACTTGAAGGCTGTCAGCATTATTAGGAACTGACAGAGCTGATGTCTTTAAAAACTTCATTACATTTAGTCACTGAGAATTTCACATGACCCGAGGTCTTGATATGCAACTAAAATTGTTTAGCAGAAGTTTAACTTGGGAAGTTGATAGTTTTGAAAAGTGTGGCCGTGTCTGCGGCATGGTTATTGACATCATCCTCTTCTCCTTTCTCCTTCCACTGGATGTGTTGGATGAGCATGATATGGTGTTTACTGTGCTGTTATGTAAGCAAGTACCATGTACATGTAAATAGAAATGTTCCAAAAGTTATATTTCTGCCATGTTTATTTTGTCAGTGTTCTTGCCATATTTTAGGCAGAAGATGTGCTCTTGTATGAATATTGTAACGGTGTTTGGTAGTTTTTAGTTATCATTTCACGTATTCATCACCAGCTGTAATCTCACATATTTGTGTTGGCAGCTTATGTGTTTCTTTAACTTGTGGCATGTCTGTTATGCTTGTATATTACCTGCTCGATATTTTATATGGAACTGCTTGTTGCACCTACTTTAATTTATTCTGTCTAGTGTAGATAGTGTGGGATATTTCCACAGATATACCGGTATATATAGAAAAGCTCAAAGTTAGTACTAGCAAAGTAAGATGAAGCATTTACTACAACTGTGAATGGAACTGTGTAAGTAGCGATGATTGTCATTAATGTTGTTACTGGGTGTTAATGCTTCTGTCAGAATTCATTACCAGTGATTTTCTTCCACATGACATCACAGATTGTCATTAAAGTGAGTATTATTTGCAACTTTTATGAAAATATGGGGCATTCAAGAAAGACAAAAGCGGTTATATTACTTGCATTTCTACTTCTATATTTGAAAGTATACTTTCTTTTGATGCATTATCCTTAATACATTAGTTTTATGGTTTGGAACTTAATGAGTGTCATTGTTAAGTGGTTATTACTCCTGATTCATGTGTGGAAGGCTCCAGGTTATATTCTTAGTATGGCAACCAGCTATCCTCTGATTATCTTGCTGCCTTCAAGAAAGTGCTGTCATAAAACAGGCTGCAGCCAGTGCTAGCCCCTTCGCAAATCATCATTCCTAGTACGTCTTTCAGTTGATGCTACCTGACTTGTAATGAAAAAATTATTGCAATTTAATCTAATAAAGAAATGGTCTATAGCAGAATGTTTCTGCTGTAAAGTAATGGCAGGTAAAGACCACTATTTTGGTCTCATGGCATCTTGAAGTGTAATGTGGAGCCAGGTCAGAGTCATGTTAAAATATGTTTTGTGTGCCATACTGTGATTATACTGTCATAGTATAGGAAAGTTATTGTTAAATGCAGTCTGCCATGTGGTACTGCTGATATGGTTACTGAATAGATGCAGTTTTTTGCCTTGCCTTGCCTTTTGCTTGCTTTACCCATAAAGGCAGATGTGAAGTAACAGAGCTTAGATCAGGTCAAGGTACTGTTTCATTACTTGACAGTAATTCTGACTTGGCATGTGGGAAGATTGTTGTAAGGATCTCATAGTAAGCTTTCTCTGTCTGTTATTTTTATGTAGACACTATACAGTATGATTTTATGTTTGAATTGGCGATCTGCATGATTTTATCTCATTTAGGTTCATTGCTCAATATGCTGACTGTACAAAGGAACAGATGTCATGTGTCTGTATCAGTTATAGTAGTAATAGTAGTAGCAGTAGTGTGTGTTTATTAGTCATGGTTCTCAAACTATCAGACATTGGTTTTCATCAAGCTAGATGAAGGTGTTTCACCCCGGAACACGAGTAATAGTGGTCTTTTCCCAGTTCACAGAAAAAAAATAATGTCAATATATTTTTCTCAATTACACATTTTTGCAGTCGCTTGTATAAAAATCTTGTGACTGATTGGATCTGGAATATAACATGACATCATAATGCCAATCAGAAATTTGTTCCTCAGTTGAATGATGGCAAGACACGGGAGAATTTGTTACCATGGCATCTGACTGAATGTTATGATACCTAGGTGATGTACAAAGTGATTCACTGCAGCAGACTTATTTTCCACTCTTCGTAATTTGAATGTTGGCGGAAAAGATAGCATTTGACGTGATATTCTGCAGAGAGAAACATGTCGAGATACTCCAGGGACTGTAGGAATTTGGGAACCAGTGGGTTGGATTAACCCTATTTTAAATTGCTTCCTTTCGTATATAACCTGTATTAAGTAAATACCAACAAATGCATTTGTCGGTATTTATTTAATAATATAATTATATTTTATTAATTAGCAAACAAAGTACAAAATCAGTGCCCGTTGTGTGGCTGTCATTTACAGATTATCTGCAAGTACGCTGTTGAATTCAGAAAGGCCATACCAAACTTTGTATGATAAAACATGCTGTATTCCTGGTAATTTATTACTGATATTACTGCACATTGTTTCATGGTATTAGAGAACTGTGTGTGTGTGTGTCAGTTGGAGATGTGTTTGATGTGTCTGCAATTGCTGTGATGCTTAATGCGCACTTGCTTATTTGTATAAAATTTGATGCATCAGTGCTTGATCGTTTGGCCCATTCGAGTACATGATCCTTGTGCAGGGGTGGGCAGTTAGCTTTACTTGGAGGTTTGGGTAGGGCTGTTTCAAGGAATCTCTCAAGAAGAAACCTGTAATTCATACACTTTGTAGTTGTAAAGTGGTGTTTGTAGTAATGAATTGTCATGATATCTTATGTTTGCTGTGCTCCTTGCTACCTCTAGATACCCAGTCCTCTGGTTGAGTCAGCAAAAGAATTGATACAGGTATTGGAGTTAGTGATCTCCCTGTTCCCTGCCCAACTGTACTGCACTACAGACACTGAGTTGGATGTAGTTTTGTTTCTTTTGAGGGAACTCGAGTTGAACTGAAAATAACATAAAATCTTGTTACCAGTATACCAAAACTTGTTAGAGTACAATCTAGTTTCTTCTCCACCCTGTGACTTTTGTCATAATACTTTGCCTGTGCTGTGTGTGGCAGAAAACTGGACATTTATACTGGGTTGTATTAAGAAGTGAACATTATTGTGGGCCATATTAATTGGAAGATGAATAAGATCTGGTGAAGCTGAATCGCTTCCACTGGTAGAGTTGTGGTGATGGCTTCTTTCTCCTATTGCAGTAGTTTATCCTTATTGCTCTTAGTTTATTGTCATCATTTTAGATGTCAAATTAAACATGTACCGTCTATTTAAGGAGTCGGGGTGGCTGAGGTGGTATAGTGACTAGGCTGCAAACTGGACAGCTGCGGAATTGTTTGATTCCTGATGTGGGTAATTACTTTTCTCCACGTTGTCCAGCCCACCACCAGTATCTACCCAAGCTTCCGTCTGATGGGTATTGGAAGCTCTTTTGCTAAGGGTACAGTGGCCAGAACATGAGGCAGAATACTTAATCTCTGTTTAGAGCTGAGGTTCAAAATGTGTCGAGTTATACTGCTTCTCCCCTCATATGCCTTCAAGACATCATGCTTAATCAATCATGGGGATCTTCTCACTGTATACATCTCTTTGCAAATTTGGGTTATATAAACAAGATGTGTAAGGAATAATAATAAAAAAATGAAGACGTCTTCCGATTTAAATGCTGTAAAATCAAAAGTGTATTTACATTTTAGACACCCAGTTTGTTCTTATATCTTGATTACCTTTCAGTGTGTTTTAACTGTTGTGATGTTGCTTGCAGGGGCTTGGTATTGATGCAGTGTGATCTCTTATGTTAATTTTCCATTTGCTGTGTTATTTTCTGTGTGCATCCTCATCTGATTTCTGGGATTTCCTGTTTGCCATTATGTACAAGAATGTGGTAGTATTATGTTTTGATAGATTACGATTTAATTGTGCTTAAAAATGGTCGCGTTCTTTTTTTCTTATGTTTTGGCATACATAACCCCCATGTTAGCTTTATTTCTGTTGTACTAATTTTTGGGTTATGTTTCTCTTAAACATAGTACACACTCTACATTCCATGGCTTCGCAACTCAGAAGAATCTTCTCTTCACTACAATGGCAAACTTTAAACCTTGCGTGTAATTTGTGTTGTTGACAAGCCATGAATAGGACCATTAACTGATGAGAGATACTGAGACACAATTCCCGCACTTGCCATGTCTAAGATATGATACATACAGATTGGAAGGGCCAGTGTTTCCAAGTCAGGCATATCATGCATAGTGTGGAAGTGATTAGTTGCTGGTATGTTGATATTGATCACTGTCCTTCCTTGTTCTTTGCCTCTCTTATAGAAGTTAAATGATGTGCTGTGGGGGTTGGTCCATGTGGCCGTGGTGGGTGGCGCTGGTCTATAGCTGCCGTGACTATTGTGGTTTGGTTTATGTCTTGTATTAGACTATGAATGTGGCAGAACCAGTGAAAGTGTTACATTTTTGAAGTATTTATTACATTTGTGATATATCTGTTGCTGATGAGTGTGAATCTCATTAGGAAGCTTTGATGTTCCCTGCACAGTAGAATTACTGTGAATATGACAGTCAGTTCGTATACTTAAGAATGACAACTAATATGAACCATTTGTATTTCTTTATTATAGAACAGTTTACTAATATGAGTACACCAACTAATAATTATATAATGATTGCTAATTTTGCTACTGCTATTTTTGTAACTGTATCTGTATATGTCCATATTTTGCGTAACATATGTGAAGAAATATATATTACTAAATGGATGTCTTTGATACTCAAAACCAGACTGTTCACATGTCCTACCAAACATGACGGTGATACCGCACCACAGAGTTAGGGGCGTCCCCGGTTGAACCGTCATGTTGTGAAAATACATAAAAATAGTGTGTGACCACTTCCTTTGACGTCCTTCCCAATCGGTCACCGTTTGAAGCTGATTTATTCTTGTATTTGTCGAAGAGCACAAACTGTGAGGCTCGCTGTGTAATTTCTGCCAGCCTCCTGTTGCTTTGTCTAGAACAGGGTTTCTCAACCGCCGGGCCACGGCCCGGTACCGGATCCTGGCATCAATTATACCGGGCCGCGAGAGGTTCTCCTGGAATTTGTCATTTTAGTTTTCTAAGCAATTTTCATGAATACATGTGTTATAGTGGAAATATTCAGAGGAGAATAATATTCGTGAATGTGTCGAAAAATTCAGACCCAGATGTTGGCCTGAGGAAACTACAATATGCTACAAGATTCCATTAGTCCAGTGATTGATAACTAATTTAAATGTAATTTTTTATTTGTCAACATGCCACACCATATACATAAGTGTACTAATACTCTTTATGATTATGCCATAATTATTAATACTTATGTTACTTTAATGTATGAACTTAAAAAAAAAAAGGAAAGGTATTTACGAGTAAATTTATTTGGACCGGACCCTCGTCTTATGAAAAAAGAATTTACCGGACCGTGGTCTCACAAAGATTGAGAAACACTACCTTATACAACAGCTGTAACTCCCACCTGGCGGCTGTTAGAGCAACACTCGAAGAACAGTAGAATAACGCACAACGACGAACTTGATACGTTGTTTATGGAAGTGGGAGATGAGTGAATTAATTGGCTCACTATCTTGTTTCACTCCAGGGTTATAGCTGGAGGATAATTATGTGATATCAGATATTCTTACTGTACTACAAGGTAAGTCCAATTATCACTCATTAACTTCCGCTAGTGTATATAGTAGCAAGAGAGCAGGTTACAAAGATATACCAGACTGAGGACCAATTACAGGCAATTTCAAAGCAAATGTTTATAGAGTTGTATTCTGCTACCTAATGAGAATGTGTTCGGTTTAACTAAGCCTGAAAAGGAAACTGATACTATAATTTGGGCCACGAGAAGCTATGTCACTGTAAAGGGATTATGTTCGTAAATGGGGCACATTATAAATCCCATCCATTAATGGCAAATTCACCATTACGTGGTAATCATGGCGGTATAATCATTGCATTTGCGAAGGGGAAAATTCATTTATGTGTTGTGATTGTGGAGCCCGTAAATGTACTAGATGGAAGTGATTTGTCACCCTCGTGCGCCATCCGCTTTATCCTGTGGGAAAGAGCTCTAGATGCACATCGAACAGGAGGCTAGTTAAGGTTCGATGCCGTCGGAAATCGAACCCTTATTCGTCTGTCATCCATCTCCTAGTGTGTAGTGCTGTTGAGCTGAGTTCCACGCGACTTCTCTTAATGGGTTGTCGAAACCCACCGGCGTCGTCTTCTCCTGGGAACATGTAGATCAACACGGGTGTTTCTCGGGGCTTGTGTTTTTTAGTTTCAGATTTGTGATTTACTCTGGGATGGGGTTTCAGGAGATCGTTGGCTCGAGGACTACATCAGAAAAATTACTTATGACAATGGCAGGTTTCACAGTAGTACGTATTATTCTTCCAAGTTGAAATAGTTGGTCATTTGGCAAGCTCCTGTTCTAAACTTAATCAAGCAGGGAATCATACGGAGGGTGACATTATTTTATCTGCACAGTATCGTCTATTACTTATCGGGTCGATTATTTTTTGGACCGTAGCCGCCGAGTGGTCTGCTCATACAATAATATAGACCAGTGTTTCTCAACCTCTGTGAGACCGCGGCCCAGTAAATTCTTTTTTCATAAGACGAGGGCCCGGTCCCAACATATTTACTCATAAATACCTTTCTATTTTTTTTAGTTCATACGTTAAACTAACATAAGTATGAATAATTAATTATGGCATAATTATAAAGTGTATTAGTACACTTATGTGTGCAGTGTGGCATGTTGACAAATACAAAATTACATGTAACTCTTTAAACGCCGAATTAAATCCCATCCGCCATCTGCTGGCATTATTAGGAGCTCACCATATTCTCCACGTTGGGAGGATAAGGGTTAAATTAGTTATCAATCATTAGACTAATGAAATCTTGTAGCATATTTTAGTTTCCTCAGGCCAATATCTGGGTCCGAGCTTTTCGACACATTCACGAATATTATTCTCCACAGAATATTTCCACTATAAAATATTTATTCATGAAAAATTCTTAGAAAACTAAAATGACAAATTCCAGGAGAACCTCTCGCGGCCCGGTATAATAGATCCACGGCGCGGCCCGGCGGTTGGGAAACACTGATATAGACAACCAACTAGATGCAACAATAACAATTTATTGATAATTTCAATCAGCTCAACATGTTTTGGGCGATAATTTCGTCCATCCTCAGGAGCACTAGTCTGTGTTTGCAGCTTATGGCACAATGTACCGACGATGCTGCCGGCCGGCAGTATCGTCGGTGCGTTGTGCCATAAGCTGTACACACAGTCTAGTGCTCCTGAGGATGGACGAAATTATCGCCCAAAACATGTTGAGCTGATTGAAATCATCAATAAATTGTTATTGTTGTATCTAGTTGGTTGTCTATATTATTGTATCAGTGATGCACGGTCGTACAAGCATCAAATTGGTCTGCTCATATGCGCGGTGGCATATCGGTGAGAAATGACCAACGATATTGGTCAGATAAAATGATGACTCTATACTGTGTAGTTTAACCTTTACGGTTCCTTCAGAGTCTTTAAGTTTGATTAATAAGTGTACTTTAGTCTGCTCACTGATAAGATCACCGATGATTCCAAGCCGTCGCTGGTGCTAACCATACTCCTTAACTTTGCTTAATAAATTCACCGAACTTAGCATTTAGGCTTGCATTTACCAGTTGCTTGGAAATCTGCTTCTAATATATGAACGATTTATTATAGAACATCTGATCAAAGAGTGTTATTTTACTTATTACATTTTCAAGAGAGGGACTTCTGTTACTAGTGGGCTGTGACATAGTCTCATGCTATTCTTAAAACACGTCTCTGCTAGAACTGTGCTGTTCTGGGTTATTACGCAACGAATAGTGCTAATTTCTTGCCGACGTTTCGGGACAAACTTATCGGTCCCATCTTCGAGGACCCTTGAAGATGGGACCGGTACGGTCCCGAAACATCGGCAAGAAATTATCACTATTCGCTTTGTGACAACCCAGAAGAGCGCAGCTGTCATGTCCTTTGCGGCGTAAGTCTGAAATCACGCATCTCTGCTATAGTTTTCTAATTTCAATGCTGATACGAGAGCTCAGAAAAAAGTCGCTGACACATATTAACCCTTATCCTGCCAATGTGGAGAATATGGTGAGCTCCTAATAATGCCAGCAAATGGCAGATGGGATTTAACTCGGAATTTAAATGGTTAATCTTTCGTCGTAATAAGTGTTAGGATTGGATGGAATTCCCCTTTGCAATTTTCCGCCTACAATCTAAGACGCTTACGTGTTATGCAAGGGCATGTCGTTAGTTAGACATGCGAATTGCAATCGTGCACATCACTGGAAAATTTACCTTTAGATGTCGGCACGTATTAATTGAATTTATTATAATGGCAACCTTAGATGCTGGGGTTGTTACGGTGATAAGTTGGAAAACTGCTAGAATCACCCCCCGACCGGTATTTGTTGCTTATCTATAGTAAATACTTCACACATGTGCCAAGAGCGCTGCTATAAACGTGATTATGTGCCATATACCGACTGAGTTTCGAGGCATTGAGTGAGGCTCCCATACTGTTTGTTTCTTTCACAGATGTCGCCCTTAGTCGTGTTGCTGTAACTTTTTTTTTTATTTTAGTTTTTTTTTTGACAGATTGTGATTGGAATTAGGTTATGTTATCTGTTATAAGGGTATAGTAATGTAAAACTTTAATTGATTGTGAGATATCTCTGCTTCATACCTACGCACACTTTGGGACGTTTATCACAAAAATATTCCTCCGAGTTAAGGAGGATCCAAACGAATCTTACAGGCGTCCAGCAAATCAACGCATCTTATACACTGCTTATATACAAAGCTGATTTTCGAAAGAATCAGTGCAGTGACGATACCTGTGAAGTGTGTGCCGTTGAAAGAGTTGTTAAGCACCTGCTGTTATTCTGATGTCCGATTTTAGTTCCACGCCTCAAAATGTGTCCTGCTCTTTGTTCAATTGTTATTTTTCACTTTTTATCCCAGGGACTTGTTTGTGCCATTTTAACACAACATTTGCAACCCTTATTGTCGGTAAAGCAGTTAGTTATCTCAGATTCTTAGTAATATCTCAAAACTGCTGCAGGAATTGAAAGAAGGTTAATAAACGCCTTATGTCTAGGAATTATTCCATATAATTTTAACTTTACTAACAAAAGGCCTACATAAACTTCTTCCAGTAAATATACTGTTTTGCATAAGAAATCTTAGAAAACATGTCAAATTTTTAATATTTTGGAACGACGCCGACAGATGAAAATTGCTTTGGCTTAGAAATTAAGAACCTATTAAATTCAGGCAATGCTTATTATTATGAAAAACGTAAAGATTGTTAGAAACCCCTACAAGTTATAATTATGCATTTTTCTTTGTGTGGATGTGTAAACTTGGTTTCTCACACCGCAGGAAGAACGTCGACTGAGAGACAAACGCTTTATAATCCAACCAGTGCACAATATATAATAAGTAGATACAATTAAAATTATAAAATATTTAAAAGTGCTCCAACATGTTTCGGATCACAGAGGATCCATCATCAGGGAGCATTGTACAGTGCTTGGCTAAAAATTACAAGAATTATTCTGTCTTGTCCGTTGACATGGACAAGGTCGGTGTTATGGCAGCATATTCTGACCCATTGTGCATGTGTGTAGTTCACTGTATGTGAAGACACATAACGGGCCAGAATATGCTGCCATAACACCGACCTTGCCCATGTCAATGGACGCGATAGAATAATTCTTGTGATTTTTAGCCAAGCACTGTACAAGGCTCCCTGATGATGGATCCTCTGTGATCCGAAACATGTTGGAGCCCTTTTAAATATTTTATAATTTTAATTGTATCTACATATTGTATATTGTGCATTGGTTGGATTATAAAGTGTTTAATTATCATTGATGCGCGGTGCAAACATGAAGATTGTCGACTGAGAGTGTTTGGAGAACTTGGTAATAAGAAATTTATATGAATCTAAGAGACAGGAATTAATAGCAGTTTGGAGAAACATGCAAAGTGAGGAAATCCACGATTTGCGCTTGTCACCCAAGGTCATTAGGTTAATGAAATGGAGGAGAATTAGATTTGTGTGTCATATGGCACGCGTGGAAATATGAATTAATTCAGATTTTCGGTCGGAAAACCTGAAGGAAAGTGCCTTTTGGAAGACCTGGACACAGATGGAGTATAATATTAAAATTGGTCTCTCAGAAGTAGGATGGGTGACTTAATTATTCTAGCTCAGGATAGGGACCAGTGATAGGCTGTTGTGAACACGGCCATGAACCTAAAGTGCAGGGAATTTGTTGACTAGCTGAGGAGCTATTGGCTTCTCAAGACCCACTGTGCTCTGTGGAATTAATTAGTTGGCTGGTTGGTTAGTTAGTTGGTTAGATAGAAAGACATTCATCTTTAAAGAATCTATTACTGCATGCTATTTATAGATCATTAATGCGAGTGATGCTGTGGTAACCCAACCTCAGAATTTGTCACGTCAGCCGTGTGTTTTAACTTCTTCTTCTTCTTCTTCTTCTTCGTCTTTTTATTTCTCTTCGTCTTCTTTGTATTCTTCTTCTTCTTCTTCTTCTTCTTTGTCTTCTTCTTCTTCTTTGTCTTCTTCTTTTCTTCTTCTTCTTCTTCTTTTTCTTCGTCTTCTTATTCTTCTCCTTCTTCGTCTTTTTATTTCTCTTCGTCTTGTTTGTATTCTTCTTCTTCTTCTTCTTTGTATTCTTCTTCTTCTTTGTCTTCTTCTTTTCTCCTTCTTCTTCTTTTTCTTCGTCTTCTTCTTCTTCTTCTTCTTCGTCTTTTTATTTCTCTTCGTCTTCTTTGTATTATTCTTCTTCTTCTTTGTATTCTTCTTCTTCTTTGTCTTCTTTTCTCCTTCTTCTTCTTTTTCTTCGTCTTCTTCTCCTCCTTCTTCTTCTTCTTCTTCTTCTTCTTCGTCTTTTTATTTCTCTTCGTCTTCTTTGTATTCTTCTTCTTCTTTGTATTCTTCTTCTTTGTCTTCTTCTTTTCTCCTTCTTCTTCTTCTTCTT
>Ga0131853_10013500_pt1 | contig 14976 bp, 26 predicted proteins | sample TergutLab28metaG_FD_92764 | JGI IMG/M metagenome (GOLD analysis project Ga0131853, IMG submission 92764) | Labiotermes labralis P1 segment gut microbial communities from Petit-Saut dam, French Guiana - Lab288 P1 (version 2) (version 2) | ecosystem: Host-associated > Arthropoda: Insects >... | reverse complement strand
TATTCATCCATATATTCATACTTCCTGATCCTTGTGCTGCTTGTCACCCTCGTATCCCTGCTTGTGCGGCATGTGCGCCGGGCGGAGGATCTGAGCCTGCTGTGGTTCAAGGTGTTTGTGGTGGTGGTCGTCAGCCAGTTCAGCCTCTCCCTTAACCCGGACGACAACAGCCGCCTCTTCTTTGCCGTGTTCTTCACGGTGATGCTCCCGGCCGCGTTCTTCAGGACACTGTTCGCCACCGCGCAGATCCGCGCGAAGGCCCTTGCGTTCGGCATGGCCTTTATACTGATGGCGGCCACACGCCTCACCAGCCTGCTCGCGTCTATGTGGCGCGACTTCGGCGCGATAAACGGCCATATCGACTGGCTGGCCGGGTCTGTTGCCGACGCGGGCGGCGTTGCGTACTTCGCCGGGATTGCACGCCTCGAGGACTCGCTCTCACTGCTGCTGGCCAACCTGTTCACCGGCGGATCGTGGAACATTATCGCTCTGGCGGCGGCTGACACCGCCATGGACGCAGTAACCTTCGCCCTGCTGGGCGCGTCGGTGATCTTCCTGGGTATATGGCTGCCCCGCCGGCGCAAGGAAGCCGAGATCTCCATGCTGGAAGCGAGGGAGCAGGAGCGCATGGAGCAGGAACAGCTGGAGGCACAGCGCGAAGAGCGTGCGCGCGAAGAGCAGGGGCGTCTGCGCAAGGCCGCCGAGCTTGTAAGCGCGGCACAATCAGGAGACACTCGCGCACAGCACGAACTTGGCACGCTCTTCCTCTGTGCCCAAAGCTACGGCCAAGCCCTGCCGATGCTGCAAGCCGCGGCGGACGGCGGCAACACCGAGAGTAGCTTCACACTGGGCAAGCTCTACCTTCACGGCGCGGACGGCCTGGCGGCAGACACACCCAAGGCACGCGCAATGCTGGAGGCCGCGGCAAGGGCGGATCACGTGGAGGCGCAGTTCCTGCTGGGCAATATGTACTTTTCGCCGGCGGACGGCAATACGCCGGACTACGCCATGGCCTCCCTATGGTGGGGCAAGGCCGCCGCGGGCGACCACACCGAAGCCGTCAACCGCCTCGCACAGCTCCACACCATGACGGACGAATTCCCCGAGGCCGACGCGCTGCTGGCCATCAAGCTGTTAAAGAAGCTGGCCTATGAACAGGGTCTCTCCAAGACAGGCATCCCCCCGGACATGCTAAGCTACGGCACGCAGGACGACGGCGAAGCCGGCAAACCTCTGGACCGCCAAAGCAAGCGCGCCCGTGCCGACGATATCAAGGCCGAGATGTACTGGCTGAACGAAAGCGTCAAGGCCAAGTCTAAATTCCTGGAGGACTTCGCGGACGACTGGGATTGGCGCAACGACACCACACAGAAGAAGATGAACGAGGATCTGCAAAAGATAGAAACCCTCAAAACCGAGCTTGAACAGCTTTCCAAAAGGAAAATCGTGTGAACAGTATCAAGTTCAAACTAATTCCGATACTGCTGGCACTGGTGTTTATCGTGATGCTGGTCAGCGGCACCCTGATGCTCACCTACCTCCATTCGGAGGAGACCGCGCGGGTTCACAACAGCCTGCGCGACACGGCGGCCATGATCGAGAGCGAGCTGTTCGCCCAGGGCGGCGAATACTGGCTTGGCGCGGAAGGCCCTGGCTTCTTGGCCGCGGGCGAAATCATGGGCTACATCCTTAACAGCAGCGGAGAGGTTCTGTGGGCGGCGGACCGCACGGAGGGCATCGAGAGGTTCTCCGGCGCGTCGGTGCTGTCGGCTCTGGCCGGCCAAGGCGGCTTCGCCGGCGTAAGCGAACCGGACTTCTCCGGCCAGTTCCGCAGGTGGATCACCTACGCCGCGCCCGTTTCCCACGCGCCGGACGACCCCTCCCGGCCCCTGTACATCATCTACACCCGCACCCTGTCACAACCCATTGACGAACGCCTGACCGAAGTCGCCCTGATCTTCGCCGTAAGCGTGCTTGTGGCCATGGTGCTGGCCTGCATACTCGGCTTCGTATTCGCGGGAACGCTTACGAAGCCAATTGTCATGCTCGCAAAAATCGCCAACCAAATGGCGGCCGGCGACCTGAGCCAGACCATCACCGTAAGCTCGCAGGACGAAATAGGCCGCCTTACAGACAACTTCAACCACATGGCGCGGGAGCTTGGCAAGTCCATCGCAAGCATGACGGACGAAAAGAACAAGATGGAGACCATTCTCGAACAACACGCCGGCGGCATACTCGCCTATGAGCGCAACGGGCGGCTCCTGCACTTCAACGAGATGTCGGCCGTAATGCTTGGTCTGGGCAATGTGGAGGCGGTACCCTTCCCCGAGATGATGTCCGTGCTTGGCAAGGATATCGCAAACGTGACGCAGTTCACCGACGCAGACTTCGCCGACACCACCGTAAACATCGACGGCCGCTACATCCACGCCAGCTTCCGCGCATACACCAACTTTGCGGGCGAAGTGGGCGGCATCGTGATCGTGCTGGCCGACATCACAAAGCAGCAGCTCCTGGACGACCTGCGCAAGGAATTTGTGGCCAACGTATCCCACGAGATCCGCACGCCCCTCACCACTATCAAGGGTTACGCCGAGACCCTGCTGGACGGCGCGATAGACGACCGCGAAGTAGCCTCCGAGTTCCTGGGCATCATCAACTCCGAGGCGGACCGCATGACACTTCTCGCAAAGGATCTGCTGGAGCTGTCCTCCTTCGACAACAAACAGATGAAGCTAAACTTCGAGGACGTGAACCTCTACGAGATCATCAACAAGTGCATCCGCCAAACCGAGATCCCCGCGGGCAAGAAACGCCAGACCATCAGCTTCGCAGATCCGGACGGCTCCTTCGTTATGTCCGCCGACCCGGACCGCATGAACCAAGTCGTCACCAACATTCTCTCCAACGCCGTCAAGTACAGCCCGGAGGGCGCGCACATTTCCCTGACAGCCCTCACGGCGGAAGAATCCTTCGAGCTTAGTATCACCGATACCGGAATGGGCATCCCCAAGGCCGACCTCCCCCGCATCTTCGAGCGTTTCTACCGCGTAGACAAAGCGCGGAGCCGCGCCCTTGGCGGCACGGGCCTTGGCCTTGCAATCGCCAAGGAAATTGTCGAGGCGCACGGCGGCCGTATCTCCGCGTCAAGCAAGGTCGGCCACGGCACGACCATGCGCATCAGCTTTCCTGTTCCTCCTTCCGAAACAACTCGCTAACGCCAACTGCAAACAAAAACACGCCGAATATCCGCCGAAGCCACAGCGCGTCCAAGCGCAGGGCAAGGAAGGAACCGGCCGCGGCGAAGGCCAGCCCCACCAGTATCGTGCGCAGGAGGAAGCCGCGTTCCACACTGCCGTTTCGCACGTGTACCACCAAGGCCACCGCCGCAGTGGGTATGAACACGACCAGGTTCAGGCTCTGCGCCGCCTGCTGTTCCATGCCGGCAAGCAGGGTCAGCGCGGGTATCATCACCGCGCCGCCGCCAAGCCCCATACCGCTGACCGCGCCCGCCAGCAGGCCGATCGCCAGGTACAGCCACACGTCCGTCACCCCAGCACCATCCTTACCGCCGAGAATATCAGCACCGCGCCCAGCACCTTGCCGAGATACCGCGGCTTCACACGCTTTAGCAGCCTCGCGCCGGCAAAACCGCCCGCCATGCCGCCAAGGCAGAGCCAGAGCGCGGTCTGCCACGAAATTTGCGTCGAACCCGCATAAACACACGCGCTCAACACCGACAGCGGAAGCATAATCGCCAGCGACGTGGCGTGCGCCTTGTGCGCCGGCAGATCCGTCCCGCGCTTCAGGAACAACAGCATCACCATCCCGCCGCCCGCGCCCAGCAATCCGTTCAAAAAGCCCGTCGCCACACCGGCCATGTACATGCGGCGCATTCCATCACTCCCAAATTATCAGTATACGTACTATCCGCAATACCCCCACTTTTATACAGCAAAGGACTGATAGCATTGGACGACAAGCACGACTTCGGCAAGTTCTTGGGCGTGGTGGACGCTCTGCACGGCGAAAACGGCTGCCCGTGGGACAAGGAGCAGACCCTCACAAGCCTGATCCCTCACTTCCGCGACGAAGCGCAGGAACTTGTGGACGCGATCAACAAAAACGACACAGCAAACCTCTGCGAAGAACTTGGCGACGTCCTCCTGCACATCGTCACCATGGCCAAGATCGCCGAAAAGGCCGGGGCGTTTAGTATCCGCGATGTTGTGGACGGCGTAAGCCGCAAGATGATCCGCCGCCACCCCCACGTATTCGGCGACGGCACAAGGCTAAGCACGGAAGAGGTTATGCTGCAATGGGAGGAAATCAAGAAGGCCGAGAAGAAGCACTAGTGCTAAACTGACAAACATTTCACACATTCGCCATGAAAGTTTGTGAAGTTTTCCGCGCATTATTCCCGCGAAATTCAACAAAAACCCTTGCGCACGGCATACGGCTGTGATATAATCCGATGGTTGTGACAAGGCGTTGAAACGGAAGGTTGCAGTCTGTGTGACTGGTCATTTCCGCGGAGCTATGTCCTGTTCTTGAAGCGGGACGGCGTGGTTTTGCAAACAATCGGGCAGTGCGTAGCGGCGGCATGGAATGTCGCCAAACGCGACACACCCGGATGCGTGTGCAGTAACTGATATGTCGTACTGTTGCGGAACAACTCGGTTGTTCCTTTTTGATTGCAAACCTTGCCGTTTGCAGTCGGCGGAACGATAATGTACGAAACGACAATGTACAAAGAGGAGGCGCAATATGGCAACACAGAAAATACGCATCAACCTGAAGGCCTACGACCACAAGCTGGTTGACCAATCGGTGGTGCAGATAATCGACACCGCCCAGAAGACAGGCGCGAAGGTCTCAGGCCCTATCCCCCTGCCGACAAAGAAGGAAATCATCACCATCCTGCGTGCCGTGCATAAGTACAAGGACTCGCGCGAGCAGTTCGAGATGCGCACGCACAAGCGGCTTATCGACATCCTGATGCCAACGCCCAAAACGGTGGACGCGCTCACGCGCTTGGATCTGCCGGACGGCGTGGACATAACACTCAAGATCATGCAGTAACGCAGCATCAGCTTATAATACATGAACGGTTATAAGCCTAGGATGATTGTGTGCCAAGCGCGCAATCCGCTGTAGACTTAGGAGGTGCAACATTGAAGAAGGCAATTGTCGCCAAGAAACTCGGCATGACACAGGTCTTTACGGAAAAGGGCGCGGTGGTGCCGGTGACTGTGCTGGACGTATCCCCCAACGTGGTGACACAGGTCAAGACGATGGAAAACGACGGTTATGAAGCCGTGCAGGTAGGCTTCGGCGAGATCAGAGAAAAGCACGTTACCAAGCCCCTCGGCGGCCATTTTAAGAAGGCCGGCGTAGACGCCAAGAAGCACCTGCGCGAATTCCGCTTTGAAAACACGGGCGACTACGCGGCGGGCAACGAGATAAAGGCCGACATCTTCGCCGTGGGCGACAAGGTGGACGTGTCCGGCGTGTCCAAGGGTAAGGGCTTCCAGGGCGCGATCAAACGCCACGGCTTCCACCGCGGCCCCATGTCCCACGGCTCCAAGTACCACCGCCACGCGGGCGGCATGAGCGCCGGCACATCCCCCGGTAAGGTTCGCAAGGGCCGCAAGCTTCCCGGACACATGGGCAATGTGAAGGTCACCGTGGCCAACCTGGAGGTTGTGCGGGCAGATGCCGAGAAGCATATCCTGCTGATAAAGGGCGCGGTTCCCGGCCCCAAGGGCACGCTGCTGATCGTAAAGGAAAGCGTCAAGTCATAAATATTTCCGGGAAAGGAGGACACACACAATGGCAACTGTTCAAGTCTATAACATGGACGGCGAATCTGTCGGAAGCCTGGAGCTTAGCGACGCGGTATTCGGCGTGAAGTATAACGAACACGTGATTCACCAGGCGGTGGTGCAGTACCTGGCCAACCAACGCCAAGGCACGCAGTCCGCGCTGACACGCGCAGAAGTGCGCGGCGGCGGGCGCAAGCCCTGGCGGCAGAAGGGTCTGGGGCGCGCAAGGCAAGGCTCCATCCGTTCGCCGCAATGGCGCGGCGGCGGTGTGATATTCGCGCCCAAGCCACGCGACCATTCCTTCAAGCTTAACAAGAAGGTCAAGCGTCTCGCGCTGAAATCGGCTCTTTCCGGCCGCGTAAGCGAAAGCAAGCTGATCGTGCTGGACGAAATGCGCCTGGCCGAGGTCAAGACCAAGACCATGCAGAAGGTTGTGGACGCGCTGAAGCTGGGCAAGGCAATGTTTGTGCTGGACGGCGAAGGCGACGACGTGCGCAGGAACGTAGTTCTCTCCGCGCGCAACATCCCCACCATCAAGACCAGCGCGGTCAACAACATCAATGTCTACGACATCCTAAAATACGACACAATCGTCCTCACAAAGGACGCGGCGCTCAAACTGCAGGAGGTGTACAGCTAATGGCCGATCTCAAGTACTACGACGTCATCATCAGACCTCTTGTCACAGAAAAATCCATGTCTGAAATGTCGGACAAAAAGTATGCCTTCTACGTACACCCGGACGCAACCAAGATCCAGATAAAACAAGCTATCGAGAAGATGTTCGACGGCGTAAAGGTGGAGCGCGTCAACACAATGAACGTGAAGGGCAAGCTCAAACGCCGCGGGCGCACATCCGGCTACACCGCAGAGCGCAAGAAGGCTCTTGTGAAGCTTACGGAAGCCTCGAAGGAAATCGTGCTGTTCCAGGGAATGTAATCCCGGTACGTAAATTCTAGCAAAGGAGTGGTACTGTGGGTGTAAAACGCTACAGACCTTATACACCGTCCACAAGGCAAATGACCGTTTCCGACTTTGCCGAAGTGACAAAGAGCACCCCCGAAAAGTCCCTTGTGACGCACCTTAAAACTCACTCGGGGCGCAACAACCAGGGCAAGATCACCGTTCGCCACCACGGCGGCGGCGCGAAGAAAAAATACAGAATCATCGACTTCAAGCGCGACAAGGACGGCGTGCCGGCCAAGGTTAACGCAGTGGAGTACGATCCGAACCGCACGGCCAACATCGCCCTGCTGTTCTACGCCGACGGCGAAAAACGCTACATCCTCTCGCCAAACGGCCTGAAGGTCGGCGATACCCTGATGAGCGGCGCGGAGGCCGAAGTAAGAGTCGGCAACTGCCTGCCGCTGATCAACATTCCCGTAGGCACGCAGATCCACAACATCGAGATGAAGCCCGGCCGCGGCGGCCAGCTTGTGCGCTCCGCCGGCAACTCCGCCCAGCTTATGGCGAAGGAAGGCAAGTTAGCCACACTGCGCCTGCCCTCCGGCGAGATGCGCCAGGTTCCCGTTATCTGCCGCGCCACAGTCGGCCAGGTCGGCAATATCGACCACGAGCTGATCAACATCGGCAAGGCCGGCAAGAAACGCCTCATGGGCATCCGCCCGACAGTTCGCGGTTCCGTCATGAACCCGAACGACCATCCGCACGGCGGCGGCGAAGGACGCGCGCCAATCGGCCGCCCGGCCCCCTCCACACCTTGGGGCAAGCCGGCCCTCGGCTACAAAACACGCAAGAAGCACAAAGCTTCCGACAAGTATATCGTCAGACGCCGCAGCAGCAAGTAATGCGTGGCATCTATGCGGATTAAGGATTTACTGAGTTCAAATTGGATATCGCGCCGGGAACACGAAATAATACTGCGCACCATACTCTACCAAGTTAAGACCGCAGAAACACTCGCCGACGCGGAATATGCAGTGGAAGTTCTGTGTTCGGAAGAGACTGTCGCGATCGTAAACAGCACTGTGCTTGCCCGCGAAACAGATCAACGGCGCACAGACACCGCACGCGAGTAATGCCGAAAGGAGGAAACGCATGAGCAGATCGCTCAAGAAGGGTCCGTTTATCGACGACCACCTTCTCAAGAAGGTTGAAAAACAGAACGAGGCAAACACCAAGGACGTTATCAAAACTTGGTCCCGCCGCTCTACAATCTTCCCCGAAATGATCGGCCACACCATTGCTGTACATGACGGCCGCAAGCACGTACCCATATACTGCACAGAGGACATGGTAGGCCACAAGCTGGGTGAGTTCGCCCAGACCCGCAGCTACCGCGGCCACGGCAAGGACGAAAAGAAGAGCCGTTCGAAGTAGCGTATAGTGAAATGACTTTACAGAGGAGGACTGCAATGAGCAGCAGAGAGTTCGACCTTTTGTTAAAATTGATGCTTACGCTGATCGAAGAACGAAAATACGACAAGCTCGAAAGCCTGATAAGGGAATCGATAGACAACGGCAGGAAAGAATGAGGTGATTCACCATGGCCAGCGGACACAGAAGCCAGATAAAGAAGGAACGCAACGAGAACAACCGCGAAATGCGCCCGCACGCTATCCACAAGTTCGCACGCGTGTCGGACACAAAGGCCCGCATAGTGCTGGAACAGATAAAGGGCAAGGACGTAGGCAGCGCGCTGTCGATCCTTATGTATTCGCCGAGATTCGCGAGCGATCTTATCCTGAAGGTGCTTAAATCGGCAATCGCCAACGCCGAGAACAACCAGGGGCGCGAAGCTGCAGACCTTGTTGTAAAGGAAGTCTTTGCGGATCAAGGCCCCACAATGCGCCGTGTAAGACCACGCGCAAGAGGCCGCGCCGACCGTATAAGCAAGCGCACCAGCCACATCACCATAGTACTGGACGAACGCGTCAAGGCAAAGTAATAGAAGGAGGAAGCAATGGGTCAAAAAGTTAGCCCGCACGGGCTGAGGCTGGGCATAGTCAAGGAATGGGATTCCGTATGGTATGCCGAAAAAGACTTCGCTAAGTTCCTGGCCGAAGACGACAAGCTAAGAAAATATATCAAGAAGCGGCTTTACGCGGCGGGCATATCGCGCATCACAATATCCCGCACTAACGAGCGCGTGAGAATAACCATCTTCGCCGGCAAACCGGGCATTATCATCGGCCAGAAGGGTCAGGCTATCGCCCAGCTAAGCGCGGACATACAGAAGCTTAGCGAGCAGAAGGTTCTCGTAAACATCGAAGAAGTCAAGCGTCCGGAGCTGGATTCCCAGCTGGTGGCCGAAACAATCGCCAAGGATCTTGAAAACCGCGTGACATTCAGACGCGCAATGAAGCAGGCCATCAGCCGCACCATGAAGATGGGCGCGAAGGGCGTGAAAACAAGCGCGTCCGGCAGGCTTGGCGGAGCTGAAATCGCACGCACGGAACATTACCACGAAGGCACCATCCCCCTGCAGACACTGCGCGCCGATATCGACTACGGCTTCGCAGAGGCCAACACAACCTACGGCAAGATCGGCGTGAAGGTGTGGATCTACAAGGGCGAAGTACTGCCGGGCAAGGAACGCGCACGCCCCGAACGCACAGAACGCCCCGACAGACCACGCGGAGACAGACCCCCGCGCGGAGACCGTAACGACAGAAACCGCGGCGACAGACGCGGCGGACCGGGCGGCGGGCATGGCGGCAGACCGGGCGGCAGACCATCCGGACCTTCGGGCGACAACAGAGGTAGGGAAGGAGGCCGCGTCTAATGCTGATGCCAAAGAGAGTAAAACGCCGCAAGCAGTTCCGCGGACGCATGAAAGGCCGCGCCCTTCGCGGCAACCGTGTGACCTACGGAGATTACGGCATTGTGGCTCTTGAACCCACATGGATAACAAGCAACCAGATAGAAGCGGCCCGCGTAGCCCTAACAAGGCATATCAAGCGCGGCGGCAAGGTCTGGATCAAGATATTCCCCGACAAGCCCGTAACTGAAAAACCCGCTGAAACACGCATGGGCAGCGGAAAAGGCTCCCCCGAATATTGGGTGGCCGTTGTAAAGCCCGGCCGCGTAATGTTCGAACTTGGCGGCGTTGCCGACGAAGAAATGGCGCGCGAAGCCCTTCGCCTTGCCGCCATGAAGCTTCCCATAAAGTGCAAGATCATCTCCAAGCAGGAGCTTGACGTGATCGTAGACGCACAGGAAGCAGGCATCAAGGCAGGATCGCAGCCGGAAATGGTAGGTGAATCCGGTGAAAACTAAGAAGTATACCGCAGAACTCAAGAACAAGTCGGTGGACGAACTGAACAAGGATCTGGTAAGCGCAAAGCGCGAGCTGTTTAACCTGCGCTTTCAAAACGCCACAAACCAGCTGGACAATACATCCCGCATTTCGGACGTCCGCCGCAATATAGCCCGCATCAAAACTGTTATCACTCAGAAAGAAAAGGGCATTTCATAGGAAAGGAGCAAGCTCTTGGAACGTAACCTTCGCAAGACACGATCAGGCAGGGTCGTCAGCGACAAGATGGACAAAACCATCGTAGTGGCAGTTGACAACAAGATCCGCCACCCGCTGTACGGCAAGATCATCAAGCGCACTTACAAGCTAAAGGCTCACGACGAAAACAACGAGTGCAGAGAAGGCGACCGCGTGATGGTAATGGAGACACGCCCGCTTTCCAAGGACAAGCGGTGGAGGCTTGTTTCCATACTGGAAAAGGCGAAGTAGCATTATACATCATGCCTGCAAGCCTTACGTAATCAAGGAGGCAGTACAATGATCCAACAGGAAACCAGGCTGGTTGCCGCGGATAATTCGGGTGCTAAGGAACTTCTGTGCATCCGCGTTATGGGCGGAAGCCTGCGCAGATACGGCGGTGTAGGCGACGTGATAGTCGCAAGCGTAAAAGACGCAACACCCGGCGGCGTTGTTAAAAAGGGCGAAGTCGTGAAGGCCGTGATAGTACGCACCAAGAAGATGGTAAAACGCGACGACGGCAGCACCGTGCGCTTCGACGACAACGCGGCCGTTATCATAAAGGAAGACAAGAATCCAAGGGGAACACGTATCTTCGGCCCCGTAGCCCGCGAGCTGCGCGAAAAGGCCTATACCAAAATACTTTCCCTTGCGCCCGAAGTGCTATAAGGAGGAGGTGTCGAAATGGCCCAACAAAAACCAACCAAGATAAAGACCAAGCTTCGCAAAGGCGACAGCGTAAAGATCATCGCCGGCACGGACAAGGGCAAGAGCGGCAAGATCCTGCTTATCAACCGCACTAAGGGACGCGTAATAGTCGAAGGTATCAACTACATCTCCCGCCACGTAAAGTCCGGTAAGAGCCGCAAAAACCCGCAGGGCGGAATCATCCGCCAAGAAGGCAGCGTGGATGTCAGCAATGTTATGTTCCTGCATGACGGCAAACCCGTCCGCCTGGGCTACAAGCTGGAGGACAGCGGCAAGACCAACAAGCACGGCAAAACGGTGTTTGTGAAGAAGCGCGTGGCACGTCCGAGCGGCGCGATCATAGACTAAGCGGGAGGTGAACAAGGTGCCAAATAGGCTTAAAGCGTTCTACGACACCGATGTCATAGACGCTATGATGAAAAAGTTCCCATACAAGAACAAGCTGGCAGTGCCCAAGATCGAAAAGGTAGTGGTGAACGTGGGCCTGGGCGAAGCCAAGGAAAACCCAAAGGCTATGGAGTCCGCCGTTAACGACATCTCTATCATCACCGGGCAGAGGCCCGTGGTCACAAAGGCCAAGAAGAGCATCGCCGCGTTTAAGCTGCGCGCGGGTATGCCCATAGGCTGCAAGGTCACCCTGCGCGGGGATCGTATGCTCTCCTTTGTAGACAGGCTGATAAACGTGGCTCTGCCCCGCGTGCGCGACTTCCGCGGAGTAAGCGCGGAAGCCTTCGACGGGCGCGGCAACTACACCCTTGGCATCAAGGAACAGCTGATGTTCCCCGAAATATCCTACGACAAGATAGATAAAATACGCGGCATGGACATTGTGTTCGTAACAACCGCCAATACCGATGAAGAGGCGCGCGAGCTGCTCTCCCTCTACGGTATGCCTTTCAAGAAGTCATAAGGAGGAAAGCATGGCAAAGAAGTCAATGATCATCAAGCAACAACGCAAGCCCAAGTTTTCCACACGCGCATACACACGCTGCAACATATGCGGTCGCCCTCATGCTAATTTGCGCAAGTTCGGCGTTTGCCGCATATGCTTCCGCGAACTTGCATACAAAGGCCAGATACCGGGTGTGCGCAAAGCCAGCTGGTAGGCGGCTAGATCGGAGGTTTTAGTGTTATGTCGATGAGCGACCCCATTGCGGATATGCTTACAAGAATAAGAAACGCCAACACTGCCAGGCACACCACTGTAGATGTGCCCAGCTCGCGCGTAAAAGTTGCCATTGCCGATATCCTCAAGAAGGAAGGTTATGTGCGCAGCTACGAAGTTCTGGAAGACGGAGTTAAGCGCACCATGCGCATAACCCTTAAATACGGCAAGACCAAGAACGAAAAGGTTATCGGCGGCATAAGGCGTATTTCAAAGCCCGGCCTGCGCGTATACTCCAGCCACGAAGACATGCCCAAGGTTCTGGGCGGCATGGGTATTGCGATAGTGTCCACCAACAAGGGCATCATCACCGACAAGGACGCACGCAAGATGGGTCTTGGCGGCGAAGTTATTGCCTTTGTGTGGTAAGGTTATCACCTTTGTGTGGTAAGCCGCAACAACAAGCGAAAGTGAAACGGAGGTGCAGACCATGTCACGCATAGGAAAAATGCCGGTGGAAATCCCCGCAGGGGTGGACTTGTTGCTGGAAGCCGGCAACCTGGTTACGGTAAAGGGGCCAAAGGGCACCCTCAGCCGCAAGCTGGCGGCAGACATGAACATCGCAGTAGAAGGCGGTATCGTAACCGTCACCCGCCCGAGCGATCTCAAACGCCACAAGGCCCTTCACGGCCTCACACGTACCCTCATCAACAACATGGTCGTGGGCGTAACACAGGGCTACAGCAAGACGCTGGAGATAATCGGCGTGGGCTATCGTGCCGCCAAGAACGGCAGCAAGCTGGCTCTTACGCTGGGCTATTCCCACCCGATAGAAATGACCGACCCCGACGGCATCACAAGCACGTTGGAAGGCCAGAACAAAATTGTCGTAAGCGGGATAGACAAGGAGAAGGTGGGCCAATATGCCGCCGAGATCCGCGAAAAGAGACGGCCGGAGCCTTACAAGGGCAAGGGAGTCAGATACAGCAACGAAAAAGTGCGCCGCAAGGTCGGCAAGACCGGCAAGAAATAGCGTTGCCTAAGGAGTGAAACCAAATGATCAAGAAGCCGTCACGCGATGCAGGGCGGAAAAAACGCCACCAACGCCTTCGCAATAAAATTGCCGGCACAGCACAACGGCCAAGGCTTGCGGTGTTTCGCAGCAACGACCACATCTACGCGCAAGTAATTGACGACGACGCTCAGCACACCCTCTGCGCCGCGTCTACCGTAGAAAAAGAAGTAAAGGCGAAGCTTGAAAACACAGCCAACGTAGAGGCCGCAAAGCTTGTTGGCGAAGTTCTTGCAAAGAAGGCTCTTGCCAAGGGCATAAACAACGTAATATTCGACCGCGGCGGATACCTCTACCACGGCAAGGTAAAGGCTCTGGCCGACGCCGCAAGAGAAGCAGGGCTTTCGTTCTAAGAGCGCAATTTTAGCAAAAGGAGGTATAACTTGGGCAAGATCGACGCATCACAACTCGAGCTTAACGACAGAGTCGTGACCATAAACCGCGTTACAAAGGTTGTTAAAGGCGGGCGCACATTCCGCTTTGCGGCACTGGTTGTTGTCGGAGACGAAAAAGGCCACGTAGGCGTGGGGCTTGGCAAGGCAACCGAAATCCCCGAAGCTATACGCAAGGGGCGTGAAGATGCTAAGAAGAACATGATCTATGTCGAACGCACAGAAGACGCAAGCATCTTCCACCCCATCACCGGCAAGTTCGGCAGCGCGAGCGTGCTGCTAATGCCTGCCAGCCAGGGTACCGGCGTTATAGCCGGAAGTTCTGTGCGCGCCGTTCTGGAGCTTGCGGGCATCAAGAACATCCGCACAAAGTCCCTGGGCAGCAACAACAAGAAGAACGTTGTCAGCGCGGCCTTGGAAGGCTTGAAGACTCTGAGGACGCCTGAAGAAGTCGCCAGACTGCGCGGCAAGACCGTCGAGCAGGTTCTGGGTTAGGAGGCACTAAGAAATGGCAGACCTTAAAATCACCTTGGTAAAGTCCACCATAGGCGCGAAACCCAAGCATGTGCGCACTGTCCAAGCCTTGGGCCTGCGCAAGCTGCACTCGCATGTTGTAAAGCACGACAACCCCGCAATGCGCGGCATGATAGAGCAGGTAAAGCACCTGATAGCCGTAGAAAACGCTAACTAAACACAAAGGAGGTGCAAGCCATGAACTTAGGCACGCTAAAGCCCGCAAAGGGCTCCACCCGCAATGCCTTCAGACGCGGACGCGGACACGGCTCCGGCAACGGCAAAACAGCCGGCAAGGGCCACAAGGGTCAGAACGCCCGCTCCGGCGGCGGTGTAAGGCCGGGCTTTGAAGGCGGACAAATGCCGCTTTACCGCAGGCTCCCTAAGCGCGGACACAAAGTTCGCAACACTAAGGAGATCATCGCGATAAACCTTCGTTTGCTTAACGTGTTCGAAAACGGCCAAGTTGTAGATATCGACGCTCTCAAGGCAAAGGGGCTGGTGTCCAACCCACGCGACGGCGTGAAGATCTTGGGCAACGGCGATATCGACAAGAAGCTCACAGTTAAAGTCCACCACTTTAGCAAGTCTGCGGTCGAAAAGATCGAGGCTGCGGGCGGCAAAGCAGAGGTGATTTAATTTGTTCACAGTCTTTGCAAACGCCTGGAAGATACAGGAAATACGCAAGAAGATGCTCTACATGCTCCTGGTCTTGCTTGTGTACCGCCTTGGCGCGTTCATACCCATTCCGGGCATAAACCTCGAAATGTTGCAAATGATGCGCGAACAAGCCTCGGGCGCGGAACTCCTGTTCTTTATGATAGCCGGCGGCGGAACGGGCATCTTGATGCTGGGTATCGCTCCGTACATCACATCGTCCATCATCATGCAGCTGCTTACCG
>Ga0131853_10013499_pt1 | contig 14976 bp, 10 predicted proteins | sample TergutLab28metaG_FD_92764 | JGI IMG/M metagenome (GOLD analysis project Ga0131853, IMG submission 92764) | Labiotermes labralis P1 segment gut microbial communities from Petit-Saut dam, French Guiana - Lab288 P1 (version 2) (version 2) | ecosystem: Host-associated > Arthropoda: Insects >... | reverse complement strand
TCAAACTTCTCTGGCCATTACCTCCGTAACCGTTCAACTTTGGACATAGGTGTTTTGGGTTATATCGGTATACTTTAACATAAGGAACACCCTCCCGAAGTCTGGCACATTCCTCCTGGGACATCCTGTACATGTGCATCTGAAATTACAGAATGTAACATTGGAACTTTCAACCAATCTGCAAAACGCATTAATCATCAGGCAGCCTAATCCACATGCAGCCCAGCTCTTCTATTTTCCACTGTTTGTCTTATATCAACAGCAGTCTTGAGGATTTTAGTGTTTATTTCAAACTAGGTACAAAAAAAATTACCCCATACTATTTCTTAAAAACGATGTGAACCTGGTCTTTCCACACAAAGTAAAAAATGGCCTCTATACACAATGAAATCCCAGTACCATTGTTCCTACATATTCAATTCGTACTGTCAAAATTCTAAAATTATTTTCCAACCACCACTTTGGATTCCAACACCGAAGGAGTGACAATACCCCAACACATGGTCACCAAAAACTTACAATCACATAGCATCTGCAATCAACCATGCCACTTTTGGAATACCAGACTTGTGGGCTATACGAGGAGCTTTCCTTATCACATATCGCAAAAAGCTCTCACAGTACTACCCAACAGGCGTATGCCTCCCCACTTTTTCCCCAATTGAAGACTATCACCAGGAAAGTCAGTAAGAGATAACAGGCAAAGTCTATAGACACCCTGAACCCATGGTGTAATCAACCATTACAACCACCCGCAAATAAGCTGAGGTAGTGTATGACCATCTGCATCAGTGACAAAAACAACCAAGTGTTCCTTGCACCAACAGCATAAAATATGAGAGGCCATGTCAATGCAGACTCTTCAGAATTCACAATGGCAATAACGTTCAACAGGTTATCACTCATTCAATTAACATAAACCCTAACACTTTACCACTGATGAGTATGACAGGCACGGATTGTTTTTAGATATCAGCCTTTGACAGAAACTGCTTCCTCGAAATTTCACTGTATCCAATAATCAGTGGCTGTCAGCTGTCCAAAATAATGCAATATAATCTTACTTATTGAGAAAAAGGGAATTTAATAGTTATAACTTACGGTGATGGCTGTTGTGCTTGTGCACTGTTGGAAGGCGATTGTTGGTACTCTTTCTCGAGCGAAGTATCCATTCTTGGAAGTGCAAAAAAAAATGTGTCAAAAATACTTGTCGGTTAAGAATGGCAAAATCTAGTCGCCAGGCATGACTTTTTAGGCACCACTGGCGCCCGGATTTTTGCACCCCTGCATTTAAGACTACAAATGATGCAGTTATGAAATAAAAATTACTATTACTTTCAAGATGGCATTTCTGTCAGTTGCAATGCCTCACAATAATAAAGCAAACAATAAGCATTATAACATTAGTACATCAAAACCTCTACAAGGGAAATTTGAGTACTTTTGTACACCTGTATTCATACACATCCATGCAACAGAATTACTACAAGACTGCCCTCTGGCATGCACTATACTGCATGCACAGAGCCAAGTTTGTAACAGTATGAAATCTTACTTACTTGGACTTGGAGCGTGAACGTGATTTGGAGCGTGAAGCTGATTTGGACTTGGAATGACCACGTGACTTTGATCGGCTACTGCGATGGCTCCTGCTCCTACTACGGCTACTGCGCCGACTTCGTGACCTGCAATAATAAATTCAACATCAAATTAGGGGGATGAAAATATACACGAACACAAAAAAAAAAATTGCAGAATTCTGTCATTGCTCAGTACACGTTGGGAAGTTCACTACATGTCATTTCAGACCCGAAAGAAGTCATCACAGCAATGTGTGCCCGACATTTTTATGCACCAATGCCTACGCAATGTTCGCACTTCATATTAAAATATGTTTAAAAGGTGACTGCGTGCAAGGGTTGAAATCTGAAGCGAACATTTTATCCTGGGCAACAGCTACTGGAAATAAAGATGCCACACTCCACTGTGCTACAACTTGTTTCATACATCGTTTCCTCTAAAAAGATTAACTTTAATCACAAATAACAGGAACTTTTCAATCAAATGTATGAGGCTTATTCAGAAAGTACCATTTCACTGTAAAAAAAAATCGAGGATGGTTTTGTATAAACTTTTGTCATCAGATTCTACATTCTTCAAACTATTTTTCCACATATTCGCCGCCATTATTGAGCCACTTATCGTAGCAGGGCACAAGTTTTTGTATACCCTCCTCATAGAATGCGGCCACCTGCGATGTTAGCCACTACTGACAATGTCGTAGTCCTTGAAATCCGAGGAAAATGCAGGGATAGATCAGAAATTGTGAAATGTCTGTCGTCACGCTCTTTCGTTGACCTTACACACCAAATCGTTCACCAAAGATGGACACCCACTTCGCACCTCATCATGCATGTTCTCTCATCCTTCACTGAATATCCAAAACCATTTCCTAACCATGCCATCACTCACTGAATTGTCACCATACACTTGACAGATCTGGTGATGAATCTCACTTCCTAGCCTTCAAAAAACAAATTACAGACCGCATTTCAGTTGGCAGCCCATTAATTGTCTTAAACATGTTTAACGCACAGGAACGTAACATGAATTTCACGAAATGGCGTCTGTGGCTTCTCAATGATAGAGGAAGTGACTGCACATGTGCAAAGCGACAATCTCAAGGATGTGCGAGAGATATGCGCAGACGGTACTCACTTTCCGAACAACCTACATATCTAGAATGCACATACAAAATACAGGCTCATATTTTCCAATCACCATAATATATTAAAATCTTTTAAGTGCTCATGAACCACCCAAATTCAAAAACTTTTCCTGTGTCCAGTCTGTAAACTCATGTAAAATAAACATCAGCATTACCTAGATCGTGTTCGACTTCTGCGCCGGGATCGTGACCTGGAGCGTGAGCGCGACCTTGAACTGGAGGACCGAGAACGTCGCCTACCACTACGACGGGTATCTTCTATCAATCGAATTCTTCTTCCATTCAGCTCTGTGTCATCAAGTTTATCAATTGCATTTCTCATGTCAGAATGCGTAGCAAATTCAACAACCCTGCATCACAAAGGACAAATCAGAAACACTGCATGAAGAGTAATAAAATCAACAACATCCGTGATTAGAATATACATACCCCTCATTTCGGCGTTGTTTGTGCGCGTCAGCGTATGTAACTTCTCCTGCCTGGCGCATGTAATCTTTCAGGTCCTGAACATGTAACAAAACAATGCATCACAAGTCTGTACAGTTTCTATACACAGCATCTCCCGCCCTCCTGCAACCTTGAAACAGTATGCCCATTGATTATGAACTTACCCAAAGGCTGACAAGTCATACCCCAGGGACACTCTGGATAACATTAGCCCATGCTCAGGTCACAGACCTTACTTAGGAACTAGTCTGTTGCCATCTACAATGAAACCCTAAACCAGGCACTCATTCTTGAAATAACCATACACTACCTTTCACACCCACTTTGTCACTAGCACACTACACACAAGAACCTCAGCAAGTCACCTATCTTCTCCAGCTCCTGGTGTAATCATTCTCTGCCACAACCGTAGAGATGCAATGCCCCAACGCACCAGTGCTCGAAACTAGTTACCTATGACATTACACTATTTTCAACAACTCTCTTAAGCATGGTTTCCCCAACAACTCCATGTGCGCATCTTGATAGCCAGTATGATTTCCCAAACGCCAAGCTGCCCATCGTTACATTCCATTCCACCGTTGATGTCTGAAATTTCCCATATATCAAGCTGCCCATTTTTACATTCCATTCTCTCCATTATGTCTCAACATAAAATCCTGTTCCAAAATACAGCAATACTCCTCGATGATATGCAGAATACGAAAGTGGGTGTCATCCATCACACATCTGGTGACATCGGTGGTAGACCTCATAATGCATTCATACTTCTGTCTGGAAAATGCACAGCTTCCATGGGATCTTCCCAGCTAGCAGAACATTCCATGTATCTTGAAATTCCATATGTTAAGGCAATCTATACATCCTCTCCACATTACATGCTTGTGGTTCTGCTGTTCAGGCTTCAAGCATCCAGTAGATGTTGCTTCACTCCTTTTGTGCAGTCAATACCATTCTCATATAAATTTTCTACCAGACACTTCAAGAAGACATACTAATAAAGGAGCCACCTACGTTCCAACAGTCTACGCCTCAACCCTATGACCGAACACAATCACAGCCAGAGTTGTATGATAATAGTGTTGTCTATCAATACCAAAGACAGCAACATTCCATGCTGAAAACTGTTACTGAAGAGTAGCTAATTTCGAGCACAAATATTAACCAGTGACCCCACGTTAACTCAATCTTCTATGATGAGAAACTCCCCTACTATCCTGCACGAACTTAAGTCCTGACAACACGCTCTCCCACTACTACGAACTTCAGCTGTGGCATGCTAACAGCACCTCTGTAAGACATGAACGAACGAGGAAAACAGTGCACAGTAGTGTTGTCGTCCATTTACCTTAGGGCCCTGTGCGAGCTCTCTTTACAGAATTGGCCACCACACTCAGGCAGGTGGACGGACGGGCGGGCAGAAGGGATAGACACCAGTCCCGACCCATCGTCCGATCAAGGCACGGCACACTGGCACGGAGGGGGAAGTAGGAGTGAGCGAGGCTGACCAGGCTGCCATTGGCCAACGATACGGTGACGCCGCACGGGCGGGATGCTTGCTAAGGTTTCGACCGGTCATCTGTTTGTGGGTTGCTTTGTCCAGCCATGGACCCCAAAGGAAACGTGCGAGCGATGCCTTTTCTGCCCTAGTCTCATCGGTTGGCCACCACATTGCACGAGGTTGCTCAACCTCGGATCTATTACGAGTCATCTCAGTCTTAAGGCCCTATGGCATGGTCACGGATCATCCCTCCATGGCGAAGGGGGAAAGGCTCTTCGGAAAAAACAGCGTTATCTTTTTAGACATATTTGCTAAACCAAATGACACGTGAGAGCAGTTCTACTAATGTAGCCTAATTAAATTATTCCCACCACTCAAGAAAAGAATTATGGACTTCAAACTGGCAAAGCAAGTTCTAAGCACACCAAACTACAGCCATGCAAACCAATGTACAGAGTGATGACACGTATCTTCAACGAACTGCCTGCCAATTTGCTCCAGTTCTTGATCAGCGGTGTCCCAACATCAGATTTCCAACATGCAACGTCCCAGTCGATGTACGAAGCATCCGTGCAAAACAAATCAGGTGCAGACTGTCCACTGATCTGCATGGCTCTCAATAATCAAGAATTTTCCTAAACCCTGTTAAGTACCAGGTTATTTAAAACATTAAGACCTTGCTTGGCCACATCTTTTTCACGCTCATGAAACTACTCAAGTACTGCCACCTACGTTTCTTCAAACTGTAAATTGTGATCAAATTAATCGAACAACAATTTCATACGTATTATTTGTCAATCCTAGCTCACTTAAAACCTAACACGGGCAAGAAGCAAAGTATGAAAACTGCTCTCACAAAAGCAACCCTTCACGACATCAGGGGTCTTCAATTATGGGGAAACCAAGAATTTAAGTCTTACCTGCCAACTGACACGGCTAGAAAGATTCTCCACAACGAGCCTATACTCAGTTCTGGTGGGTGGTCCATACCTGTAAAATGGAAACTCCCTCATTATCTTGACCTACCTCCTAAAAGAGTTGCCTGACCAAAAAGCATGCAAATCCCCAAGAAAATTCAATCTGTGCCCAGTGACAAACCCCACTGCATTATTAATCACCAAAGCGCATTTAAGGGACAGCTAAACCTCAATGATGAAGCCAATTTGTCCGATTCGTAACAAGTACGTCATTATTAATTACACCACTGAGCAGTCATGGCCAAGGTAGAGATTTCGTTAGTTGCTCCCTAGCATACAGCTAACAAATCTAAATTAATCTCTACACTGAAGTTGTTCAGGATAAATAAGTTAATCCAACTTGCAGGCTCACAACTGGTGACGTCACACACCATGCCTCCACATCCTCACATGGTGTGTTTCAAATTAATAGGTAATAGAAGTGAAATAAACTTAAAAATGCCAGATCAAACTAGGCATGGCGTACCTGTCGTGAATACGGACATCCAAATCCCTGAAAAAAATCAAGCGGTCAGGTGGAGTACTTTGCAATTCAGTAACAAAACTGTAAGACTCTCTTCTAATGGGGCAACAATGAACTTGACCATTAAGAAAGAAATGTCTTACAATCTTGTTAACCTAAATTAAATTACCAATATACAATAAACTCCTCACAAAAACTATAGCAAATAAAATTTGGTTTTACTAACAAAGGCTCAGCTGAAAGCATGTAAGCACTCCAAATTAAGTCCCCAATTTTGAAACAATATTCCAATCCGCACCATAAGGAGCACTATATTACAGAAATATTTTAACTAGTCACTACAACTGTTTAGGTAAGTAAACTTAATAGTAAATCAGTATCACATTATCACTAGTATAGCAATCACAACACTATGCTACACATGCAAGGCGTAAGCATGTCTTGCATTCACGTTAACTTCATAAGGAGTTAGGATAGCTGTCATCCTTCAGCCGACAGGACAGTACCAGTCATACTAAGGAGGAGCTGGACAGGCCAGTACCGGTGGTGAAGTGGATATAGAAGTTATAACATACGCTACGCAAGACCTCCCTCCCCTGGCACCCCGGCCCGTAACGGCTTACTTGTCCAGAGCCCGACCCCGGCTTCGCCTGCGCGGGGGAGGCCCGCGATCTCTGCTGCGACCTCTCCACATGTCGCTGCCACGCGGCGTTCCGCGAGCTTTCTCTACAGAGACTCTGTAACAACAAGCAATGGAATTGGCTTACTTGTCCATCCACGACGAACGCCGGCGACCGTAGCCGCCTCCTCCACCGTAGCCACGTTCTCGGCGAGCAGTGCCTCTGGCATGTTCCACTATAACCCTGAAAACAAGAGAACAGCCCACAGTTACGAGGGGCGGGTGCCCGGCCACAGCCCACCAGCCATCATCGCATCAAGCCAGAACCCTAGGGAAATATGACACATTACATCATCACAGTTCAAGTAACCCAGTCAACAAAGGGTTAATATAAAACTGCCAAGGTAATGCAGACATCAAAAACATCATACAAAATTATATACACAATTATCATCAATGCATTTAGGACACACATCATACACACAAAAAACACACACACCAAAACACATTCATTCATACAAGTGAACAAAACGCACATTAACGATGACAAAATCACTTCAGAGGTCAATCTTACACCTAAACAACATATGGAACTGAATTGTGAACAAGAATGTATCAAACCCACCTTTCACCCAAGAGCTCTTTTCCATTTAATTCATATACAGCATCATCTGCATCTCTGTAGTCATCGAATTCCTGAAACAGGTAGTAGGTCCACTTAACACGTGCTATAAAATATGAAACCTACAGAATTAGCCCTCAACTGATGGCTGCTTCAGCACGTTGGGAACTATCCGCAACACAATTCAGACCCGAAAGATAACTTCATCATTACAACCACCTACCAATTATGAAACAGTGAACCAAGCTAACACAGTAACACTGGAGCTGGGTATAATTACATGCAGCTTCCTACAGCAGTTCAGGAACTTGTCAAAACAATTAATACCACAGAGTTAGTACTTACACAAAAACCATAACCGTTCTTGATGAGAACATCACGAATGCGGCCATAGCCTTTGAAAAATCGTTCAAGGTCTTTCTCTCTCACTCCATATGGAAGGCCTCCGACATACACCCTTGTCCCTACCATGCTGTAACGAACAAAAACGGTTTATCGTTCAATTAGCAACTTACCACAAAGGCAAATCCATTCTTCATAGCGACTTCCTTGATTCTACCGTATTTCCGGAAGAACTTCTCTAGGTCGCGTTCTCGCACCCGGTAAGTTAAGCCACCAACGAAAACTCGGGTGCCCATTCTTAAAGGAAATAAAAGAAGCCTATCACAAATGGATCTGCAATCGCTCACAGTTAATTTCACCTTACGCCAATTTAATGCTATCCAAAACACCTCATGGTAATTTTACAATGTCTGCACATTATTATTCTAGACCTCAAGAAACTCGAATTAAAAAAAATCCACACTTACAAGACAAATGCTACAAACAGATTTCTTTTTATCTCAAATCGACTACAAAAACCTTAGCAGTTTGCAGATGGCGACCGACACTTCCGGGCTGCTTAAGTGACGCCTCTGCGAAATGCCTTCAAAATGGTGCTATATCCTCAACTGGCCCATAACTTCCGAACTTGCATATAAATAAGAACACTTAATTCTAAAAGCCTCATTACTAATTAAGCTCTTACTTTTGTAACTAACAAACCGAAATATCACACAAAATGGTACCGGTCCCAAACCAGTACATGCAATACTACCGAATTATACGTAGTCAACTTATACTTATCGACACATATGTAATTAATGTCACAAACGAATACATACCTTTAAAATATTAGCCCTGCAATAAGTAATCCCTCTCAGCCTTCAAATTCATAAACAAACACTACTTATTACAACCACAAACAACCGACGCCAAAACGCCTTAGAATAGAGAACTCATCGGGGTTCACACGAGAAATTACATGGACTGCAGGAACCATAGACTCGCTCTTTAGGGTATGGATCCGAGGGCAACGGTCACCACAGATATATTCGGCAGCCCCACTGTTATCACGGATTAAAGTTGTAACAAGGACGATTTTTGTTACGGATTCGAGAACTAATCCGGTGATCGTAATCCCTGTTGAGAAATATTCCTGCATTATCCCACAGGTAATCAATATATTCCTCATCTTTTATGAATACCGAAGGTTAATTGCGATATTTACAAGAGTCTGTTGCTGAACCCTGTTCAGAGTTCACAATCTACATTATAATTCACTCCTCCCACAACAAAGAAAAGTATGTTTATCGGCACTGTCGTGGCTAAGGTGATAAGTCGCCGGCCACTAACTGCGATTGCTCGACTTCTATTCCAGGCAAACACTTTACAGGATTTGTGATGGAAAAGGTAACAATGGTAGAGTTTTTTCCCTGAGTACTTCTGTTTTTCCTTCAAAGTATTATTCCACCCGTACTTATATACCTAACACTGATGCTACATGACCTTAAAAATTAACAGCGCCCTTAAAAAACAATTCACATTTGTGTCTTCCCGTTCATCCTACCCTTCTTGGTTTGATCGCCTCTATAAGTTAGGTGAAAATTACAAATAATGAAGCTCTGCTTTACGTAATCTCCTCCAAATTGTTGCCACTTCCTCCACCTTACGGCCTAATATTTTCCTTTGAAAGAGACTTCTTAGAGTAACATGCATATTTCACTGCTGATAAAGTTACTTTAGCCAGAAAAACGTGCTTTAACGTTCCGGAACACTGCATGAGGGCCCATGTTCCCTTTTTAACTTTTAAACGGATTTCTAAATTAATTATAATACACCGATATGATGTCTACGTTAAATAGATCTTCATTCTTCTGGGATCATACGCAGTAGAGATTGGTAGTTTTTACGGATGTTTTGGGACAACCTATCCGTCGGGACTGATCTGTTATACCGAAACGTTGGTGACAAATGTCAATCAACGCTGCATAAAACCCTAGGAGATCTAAGATCTCATTTACTCAGCAGCGGAAGCCTGAAATCATATACGTTAAGTAGCATTAAAGAGAGTGGCCAAATAAAAATGTGTATGATATTTTATAGCGTTGCGCATACACGGTTTCCGCCGTTCCAGGGCTTGTACCTCAATGACTTAAGAGCCTGGCTTCCCGAATCATATATCAATACCGTGTTATTTGTAATAAGACACGAGCTAGTGGGGTTAAATAGTCGTGTGAGCGCCACCCGCTAGCTATTGACTTTCATCCTACCACAAGTCCTTGCTTGGTGCTTAGAGCCCGGATGTCAAGTCATAACAGACCCTGGTAATGGAGACAGAGTCGGTCTGTAAAACTTCCGTTCATTTAAATGATCTGTGACAATTATCATTTCGAGAAGATTTTCCCTAATCTTGTTGCCGTTAAAGTTTTTAGCCACAAGCTAGAGTACGTGTATTTCGCCTAGTTGTACTACATATCGTCGAAAGAAATGATGTTCTTTGGATACGCAACGAAATCGTAAAATATACTACTTGCAACTGAAAATAATTAGAATAATGTCAGGCAGTGTTTCAGAAATTGTAATTAGGCCGCGTTTGAATGCATAAATGAATATATGACACCTGAATCCATGGAGACCGTAGAAGACACAACTTTCGTACGTTGCCGGATACCGTTTTTGGACAGCCCAGTCCAACTCGTTGCCGGAACGGCTGAAGAAAATACAAAAGACTTTTAGCATTTCGAGTTTCCAACCCCTATGTTTCCCTCGTCGAAGCGTTAGGAGTTCGGTTCGGCGTTAACGGGTACCAGAACTGAAGAGTGTCAAGGACATGAAATTTGTATAGACCTATAGTATTGATTTTCGTCTACATGAAGACTTGTTTATGCTCAAAGTTATTAGACAGAATTGACACGCTGGTTTCAGAATATGAAGTAATGTCATTTATGAAATATGGTCCTCAGCCATCCGGTTGCTCTATGAAATGAAATAATTTTTTCGGTTAAGATTCATGCGGTATTACGCAATAATGTTGTCTCCTGCTTGGTGAATATACGCCATTCAACATGCGGCTCAGTAGCCAGTTCAACAACTCCGAGGAAAATGTTGGATTTTATGAAACCGCCCACAATGGTTTGTCGATGTTGGCGAGCCTATGTAGTCTCAAACTAAGTTCCCAATCTGTAAATCTTGATATGGTATTATGATATCGAAAGCCATATTAATAATATATTTGCTTTATATTGGCTTATTATGTCATTATAAAACGTTATATGAAAGAAATCTCCATACGCAAATTTACTCTTCGTTTAAAATTGTTATTATCTTTTGGTGACAAGCCTTAAATAATGATGGCGGGGTGCCATCTGGCTTATGGAAATATAGAAATGAGTCGGTTTTTGGACTGGCTGCGATATTTGTTGGATAATAGGGATCGCCATTTTGCCTTTTCCTTTCCTTTGAAGTGGATATACGGCTATAATGTGTGCTTTCTAGTCTGGTACAATTCATGTGTACGTATGGTATTGTCAATATAGTCTTTTTCAAAGATTCATATATGTTAGGTGTAATTTGTATATTGCCAGACCAGGAATGTAATAGACTACACTAAGCAGTACTTCCGAAAGTATTAACTTTTCTAACCGCAGTAAACAGTTCATGTAATTTGGCATATGAAACATCTTTTAATAGATATTTTGCTATAGATTCAAGCTCATCCATCCTTCGTAACACCAAATATAGAAATGTTACAGGATGCACACGTAATTTATGCTTCTGCATGGTTTGGTGTGGTTAAATGTAATGCAGAACGTTTTTAGATTTTTGTACCGTTAATGTTAAAGGTCATTTGTACAGTAATAATAGTAGACTTAATATGAGGCTACACAGTAGTAGCGTGTGTTAAAATAACCATGCCCTCGACTTAACGTTTGCTTAAGAACGTTACGAACCTTACTGTTTTGTACTGCATCACTAAACACGTAAATCATGGATATGAATTTTACTCAAAGTGGCTGTGTTGAAAAAATATCAAGGTTGTAGTGTTACAATGTCTTCCCATTTCTATGATGTTCTTTACAGAATTGTGAGCAAAGAAAGCATGGAAAACGAAAGAATCTGCAGTTATCAGATATTTTCCTCTGGGTTCTGAAGCCGTATAGTCCAGAGAAATTTTCGTGATAGTCTTCTGAAATATCAGGAATATTTTCTTGTGTCTGGTTCAGAACTTGAAAGAGAAAAATCCAAAAATTTGTGCTGATCACTGTGAAAGTTTGAAGTGTTGTATTGCTGAAGCTGCTGTTGTGAGTGGTGTTTTGACTTGAAAGTCTTGGACAGTGGTCCTTGCTGTGGTTCTTGGATTTTAAGCCTAATGCATGTATGGTTGCACTTTCTGGATCTGTTTGTCATTTAATTAAGTTGTTTAAATTCTGATTTCAGGGAATGTACAGTTTTTTTTGCTGTATTCTTAGAGTACAACACATATCAATTAATATAATAAAACCAACAAGTGTACATGTGAAATATATATGATTTTAACATTTTTGCATTTGTTGGGTGTATTATATGAATTGTTTATTAATGCACATACATCAATAACAACAGCATACATCATTGTGTTATTGAATAAATTTAAACATTCTTTCATTAAACAGCTATGAAACCTGTATTATTAAGTTTTACGAATTCACCTAACATGTGTCAACCTTAGGATCATTTTAAATGGCTTCTTAATTGCCAACTGCTGAGGTTTTACATGTAAATATTTGTGTCAGACTGAAAACCATGGGTGGGCAGGTATAAATATGTGTAGCTTTTGTCCACTTTTTAAGACTGATTTCTTTTGCAGCCTGTATGGCAGGCAAGTAAGCAGGTGCTGGTGGAGAAGTCATGGCAGAGGATTCTTACACAATGGGACTTGGTGGGGAGTTAGCCAAACCACTGCATCTGCAACACTTGGAACGGAATCTTGATGTGGAACCATTTCTTGCATATGTTGAAGAGATATTTAACACCCCAATCAGGTACATTAAAAGTCAAAGATGCTGACCATAGGGGACAGATCTCATAATATTGTATACTGGCCCACATGAAGTTTCTGTAATCTTAAAAATTATTATGTGTTCACATTGTTTTATCAACTGAGCTTTTTTTACATATTATATTGCCAGTCTAGATGGCACATAAGAACGGCTATTAAAATTTCAATCAATCGTAAAGGTGAATGTGAAATTATTCCTGTGCTTAATTACGCTGTTCTCCATGAAGATGTATGGGTACCAGGAGGTATAGCACCATACATTCTTAATCACGACTCTAGACGAAGGTGAGTTGTCAAGCTTAATTCTACGGCTGCTTTATCACTGAGAACATCAATTTTAGTACCTGAAAGATGGGAGCTTGGGTAGGATGCAGAGCTGGTTTGGAAACCATGGAGAAGAAAAAATATCTTCCCATTGAACTGGGACTCCTTGGGCACTTAACATCTATCACAATTACGTTACCAATTGAACCATCCAAGACCAGAAACTGAAGTTAGTAACAGTCATATATGAAGGACATTAATGAATAATTACCTTTCAGGGAGTGATCCATGTTTGTGTGGAAAATAACAATGAATATAAGGAGTGTGAGTAGAAGTAATGAGAGTATGTTAGTAGGAGAAGAACATGTGTTAAATCAATATATTGGGCATGCTAAGAGAAGATAGGTTATGTAATAGCAATACTGAAAAACAGGCTGTTGGTTATGTGAATAGTGTAAATGCTGTCTTAGTTACCAATCTGACAGAGATTACATTTTGTGAATGTGGACAATATCAGACCATCTGAACTCATAAATCTCTTTTTTTTTTATCGTTGTAGTGTTGGGAGTGCTGGAGGCCACCTGTGTGGGTCATCTTTCTAAGAGGGGTCATGCACTTAAAAATAACTCATTGTCTTATGTCACACTTCAGCAGTACTTAATTTTATGTTAAACATTTCATTAAATTCTGTTTCAGTGATGATAACACCACAGATACAGAATCAGAGGCTTACTGTACAGAAACTGAGGATACAAAAGGAAATAAAATTATTAATGGTATTACAACAACTAGAGAAGGCAAGTATAATGATCCTGTGTCTGAATTGGGCAAGAAATTTTGAATGTGGTTACCATGAATACCTATCCATTAATTTGGGTTTTATTCACAGTTACTGAACCCAGTTTTGCACATTGTAGACAATATTTTGAGTTAATACTGTGTGACCTTTTTCCTTTTATATTCAGAAATTCGTAATAGAAGTTCTTTATATGTCAGGTTTTTGTATTAAAAATTGTTGATTCATTAGTGATAACTGCTGTTGTAAGTCGTTAAATAACATAAGAATCGGTTAACAAGAAAGAGTGACTGCTTTCAAGTTAAACATTGTGTACCATTTTTGTAAGCTTGCAAGTATTTGTTTTTTTCACTGTCTCAGCTATGACCTAAGGATGATAGTTTAAATAATGTCATTTGAAGTCTGTCATCCTTTGGTTAAATCATGGTGATGTAAAATAAAAGTAATACTGATGTGACATTCTTGCATGTGATAAGTCTGCCCAGTTGCTATTTATTTGTGTTTTGGCTACTGTCTGATCCCTCCATAGGACTTGTTAAAACTGTTCTTGCTGTTTGTCTCTTTGTATGTGTGTGTGTGTGTATATGTGTGTGAGATAGAGTTGTGTTGGGTCCAAGCCCTTACAGTCCTGATGCACCTAGGCCTTATGGCCCTTTGCGACCCATAATCTGTTATCAGCCCAGGAGAGCCCTGCCCCTTTACCAAAGTTCCAGATGACCCACAGATTTAAAATCTTAATGTTCTCTAGGCCCAAGAAAGGAACCCAGATATACTATCCTGTTCACTCAAAAAGTCCCGGCAAGTGAATCCCCTCCAGGTTCCCCATTGGGGCCCAGATGGAGAGAGATACCTGCTTACAGGACATTTTTACATCTCTCATATCTCTTTTTATCTTTCCCTCAGAGTCTGTGGTAAGGGAGCCCCCTCCATGTTCCCTAACAAGGTCCCCATGGACAGGGATACTCTGTCACTAGAGCCACTAGTCTGTTTATTCATTCATTCATTCATATATGTCTGCTGGAGTCCCCAAAAAGGAGCCCTCCTGCATATGGGGAAAAACATGAGGTCACCGTCCATGGAGCCCCACGCAGACGGAAGGCCTACATACAATGGGGTGTGGCCTGGCTCCCAAAGGGGATCGTTAATGATGTTGCTATCACTACCCCAGTGCCATGCAGCCTTCAACACAATACCTTCTAC
>Ga0131853_10013498_pt1 | contig 14977 bp, 7 predicted proteins | sample TergutLab28metaG_FD_92764 | JGI IMG/M metagenome (GOLD analysis project Ga0131853, IMG submission 92764) | Labiotermes labralis P1 segment gut microbial communities from Petit-Saut dam, French Guiana - Lab288 P1 (version 2) (version 2) | ecosystem: Host-associated > Arthropoda: Insects >... | reverse complement strand
GTATGGGTGATTGGACGCTGACATTTACAGGCACATCAGGCGATTCGGTTATAGTTGATTTGTTGGGTACATACGACCTGCAACTGGTGCTTGACCTGCCGCGAGGCGGCGTGGGCGAGGCGGCATTTGAATGGCGTCTTGAAGATGGTAACGGCGATGATATTACTGACCAATACCTGTTAGCAAATCTTTCGCCTGTTCTGCATTTAACAGATAGCGCAGGCAATACACAGACTATTCCGTTTCCTGCCGGCGTAACTGACGCTCTGTTTCAGATGGATGCCGAAATTTATACCGCACATCTGCAGCTTAATGACCACGGCATTGTGCGTACGTCAAACACCCAACAGTTTCAGGTTTTGGCTGCACCGCCTGTTCCGCCGATAACTCTTTTTTCTGATGCACACAGCATTACTCTGATGACAATATTTAACAGCAGCGGCGAGGTTTTTCTTGGTGAGGTTGCTAATTTTAGAGCCGACAATCGTCCGCTTTCTGTTAACATTGAAAATGTGATGTGGCAAGACACCGTTATATGGGATTTTGAAGCACACAGAGAAACAATTAATATCAACGCAAACAACACAGGCAATGCCGAGCTGCGCGTGATTATAACAGATGCACTCGATAATGAGGTGGTGCTATTTGTAAACGTACGTGTTATCTCGGGTCTTATTCCTATAATTATTGGTGCGGTGCTTTTGCTTATTGCCGGGGGTGTTATCGTGTTTATAAAGATGGCAAACAAGCCGCATATCAACGACCCAATGAGTACATTGCGCATCAAAATGTCATTGCCGCCTAGTGTGGGTTACGATTATCCGCCCGAAACTCATCTGACCTTGCCGCGCGCCAAAGGCAGAAGAACATTGCGCAGCATCATCAACGACAACATTAGCATTGCCGAGCCTTATCGCGCGGCCTTTGAATATATCAGCTGGTTTGCAGACGGCACAACCATCGGTGCTGTTAATAAAAATATTATTGATATTAAAACCGCACCACCTATTCCGGGGTATACCATAAAGATTGGCAACCAAACAGGCATTACAAATGCACAGTTTGACAGAAACGGCGGCACAGAAATTCGCATAGGTTTTGACACCGGCGGCAGTTATGATGAATATGTGCTCACTCTTGGCAATGTAAACGACATGGGTGGAGGTAACTCTTTCCAAGACTTTGGCGGAGGATTTAACCAAGGCGGCTTTAACCAGGGTGGCTTCCAAGACTTCGGCGGCGGATTTACCCCGCCGGGGCCAAGCGGCGGCGGTTTTACGCCACCAACTCCGGGCGGATTTACCCCGCAAGGCCAAGGAGGATTTACACCGCCTGCGCCTGGTGGATTTACACCACCGCAGACACCGGGAGGTTTTGTACCTCCGCAAGGGCCGGGAGCAAATAATCAGCAGGGAACAAAACCCGGCGGCTATTGGTAGGACGCTAAAGGCTGTACTGTCACCTAAGCATAGCAAAGGAACTTAAAGCACTGCAAAGTCTAGGCTTGAAAGACCCTTCGCTATGCTCAGGGTGACAGAGCTTGTGATATGATTAAGGTTGATAATATATAGATATATGGATTATATAGAGGAGGATAATTATGCCACTAACACCAACGCAACTTACGGCCTTGGAAAACGAGCTTTTGCTTAGCAAGGGCGGCGGCATTTATTACGAAAACGCCCGCGTAGAGGCCGCGGCAAACGAGGCGACGCTGTTCATTGGCCTTGGCGGTACGGGTGCGGATATGTTAATTCGCATCAAAAACGAGGTAAAAAGGCGTATGGTTTTGCCGCAAATAGAAGGCAGAATTGCCTCAGATACACCAAATAACATCGGCTTTTTGGCTATAGACACAGACGCAAACAGTGCGAAAAAAGCATGGGGCACAGCCACATTTGACCCATTCGGCTCAGAATTTTGCTCTATTGCTGTTGGCGACAAACAGGCCATGGTTGTAAGATGGAAGCAATTGCTTGAAAATAAATCACCAGAGGCACAATGGTACGAAGGCATTGACGCCGTGGCAGCCCTGCCCGGTGCCGGCGGTATTCGCCAAATTGGCCGCATGATGCTGTTTGAAAACATACGCAGCACAAAAGAACGCATACAATCTAAAATAAGACAAATTAGAGCCGGCGGCATCAACAAGGTTAATGTCATTGTTGTTGCGGGCATCGCAGGCGGAACAGGCTCTGGTACATTTATTGACATTGCCTATCTTTCGCGCGCTGTGTTGGAAGAAGAAGCCGTTATTGGCCGTAATGTCTTCGGTTACATTGTTCTTCCTGACGTAAACCTGCTTAATGGCGGCCAAGAAGACAGCCTAAAACGCAATGGTTTTGCCGCGCTAAAAGAGCTTGACTACTGGATGAGTCCCGGCAGTGCAGAGCATGACGACCAGTTTGCCCAAAATTATGGCCCAACGTCTGTGCGCTCTGTTGCGGCGCAGGTGTTTAATTTCTGCCACCTTCTTTCTGCACACGACATGAATGGCGTCCCTCTTACATACAACAAAGTTATCAGCAGCATGGCAGAAAATGTGTTTGCCTACATTGCGGGCGAGGTTATGGCCACAACAGACGGCGTTGGCAACACCGCAATGTCATCTATGTACGACAATATCGACCTTTATATAAAAGAATTAGCAGAACGCGCACCTATTCCGGCATGTTACCGCTATTTGGCAGTCGGCAGCCATAAACTGGAAATTCCTTTTTCCGAAATATCAACCCTTCTTGCCGTGCGCCTATTTGAGCGTCTTAACAGCCAAAACCCGGCTGCGCCCGGTGTTTTCACATTACGCCCGACTGAAGAAACATTCAACCAGGACATGGCGCGTTTGCAGCTTACTCCGCGGGTTGTCAGTGACAGCCTAATGAACAGGGTGCAGCCATCGCCGCTGGAAGGCAACCCCAACTATCAGCACGGACAAATTTGGGCTCCTGAAGGACAAGGCCACAGACAAAACCGCGCATACAACGATGCATATCAATGGCTGGCGGTGCACTACCAGCCAACTGTTAAACAAAACGCCGCAAACTGGGCGCACGAGCAAAACGGAATATTCCTTACATATTTAATGGAGGCGATGAAATCTCCATACCGCGGGCCGATGTACCTTGCAGCACTGATAAAATCTGACAGCAAATGGAGCATCATCCCCACCCTTACAAATCTTGCGCAGCATTGCGATGACGTGGCAAATACCTGCGCCAGTATGCAAAATGAAATAGAACAACACTTGCACACCGCATGGAACAACGGTAGCGGCAAAATGTTTAACAAACAAAAATATGTCAACGAATATCTTGGTGCATTGTTTGCTTGGCTGCAAAACGATATGTCTATGTTTATATACCCGCACCGCGCCAAAGCACTGCGCGATTTGCGCGACCAATTGCAACTGTATTACGACAAAATTTTCTCTAAACTAACCGATGTTTTAGAGGCTTTGCCAAGCATCTTTAAACAAAACCTGGATAAAATTGAAATTGACCAAAGAAACGCTGAAAGAGACGGCAAACTGGACGACACATACCTTATTTGGCCGTTAAAATTTGAGAACGAGCATAATGACAAATTTAACCAAATGTTGGATGCAGGTATAAAGAGCTTCCTTGAAAGCATGACAGAAAACATCAACAAATGGACAGGAATGGACCTTGAAAGACTGGACGCAAATGCCACAAACACCGATGTACCGGGCTTTATCTCAAAATTTGTCAGCGACCAATTTGGCAACCTGCTTAATATCAACATGGAAGACATCATGAAAAGCAAAGAAGGCACAGACAACCTTGAGGCATATCTGCGCCGCACCTTGCAAAACCTGCGCGATAGGTCTGTGCCTATGTTTAGCATGAATCAAACATACCGCAACACATCCACAGCAGAGTTTGGCCTGGTTTCTGTTCCGCAAGACTGCATCGAAACTCTTAACGTTGCACGCAACCACGTTGTTGACAGCAAGGTCTCTGCCAAAACAAGCAAAGAAAAAACACGCTTGTATTTTGTCAAGGTTGTTTCGGGTATTCCTCTTTACGCCTACAGCAAAATTGAAGACATGGACGCCACGTACGAGCTAGCCCGCGGCAAAGAAACAGGCAAAGGCATACACCTTGTTGGCGGATGGCGCAACACAATGCCAACACCACTGCCGGAGGCGGCCTGGACGCCCGGTGTGTATACAAACCACGGCGTAAAAGAGCTAAATGACCAAATTCGCACTGCATTTGATTTTTGCCTTGAAAACGGAGTAATACGCCCCGACCCAACAGAGCCAAAACGCCTTTTACTGTATATAGCAGACGAAAACAAAGCAAATGCTGACCTTACATTCGGCGACCATCTTTCTCTTGAAGACCAAATAGAGGCTATTACCGATGTACGTAAAGAGCTTTGGGGTGCAAGAAACATACCGCTGATGGCTATTGGCAAATGGGGCGGCGAGGATAACATAGTTGGCGTAAAAGAAAGCGTGCTGCGCCTGCCAAAGGTTGCAAACGAAATTATACGCCAGGCCGAGGTTGTAAAACAATTTGCAGAACGCATCGAAAGCCTTGACGACCCACGCGTATTTGCCGATTCTCTTATCGCCGGCCTTACTGTAAAACAAGGCTTTAACATCGTATTTAAACGTTCGTTAAATTCTCTTAACACTGACCTTCTTTTCACTGTCAACCCAAGCATTACCTTCGGCGAATATGAGGCATTTGCCACATTTAAGTCACGGCTTGATAAACAACGCAGAAGCGACATCAAGCTTGCTTTAGACGAGATGATTCAACGCATCATGGCATCGCCTGAAGAGCTTGAAACCCTAAAAGGCCGCATTGAAGAGATTACAAAGACATACGGCGCAAGATTGCCTGAAATTCGCCAAAAAATAGAAGGTGCCGCCAGCGACAAACGCAAACAGTTTAACGACATATTTACGCTGTACAACGCCGTTGTAAAAACAGCAGAAAAATACCTTAACACTTACTTCGCATAATAAACTGCCTTATATAAAGGAGGAAGACGGCAAATGAAAGAAAAAATTAACGACATTATCGAAAAGGTGTCAAACATTCGTGCCTTTAATAATGATAGTTATCTTACAACAACCCATTTTGCCATCTTTCTTCTTTTTGGCTGTTCTGAAGAGGTAAAACAAGCCCTAGAGCACCGCGCAAAAGAAATTATCAAAGACAAAAACGCTATAGCATTTATCTCTGCCGATGCCTCGCCCGATATTGTGGCAGATGTTAGGGCAAAACGCGCCGAGGTGGCGCAAAGCGGTGTTAATTTAGAAAATCTTAGGCATGTTCATTTTAACATGCTTATTTTTTCTGATGCCGCACAACCAGAGCAAATGGTACATGTTGTCAACGAAATTGAGGCATCAAAGGGCAACGGCTTTACGTCGTTGTGGAAGCCATTTATCATACTTAATCCCGAAGAGCCATCTGCCGACAGATGGCTGGAAACCATTGCCGCAATGATACGCCGGTTTGCGGCCAGTGGGGCATCTACTGTAACCCGTTGCTGTGTAATGACGCGCCATAACGAAATTGGCGTATACGTACCCGAAGACCGTCTTGTCAACAACGTACTGTTTATTGCTATGCTGCATGCAAATAGCCGAACAGAAGGTGCTATAGGCAACCGCATAGCGTATTTTAAAGACAGCGACCCTGACGATCTTTTTTATACCGCGCAGACGGTATTTATTTCCAATCCCGCAACCATGCGCACGCTTAACTGCATGAAAGGTTTGCTGCAAACTGTAGACCAAGAAAATAACGAACCCACAGAGCTATATATGGGTTTTGTGAACGACATTTTGCAGCCAATGTTTTCTAGATTACCGCAAGAGTCACCAAATTTTGGCATGGGAGAGATAATAGTCTCTTTTGCCCCTGTGCTGGGTGTAATGCCTAGCCCACAAGGCGACAACAACGAGTTTAGCCAGCGTCTTTTAGAATTTGCCAACACCCACTATCTATCACAATTTGAAATAAATAAAGACAAGATTTTTGCTGAATTTAGACGCGGTTTTTTGCAGTCTTTTATTGCATCGGGTCTGCCTGTAGATTATTTGCAAAGCATACGCAACAACCCGGCAGAACGGCAAAGATTGGCCCGTTATGTGGCGGTTTGTCAGTTTTCTTTGCCGCCAATGGTGGGCGGCAAAAATGGCCTTTCAAAAGAACATGCACACGTTTTAAACGGATTTATACCATGGTTGCGCACAACAATTAATAACATAGGCAACCAATTGTTAGAAGAATTTTACGACAGCTCTAGCTTCGAATCTTTGCCGCGCCTTTATGAAGATGCCAGAAGACGTATAAAAGACAGCATCACATCTTTAGAAGAAGAAGTAAGCCGCCGAAGAAACCAAGGCCGCGAAATTATTCTAGACCTTATAGAAAACCCCGACGACAAGCTGGTGCAAGAGGCCGCAAAGAACAATAGCGCGCAATCTGCCTTTTCTGAATGTATCTCAAGGATGACCTTAGCATTAGAGGCAGGTGACGAAAATGCCGCCGCCGAGGGGTTAAACTCTCTTGTTGACGTTGTGTACAACGAGGTAGGGCGCCTTGCGGGTAGTGACGGCGCAAGAGCTTATATGAAACTACTTTCCGACACATGCTATAACTTTAACAGCAATCTTGCAAAAGAAATTGTCACAAAAATTGCGGGACAGCTTCGTTTTCCAATATTTGTTAATCATGCAGGTAAAAAACAATATACATTTATTTGGGGCAGTGACGAAAACCATTTTTATAATGCATGGAAACAACTGCAAAACCTTGTAAACACTGATACTGAATTTTTGTCCATTGGCTCTAAAGAACGTTTTGTGCTTATGACGGTTTCGCCCGCTTTTACGCGCGAAGCTATCAAAGAAGTGCAAAAAGAAGTAAAAAAAGAGGAGGCGCCACAGCCTATGGCTGAGACAATGCCGCCGCCGATACCAATAATTGAAGCAATACCCGAGGCAACCCCAACCCAAGAATTGCCGCCGCAACAAGACGAAATTGGCTGGGATGATGACATAATAAATGCTAACGACGACAGTTTCGATAACAATGATTTTGATTGGTAATAATATCGGAGGTAACAAACATGCCGCCTATTGCAATGGAAAATCTATCTGCAAAATTTAATAACGGTGAAATTACGCTTACATGGAGCTTTCCTTCCCAGGCACCTGATTCTGTTTTTGTTGTGCCTGTTTTAGGTGCAGGTGCCGCGCGACGCATCATTACACAAGAAACTATGCAATATGCCCTTAGCAATGTTGTAAACGGCGTGCGCTTTAGACACAACAACCGCAGTCCGCATGATGTTAGCCGCTGTGAGTACATCGTATATCTTGACCCTGCCGGAAGCCCGATGCCCGATTTTTCACGTATGATGCACAACCCGGCCTTTTTTGTAACAATGACGGCGGGCAAGGCAATGGTTTATTTTAGTGTAAAAACTAAAAAAGCCGAAAAAGGCTTCGAAAGACATACCATATCCCTACAGTCTCAGTTTAGCATAGAGCAGGGCATAATGGGCTACACATTTACGCTTGGGCACAGGCCGTTTTCTGCCGTGTTGCCGGGCGCAATTATCAGTGGAAAACATAAATATCCTCCTTTTTTTACACAGGAAGGGTCTAATATAAATGTTGGCGTCATCGGCGGTGCAAACCCCGATGTTGTAGCCATTAGAATGTAAAATATGAATTTTTTATAAACGTATAATAAACGCATAATTCAATATTGTCAGGAGGACTTGCAATGGCGTACTACCCCATAAAATGCCCGTATTGCCTAAACGAACAAACAAATCAAGACGTGCGCTTTGACCTAAGACGTGGTATAAAAATAAAAGAAAGCAACATCAGTGACGATTTTGCCGCCGCAAACTCCGGCTTTGGAGGCGGAGCGGACGATTTTGGCGGCTGGGCCGATGGTGGCGATGTTGCCGCCGAAAACAGCTGGGACGGCGACGATTGGGATAGCTCTAGCCGCCCAACTGCACAGCAGAGCCAACCTACATCTGCACAGACAACACAGGTGCCGACAGAGGGTTTCTTTACCTTTGCCGAAATGCAGCGTTTTTATGGTGCAGAAAATATAAAACCATTACTTAACCGTGAAATATACGCACCGCCCGCCCTAGCCGTAAAAGGTGACCCAAACGACGAAATGCAGATGCATCTGCTAACGGGCCTAGAGGTTACAAAACGCGAGGGTAACAAAGAAATTATTTCTGCATACTTTAAACGCTATTGCGGCGAATGTCATAAAGAATTAATGAGCACATCAGGCATGAAGGCCAGCTATGTGTTATTGATGTTAGGCCCCACCAGCAGCGGCAAAACCATGTTTTTGGTGGCCTTGCATATGGCTCTTGGCAAAGACGGTGGAGGTTATCTTTTGCCGCCGCGTAACACGGGCTCTCTTGGTGTTGCAAAGCTTTTTGCATCACCCGCCCTTGGTAGCAGTGAAAAGGACGATACATCCCTAGAAGCGATGGCCGACGACCTGATGAATTTTGGAAAACTGCCGTTGTCCACATTTTCGCTGGGCAACGAGCCGTTGGCTCTTGATATACAAGTGCAGTTGGCCAATGGCAAATCTAATGACGCCTTGCTGTTTTTGCGCGATATGCCGGGAGAGTTTTTATTAAATCCTGAAAAAAGCGAAGAATTATACCGAATTGCATATCAATTTCCAAAATTTGATGGCTTTATTATGATGCTAGACCCATTTACGTTTGCGCAGCGTGCTGTATTTATGTCAGACGGCAGTGCCGACACTACTGATGCATCAAAACTGCGCTTTGTGCAACGGCTCAATCAAGTATTAACAAACACAATATTGCCGCTGGTTGGCTCTAATAGGGTGCAAAAACCTACCGCCGTTGTTGTCACAAAAGGCGACCACTTTTTTAACAGAGACAACGCAATGCGCCTAAAACAAATGGGCATTGAATATAACATGCCAACGTTAAACAGTTATCAAATAGAAAGCTACGACCGAGTATATTTTCAAGAAGCAGACAGAGATGTGCAATACATCATACAAAATTTGTCACAAGACGTAATGAATATGCTTGAAAGAAACTTTGGCAACATGTTTTTCTCTGTTGTTTCTGCACTTAGTAAGGTGCCGCTGGGTATTGCGTACAATGTTGAGGGCGGCAAAGGCCCCGGTGACTATGTAACAACCCCTGCAGCAATCAGGCCGTGGCGCGTGGTAGACCCTTTTATGCGAATGTTGATGCAGCTAAACATTGTGCCGCCGTTTGACCAAGTAGAAATAAGAACGCCTAATATGGAGCCGCGTGAGCTGGCTTTAGGCCGCAACACAAGATATCTTGCCGCAATGAATGCGTGGGGCAAGGTTTATTGCAATGGCTGGGATGATTTTAGCGGGGTGGTTATCGAATCTTTGTTAAATCAGCCGCAAGTACAGGGAAAACCGCCAAAAAAGGGTAAATAGTTTTGTCAACCCGGGGGCCATAACACTCACAGCAATCTAATTTGAGGAAATAAATATAAATTGTGCCTAATGTTGTCATCCTAAGCGCAGCGAAGGATCTTTCATACAGCTTAAAAGCAAGATCCTTCGCTGCGCTTAGGATGACACGTATGGAAAATTGTGGAAGCATTTACATAAAATCTCTCAAATCAGATTGCCGTGCATGACACTGTAGGGGAGGCAATCTGCCGCCCGACGGGTGTAGAGATTTGCGGGTCAAGGGGGCGTGTGTCGCTCTGCTCCTACGCACTTTAAGTCCGCAATGACAATATTCAATTTTGTGATAAAGGGAAGGAGATGAACAATGACAGGGCATCATATATACACACGCTCTTGGTACGAACATGGCTCGCGCACAAAAAGCCCCGGCACATTTACTGTAGAGCTTACTGACGGGCTTTTTCAACCTGATACCAGCGATGTTATCTATCAAAAGCTTAACCCGTTTTTTGCGGGCACACAACCTTCTGTTGCGGGATACAATTTCGAACAATCCCTTCTTAGGCTGATGCACCCTACACCGGATTCTACTTTGGTCACACGCAGTTATTTTGTTAATGACGAAATTACGGGCCGCGGTGTTGTGCAATACAGCTATGGCCTTGTGTTTTCAAAAGGAGCTAACGAAAAATTTTTAGCTGCGCCGTCTCATGCATTTAAACACTCGTCCTACGAGCCTTACACAAACCTATTGGCGCGCCTTAACGAGGATGGTGCCATTACATACTCTAATGCATACGACCCAAAGGCATCTGATTACGCTACTCCGTCCTTTTTTCCTAAAAGTTTTTGGACAGGACTTGGCTTTAACGAGAATATCTTTGCCGACTTTTTTATCTCTCTTGGCCTTGCCATAAAACCACAAAAAACAGAGAAAAAGGTGGCCGTTGTGCTTCCGGAAGGTGCCGACAGCGAAAGCCTTATTTTGGCATGTTTATCAGTTTTGCCGCCGTGGAGCCGCCGTGTGTTTGGTGCAGTTTCGCGTTTTAGCGGAGAAATGGAAGGCAGTGCCGCGCCTGCCATCAATGGCTTGCAGCTTATTTGTTATGTAGGTGCAGTGCCGCCGCATGACAGTGCCGCCGCCGTTATTGACCTTACAGGCCAAAACAAGCATAAAAATATTGAGCCTATAACTGACGAACGCCGTGCTTTTGCGAAATGGTATTGGCAAAATATTGACAATGCTGAAGCTGCTAAAGAAATGACAGAATATATGGCCGCCGAATATAAACAGCTAATTGACCGTATGCCTTTTGCGGTGTTTGCGCACTGTTTTTGGCTGTGGCTTACTTTTCGTGCAGGTAATGCCGAGAAAAATATAGACTTTGCCACGGCGGGTCGGGCAATAAACGGCCTGGTAAGTGCCTTTGGCCGCAACTTAGAAAAATATTTCCGCGATGCAGATATTTTAGATAATGTTTTTAATGCATATTTTAACAATCTAAACGAGGCAGACCCGGCACTTATAACCGAAGCAACTGTGCAAGCTGTATGCATGTTGGCCGAAAATAACATGCGCCTTGGTGTACACAGCATGGCCGACAAAATAAAGCCATTGTTCGAGAGGCTTTTTTTGGCAGGAGAATGGACAAAGCTTGAGCCGATAAAAAAATATTACGCAAATTTGTTGTTGACAAAATCAGAAGATAGGTCGGAGCCCTTATCGGCTATGGTTGACCTTTTGCGCGGCGGCGACAAAAGAACACAAGATTTTGCGGCTGCCGCTTTGTCAGATTTTACGCAAAAAAGCATAAATGTTATTTTGGCGGGCGACGAAGCCTTCTTAGAAACATACAAGCATATTTCGACCACCCTAAAAAAAGAGAAACGGCAGATAACCTACGATGCAATTGCCTGGGAAGAAATGCCAAAAACCGAGGCCGCGTCCCTTGCTTTTTACGAGCTGGAAAAATTTAACCGTCTCAAAATTGCAAACCTGCGTCCGCCCGGAAGCAAGCAGCTAGACAACATCATCGGCGGCCTGCAATGGCTGGGTGCGGAAGACAGGAAGGTAAAAATAAACGAGCTTTTGCAGATTTATTGGCAGTCAGAGGAACTAGAACACAACGACCAGCTGCGCAAATACATAAATTATTTGCGTGAAAATGAAAAGCTTGGCCTTTTTGTACGTAACGGAGTAGGCATTGAAACTATAAGAGATTTTTGCAAAGAAAAAATGAACAACAACTTTGCTCAGGGCAGGTTGCCCGGTTTTGGCGATGTTATTGACGCTATTTCGCAATGGCGCACCATACTTGCTGACGAGCTTGGATTTTCTCCGGGTGATGCAATATTCAATCATCTGCATGAAAAACTACAAACCCTCAAAATGAGTAATATGAGCGATTTGGCCGAGACGGTTTCGCCAAAAGATGCCAGAATGTACCTTGACCTGTTAAAAAGCTTTAACGAAACAGAAGGCGTGCGCTTGCCAGAGGTGTTGGTAAAATTTGATAATCTTGCCGGAGGCGGAGGCGAATTTTGTGCACTGCTAACCGAATGGCATCTTGCGCCCGGATTTTTCTTAAAACGTATGAAATATTGGCTGGACAAAACAAAAAATCCTTCGCCGGAATGGAAACTGTCTTTTGCGGTGCTGTCGGCAGAGCAACAGGGCAGAAAAATATCGCTGTACGACTATTATCTTTTAGGTCTTGAGCATGCCCCGGCAAATGTGCAGTTAAGCCAAATTTTTTATGCTATCAGCCTTATTGACCGCTACCCAAAAGAAAAAACCATAGCATTACAGCAGGCCGTTGCAGATGCATTAAATCATGTTCTTAGCATAATATGGGGCAGCGGCACAACGGACGACCTTTCAGATGTAGGCGACCAATTTAAAAAAATGCTGCTAAATAGGTCTGATTCGCGATTTTTAATGGACATAGGCATGCAAATCAGCAAATTTATAAGAGATTTTCACAACGAGCAAAAAACACCTGTGCCGGATGCTGTTCTGACAAAATATAGCAGAAACATTGTATACACCCGCCGGTCTAACAACCCGCAAGACAACCCTCTAGAGGCCATAGCACTACCGTCTATGCTGGTGTTGATGCTTTTAGCAACGGCAGGTGTCGTAATTATGCTTGTTAGCGGCGGCCTTGCGGTAACAATTTCTTCTGTGTTGCCCGTGTGGCTTGTTATAGCGGCTGCTGTTTCAGCTGCGGTATCGGTTTTGTTGATGGCTGTCGGTATGGTATTTAATGCAATAGGAGGTAGATAGTATGAAAAAAAGAATTTTTACAATATTGGTTATGGTAGCTTTGTTTTCGGTATTTTCGCTTGCATTAACCTTTGCAGATGATATTGGGCGCGACATAATCCTTGTGCTGCCCGATGCAGATGGAGGATGGACATTCGAGCCGGAAGGCGGGGGAGAGCCTTTAAGATTTGAGACGGCAACAGACGGCGAAGTAGACGAGCTGCACCTCCTAACGCCTGATGCAGACACGGATTATATTGTGGTGCATTTAATGTCACCTGACGGCGACTATGTTATTGCTGATGTGCTTGATGCAAAAAATCATGAAAATATTGCGCAAGTGCGAGTTCCTCATCAGCATATATCTGATGCTGCGGACGTTGCCGCAGATGAGCCGCAGGAGCCGGAAATAATCGAAGCAGAAGAGGATGAAGACGACGAAGAGCCAACGTGGGAAGATGCCTTTAACGAAGCAATTGCCCGAGAAGTGGCTCGTCAACTGATAGGCCAGCGTGAGGACACAGTTAATCTTACGCTAGAGTTTACAAGAGACCCGCAAAATTTCACCGAATGGAGATTAACCGGCTCTGCGCCTACTGCAAACAATGCAGGTACTCTTGTCACTGTTTTTGCCTGGATATTGGTTATTGCTGTATTTATTGCGCTTGTGCTTAATGCATTGCTATTAGTAATGCGCCTTAAAAAATAAAAAGGGGGAATAAACAGATGTATAAAAATTCGTCATTAAATGTCGTGATGCTGTTGTTTACGGCTGCTGCCGGCGTTGGCGTATATCTTTTGGGCGAGCTTTTGCTTAACTTTCTTTCAGGCGTCACGGGTATGCCGTATTTTATACAGACAGGCATATATCTTGTGTTTGTTGTGTGTATGTTGTTTTTGGCCATTATTTTGGCAGAAAATATTAACACGGGCTTGTACATTCCGCGCGGGCCTGTCACATTTAGCGGCACTTGCGTAAAGGCGGCGGCTGTGCTTATTCCTGCTGCGTTTGTGCTTGGCCTTGTAACGCAGCTTATATACGGTTATTTGGCCGTTAGCACCGATAGAATTGCACCACGCCCGGAAGATTTTCAAGGAACATTTATTGTGGCAGATTTTTCCGGCTCTATGAGCTGGAATGACCCCGACCGTGTTGTTGTTGACGCACTGGAAGATTATATACGCAACGAAGTAGAAATAGGCGACAATTTTGGCCTTATCATATATGAAAGTTTTGTGCATGTTATACGCGAATTTGCACCGCTGGAAAGCGAGGCCGCCCGCGAAGAGCTTATTGCGGCTGTTCATTCCATGCCGTACGACGGCGGTACCAACACGTTTGACGCGCTGATGGAATCTTTTGAACAAATTAGAGATACCGAGGAGCAAAACTGGCCCGGTCTTGTGTTGCTATTTTCTGACGGGCAGTCGCATTTTATGGATTACGACCGTATACGCACCGCCTCTTTGGGCGATACAACTAATCCGCGCAACCGTATTCCTGTAAACACTGTGTTCTTTGGGCCGGAGCATGGACGTTTTGAGATGGAAAATATTGCGGCTGTTACTGATGGATACTTTTTCCATCTTGGTACGCAAGCTAATCCAAATGAAATTAGAGACCTATTTTCAACTGCGCGCCGCGCCGCCTTTATAGGCCAGCCGCACCTGCTGCAACTGTATGCACGTCCGGCGCAGACGGCTCTGCCGCGTATAGCCATGCAGGCGGCATTATTATCTACATGGGGCATTATGACAGGTCTTGCCGTTGTTATATTCCTTAACAACACACGCCTTTATAAACATTTCTTTATATCCCGCATTTTTGTTTCGGTTGCAGTTTCAGTTATTTTTGCGTGGTTATTGTCTATTCCGGGTCTTAGTTTTGTGCGCCTGGGACAGACAGACTTTGATGTTGATTTATTTGTTCGGGGCTTGTTTGCCCTTGGTATGTGTATATTGTGGTTGCCAACGTATTCATGGGGCAGCCCAACCGGCGGCGGAATGCACGGAGGCGGGCCTACGCACGGACAGCCCCATTATGGCCAACAGCCCGGACAATTGCCATACGGTCAACAGCCTTTTGGCCAACAGCCATATGGCCAGCAGCCATTCCAACAACCAGGTCAGCCGCCGTTTGGTGGTTCTCAAGGTGGTAATCCTTATGGCAATAGGTAAGTTTTTTAGCAAAAAACAATATGTTATAGATTATGCATCAGCCTCTTTTACGGGCACACGCAAACGC
>Ga0131853_10013497_pt1 | contig 14978 bp, 14 predicted proteins | sample TergutLab28metaG_FD_92764 | JGI IMG/M metagenome (GOLD analysis project Ga0131853, IMG submission 92764) | Labiotermes labralis P1 segment gut microbial communities from Petit-Saut dam, French Guiana - Lab288 P1 (version 2) (version 2) | ecosystem: Host-associated > Arthropoda: Insects >... | reverse complement strand
AGGATTTGCGGACGTGATGGAATTGGTAGACATGCAAGATTTAGGTTCTTGTGCTTCCGGCGTGGGGGTTCGAGTCCCTTCGTCCGCACCAAAATCCCTTGAGGCTAGGATTAAGCTTCAAGGGATTTTTTAATGTGAATGGTAAGGGAGATATCGCATGAATACTGAAAGCCATTTTTACTTAGAGCATTTAAGCATAAATGCAGAGCAATTATGTCTGGCAGACTTAGAGGCTGATGAAGTAGCGACTATATGGGAATATGTTGTAATTACAAAGCACCTGCAAAGAATGGACCACCTTTTTCGCATATTTCTTTTTCAGAAAGAAAATATGTTGTACCATTATGCTTTGCAGTCTTCTGATAAACTTAAGCCAAAATCCTCTCTTGCGCTTGAGTCAAATGACTATCTTGCGATCAATGCACTTGTTATTAGTTTTATTAGCTCAGGAAAGACATTGATAGAGTCAATTGAATGTTTTTTGAAAGAGGACGTGTCCGAGTTATATCAGGAATTTAAAGATAATCACTTGTCGAAGGTGTTTGACACAAATTTTCCTTATCGCTTTTTATTGCGACTAAGAAATTTCGCCCAGCACGGGCACCTTCCAGTTAGCACGAACACTTTTGACGACAATAAATACTGTTTCAATTTAGAACGCATATTATGGGCACCACACTTCAAGCATAAAGCTACAATGGAAGGGGAGATGAGCGCTCTGGCAGAGGAAATATATGAAAAACACTCTGACTATCCGCACATTACATTAACCACATCCTTAGCAGAATTTAGTGTAGCTATCATGCAAATTTACATAGCGTTTCTTAAAAATATAAGAGAGGTATTACATGATTCAACTGATAAAATAGAATCCTTATTAAGCAAACGCCCAGATATTATACATAAATCGTTTGATGAGCTAAATGGGTACGTTTTTTATGACCAAGTAGACGATACGATGCATATGTTCCACTCGCAGGACAAGCCTAAAAAGGTGCTAGCGGAGAACAAGAACTTCGCTTCTGAGAAATTAAGGCACGAGGAAAGCGAGTTGCAAAAAATGAGAGCTAGTTTTTGCTTCATTGAGCTCAAAAAACAGTCCCCATCGCCACTTGCGCCAGAATAACACCAAAAGCCCAGCTAAAAATAGCTTTTAGCTGGGCTTTATAGCATGACTATCGATTATAAACCTTACCAGGCGTAATTGCCCCATATCGCGCGGTTAGCAGGTCCGAAATGGTCACAAATTCAAATCCATTTGCCAGCAATATATCAATTGCGCGGATGGCGGCATCTATCGTAGTGGGGTAGATGTCATGCATGAGAATGATATCCCCATCTCGGATGCGCACCGTCCCATCTGGCGCTACAAAGTGACCCAGAATCGCGTTCACATTCCTCGACTCCCAGTCTCTAGTGTCCACCGACCACAAAATCAAAGGATATCCAAATTCCCCCGCCACAGACTGCACAGTCGAATTGTGTGACCCATAGGGTGGACGCAGCAGGGAAGGATACTGCCCTGTGGTCTGATAAATGATGCTGCGGCAGCGGGCGAGTTGCTCTCTGATGCCAGCCGCGCTCATCCGCGAGAGGTCGGGATGGCTGTAGGAGTGGTTTGCGATCTCATGTCCCTCTCGTACGATGCGCTGTGCCACGGCTGGAAAAGCCGCCACTTGCTGGCCCAAGACAAAAAAGGTGGCAGATACGTTTCGGGCATAGAGCGCGTCTAGCAATCGAATGGTTTGCACACTCGGTCCATCGTCAAAGGTCAGGGCAATTTGTCTGCCCCCAGGCTGTGGCCCCACTCCCAAGTAAATCCACTTAGGTCCAAGCCATGTGGAAATTTGATACCAGTCTCCCTCCTGATGGAGGACGGTTACAACCTGCGGCTCAATCCGGTCCCCGCGACTGCCGACCGGCCGGTCATACAGATAAACGGCTTTCTCCACATAGCGCATATTTGCAAGCAAATAGACCCAACGGTCGCCGCTCCATGTTGTGATCTGCCCCCAGCCATCATCTTGCCGCTGGAGGATGTTCACGGACTGGGGTGGAAAAGACTCTTGTTTCGCCGCTCTGAAATCTGGTTCTAAGTATGTAAGGAACTGCCACGAGATGTAGCGCTGCTCAGGCTGGGGGTCCGTCGGTAGCAGCCGCCCAAACTCAAATTTGTCTATAAACCGTTGTAGCATGGTGGCGTACTCCGCGCGGCTTGCCGTACCGCCGGGAGAGAGTCGGCCGTCGTTGCCCCGGATTAATTCATGATACACCGCCCAGCGCATAGCCTCATATGCCCAACTGCTCACTTGTGCCTGATCGGTAAAGCTGCCCAGGTCAAATGAGGCCGGGACAGTCATATCATACTCTTTGAATTGGGCGTAACGGTAGAGCATCGTTGTCAGTTGTTCCCGGGTGATAGAGGCGTCGGGGGCAAAGCGATCGTCACCGAGACCTGTGACGATATGCTGATTCGCCGCCCAAATCACGGCATCGCTATACCACAAGCCAGCGGGGACATCTTGAAACAGGGGCGTAAACGTGACATAGGGTTCCCCCTCCATGCGGTAGAGCACAGTCACGACCGTCCCACGGCTAAGCGTACCCTGCGGGTGAAAGGCCGTGGCCGCTGTGCCCTGCATGAGGGCGTTTGCGTTTGCGTACAGCACTGCGCCATAAAACCAATCGCCCCGAGCCACGTCTGTAAAGGGATTGCCAAATGACGCGATGGGCACGAGTGCGCCGACCGCGCTCTGCAACGCGGCGTATGCCTCATCTACCCCCGCCTGTGTTGCGCCCAGGTCAGCGAGGACGGCCTCCGCATCCTTGAGCGCCAGAAGAAATGTGCGCCAGCTTGCGTTGGTATAATCGCGACCGTCCAGTTCCCCAGCCTGCGCAACAAGGATCTGTAACGGCGCGCGGTTGACAGAACCGTTGTCCGTGCCGAGGACAGAAAGGCTCGTGATCTGCAGAATCATCACCATTGCCAGGAAAAGAGTTCCAAAACGTATGCTCTTCCTCAAGAAGAACACCTCCAATCTATACAAAGATTATACTAACTTCTTAGAAAAACGTCAAGATTTAACATTTTCCGCTGAAGGGAAGATAGCTCCTCGCCGCAGGTAGACTTTTGGCTTTAGGCATGGTACAATTTGCTCATAGCTGGAGGGGTGGAAAATGAGCGCAAAGCACCGAATAAAAAGCTTACAAAAAGGGCTCCTTGCTTTCCATTTTGGGTTTGGAATTGTGTGGTGGATTTTCTTGCCGCGAATTGGCCCTATAGGCCTTGTTCCAGGTTTGATAATGCTGATTGCTTTTTGTTCGTCACTTCTTGTGAGTGAAATTGTAATAGCAAAATATTGGAAATGCCCCTCCTGTCAAAATAGACTTCCAACGCGTGATTGGAGAGGTTGGATACCAGACTTGGATACCCCTTATTGCCCGAAGTGTGGTGCGGACATCGATACCCCTATACCAACCTTGGAAGTTGACGCAGCGCTCACTCGCGCAATGGCGGTGACAATTCTCCACCGCTTGGCAGGCAAACCAATAGATACAAATTGCCCTCCAACCACATTCCGTGATGTGCCACCCGGACAGTGGTTTAGTGACGCCATCGCCTGGGCTTCTCACCGTGAAATTGTCTTAGGAAAAGGCGACGGACACTTTGCCCCCCACACAGGCGTAACACGAGAGCAGCTTGCCACAATGTTACACCGCTATTCAGCGACCATGGGCTTTTCTGTAGAGGTTCCAGAGGATTTCAGCCTCACAGCCTCTCCGGATTACAGTCAAATCAGCACCTGGGCCACGGAGTCAATGCGCTGGGCGGTATACCATCGCTTGCTCACAGCGGCAGATCGCAAGGGCAGATTAAACCCCAGTGGGAGCACAGTAAAAAGCCAATGCGTCGCAATATTGCAGCGATTCGCGAAGGTGATTAAGCCAATCGAAAGCAAGAACCGCCCCTAGACTTTGCAGAGTACAGGGCTAGAAGATGAAAAGCTCATCTTTCTAGCCCTATCATTGTAAGGAGGTGAGTATGAACATCAATGACTTTACCCACCAGAAGAAGTATAAGCCATGGATTTGACAATCAAGCAATCAAAACTACTGCTAGTTACAAGCCCTCTCCTAATTCTTTGGAGTGTTGCCCTGTTAGTCAGAGCTCTATTGTTTTTGCTTGGGGCAGCGTCATCCCTGGGCGCAGGTTGTAAATTGGAATAAACCAGAACGGGCAAATCTATGTTTTATCAGTGGAGTTGCTGCCGCTACAGTCTATTTGTCTGTCTTCTGGCTTAGAGTAAGCATAGTAAGTCTGGCCTTCCTCGCGGTTTATCTCTTGTATATTGCAGGCGCGTATCTTCTATCCCCCAAATATGAGGTGCCCTATGCTCCCTGAAAACAACTGCCGAATCCTCCTAGTCGAAGACGATACCATGATCGCCTCCGGCCTAGTCTACGCTCTGGAAAACGAGAAGTTTGCCGTCATCCACGCAAAAGACCTAAGCTCTGCGCGGCATGCGCTGGGGGAAGGCATTTTTGACCTGGCCATTCTAGACTTAGGCTTGCCAGATGGCTCCGGCTTTGACCTGGTTGGTGCTTTAAAGGCAAAAGACATCCCCCTCCTCTTTCTCACAGCGGTAGACGATGAGGGCAATCTCATCAAAGCCTTTGCGGGGGGCGCGGAAGACTACGTGACAAAGCCTTTCCGAATTGGGGAACTCCTGGCCAGACTCAAGGCAGTTTTACGCCGCCGCACAGGGCAGAGCAATCACCTGACCATGAGCGGCGTGACAATCCAAACAGGGGAGGGGAAAGCCTTTGCCGGCGGCATCCCACTAGACTTAACTGCCCTGGAGTATCGCCTACTCTTGATCTTCGCCAACCACAAAGGCCAAATATTAAGCCGTGGGCAGATTCTAAGTGTCCTCTGGGACTCCGAGGGCATCTTCGTGGAAGACAACACCCTGACGGTGTATATCAAACGCCTGCGGGAAAAATTAGGCGCGGCGGCTGAAATCGAAACAGTGCGGGGAATGGGGTATCGAGCCAATGATCGTTAGACGAGAGGAGATAGAGGCTTTATCAGCGGATATCCGTCGGATTATAGACGGTCAGGCCATAGACCTGCGGGACAATCTGGAGGGGCGGCTCTCCATCTTGAAAAATGACATCCACACCCTGGCGGGCCGCTTAAACGAGCAGGCCGACAATCTGCAAAAAGAAAAACTCGCCCTAGCGGACACGCTGGCAGATATTTCCCACCAACTGAAAACACCTTTAACTGCCATGCTGATGATGGTAGAGCTCTTAGAGGGCGCGCCGGCCGAAAAACAGGCGGAGTTTATCGCAAATTTAAAGCAGGGCTTAGCCCAAACCGGATGGCTGGTCAATGCGCTTTTAAAAATGGCCAAGCTAGACTCAGGAACAGTGCTATTCAGCCCCGCCCCTCTGACGGTGGCTGAGCTCCTAGATGTGGCGCTAAAACCCCTGCAAATTCTGCTGGATATCAAAGCGCAAGAGGTCAAACTCACCGGGGAAGGCACTTTGATCTGCGACAAAAACTGGACTGTAGAAGCCCTGACCAACATCCTCAAAAACGCCTCAGAACACGCCCCAGCAGGGAGCGTCATCGAAGTGAGCGCGGGGAGGAACCCTCTCTGCAATTGGATAACAGTCACAGACCCAGGCAGAGGGATTCCCTTGACAGAGATAAAAGGCCTCTTCCAGCGCTTTGGCGGCTCCCGACAGGGCACCGGAATTGGTTTGCCTCTAGCTCTGGCCATCATGCAAGGACAGAATGGGGACATAGAAGTAGACGGCGGTGGAAGCGGCAAAGGCGCAAGCTTCACAATGAAGTTTTATGAGAGCGAAAGTGACAAAACTGTCACCTGAAAATCGAAAATAGTCACCGAAGAGTCACTTTCAGGGAGTATACTGTCCTCATCAAGCAAACCTGAAAGGAGCATTTTACAGATGAACATCGTACAAGTGGAGCAATTGACAAAGATATACGGCAAATGCGAGGCCCAGGTGAGTGCCTTAGATCGTGTCTCTTTTGCCATAGAAAAAGGCAGTTTTGTGGCTGTGATGGGTGCCTCCGGCAGTGGGAAATCCACACTCTTGCATCTCTTAGGGGGCGTAGACCGCCCCACCTCCGGAAAAGTCTATATCGACGGACAAGACATCTTCGCCATGAACGAATCCAAACTCGCCATTTTCCGCCGCCGCAACATGGGCATTGTGTATCAGTTTTACAACCTGATCCCAACCCTCACTGCCGAGGAAAATATCATATTGCCCTATCTCTTGGACAATCGGAAGCCCAGCGAGGCCACGGTGCAAGAGCTCTTGGAACTCACTGGCCTCACAAGTCGCGCAAAGCATTTGCCCAGCGAACTCTCCGGCGGCCAGCAACAGAGGGTGAGCATCGCGCGAGCCCTCATCAACAGCCCGGCCGTGATTTTGGCCGATGAGCCCACGGGGAACCTAGACTCAAAGTCCAGCAAAGAAATCATAGAACTCCTAGTGCTGGCGAACAAGCGTTACAACCAAACCCTTCTCCTCATCACCCACGACGAAAGAATCGCCCTGCAAGCCGATCGGATTCTTACAATCAGCGACGGGCGGATTCTGCGGGATGAGGAGGTGCGCTGATGAGCCTGAGCGGAAATTTGGCAAAGAGCCAACTGAAAATCAATCGCCGCCGTACTCTCTGGACCCTCTTAGGTATTGTGCTCTCCACCACGATGATCACCACCGTCTATGGTCTAGTGGCAAGCAGCATGGGACTCGTAGAAACCATATGGGAGGGCTCGACACTCAGGGCGAATTACGAGGCGATGCTGGCGAGTCTAGGGGTGATTTTAAGCCTTGTCATCATCATCTCTTCCGTTGTTGTGCTATCAAACGCCTTTCGTGTCAGCGCGAAAGAGCGCACCATGCAATTTGGAATCTTAAAGAGCGTGGGTGCCACAAAAAAACAGATTCAGCAGATTGTTGCCCGTGAAAGTCTCCTCCTCGCCCTTCGGGGCATCCCCATAGGCATCATCCTAGGTCTTTTGATTCAAGGCACAGGCGTCTGGTTGATCAATCATTTCCTGTACGACCTCTTTCAAAGCGCGAGGCCAGGGGAGGAAGGTATGGCCGTGCCCTTTGTCCTCTCCTGGCAGGCCCTCCTCTTATCGATTGCCCTCGCGCTGACCACGGTCTTGCTATCGGCCTGGCTTCCGGGGAGGAAGGCTGCTAAAATTCCGGCGATTGACGCCATTCGCGGCGCGGGGGAGGTGAGAGGGAGAGTCCAAAACGTTCGTACGAATTGGCTCGTGGGCAAGCTCTTTGGTGTGGAGGGAGTCCTGGCGTCTCGGTCCCTCAAACGAAGCCGCCGGAATTTCCGTGCGACCGTCGCGGCCCTCAGTCTCAGTGTCGCCCTCTTCATCACCCTCGGCGCCTTTGTGAGCCAGATGAGCCGGTTGACAAGCTTGACCTTGCTAGAGATGGACGCAAATGTAATCGTGAGCTATCGTACCAACATGACCCAGGTGGTAGACGCGGACGGGGTAGAGCACAGGACCTTTCACACCTTCGAGAGAGACCTTGCCGCTGACATCGCCCAGCGATTCGAGGCCTATGCAGGCACTGTCCCCTTCGGCGTCGGCAGCGACGGCTGGACCTACAGCGTGGAACTGCCTAGGGAAATGCTCGCCGCCGAAACTCTAGAACACCTGGAGGATATCGGGGCCAATATCACCGAGGAAGAGCAGTGGTTTGCCGTGACTTTAATGACCCTTGACCCTGTGAACTACGCGCTGCTGGCTGAACAAGCAGGGGTGCCCCTGGGGTCGAATATTCTAATCAATCACAATCGGGTCCACACCCTAGACGGCAGACGCTGGGAATTTGAACCCCTCCGCTTCTCCGGTCAAACCCTGGAGATGACCAGCCGTGAGGATGGAAGCCTGCGTGAACTTCTCCTCCACGCTGTTCTCGGCATTGGTGAAGTGCCGAATGAAATCATGCATCACGGCACACAAACCGTAACCGTCGTTGTGCCAGAACTCGACGCGATGAATTACCTCTGGTTTGTGGCTGCCGAAGACCCCTATTCCTTCTTTCACTACGCCTGGGATGTGATGATGGCAACAAACTTGCAAGAGGAAGGCAACTGGCATGTGTTCAACAGCCAGCAGGAGCAAGAGATGATAAACGCCCTTGTTACCCTGATTACGATCTTTGTCTGGGGTTTTGTAGCCCTCCTGACCCTCATTTACCTGACCAATGTCATCAGCACCATCTCTGCCAACGTACAGGCCAGAGCTCAGGAATTTGCGATATTGCAGAGTGTGGGCATGACCAGAGGCGGCATCGCGCGGATGCTGAACTTAGAGAGCATGCTGTCTTCCGCGAAATCCCTCTTCATCGGCATTCCCTTGGGGATTCTAGGTGCCTATTTCTCTCACCGCGCCATCATGGAAGCCGCCCAGTTTGCCTTCCGGCTGCCTGTGGGGACGATTGCGCTCAGTATGTTCGCCGTATTTGCCCTCACCCTGATCGTCATGCACTACGCCGCAAGTCGGCTGCGGGGACGGAATATTGTAGACACGATTCGCGCGGAAAGTGGGATGTAATAGAAGGCAGCTTGCCGGGCGGAGCCTTCATAGGAAAATTTTTCCTAAAAACGAGAACAATAGACTTCAATTTTCTAAAAAATGTGATATAATGAAAACAGTAACACGCCCTTTGGGCTGCAAAGGAGCTGAGCTAGATGAAATTTACATTTTTTGAAAGAAAAGTCATACTGACAGAAGACGTCAAGGAATACGCGGAACGGAAGATCGGCAAGCTCGATCGATTCTTCAAGGACGATTCCGACGCTCACATCACCTTCGGTGAAGAGCGGGGCCGCTACCGGGTAGAGGTTACCCTCCAAAACAATGGCACCTACTTCCGGGTGAGCGAGGTCACCAGCGACATCTTCGCCACCATTGACTCCGCTGTGGCGGCCATTGAACGGCAGATCAGAAAGAATAAGACCCGCCTGCAAAAACGCCTCCGGGACGGTGCCATAGAACGGGAGATTGGTGCCCTGCCGCGTCATATCGCTGATGACGAAGAGGAAGAGCCGGAGTTTGTAATCCACAAAACCAAGCGCTTCTCGATAAAGCCCATGACCCCGGAAGAAGCCATCTTGCAGATGTACCTCTTAGGCCATGAGTTTTTCGCCTTCAGAAACCAAAACGCAAACGATGCCTTTTCCGTCGTCTACAAACGCAAACACGGCGGCTATGGCCTCATCGAATCCGGGGACGACAGATAAGAGTTAACAGGAAAATAGCAAAACACCGCTTTCCGGCTACGCCGGGAAGCGGTGTTTTCGTAAGTGAGAAGGCTTAGTTTTTAAGTCCCTGCATCGGGGCGGGGATGCGCCCACCCCGCTCTATAAAGGTCGTGCTAGCCGCCGGATGCACCGGCATAACAGGGGCTGAGCCCAGGAGGCCACCGAATTCAACCAGGTCTCCCACCTGGGTGCCTGGGGCAGGGATGATGCGCACAGCGGTGGTCTTATGATTCACCATCCCAATGGCCGCCTCATCGGCGATGATGGCGGCGATGGTCTCGGCTGGGGTGTCGCCAGGGACCGCGATCATGTCCAGTCCGACGGAACAGACACAAGTCATAGCCTCCAGTTTGTCTATGGTGAGGATGCCAGACTGGGCGGCGGCAATCATGCCCTCGTCCTCACTGATGGGGATAAAGGCACCCGAGAGTCCCCCCACATGGCCAGTGGCCATGACACCGCCTTTTTTCACCGCGTCATTGAGGAGGGCCAAGGCCGCCGTTGTGCCGTGAGTGCCGCAGACAGCAAGGCCCATTTCCTCCAGAATTCTAGCTACGCTATCGCCCACCGCTGGGGTGGGGGCCAGAGAGAGGTCTACCACGCCAAAGGGGACACCGAGACGGCGGGAGGCCTCCAGAGCCACCAACTGCCCCATCCGCGTCACCCGGAAGGCGGTTTTCTTGATTGTCTCCGCCACCACATCAAATGGCTGACCGGAGAGAGATTTGAGTGCGGTATGGACCACGCCGGGTCCAGAGACAGCCACGTTGATCACTCGCTCCGCCTCGCCGACCCCGTGAAAGGCTCCTGCCATGAAGGGGTTGTCCTCCACGGCATTACAGAAGACCACAAGCTTTGCGCAGGCCCGCCCGCCGGAAGCGGCGGTGAGCTGGGCGGCCTCTTTGATGCACGCGCCCATTTGCTTTACGGCCTCCATGTTGATTCCAGCCGCCGTTGTGCCCACGTTGACACTGCCGCAGACCCGTTCTGTCTCAGCTAAAGCCCGGGGAATGGAGGCGATGAGCCGCCGGTCACTGTCGGTGAAGCCCTTGTGGACCAGGGCGGAAAATCCGCCAATGAAGTTCACCCCAACTTCTTTCGCCGCCCGATCTAAAACCTGAGCAAAGGGCAAGTAATCCTCTGCCCCAGTGGAAGCCGCCACCAGGGAAATGGGGGTCACGGAGATGCGCTTATTCACAATGGGAATCCCAAACTCCGCCTCAATGGCTTCACCTGTCGCCACTAGGTCTCGGGCTGAACTCACAATTTTTTCGTAAATTTTCTCACAGCAGGTGTCTAAGTCGGGATGGGCGCAGTCTAGGAGATTGATGCCCATGGTGATGGTTCGAATGTCCAGATGTTGCCGGTCTATCATCTCTATGGTCTGGAGAATTTCCTGTGGATGTATCTTCATGAGCGTGTCCTCCTAAATGCGATGCATGGCCTTGAAAATATCCTCCCGCTGGATACGGATATCCAAGCCTCGGGCCGCCCCGATTTCCCGGAGCGACTCAGAGAGTTCAGCAAAGGAGAGAGGGCAGGCAGAGAGGTCTGTAAGCATAATCATGACAAAATACTCCTGCAGCACCGTCTGACTGAGGTCGAGGATGTTGATCTGCCGCTCAGAAAGAGCGTTGGAAACGGTGGCGATAATGCCCACCTGGTCCTTGGCAAGGACGGTGACAATGGCTTTCATGTTGATATATCCTCCTAGAAAATAGTTTACATAATAAGATTACGGAAAACTAAACAGACAAATCAAGTTCATCCAAGCTCAAACCGAAGGCCTCGATGAAGTGTTCCATAAAATAGGCCGTCTCCGGCAGGGGATTGGCTTCGATAGAGCGCAAAATCTCCCGCTTTGCAGAAGAAAACTCATCATTGCCCGCCCGGAGTTCTTCTAAGCACTTGATATAAGCGGAGAGGCGGTCGGCGGCTTTGATGAGCTCTCGGACCTCCTCGTCAAGCTCCGTGAGCAATGGCTTATAAGCGTCCCGAAACGGTTCCGGCAGGAGCCTGAGCAGCTTGTCTGTAGCCGCGCTCTCCACTTGACCGTAGGCGGCCCGAATGTCTCGGTTGAGGTATTTGATAGGGGAGGGCAAATCCCCCGTAAAAATCTCTGAGGCATCGTGATAGAGAGCGGCGGTAGCTACCAGGTTGGGGTCAATGGTCCCGCCGAACACTTCCCGACGGATCACAGCTAAGGCCTGGGCGATGACGGCTACCATGTGGCTGTGCTCTTGGATATTTTCTGGCAGGCTGTTGCGCATCAGCCCCCAGCGACTGATGTAGCGCATCCGGGATATGAGGGCGAAAAAACTATTTTGCATCTGAACTCCTCTCACGTCGAACTGAGTTCTTGGACAAAGGCCTCCAAGGCTTCTGTGGAAATCTGAAAGCGGCTGAAATCACCCTTCGTGACGGCCTTGATCATCAGTTTGTCCAGCATACCCATCTTGTCAAGACGCGCTTCACTCCCAAAGGTTTTGCTTACGCTTGCGTGATTGAGGAGCGCCGCTGGAAAGTTCGCGGCCAGGAAGGCACTTGCCTCCTCCGTCTGGGCACAGCAGAGAAAAATGCCAACTTTTTTGCGAAGGAGCAGGTCTAGATTTTGCTCACAAAATGCTCGAAGTTTCTTAGAAACCTTGCCAATATACACCGACCCGCCAATGGCAACCCTGTCAAAGCCCTCCAGATCAAGTGGCTGCGTAACCGTTTCGATGTCAACCAGCGTCACATCTCCCGGCAAATGGGTTTTTAAATAAGCGGCACAGTCCGCCGTACATCCATATCTGCTGGCATAGACCACAAGTGTTTGCATTGTCTCACACCCTTATCATGATTTCTTTCAAATCATACCATAAACTCAAAGAGAAGGGAAGAGCGTGGTGGCGGCCTCCTGCAGACCAGCGATGAAGTGGTCTACATTGTCAAAAGTAGTGTGTCGCGAAAAGCTCACTCGTATCGTGCCATCAGTCACAGCTTTTGGAAGCCCCATGGCCGAGAGCACATGACTACGCCCGCCCCGCTTACAGGCCGAAGCGTGAGAGACGGCGATAGAACGGCTGTCCAAAAAGTTCATCAGCACCTCGCTCTGGGCGCCGGGCAGGGAGAGGCTCGCAATGTGAGGCGCCCCCAAAGGGAGAAAGCGCGCCTGGGGCAAGACCAGTGGCAGAGCCTCCCGGAGATGGGCTTGCAAGGCGAGCAAATGTGCTGTGGTTTCGTCAAAATGCGACTCTGCCAACTCCACCGCTTTGGCGAATCCCGCGATATTGTGCAGAGCCTCCGTCCCAGAGCGCAGACCGCCTTCCTGACCGCCACCTCTGAGAAAAGAAGGCAGCTTGAGTCCATCTCTGACCCAGAGCCCTCCGATGCCCTTTGGTCCGTGGAGCTTGTGGGCGCTCATGGAGAGGAGGTCTATATCTAATTCTGCCACCTGGAAGGGAATTTTGCAAAAGCCCTGTACAGCGTCCGTATGAAAGAGCGCCTGAGACTGCTTTCGGACAAGGCTCGCCATTTCCCCAACTGGCAAAATAGCCCCACTCTCATTGTTCACCAGCATTACCGAAACCAGGGCCGTATCCCTTCGGAGGGCCTTCGCCAGTGCCTCTGTTGAGACCTGTCCCCTCTGGTCCGCTGGGAGAACAGTCACCTCGTAGCCATTATTTGCGGTCTCCCGAAGGGGGGCGAGGACCGCGTCGTGCTCAATTGCGCTCGTGATCACATGCCGTCCGACGTGTCGCCGAGCGTGGAGCGCGCCCAAGATGGCCCAGTTGTTGCTCTCTGTCCCGCCAGAGGTAAAATAGACTGCCCCACCATCGCCCAAGGCTTTCGTCACAGTCTCCCGAGAACGGTTCAAAAGTCGTAGCGCCGCCCGCCCCGACCCATGGAGGGAAGAGGGGTTGCCGGCGCAGATGGTCAGCGTTTCGGTAATGGTTGTAACCACTTCTGGGTCTGGCCAAGTGGTGGCAGCGTTGTCTAGATAGATCATAGGCTGTTTCCTCTTTTGTGGGTTTACTGCCCGTTTCATATGGATATCCTTGCATTTCACTCAGCTTGGTATTATAATGCATTCAGCCCAAAATTTCAAGCAAAGAGGAGGGACGGGCGTGGTCCTCAGCTTCAAGACCCTAGGCTGCAAGACAAATCAGTTTGAGACCGGCGCCTTAGAGACCCTCTTCACAGCTCGTGGCCACCGTTTAGCCGAACCAGGCGAAAGGGCGGATGCCGTGGTGATCAATACCTGTGCCGTCACAGCCGAATCAACCCGCAAAAGTAGGCAGACAGCGAGAAGGGCAAGACTTGACCACCCCGGTGCGGTTGTGGCCGTCTGTGGCTGCCTCTCCCAACTGAGCTCAGCGGAGGTGGAAGCCCTCGAGGCAGACCTCCTCGCTGGCAGTGGCGACCGGGTTGCATTCGTGGAAGACTTAGAACGGGTGGTGGCAGGAGAGAGCCCTCTAACCCAGATCGACAAAGCCCGCGACCGCAGAGACTTCGAACGCCTACCTGCCGGTGCCCTCACAGGCCGGACCAGAGCCCTCCTCAAAATCCAAGACGGCTGTGACAATTTCTGTACCTACTGCATCGTCCCCCTGGTCCGTGGCCCCGTCCGCTCGCTGCCTCTAGACGCGGCGGTAGAACAAGCGAAAACCCTGGCGACAGAGGGCTTCAAAGAACTGATTCTCACAGGCATCGAGATATCCTCCTATGGCCGAGAACATGCAGGGGGCAGAGAGCCCGTACCAGATATCATCGACCTAATAGAGGCCATCTGTGGCGCTGTCCCGGATTTGCGTGTGCGCTTGGGCTCCTTAGAGCCCCGAACAGTGACAGCGGCATTTTGTGAGCGCCTCAAAGCCAATCCCAACCTCTGTCCCCACTTCCATCTCTCCCTCCAGTCCGGCAGTGATGAGGTTTTGCGTCAAATGGGCCGCCGCTACAACACAGAGCGATATCTCGAATCCGTAGAGCGCCTCCGGGGGACTTTCAAAGACGTAGCCCTCACCACAGATCTCATCGTGGGATTTCCCGGGGAAAGGGATATGGATTTCGAGAGGAGTCTGGTCTTTCTGCAAACCTGTGCCCTTTCCGATGTCCATGTCTTCCCCTATTCTCCACGGGTGGGGACAAAAGCGGCAGAGTTTCCAGACCAAATCTCCAGCAGAGAGCGTACCCGCCGGGCAAAATTGGCCAGGGAGACCACAGGGGAACTCCGACAAACTTGGCTGAGAGCCCAGCTAGGGAAAACCGTGCAAGTTCTCTTTGAGCGCGAGGAAAAGGGCATGGCCATTGGCCACACCCCCAACTATTGCACAGTGTCTGTCCCAGGAACAGGTTTGGTAAATCAAATACAGCCTGTGGGTCTCCATGACATATCTGGCGAAATTTTGCTGGGGGAGACATTGACATTTATTTAACATGGTGACTTTACAAGCGGGATGAAGTGGTCTATAATTGTTCTATATCGCGAAACGCGATACAGATAAAACCGAGCCTTACAAACCAACAAGAAAGCAGGGAAAAGCATGTTCACGGAGCGGATTTATAACTTTTCAGCCGGCCCCTCGATGTTGCCGGAATCGGTGCTGGCCGAAGCCGCGGCAGAGATGAAGAATTATGGAAAGACAGGCACCTCTGT
>Ga0131853_10013494_pt1 | contig 14980 bp, 11 predicted proteins | sample TergutLab28metaG_FD_92764 | JGI IMG/M metagenome (GOLD analysis project Ga0131853, IMG submission 92764) | Labiotermes labralis P1 segment gut microbial communities from Petit-Saut dam, French Guiana - Lab288 P1 (version 2) (version 2) | ecosystem: Host-associated > Arthropoda: Insects >... | reverse complement strand
TGAGTGGACCCCGTTCCAGACCCACTACTACTCAGAAAATCTGGTAGCGCCGGGGATCGAACCCGGGACCTCTGTATCTGTAGCCAGAAACTCTGACCACTAGACCACAGAGGCGGTCAAAAAGCTTGCCTCTAGCGACGGTTATCATGTGGTTATAATGACCAACACTCGTGCGAGTAGTCTGGCTAGACGGGTGGGAAGATAGGGAAGTTCAATGAAGGGTGGAGAATAGAGGGCTGAGGAAGACAAGGTGTCAATTCATGTGATTTATTTCCGCGGCTTCTGTACAGTAACGGTAATTCTAAAGGGGCACCACTTGGAACACTTAGGCGTTGGCCGAAGGCTAATATTAGAAAAGGGTTTCAAGAAAACGAGGCGTAATTAAAGGTAGTGCAATGTGGTGCCTCGTGTAAAGGGCAACGAATTGAGAAGTTCAAACAGAAGTGGAGCGTTTCTTAGCTAACTGAATAAAGTTCTCAAAAAGGCGTGTGGTGAATCGAAGCTGGTCAGTGAAAACTGTTCGAGCTGCAACATTTCGTCACACTTGTCTACCTCCTAAATGCACTGTATACCCTCCTGCACGAAAGCGCACAACAAATGTAATCAACTTAAAAAGTAAATTACGGATAAACACGTTACTTTAATGTACAGCTGCGACCCACACCAAGAGCGGGTACTGAAAATAAATGTCAATTCTTACCTTTTGTTGCTTTGGTTGCTTGAGCAGGTTCGATTTTCCGTTAATAAGCACATTATCGCCTTCGAACAGCACGTTACACGGGGATGGAGGGCTCCCAAACCCAACGGAGTAATCTCCTGGTTCACCATCAGTCGAGGATTCGTCCGAGATTCCATCCAGGGTGATCTTTACAGAATCATCAGACTGAAAAAAAAAAGTAAGTTAAAATTTCTACAGCAGGACTTCTTCATTCAGTCGGTAAACACACAAATTTTATTCCAAACAAGATGCATCCATTTAAAGAAACAAATAAATAATTTTAATTCCCGGAATAAAACTATTCTATTCTTGATCCTCGGGGTAACTAATTGACACGGGCTGTCCAGCCACTGGAAATAGCTACCTCTGACAGGTTCAAATGAGTAGATCTCAGCCCATCCTTTCGCATGACAACGAGAAAAATCCAGCGTGACACATTTTTTTTTTTAAACGAGTTACGACAGACAGTCCAGAAATCAAGTAATGTTGCATTAATTTCTTGCCAGCAAGACAGTGTTGAAGTAAATATAACTTTAAATATGCAAATAACTTGCCCGCAGCCGAAACTTGACAACCGATGAAACCTGCCCACAAAGGCATTCATTACACTTGGAACACTTTCAACTGTATCGCAGAGCAGAAATCTTCGAATTTATTTTGTTGAAAGTTTAAGTTTTCTAATGAAAGCATAAGGATAGAGTAGTGTAACAGTCATAAACAAATGTAAGATCCTTCGGAAAATGGCACGTATAGTTATGTAACAACAGCAAGGAGTATACAGGACCATACATAATATCGCGTGGTCGTTTCTGTTATGGTTCCCTGGAAATAAGAAAAAAAAAGTCCGAATACAGCGAAACATGCATCGTGTGCAGCGCATGAGAAGAAAAGTGCGAGGTATGACATAATGAAAATCCCTCCAATGGAAGCCGAGATACAGTCTACATGTTTTGTGGCGTACGCGTGGAGAATGCGAGGTACGAAGTTTCAGGAAAACGCCTGCAAATAAAGCCGAGATACAGTGAAAAAGATACTTTGTTCTCAAAGTAAAGTTTCCCTAATTATTCACCAATGGCGACCAAACTTACGCCCTTTATAGCGCATGCATGGAAAGTGCGAGGTATAAGTTCCAGGAAAATCCCTCCAGTGGAAACCGGGATACCGCCGAAAAAGTACGTTGTGCTACAAGTAAAGTCCCCTTAATTACTGACTGTTCGCAACCAAACTTACGTCAATTGCAGCGAATGTGTGGAGATTGAAATTTTCAGTAAAATTCCGCCTCCCAAAGCCGAGATATAGCCAAAAAGGCACTTTTTTCCCCTCTAAGTAAGGCGCCCTTATTTATTGACCGATCGCGACCAAATTTATAATTTTTGTAGCGCATACGTGGAAAGTGCGATGTACGAAGTTTCAGGAAAATCCCGCAAAAATCAAGCCGAGATAGAGTGAAAAAAGTATCTTGTTCTCAGAGTAAAGTGCCTTTAATTATACACCGATCGCAACCAACTTTAATAGTATATCGTTTCTAACGCATGCGAGGAGACTGCAAGGTACAATGTTTCATTTGTTACGCATGCGCGGGAAGTGCGACGTACGAAGTTCCACGAAAAATCCTTCTCAATGAAGCCGACATACAGCCGAAAAAGTACATTACTTTCCTCATAAACGGCTCTGAATTATTTACCGATCGATACCAAACTTACAACGTTTGTAGCGCGCGCGTGGGAAGTGCGAGGCATGAAGTTTCAGGGGAATCCCTTCAAAGGAAGCCGAGATAGACTACAAAGGTTACTGTGTTCTCTAAGTGAAGTGCCCTAATTACTGACCGCAACCAAACTCATATCTTTTGCAGCGTAAGGGCGGGGAATGTCAGGCATGACGTTTCAGGGAAATCCCACCAGTGGAAGCCGAGATCTCCATGTAAAGTTCCCTGAATTATTGACGGATCACAACCAAACAGGAAACGCTACTTAATGGAAATGAGGCTACGTGGGCTCCAGTAGTAGTAGGTTGTAAGTAGTAAGTAGTAAGTAATAAGTAATAGTAGATGTAGTAGTAGTAGCGAAGAAAGAAATCCCTGCTTAAGCTGGGAATCGAATCACACGCGAGTTTTACAACAAAATGACAACAGGAAAACGTGCTAGCTTAGCAACTGAAGCTGAAAATAAGACATCTGAGAACACAATATTCTATTATACCCTTAGAGTTTTGTACTGTTTGGTCCAAGAGCTCCATTTAAGCAGTCCGCGGTACAGCCACATCAGTCGTATTAAAATATTCATATTGTTTTTTAACCGTATTTTAGACCTTCTTATTTTTGAGGAACTCAGATCCGAATGGATACAGTTTTTTTTTTTATATACTGCAATTTGGCCGCTAATGTTAACCACCTACAGCGCAGGGACACAACTGTTAAATGACAAAAAAAAAAATCAAATAATCTTTTGAACGCCAAGGTCCTATGAAATTCTGAGGTGGTTCCGGAAAAAAAGATTGGGAACGCCCGGCCTACGATATGCATTATGAAGGGTTCCGGCACGATATTTCTTTTGTTCTACAACAGGGCTCTAATTACGAGAAAATAGAAGTACAAAATTTAAGGTCTCTCTTGTCACTGGTGTTTAAAGCCGCATACACCACTGCGGCCGAAACTGTTACAACACTTATGCATTTAGTTCATTTATCACTGCAGCGTGACATTCTTCACACAGCAATAAGAAGGCGGCAAATCTCATGATTGGGCTTACTACGGATACCACCAACATTAAATCAGATGGAAAGGTCAGCGGCAGTTTTAGCTGCACGAGACGTAATTGTGCCAAATTAGTCGTAGCAAGAAGGAAGGAGCAAAGCAAGACAAGCTACATTATCATCTTACAATCTGACGTAGTTTAAGTGCACATGTCAACTTTTTAATGTGATAATATTAGGACTGACAAAGATCACATGACGAAAACTAACCACAAGGAAGCTCAGTTGGGTATATGGGCTACTGTGAGACATTTAGACTGTCATGTAAAATGAGTACATCCGATTCACACAGTTTTTTTTCCCCGTGAGCGAATTCACCACTATTCGATGCACCCTAACCCATGAAAGAAATCTAGATTCATGATTCATTCAGCTCATACAAGCGAAAGATCCCATCGTTACTCAAGCCTTTCTTTATGCCCCTACATTCCTACTGAGCAACCTGGCTCCAGTTATTACAAGTATAATCATACATTTCACATTCATCACTATTTGTATCTCTATACATGAACGTTTGTATTGTTAGCCTACTTTCTGCTTTCTTTTGCGAGACATCCCTGTCCGCTGATATTGCCACATCTATCAGTATGCACGTTTTCTCTTTTCTGTTTTAAGTTATTACATCTGGCCTATTAGCCGTAACTTCTCTGTGTGTACTCACTCATTCCGTAACAATGTTACACCTTCATGTTCACATACTGGCTTGTGTACGTGTGTGCGTGCGTGAGCCACATTTCTGTTGCTTTGATGCCTAGTGTTTTGCATAGTGAATAATGTAAATAAGCACCAACTCTGTCGCGTATAATAAAGTACTCATTCCTCGCCAAAATGGCGCATCCTCAGGTTAGGTAGTCAATAGTTTTCAAGTCTTTTACATAACCGGCATTTACTATCAATTTATTCTTTCTTCAAAATTATATTTTTAAAATAGTCTGTACTAACTGCTTGGTTTTCAGCTGCTACTATAATGTTTTCTGTTTCTCCCTTACTGTCTCCACCACTGTGCTTTCTGTTTCTATCTTGACGTCTCCACTACTGAGTTTTCTGTTTCTTCTTTGTTGTCTCCACTACTGTGCTTTCTGTTTTTTTCTTTGATGTCTCCACTATTGTGCTTTCTGTTTTTTTCTTTGATGTCTCCACTACTGTGCTTTCTGTATCTCTCTTAATGTCTCCATTACTGTGCTTTCTGTTTTTTTCTTTGACGTCTCCACTACTGTGCTTTCTGTTTTTTCTTTGTTGTCTCCACTACTGTGCTTTCTGTTTTTTCTTTGATGTCTCCACTACTGTGCTTTCTGTATCTCTCTTAATGTCTCCACCACTGTGCTTTCTGTTTCTACCTTGGCGTCACCACTACTGTGCTTTCTGTTTTTCCTTTGACGTCTCCACTACTGTGCTGTTCTGTTTCTCTCTTAATGTCTCCACTATTGTGTTTTCTGTTTTCCCTTTGACGTCTCCAAATTTCAGCCATTGATACGAGTCTTTCGTCCATGACTTCGTCGTAACTCAGACTCCAAGTTACATGGGAACTGCCCATGTATCCTCTTCCCTTGCCATCTTTCTTTTGTCTTCTCTGCGATGATGTCCTTCAGTTGCCTTGTTCCTCTCTGTAATTCTCTCGTAAGGTTTCTGTCTGTAACACTGCTGAGTCTGTGATGTGTTTGGTAAATTCTAACAATTTGGATTAGTGGATCTTTCTTCCTGGTCACATATTTCATCAACTTCGTAACTTCTACTATGTAGGCTACTTACAACTGCATAAGCCCCCTTCCTCCCCGTTTTCGGGGAACATATAAGCGATGTATGTTTTCTTTTGGGCGATGCTGTTTACCGATGGTTAGCATTTTCCTTGTTCTCCTATACAAAGTTTGTGGTTCTTGTTGATGCCGATTAATAAATCAAAAGCTACGTTTTTGTACTGGTACTGCCAGTTATCATCATCATCATCATCATCATTTTCGGCGCGATATATTCACGCTCTCCCCTGAAACCGTGTAGTAGCCAACACGCGTATGAGAAAGTTCGCGTTACAGAAACCGCATACACACATTCAACAGTCTCATCATAGCCATTCTGAACTAACGAAATCGCGTAATAGTAAAATTAATGCAAACGATTTCCTAGGAAGTAGCGCTCACTAACCCGTAGATTGTTTTATGCACTACCCGGTACCAGTTACTAACGCCTACGATGAGGCCCAAAGCGCTGGATGGCACAGGCCCAAGGGGTCGGGAGAAGAACACAGCTGTAGACACAAAGGAGGAAGCTTCGAGCTTCCCCCATCCATGGGATTTGCATTTCCGTAGCCTTAATGTGGCGACAAACCCAGAGACGGAGACAAATAATACACCGTTCTAAAGGCGTTTTTGAAAACATGTGTTTGGTATGAGGTCTCTTAACACGACTTACTTTAACACATATTCATGAAAGAAAATACTGTCCGCTCTTGTTCTAAGTTCAAAATTGAAGCATGTAAACACAACCGCGCACATGATGGCTCTCCAGGAACAGTCACATATTAACGGATTTAAAAGACTGTACAGTGTGGAAGACTACAGTGTTGCATTACTGACACTGGTCGGCGAGACTATCTGACAGTGCTTACATACTTCAGAATTCCTCCTCAAGTTTCCTGTTACTATTATGGTGATGCAGCAATGCTGAAATGTTCATTTCTGCATATTATGTAACTGGTGACTCAGTCCTGTAGTAACATTCGTTGTTAAGCTGCGACGTGTCTTGTTTTGTGTTAAGTGTTCTGTTACGATAACAAACCAGTTGAAACCTTCCACTGACTTACACATTACCGCAGAGTGTAAAGCTCTCGCGCACATTAACTATTTATGTCTGAACCTATGTTACGATGACAGCGAATCTCCTATACTGAGAAGGAACGAACAGCATGGAAGCATTGCTGCACTGGAGGTCAGGGTTCTAAGGAGAATATCTGGACATATGAGACAAAGGGAAAAGAACTTCAAAAATTATTATTAGGGTGCTTAAAACAAGACGAATGGGGTGGGCGACTACCGGGGTGCTGACAAGTCCTTAGCCTGACCAGGAAGGAAACAAGCTCGGAAGCATGTCAGAGAAGCGCGATTTCAACAAAATCGAGACGCGAGCTGTCATCGAGTTCCTTTTCCTGCAAGGCAAGGCGCAGAAGAAAATTCACGCAATTCTGATAGAAACAATGGCTTGTTTCCTTCCTGGTCGGGATAAGGACTTATCAGCACCCCTGTATATGTAGCACGCATGGTGCGATAAGAAACGCATACCTATACACAATTTTAGTCCGCAGATTTGAAAGAACGAAACCTCTTACGGCCGAGACGCAGATGGATGAATATTAAAACAGAACTTAAGTTTTTTCAGCATTTACTTCTACACCAATATTCATACTAGCGACAAATACATATTCTGTGTTTTTTTTTCATAGTATGTATGCTTCCACCCAATAAATTAGCACCATTAGCAGAAACCAGAAGCTGATGTGTACAATTCCGTTGAGACCCCTCCTGGTCGGCACAGCTCAATCATATCCTGATGACGACCAGCAAACGGCTGCGTCTTCGCGGGCCGCACGCTGTTGATCTTCCGTCTATACTAGCACTATGGAAGCAGCACCAAGAAACCTTTCCGGTCGTCAGCCGGATAGACAGTTGTACTTTGCCGAAAATATCTGAACTGAGTGGACCTGGCAGCCCTGTCGCAATTTCTGTACTACCAAAAGGAAGGTCTTAATCTGTAATTAGGGGTCATATGCATCTTCACGGATTCGCAGGAAGTACGCATTTCTTTTTGTGCGCGCTCGCAAAAATTGCGAAAAGCGACTATTAGCTTTTTCATGTCTGTCCGTCCGTCCGTATGGAACAACTCTGCTCCCACTGGACGGATTTTCATGAAATTTTATATTTGAGCATTTTTTCGAAAATCTGCCGAAATAATTCAAGTTTCATTAAAATCGGAGAAGAATAACGGGCACTTTACATGACGACCAATATACATGTTTGATCATATGTCGCTCAGTTGTTCTTAGAATTAGAAATGTTTCAGATAAAATTTGTAGAGAAAAGTGAATCACACATTTTAAGCTCAATAACATATTTTTAGAAAATCATGCCAGTTATGAGATAGTTTGGTTAAACAATGTAAAGCCGGGCAGACCACAGATGACAATACGGCGCAGGCGCATTGCATGCTGGATACCTAAAGTTACAAAGACACTCTTAACAATATGTAATACGCATTGCTTTTCCACTGCAACATTGGTTGCATGAACGCACCTCCATGTTACATCATACCTACACTGCTTGTCTTAACCTTTGTCAGTGCGTAACCTTTTAGAGATTTCTCTTCTAATCGCTCATAGGAATTTAACTTATAAAGCTATTCATTGCCAAACTAATGTCCTATACTTTAAAACGAAAAGGGACGACAAACTAATCAATATCTGCAATATCTTCAACAAACTGTCGTAATAAAACAAAACACCAGAGGCAGGTACAGTCAGTGCAACTGTCCAACTATTTTTCTATCAATTTCTCAGTTAAGCCAGCCATTAAAAACCGGCTGGTTTTGTGTGTTTCAAACGCCAATCAGTTCAAAAGACGCCTTCCAACCGAAAAGAATAATTCATATGGTCCACCCATACATAAGCAATGGATATCGAGAACTAATATGCCATGGCAGCTAAGAATATGAAAACCTCTTTCAAATGAAGCCAACTAGGTGCACACTACTTCTTAGTATATTATATATTATCGGGATGAGACTATAGTCTCAACCCACCAGCGGATCAGACAGCCACCCATGATGAGTCTATAGTCGGGATGAGATTATAGTCTCATCCCACGAGCAGACCAGGCAGCCACCCATACAGAGTGAAAAATACCAGTGTCGCATAGATAGAGTAAGTTCTCCTGATGATGGGCACATAGTTGCCCGAAACATGTACAGAAGTTGAAATAAATATACTAAGAATTAGTGTGCACCTAGCTGACTTCATTTGAAAAAAAAAAAGATTATACAGGGATGCACGGTCAACAAAACATAAAAAAATATGAAATCCTGTTTTAAGCTAGCAACTGACAGTGCAAACCTGAGATCATGTCCGACAAAGTCAAGTAGAAAGCACAAACATAATCTGCACCTTTCTCGAGTGCGACTCGATTCTGTAACCAAATATGCACGAGCCCAACTGACTGACCTATACGGTCTTATCTTACTGACTACCGCAGGCGGATGGCAGTTTCCCCTACTTCACCTACCAGTATCGGAACTAATACGGAGGTCCGTGTCACCAACCTTGACTACCCTCGCGCCTTCAGCACTCAGTTCGCACAAAAACTTCAGTCTACTATTGATTACGAACTTAAACCTAATACAACACACCAAAATATTTGAAGGTTATTCCACACATATGTAGAGCGGGAATTAGGAGTTCTAACTGGAACTCCGCGGTTACTAAGCGTAAGTATGGGATGCAATAACAAATACACATTAAAAAAATGTAGAAGGAACAATACCAATATCATAGATTTTCTATATATTAATATCACTTTATTCCTTTCGGGGCCAAGCTAAAAATATCTCAATTTTTTGTTCATTGCAAACATCTGTCAAATATGAAATGCAGACTTTGATTAAACATATATTTATTTAATTGGCAGGTTGTACAATGTTTCCACATCTTCCTGCGCCCATTTGACAATTATATTATCTTCTTCCTCCAGTTGCCTCCGTCATTCCAGTCTTCTTCCATTAATCCCTTTTCTCCCATCAGTCCTCTAATCCCTTCCGCCCAGGTTAAACATATATTTGGAGGACGTTTACGGCTACAAGGACACAGGTAGATAAAATTATTTACTCACCATTACGATATTCCAAAAACAGAAATGCATGCATCGGAAAGATGCAAAAATTACTTGTTGTAAGGACACAACGAGTCTTATTAAACAAAACACATTTGTGATCTGTTATTGCATTACTAAACCACACGATTTACTTTTAAAAACTAGTTTACTATCACAATTACTTGTTATCCTGCACTTACATCTAACGTAGCAGCTAGAAACCGCATTCATGACAGTTCCCAATAACTCGAGACGCACTTACCACCCACCATACCGTCTCCCTAGTTTGTCGGACTTGAGTAATGTCTGCCCATTAAACATTCGTACGTCGAACAGACCTAACGCTGTGAATGGAAATCACTAACACCGACACAAATGAATATGTTTCATGTTTTATGCTGAGCTATGTGAAATTTTTAAGTCACGGCTCAGAACCAGAAAATAAATGACGCCTGTACATTACACCCTAAATCCCACCAATATTTACAATTACATCATCTCAAAGTATTCAAAATGCAATTGGCGACGTTGCCTCTTTACGTGCACTGCGGTGACGTACGACTCTCATATGATGGTAGATGACGTCATTTCTAAACAATGTCCAGATCAACAAGCGTTGTTGCCAGATGCAACAATTTCAAGTGCTTTGTAGCCCACACTGTATCGCAATACACAAACAATCGTTCACTAATGCGTGCTTGACGTTCTGATAAGTCGTTAAGAAAATTCCGGTATCACAGTACGAGCTTGAAACGTCAGTCTAATGGAACTTCCTGGGCTATCAATTTCTATAGCTATCACATTGATAAGCCATGCGGAACTGAAGTGAGAAAAGTTTGTGAAAATTGATCTACACGAATCTTGTGAGAAATATGACAATTTGATTAATTATAATCACCTTACATGTGACGGCTTTCAGGTAAATCTCACCGAAACCAGAGTAAGCAGAACTTTCAAAACGTCCCGTTTTAAAGTCATAAGTTTGAAGACCAAAGAAGACATCCATGAGTTAATGCATAAACATAAAAACATGCCAAATAAACGTGCACTTTCTGGGTTATTTTGCGGAATAACCTGAAACAGGCCGCAGACAGGTAATTAAGAGGACAAAACTGTATTAAATTTTATTCTGACATGATTGTCTCAATCCATCAATGAAACAAGGGATATCAACATCGAACCCGTCCTTATTTGATTAACTAGGCCTAACGACCAGAGAGTTTTCGTTCGACAAACACGAGCAAGCAATGGGGATATGAAGGATCAGAACATCAGATACTATCTTAAAATTCTATTAGAAGTGAAGCAGCAGGCCTAATGCAGAACACTGTAACTAAATCGCAATAACCAGTAACCGGATTACGTAATTAAAATGTGCGTGTCTAAGGTGTGTTGCAGAGTCTGCTGTTTACCACAGTTCATAACAGAATTTATTCCAATAGCTATTCATACAGCTGTTGTACGATTTGTAATCGGGTAAAATTCTGAAAATAATAACAGACTTGAAATGAATCGCCTAATCAATAACTTGTTACGGTGACGATAACTGTCGAGGACGAATAAACACGGCATAAAAGACAATGCGTCAATTCTCGTACAGGCCTCCATAAGAACTGGTCTATAATTAAGTACCTATAGGAATAAGTGGAGAAGGCATATACATGACCTGCATCAACAACAAAGTAAAAATATAACTATGCACTTAAGTCACGCGAGAATGTGTACAAACAGAAGTAGCTGGGAATAAAACTGAAAACAATGAGGTTCCTTAAGAAACTATTAGTTTAATTGTGGAAAATACAAGTATACGGATGTTAGGGAGATAAGTTGTCATTACAGGAGAGGATGGAACTAGCGCATAGTCTGACCCACTTTGGTAGTACAAGCGTGTCTAAACTGTGGTATTGGGCCTTTCAGTGTTTAAAAACTTCGCTGTATTATACGTGTGACTAACCTCTGGGTACTGCGTTGCACACTGGGATCGGTTTTAGTTACTCAATCACACATATACTGTTTTACGACAACACAGGGAAAAAAAAACTTGGACACTACAGCAAAATATTATCTAATTAAAAAGTCGGAACAAATGAGATCACTGGTGTTGAAGCCGAGAAAGTGATTACAAATCAACAGTTCATACCGATAAATTTTTTCCTTTTACAATTTACAACCCCCCCCCCCACCGAGCGATCATCCGTTCGGGTTATCTGACAAATAATAAATGCGTTTACTTACATCACGCGTGCTTCATAGCCATCCACCTTCTCGTCCTGAGTTAATCACCCCACTATAGAGCAAAGGACACAACTCACGATGCAGGGCCTGTCTCGTTTGTAACGTCTGTGTTACTTCCTCTTTCCTTTGACCCCAGTACTGTCATCATTCTAGCCACATGCGAACAATGTCAGACTGACAGACCAAATTCCAGAAGTTAAAATGAGTGTCACATGCTTTTATTGAGACTTCGTGCACACTCAAGCCAGTCGTGTGCCTTTTGATAATGGAACAGTCATCCTACTAGTTAAGAAATTCCCTGCCCTTTATGGTGCCTGTAGGTTCATCATCCTGTTCATACGAACCCGCCAGTCACCACTATCCTGAACCAGTCCACCTCGCACTCTAATTGTTTTGTGATCCACTTTGATATTATCCTCCAATGTGCTCCAAGACATCTCACGTGGTCTCGACCTTTTGGACTTTCAGATTAAAATTATGTATGCATCTTACGTTCTCAAACTCCCCCCAGTTTACACGTTCTCAAATTAGGGCGACAGACATAGTGCAATGCCACAAGGAAAACATGGTCTTGAACATTTTAGAGTAAGACCGGCAAAGTGGCCTAGAATCCAGCATTCGGCTGGGAAAGGGAAACTGATTCACTTCAGAATAACAGTGTTGCAGAACGAATCCAAACAAATTATTGCAAAGCGTTACGCTTTCCTGTAGAACGGGGTCGAGTTCAAGACAATAGTCTTCATTCCATTTGCAACATCTTCATATCGATCTCTGTGCCTGTCTTTTCTACCCCGCCACAGCGCTGTCCCGTTTTGGACTATTGATCACAATACAACAGTTCCGTCACACTCAGTGACATTGACAAACCACCAATTCGTTTCGCATTCGCTCGCTAATGGACGTATCGGTACGTAAACTTATACCAACCAAGAGATGTACTTCTCCAATCAAAACTCTGGGTAAAACAAAGACGCTAACAAATAACAGAAAATCCACATGGTCTACAGCGATTACTCGTCCTTGTCAACCTGCTGTTCTTCAGTTAAACAAACCCTCAGCAAACAGGCACGATACCCGCTCTCGTCATTTTGGTAGTTCTCAACACATGCGAACTTTATGTGAGATATGGAATTTCAGAGTGTCACATCGGTGAATGTTAGGACTAGGGTCTTCTGCAATATCACGCCACGTAACCTGGTAGATTAGGTACAAACCTGCAGCGTCCACGATCTACCCGCAACATAGAGGCAAAGGGTTTCACGAAAATGTTGGTACTTATATATCGAAGTAAACGACGTAATATCCCAGAAGATCGTAATCTTAATCTTCTGTGTAAGATTATCAGTCATGTATGCAAAAGCCCACTAGGTAATTCCACTCACTTGTGCAAAACAGATCAACAGTTTTGAAAACACTTGTACTCACTGAATACTCCGTGGAAATTCCACAGAATTCTTGACAGTTTCAGCTCTAGCGGCGTATTTCTTACGTAACTCTTACACTGATCCACTCTCAAAACATTACAGCCACTGAGTGATATCATGATTTCACTGTACATGCAGGATGTGAACTTGCAAATTTCTTGAAAGATATCTTGATGTAACAAGCACGATCAGAAGCTTTAAACTACAGTTTTTTCGCAAAGAAATTCTGCTATTCTGCATATTACTACCTACAAAACTAATTCACGACCCAAAATCCTAACTTAAGAAGCTTTTTCCTGGTCACTCCCAGTCAGAAAAGTCACATTAACCCGCATCCGATCCTCACCAGCTACCTGAATATTATAGTCGAACAAGCACTGACACAGTTTTGTGGCTGAATTTACAACAAACGTTCAAAATGGCCATTCTCGGCCTTTGTGTACATCTTGGCACGCACGTGAAGCGTATGTCCCTGGTCGAGGATCGGCCGTGGTGGTCTATAATATTGGTTACCCTGATCTACAGACATCAACACCAAGCAGTAATAATTCTGGCAAATTTGACGCTCAGATGACCGTGCGTCGTGATAAATTCTTATAATAAAACCAACTCCGTGGCCTTAGTCCACACGCGAACTATACCGACAGAGCGGCCGCCGCCGGTCGTCGAAGTTAGTGCCAACTTTTGCGGATAGAGGAGTGTCACGTGGTCAGCGCAACGGGTCCCCACAGCCGTTAAACTCTGTTTTCTAGACCTGGAGCCGCTACTTTTTTCATTCAAGTAGCTCCTCAATTGACCTCACGAGGCTGAGTGGACCCCCTTCCAGACCCACTACTACTCCGAAAATCTGGTAGCGCCGGGGATCGAACCCGGGACCTCTGTATCTGTAGCCAGAAACTCTGACTAGATGCACTAATTTCTCAAATTTATTTTTGGAATGAAACTCTACATGTTTCGGACAGTTCCTCTGCCCATCATCAGGAGTTTTTCACTGTACACACTGTATATGTTCCATCCTGATCCTGCTCGCAAGCTGTCGGCAAACCTGTATGACATATACAATTGCTGTGTGTACAGTGAAAAACTCCTGATTATGGACAGAGGGACTGTCCGAAACATGTAGATTCATTCCAAAAATAAATTTGAGAAATTAGTGCATCTAGTTGCTTTTATTATAAGAATAGGTCTGGCACTTTTAATACGGCTGCTCCCAAGCAAAGAAAGCGCCATAACAGCATTCTGTGATATAAGTTGTGGGTCTGAAATTTACAGCAGAGGAACACGTAGGAAGGTGATAACTACACGAATCAGTAGAGCGGAAGTGCTCATTCGCATTCTGGCCATTGATCGAGTGTAGCGCGTTGATGTTACGACACGTGAGATATTATCACACTGCGTTACCTTAACACATGGGACTCTTTTGAATTATTTACATTAACATGCTTCAATAAACGCAAGTCTAAACGTTTCATGAGGGTGTATTACAATAAACATGCCTACTGATCTATTAGCAGCATCACACACAAAGAAAGAAAAACTGCAGCTTAGCTGCTCGCGCCAAAAACAGTTAGGTCCAATGATCGAGTCCAGCTCTTTCTAACAGTTCCAACTAATCAGGAACCTTTCTTTCCCTACACCTGGTGACGGAATAAGGTCCAGTGCTCGAAACGTCGTGTTTCAGAAAACACAGGCGATGGCCAAATGTTCAAAATAACAGCTATGTTGAGTACATATGCTACTGTACATACGTCGGTTTCGGGTTAAGTAATCGAAAATACAAAGGAGATTGCAATCTCTTGGTACTAACAAATGCAACATATTACACTAATATATATATATATATATATATATATATATTTCACCTTATATGGCTAGGAGAGGGTATGTAGTCAAACACAACTTAATCACTGAGGTGTAATTTAATGAATGTGATGGAAAACAACTACATGTTTCGGCCTGTGTTGGTCATCATCAGGTTGTCTATGGAACTTAAGGGCTAGCTA
>Ga0131853_10013493_pt1 | contig 14981 bp, 2 predicted proteins | sample TergutLab28metaG_FD_92764 | JGI IMG/M metagenome (GOLD analysis project Ga0131853, IMG submission 92764) | Labiotermes labralis P1 segment gut microbial communities from Petit-Saut dam, French Guiana - Lab288 P1 (version 2) (version 2) | ecosystem: Host-associated > Arthropoda: Insects >... | reverse complement strand
TGTGTGTGTGTGTGTGTGTAGATGTATGTGCATGCACATGAGAATGTGCATGAGTATGTGAATGTGTGTGTGCTCTTAGCGTGACTGGTATGGCTTCAGAAATTTGTTTCTACAATACAGAAATCATTACTTGTAGCAGAAAAAGAGAATTAACATGAAATTCATAATAGTTCTCAGTAAAAACATACTTATCGCCTCATGTGGACTTTGTATTATTAAGCCTAGATGCTTAGACTTTCAATTTTTAAAGCCTGTTACTGTCATTTTATTATTGGTTATTATATGTAACAGGTAGTTTAATATTAAAAGCCCTGCACTTTTGCTGGCAGTGTATTTATGTGTTTTGTATGATTTGCAATAATGCACAGCTAGTACTGTTCTTAACAGCATTATTAACCCTTTAAACGCCAAGTTAAATCCTATCTGCCATTTACTGGCATTATTAGGAGCTCACCATATTTTCCACATTAGCAGGATAAGGGTTAAGTTGTTCTTTGTAATGGAGATGCAGTGTGTTTGCTTTCAGGCAGGAAATATAGTTTCAAAGTATATTATTCAGATTAATTTAATGCTTCAGAGGGCTAAGTTATAACATCCCCAATCCTCACAGTCATATACTTTCAATTTGGAATATATCTGGCATGGCCTAACTTTTGAGGCAAGTTTTGGTTAAATGTCAGGCATGTCTGTGTGGGATTTGTGGTGGATAAAGTGGCACTGTGATACGTTTTTATCTGTGTATGTTGGTTTTTTCCTATCATTATCATTCCTCATTCATCTCTAACCAATACTAGAAAATCTGAACAATTACTAAGTAACACACTTAAAATACACAGGTACAATATTTTTATTCAGAATCATATCAGAAACTTCAGGGCTGCCCATATGCGTAAGTTTATTGTTTTTCCAACTTGCAAAGTATCACAAATCCAAACCAATTGATTCATATTGTGCACAAAGAGCCATTATGCTGTGCCTACACATAGCAAGGGGGCATCACAGGTTGTGGTTACTAGTTTGTAGGATATTCTGCTGCAGTGTTATCATTTCAAGGGTAAATATCAAATGAATATTTTGTTGTCTTGTAAATAAAACCACCTTGGTGCACAATTTTTCTTAGTATGTTTATTTATTTTCTCTTCATGTTTCAGTCACCTATGTGCCCATCATCATGATAAACAACTGTAATTATGTTACACTTGGTACTTGTTATCCTGTATGGATGACTAGCTGGTAAGCATACAGAATAACAATTACCAAGTGTTGCATAAATACAGTTGTTTCTCCCGATGATGGGCACATAGTCACCTGAAACATGTACAGAAAAGAAATACACACACTAAGAAAAATTGTGCACCAAGTTGGCTTATTTAAAAGATTATACAGGTATGCATGGTCAACAAAACATAGAATATTTTGTGTTCCTTGATCATCGTTAAATAGGGTTCTTGTTTAGATGTTCATCAAATTTCTTCTGGGAGGGGATGAAGTGCCATAGTGTGTACTTGGTGCCATGTTAATTCAGCGATTTAGTAAATGTTTTTCAGAATTATATTAAATGGACAAAGGTGTGCAGTATAAGTCTAACATATGACTAATGAAAATGCATTAGGGGTGGTCATATTAACAGAGCTACTAAAAATATTTTTCTGTGATATAAAGATAATTTATGCTTTGTGGTTGGGTGGAATACAATAGCCTTCTGCACGTGCCAAACATTCAAGTCACTCCAGCCACCCTGAAATATAATGACAGACAAGCGAAATATTATAAGCCAAAAATGAAGTTTGAATTCTTAACACTTCACTTTGTATCAGGAAAGATTTTACTCAAGTTTTAGAAGTATGCAGCAGAAATAATTTAGGACTATAATTTTTAATATGATAAACAATTTTATTCATTTAACAGCTTCATATATAAATAAAATTACTTTTTATTGGCAGTTTACAGTACTGAAGTAAAGTTTGGCTATATAATTTAAGATATGGCACAATTTTCAATACTTCTGTGCTGCTGCTGATACTACTACTACTACTACTACTACAACTACAACTACTACTACTACCACTGCTGCTGCTGCTGCTGCTGCTGCTGCTATGGAGTCAACATAAAAATAAAAAAGAATTGAATTACCTAGTTCTTTATCTTCCCAGGTTTGCTTGGCATCAAGTAATGCATTGTACACTTCCCGACTAGGCTCAGTACCACTGAACACATAGTACCTTGCTCGCACTTTCTTGAAGAACTCGAGTGTGGTGTAATATGAATTCCCATGATGGGGCACGTATGTGAGGTCAATGTAAATAGGACTGCCAAAACCTTTTCCTCCACCTGTATTCCTTCCACCTTCCTTATTTGAACTGCCTTTTCTTTCTGAGCTTGGCTGCTTAATAGGTGATTCTGGTCTCTTGGTCTTGCCATCCTTACCTGATGCAGCTTTGTTACTTTCATTCATCATCAGTGTCTTTTTACTTTGCATCACCTTCTTCTCTTTTTTAGGGGTGCCTGGTGAAACTTCGCAAACAGTATTGGTGTTATTAGTGGGTGGTGGGGCTGGGGCCGGCAATCCAAGTGGTTTTCCCCAGTCTGCAATTGGATCTTTCTTCTTATCATCTGTCTCTCCTACTGAGGACTGTGTAAATCCCTGTGGAGGGTCCGGAAAACTTAAAGTAGATGTAGCTTGGGCAGAACCTTGAGTCTGGAATATGGGATCATGTTCTGTTTCCATACTTGATGTGTGCTTCTTGTCTTTTGGGATATTGGCTGATATGTGTTCAGTTTCTTTCCTGTTAACTTCTTGGTGAAATTCAGACTCTGGTGGATCCACAACACCTACTTCTGTTTTTCTATTATATTCCTTTTCCTTACTTTCATGGCTCTGGTTCAGAAAGTCCTCCTCCTTTCTTCCGGCAACAACATTAGCATTCCCATGGTCCTCAGTAGACTCTTGATGTGAAATGTCATCTTTTTGCTTCTCCCCATTTATTCCAGACATACAATGTTGTTCATATTTACTTGTTATATGCCTGGATGAAGCTGTACTTTCAGAATGGCATGAAGGCCCGGAGGGAGTAAGATCCATTCCACGTGCTGCTCGGTGTTCATGCTTTGCTCTCTCAAAATCAACTAGCTCATCCTCTTGTAGTTGTTGTTCAAAATGCTCACCACCAATGGATTCTGTGCCTTTTTTGTCCTCTTCTATAGACCCATAAAAACTGCTCATCATGACACTTTCCCCAGATGAAATATCTGCACTGTATCTGACTGGAGTTTCACTTAGATGGGATGATGACATATGTGATTCTGTTTCCTTTTCTTCCTTAGTAAGTTCTTGCAATGGATCTGGTGGGAGACTTCCATAAAGGGAACTTGTCATTGCAGAAGTAACTACTTCTTTGTGCTTCATGGAAGTATGATCATAGTCAGACATGTTTCTATCACCCACTTCAAAATAAAAGTTGGATGGGGGAGAAGGTGCCAGCTGAGAGGTGAAACTGAGAGGTGACCCTGGCTCATCATCATCATCATCGTCAACATCACTATCATGGTGTTGTGACTCTGGCTGGGCCTCACTGCTTTCCCACGTGTTCATGGCTGCCCTTGACACCTGCCCACTGCTGATGTCACTGGGACGAGTAGATGGGCCACAGCCTACATCTATGTCATGGTCACTCAGTGCATCTGAACCTGGTGTAGCACTAAGTGTTTGTTCAGAGAAACAGCTTGGGACTTCCTTCTTTACCGAAACATGCACTCCAGAAACAAACAAGGCTTCATCCACACTCCTCATTGCACTTTTCCCTACCACACTGGTTACAACTCCTATCTTTGATTCCTCATCACCTTCTGTTCCATTTACCACTCCCTTCTCTTCCTCTTTCATGGTCCCATCTGCTATACAAGACACACATTTTTCAGTGTCGGTTTCAGCAGGAACAGCATGGCTTATATCAGTGGTGGCAACCTTCAATGGAGAAGAATCTTTTGATAATTCTGCTAGTTTACTGCTTTCAGTGGAACTTGTTCCTGAGACTTCCTCTTGTTTGCTGGGTAACTCAACATCTTTGTCATCATGAGTTGCGGTTTTAACCTCTGGAATCCTTTCCGTTTTAGTAGTTGCAGTTACCACCTCACTGGCTTCATCATCAGACAATATTGTAGCAGCAGTTGTGATGCTAGCAGTGGTTATTTTTGTTACAGTTTCTGGATCAATATTGCCAGTAATAGCAGTGCTGTCTGCTGAGAGGCATCCGACACCATTATCATCTCTCTTAGTTACAGTTGTAAATGATGCAGTGATTTTGCTTATTTGGCCAGAGTCTGAGCCATCTTCTGCTGCTGTAGATTCTATATTGTCTTCATCTTCAAAATCAGAATCATCTGATTCTTCTCTTTCTACAGGTGCAAACGTTCTTGTAGTTTTAACGGTTTTTGTTACAATTCTACCATCTTCTCCAATTTCTTGGGTAGTGAACTCTTCCACAATTTCTTTCTCAGCAGGCTGAATATCGTCATCTAGCTCCTTCAGTTCCTTTGTAATTTTGGTAACTGATTTACTATTTTCTTCTCTATCACCAGTAGAATCATCATATTTGTGGCTATCTATATGTGTATCACCATTTCCAGTACCAGTACTGACAGTTTTTGGTATGCTTTCTTTGCTGGTTGTGGGTTTAGTAACATCAGATGTTGCCATTTGAGTTGGATCTGAGCCACTTGTAGTTGAGGCAACTGTTATTTCTTGTGTTGCAGTGACAGTTGACTGGTCCATGCCTTTTATGTGTGTGTCTTCTGACTTCACAGGTTTTAGTTCATCTATCTCAGATGTTACAGATGGAGACACTTCCACTGAAATCACAGTGGGTGGTACGGAAGAGTCACATATTCCATTTAAATCACTGGTTTTCAACGCCTCATGATCCAAACATACTGCTTCCTTTGTAACAGTGGTTTCAGCAAAATCATCTTTTAATGACTTTTCTTCTGTTGGTTGTTGTTTGTTCTCTAGACTTCCACATGCTTTTTCTAAATCATCTGCTCCTGTTAAAACTAATGTTGCTTCATGCCTAAATTCTTCACCGGTCTTTTGTGTCACTTTGTCGTCTTCAGTTGCACATGTAAGTGATGATTTTGCTTCTGTTTTGTCTTTAGTTTCTGTTGATCCTCTTATCACGTCCTCCTCTGACAGCTCAGGTATTCCTGTCAAGTCTTTGTCAACAGTGCTGCTTATTTTGTCAGAGAGCACCTCAGATTTACTTTCTTGGATCTGCAGTTCTGTTTCAAACTTTTCTTCTCTTGGTTCTGTAAGAATCTCTTCTACTTGGGTAGAAATTTTACCCTCAATCTCAGCAATAGCAGATTTACTTGCACTCACAAGATCATCCAACGCATTAGCTTCACCAATCTCCTGCATTTTTGAAATACTTAGCCCCAATTTTTGACTTGCTTCATCACTGCTTGGAATTATGCTGATGTCATGTTCTTCTTTAGAGACTGCAACGGTGGTAGGTATCTGAATAGGCACATCTGCTGTTGCAACTATGTCAGTTTTTTCCTTGGCCATGTCAACCACCAAATCCTGCGTCTCCTCCGTGACGTCGGTAGTTCCATCACGTTCGTCAGAGGCCAGATCTACATTTGGCGATTCATGCTTTGCTTCACCAATATCTTCATGAAATGTACTACTTCCAGTCTGCTGACCTTCAGGATGGCCAAGTTTTTCATCATCTTCAATTGCAGCCTTAACTGCAGCAAGTTGCTCTTCTTGTAACACACCGTCCTGAATCCCTGGTGGCGATTTCTTATCCTTCTGCAATGGTGGTGATGGGGGTGGCGAGTCTGGAGTAACTGTTACATACTCTGCAACCTCTGCACCTTCCAGTTTTCCATATATTGGCTCCTCTTCAAGCCCTGAGTCAACATACGCTTCACAAGGAGAAATACTTCCATCACCATAACTATCATCTTTATCACCAGTTTGTTTTATTTCAGCAGGTATGTCAGTTTTGTCCACATTCAGGTCGCTTCTCTCCACTTCTGCAATGCTGTCATCTGTAGCTCTCTTCTGTGCATCGCCTTGAATCATGTCTTCGCTATGTGTTAGCTGAGGTAGGTGAGCAGTAGACTCCTCCAATTTGCAGGCATCTGACACTTGATCAGATTCGGTTTCAGTGATTGCTTTTGTGGAGGGTTTTGCTGAGTCAGTTTTTGTTTCTGAATATTCTTCCTTCGATATGCCAGGAATACATTCAGTACTATCTTGGATGTGTTTCAAGTCATATGGTTCAATCAATGGTTCTTCTTTTACAGTTTCATCAGTATCTACTTTGTCTGTTTCTTGAACATCTTGATTCAATTGTCCTTCAGCTTTGTCATGTACTACTTCACTAGTTGTCTGAATTGAATCTGTGCTCTTCATATCATTATCCTTAGAGCCATGAATTTCAGTTACACTTTCTTTTATCTCTCTCTTTGCCTTCTCATCAGTCGTATAATCATCTGTGCTTAAACTATCTAAAACTTGCTCAGCAAAGGCTTTTTCTTTATGTTGTTCTTCTTCACTGACATCTTTTTTATGTTCCATCAGTGGTAATGATTTTTCAGCTGAAGTGACTGTAGAATCTTCCACCTTCTGAGAATCTCTCTGTAATTTGTCTATTATTTCAACATAAGTCATAGACAATGTTCCTGGGGATGGCTTGTCTTCTGACTCACTTTCAGCCATCGAGACAGGAACTTCTGTTCCTGAATAGTCAGTATCTTTATGTGCTTCAGCACTTAACTTTGAAGTATCAGTCTGATCTTCTTCAGGGGAACCTGATTCTAAAGACAAATCTTTGCTTGGTTTATCTTTCTCATCTATGTCCTTTTCCTCATCAAATGTGGTTCCTTCCTTTGTCAGTACCTTATCCTTCACAGCCACTGATTCTTTTTCTTTCTTTTCTGCATGACCATCATCAAAATCTAACTCTTCTGATTCTATTATGTCTATTTTTGAGGGCTCACTTATTTCTTTTGCTTCAGAAGGTTTGGTATGAATTTCAGATTGCTTGACCACATCATGCACATCGAATCTGGAATGTTCACAAACTTCAGCAACTGAATCAGTTCTTGACAATTCTTCAGGTTTTAAAATAAAATCTTCCATCTTCTCTGACCTGGGTTCTATTGTTACAGATTTCTCTTCGTCCAGTTTCTGAGAGTCTTTTTTTAATTCTTCATCTTCAAATTGATCCTGCTGAACATCTGTCTTCTCCTCTCCTGGTTTTGCCTTGATGGCAGATTCTTCAGACATTACATCAGAAAGAAACTCTCTTTCTGGAGCAAGAACTTCCTCTTTGTCTATAGAATCCATGAAAATTTTCTCTGACTGATTTGCTTCTTCAGAATGCTTTATTAATTCTGTCTTTATAACACCTCCTTCTAAATCTTTCTGTTCCTTCCCTGCCATTTTAAGTTCCATATTCTCCAACTCAAATTTTTCTGCTTCAGATGTCTCTAAGGCCAATTTTCCCAAAGTTCGGTCTTCTTCTTTTGACTCTTCTGGTACTGGTGCTTCAGATGTCTCTAAGGCCAATTTTCCCAAAGTTCGGTCTTCTTCTTTTGACTCTTCTGGTACTGGTTTCTCAAGACCAGTTTTCTCTGCTGTTATAGCCTCCAGTTCAGAAACAACAAGTTTTTCTTCTTGTCTGTCAGTTTGTAAAGTCTCAGCCTTAACTGCATGACTTTCTCTTTCAATAAATTGTTCTGTTAGGTGTTTTACTTCATCTTTACTTTCAGGCATTTGTATTTCATATCTGGAGACTTCTGCAGATTTAAATTCAGGAATACTCGGTTCTTGTTTTTCTTCTTGTTGGCATACAGACTCGTCTTTGGTTTCTAATACCGTTTTAACACTTTCTTTTAACTCGCTGGTAATTTCTGGTTTAATTGCATCATGTACGTTGTCTTTTACAACTGAAGTTGAGCCATCTATTTCTTTCTCTAGGGGGCCTTCATCTTTTCCAGTTTCTGTATCTAATTTAATAAGATGTTCAGACATTTGTTCAGGTACTGCTTTATGCTCTTCAGTATTATCATCACTGATTACATCAGACTTTGGAACTGCTTCTATTGTAGTTGATAATTTATGTATTTCTTCAGTCTTCACAGCCTCTTTTGTGGCAAGTATGGGATATTCAATGTCTTTCTCATCTCTTAAGTAATCTTTATCTTCTTTGACATCATGCATCTTTTCAATACTTCCAATCATATTTGCATCCTTTAGAAAGTCAGTAACAGGAGTTTCTGATTCTTCTGTCTTCTGCCTAGATTCAGTCTCAGTAATTCTTTTAGTTTCATCTTTATCTATAACTGGTATCTGTGCTTTCTCTTGGTCCACAGACTCTGAGTCCTGAAATACAGTTGGCTTTTCTGCATTATCACCATACTTCATTTGAAGTTTTTCCTTGACATCAATTTCTGGAGTCTCTTGTCTTGATTCTTGCATCTCTTGCTGTGAAGACTGCTTCTTAGCACTGTCATCTTTGCTTTTAAAATCCCTGCTAAATTCATCAGTCTCATACATGCCTGGATCCACCTCTTCATGAACTGGCAAGTCAGCCACCTCGTCCGGGGTTTTCACTATATCACGCTGAAGATGGACCATAGCCTGAGGTGCCACTGGGTCAAAAGTGCCAAAACCAGCAGCAACTACTACTTGAGGAAGTGTCGTGGGTTGTTCAAGTCGCTGTGGAACAGTGGCAGTAGCAATTTGTTTCTCTTCTTTAGTTTCCTCTTTTACGTACTTTTCCTCCACAATCTCTTTTATCTCATCTAGCGGTATACGTTCATCTTCTGGTAGTGTGGGTGCAGTAGTCGCTGCAGACTCCACAGTCGTTGAGAATCGTTCATCTGGCTGACTTTCTTCAGCTGGATACCTCTGGTCAGCTGCTCTAACCTCTGCACCTTCCTCTTCATCTAATTTGTGATCTGTGTCTCTAGTGTCATCTGTCACTTCTCTATTCTTCTCTGATGATATATCCAATTTCTCTTCAGGACTGATGGATGAAGCTTCTTTTATTTCTTCTTCTTCTTCCTCAGTGTCCTTCTTTTCATCTGTACTTAGTTTTGCTGAAACTACTTCTTTGTCCTCTAACATACTATCCTCACAAGTGTCCTGAAGTTTGATTTCACTTTCCTGTTTTGTTTTGGTTACTATTTCTTTTGCAGATATGATAATTTCTTGTACTTCTTCCTGAATTTGTTCCTTTGTCTCCGCAGAGATTTCTTTGGATACTGCCACTTCATCTTGATTTCTGGTAGGAATTTCTTTTGCAACCTCATCATGTTTGTTTACTTCTTCTGTGGTTTGAAGGGCTTCAAATTTTTCTGGTGCTGGTGTCTCTGTTGGTTTTTCTTCTGGCTTCTTATTTATTTCTTCTTCTTCTTCTTCAGTCACAAGTGGACGATGTTCCTTGTCTTTAACACGCACCATTTCTTCTTTCTGAATAACATCCTGGGATTCTTCATGAAAGCCGTTGATTTCAAGATCATGCTTTTTCTCTTTCTCAGACTCAGCCTCATCACGTAAGTGTTTGTGAAGCTCTCCTTCATCTTCTTCTTCCTCATCTCTCCTATCCTTCAGTTCAAGTTCGTCTGGAACATGTGATTCAACACTTTCTTGATCTTGTAATGAGTCTTCCAAGTCCTGTTCAACCTCCTCTTTTTCTATAATCAAGTATTCATCCTCTTCATCCTCTTCTTCCTCTTCCTCCTCCTCTTCTTCTTCTTCTTGTACCTTGATTTCTTTATGTTCTTTACCTTCAAGCTCCAGCTCATCTGCAAGGGATTTTCTTCCATCAATATATTGTAGCTTTTCTTCACCTTCTACTTCTTCCACATCTTCTGTTTTTTCTTCCTCTGTGGCTTCAGTGTCATATGTTTTAAGTGCAGCTTGCTCCACTAGCTGTATTTCTTCGGCAACTTCTGACTGTTTGTGTTCTTCCAATTCTTCTACTACCTCTGCCATTTGACTGTCCGCTTCCGTAGGCAACGTAACTATTTCTGTTTGACCTTCAATTTTAACATCTTCTTTATGTACTTGTACTTCACCTACTGGAAGCTCAGCAGCTGCCATCTGCGGTATTTCACATACCACAACAGACTCTCCTTGCTCAGGCTGTACTTTATCCATCTCTTTCTCATTATCAGTGGGGACTTTCTCCTCTTTTTCTTTTCTTAATTTTTCAGATTCTGATATTGCTGTTGTTGCTTCAGAGACTTCTGCAGCTTTCACTTTCAGAGCTGCTGTATCTGGATCTACCGTTGAAGGTGTTGAAACAGCAGATGAATCAGTTGCTATCCTATCTGCCTCTCCTTTGACTTTGCGGATAACACCATCTTTGTCTGATTTCACTGAGGGTGTTGGTGTACTTTTTGCAGAGGAAGACTTGGCTGGAGAACCGGAAGTGGTTGCCTTACTGGGAGATCCTGGCTTTGGCCTCCTACTGATTGGCTTTCTTTCAGCCTTTGTTGAAGCTGGAGTCTCTTGTTGTTCTTTTCTTCTCATCTTGGTTGTAGAACCTCGAGATGTTGACGATATTCTTGAAACATGTTGATATTTAGATTCTACCACTTTTCGGTTGTTGGCTTCTTTTGTGCTCTTGGCTGGAGTTGTAGTCGGTGATGGTTGACTCTTACTTGATATTCTTGAGAGTTTTGCTGTTTCAGCCTTAGATGCAACACCATTCATCTTTCCTTCAACAGATTTCTTAGGCGTTGTGGGTGATGATTTGGCTGAATCACTCTTCTTTTCAATGGGAGGCTTTTGACTCTTCCTTTCTACTGATCTTGGGGCCTTAGCATCAATTTTTGACTTACTGATGGAAGTCTTAGTTTCAGATTTGGGTTTAGGTTCAATTCTAGATTTGGACATTTCAGTCATGGTTAGTTTCGTCGCCTTCTCAGTTTTGGCACTGCTTTTCTCCACTTCTAGCGATTTATTAAGTTCAGTCTTCATCTTTGGTGGCTCTGTTTTGGAAGTCAGTTTGTCAGCCTTTTGTTTGGTCTGGGACAGTGGCTTCAAGGGCGGTGGCACTGGGGCAGAAATAGGGGTGGTGGTGGTAGCCACAGGCTTAATTTGCTTAGTATCTGGCATATGTCCAGCTACTGGTATGGTTGCTGCTTTAATTACTTGCTTATTTGTCTCTGAGGTGGGTCCAATGATCTTAGATACTGCCTTGACTCCTTCTCCAGGTAGCAACTTGTCGATGACAGCTGGGGCAGACCTATGCTTGCTACTTGCACGACTTGTGATACCTACAGTTGAAGCGGACGGTGAAATGGACCTGGCTGTGCACACTGGATGTTTTAGAAATTCTAGATGTTTCAATTTGTCCAAGCCTTCAAAGATTTTATGTTGAGGTGTGCTTCCAGGAAACAGAATTCGCGTGATGTTGTCAGTAGGATTTGCTGGCTGCCACACTAAGAGAGCACAGATAGACACAAGATTCTGCAAAGGGAGATGGAAATCTTTAAGGCTTCCACTTTCCTTCCTCCCAGCAAAAAGCCGAGGGTCATTGGCATTCCACTTAGATAGAAATTCCTTGATCTCACGACTATCCTTTGCAGGGCTGATGATATACATGTCCAGTTTGCCATGGCCCACTTTGTGGTAGAGATTGACTGGTTCTACATGGTTCCCATCACGATAACATGGGTGTGGGCGAAGCTGCAGATGTCGCAAGTTGAGCACGATCTCTTGACCCTCATCCAATAGATCCACCAGCAATGCATCTCGATCCTTGTCCCCATCTGGAGATGTAGCATGGTGTCTTTCCTATTCACATATAACACAAGAATAAATACATGGAAATATGCAGTAGGTGATTCTTAATTTTATTACAAACAGTTCTGTTTTAAATAACAGGGCTGTGATCAGGGCTGGTGTACATTGACCACGCTGCCCCATACATTGAAAAATTTCAAAATTACAAGAGAGATAGGAATGTTAATAAACTATCTTCATACAACAATTCATATTTCTGCTTCTTGTAGTCTGTAAGATATTGTTGTTAGACAAAGAGCTAATAAGTGGACACTTTTACAAGGCTACAGTCATATTGTCATTTACCAGTATGGGTAATTATATAAGAAAATCAGCACATGTATAGAAAATCTTATACCACAAATTGTTCCAAACCTTTAAGAAATGAAAGCAGGCTAACAAGAAATTATACTGTCTTCAGAGTTTCATTTCAAACTTCATTGTCTATAATGTATCATTGTTGCAGCTCCTTTTCGTGCAATGAGCTATGTTGTACCATATGTATAGACAGTCTGTAGCAGTAGGTAGGGAAAGTGAACCACACCAGTGGAACCACTTAATCATGAACTCATGAATGTACATACACTCACTTACTGATCCAAAGTCTAATGTACAAATTCACATGCACAGAGAGAGAGAGAGAGAGAGAGAGAGGGGGGGGGGGTCTTGGTGAAACTAGACAAAGAAAATCTTGTAGTGTATGTACACACTTAAGGGAAGTTTAGTTTTCCATATAAAGTAGAGTAGTTACAGTGCTCTAAAGCTTATTATTAATAAATAAATAAATTGATGATGATGTGATGCTGTAGGTTTAGAGCTCAGAGTCCTGTCCTATGTAACTCATTCATGTGAGCCTGTTTATTCCATCTTCCACTTGGGCGGCCTGTATCTCTTTTACCATGGGGTTGATACTGTTGCGCAAGTTTTAGTAAGTGACTATTTTCCATTCTGTTTACATTTTGAAACCAATTTTGATGGTATTTTCTAATCTCTGTACTGCATTGTACACTATAAAGCATATTCCTATTGGATAGTTAAAGACTGATTTTTCTCACGTCTTGAAAATGCCTGCCAAAACAGACAAATTCATCAAAACATTTTGGTGCAGAATTCCACATGTGTTGAGAGAGCTTACTACTAGTTATGCACTTGGTTGGGTAATGTTGCACACTTTAATAAGATAAAAGGTAAAGTGATCCCATTACAGGCCCGGTGTGGCCCAGAGGGTGGGTAGAGGTAATAGCTCTACTCTTCCATGACCGCGGCACTAGCAGGGAGTGAATGGTCAGCAGCTCGCCCCGGCCGCACTTTACCCCCGGGAAAGACCCGGTAACCCATTTTACAGGAGGCTGGGTTGGCCCCAGGGTCGGCCTGGATTCGATCCCAGACCATCCAGCCCACAGCTCAGTCGCTATACCGACTGAGCTACCTGGCCCACACACTTAAATAAGAGTTCATATAAAATTAGAAAGCCTTTATTAGATGCAAATCAGGGTAGAGGAACATTAATACCAAAGTAAAATGCTAATAACATTGTCTAGCTGTTTCCACAGGCCTACTATATTCTGGCCATGGACACAGAAAGAGACATCAGTTCAACATCTTATTCAAAAGTCACTCACCTGTAAGTTGCAGAAGAAGTGCCCTATTTGTGGATAAACATTCGTTTGCTTTTTCCTTCTTAGGACAGCAGAAATCCCGTTCACATTTCCGTTATTAAGTCTTGTCATTAGGATGGAGTCAAGTCGGTCCAAGTGGCGAGCAAAATCCCAGAAACATGCCTTGCGAGCAAAACCACCATCCACCAACATGTTGAAGCCATTGATGCCAAAGAGTGCGGCATCTCCCTGACCTCCAGGGAATACGTACAGTGTTGGGTGGCTGAATCGTATGTTTCCAACCACATCTGATGGCTCTAGCAATTGCTCCAATGATGTTGGTCGCAGAAACGGGTTGATGTAGTTGATAAAGTTGCCTGGTGATATGAAGCAAGAAAATTACATCAGCCACTTAAACAGAATTCCAAAATAATTTATGAATTCAGTCAATATGGGAATAGTGGTACAGTTTTATTTATACATTTATTTATGTTTATTTAATGACAATTTTAGTAACTGACTCAGCATCAAAATGTGGGACGATCAGTTAATGATGAATTACAAGATGATGTGGCAGGGAACTGGCGTGGTGTCATTTTAGTAAATATCTCAGCTGCTGCCTGCAGCAAGAGAGGAAACAAAAAAAAATCCTCAGTTTCCCAGTCAAGAAAATAGTGATATAATTTCTGGTTTGTTGTTTGTGGGGTGATATCTCTCTGCTCTGTTTTATTCTTCTTCAGCATCATTATTTTCTGCTAAAACCTTCAGTTTTGCTTAAGTTTATGGGAACTATTTAGTAATTCCAGTTGGGAAATGCACATTTCTATGTAATAACTAATTAGCTAAATAACCTACTTTGCCAGGCAGAATTTTTCTTGAGAAGCTAACAGTTATTCAGTTAGTCAAGAAATTCCGGATATTTTATGGTATTTGTAAGTTCATTAACATGTTCACAAGAGCTTGTTTACTACCTTGGTGTTGTTTACCTTTTGTAAATGTTGTATTTTAAGATGTCTTGTGTGTATTGTTGTTAGTTTTCTTGTATGTATTGCTGTAGTTGTCTTGTGTTTATTGTTATAGTTGTCTTGTGTGCATTGTTGTTAGTTTTCTTGTATGTATTGTTGTAGTTGTCTTGTGTGTATTGTTGTAGTTGTCTTGTGTGTATTGTTGTCAGTTTTATTGTATGTTTTGTTGTAGTTGTCTTGTGTGTACTGTTGTAGATGTCTTGTGTGTATTGTTGTTAGTTTTCTTGTATGTATTGTTGTAGTTGTCTTGTGTGTATTGTTGTCATCTTATGTGTATTTGTTGTACTGTGTGTGTATTACTATTTTTTACTTTAGATGCCAGACTGCTGGCTAGAAGTCATTATTAGTAACCAATTTCATATTTTGTATACATGTAAAATAACCACTGCCACCAGGTGACAACCCAATTGTAATTTATTATTATTATATGATATGTATGTCTCCTGTCACAGGCATTTCTTCCTGGTACTTCTCTTGAACCAGCGGTGATCCCCACCACTCACGCTTCAAGCTTCACATTGCAGTACTTTCCGTATTATGTGTGATGTTCCA
>Ga0131853_10013489_pt1 | contig 14982 bp, 8 predicted proteins | sample TergutLab28metaG_FD_92764 | JGI IMG/M metagenome (GOLD analysis project Ga0131853, IMG submission 92764) | Labiotermes labralis P1 segment gut microbial communities from Petit-Saut dam, French Guiana - Lab288 P1 (version 2) (version 2) | ecosystem: Host-associated > Arthropoda: Insects >... | reverse complement strand
TAAAGAAGTACAATGTCATCATCTGAGCATCAGTCACATTTGGCGCATCCACTTCAACATTGATTCCCATCGCCCGTGTTAAACCACGCCCAACATCAATCGCCCCATTAAAATTACTAACCGCTTCTCCTTCTATTTCAAAATAAACACGATCCACATGTGGTAATGCTGTCATACTCCACACTAAAGACGTCAATATATTTTCTTCCATTGATGTTGGATAGTACAAAAACGATTCTGATAAATTAAGGGTCAAACTGCCATTATTCGTTTCATAATCACGTAAAACAGCACTACTTGGAATTAATCCATCCACATAATCATGCAAATACGATGCACCAGTTTGAATGCTGCTAAAAACAGTATGAACCGAACTTAGCTCATCATCAACTAAAACCTCTGTTTTAACAAGATAACCTGACTCATGCATAACATACACAATATGCGTCTCTAAATTCTTACGATTCTCATAAGAGCTTCCCATACTACCCACCACATTCACACTATCATAAGTGTCATTCCCAGCAAGGGGAGCAATGAAATAAATTGCCACCATAATCACGCACATTGCTGCTATTTGCTTAGCAGTAATTCTTTTCATCCATTCCAATTTTTCTAACTTCATTATTTATTCCTCCATTTGCCTTCACCTTCGTTAATGGAATATATGAAAAAAGCCAATGAGTTAGAACACGTCATTGGCTAAAATATTTAAAATAATACAAATTATACAATTACTGTTTAATGCCTAGTTTGCCCTTTCGGTGACTAGGATGATATCTCACCTAAGTTTTTAGGGATCGATCTGTGGCGTGAAAGTGACATGATCCAACCTATACAGCTTCTGTTACTTCCTCATCAACTTTAACCATTTCCGTTGGTTCGATCACTAACGTTTTTTCTTCGTCAGTTTTTTCTATATCGAAATCCACATCAACTTTTTCGTCTCTTCTAAACTTTTTAGGCTTTTTATCTTCCTCTGCTGGTGGTGGCGGCAATGGTGATGACATCGGTTCAATGAACTTCTCTTTCAGAATCCCTGTCCCAGCTGGAATTAGCTTTCCAAGAATAACATTTTCTTTAAGACCTACTAGCTCATCCACTTTCCCTTTAATTGCTGCATCCGTTAACACACGCGTTGTTTCTTGGAAAGACGCTGCCGATAAGAAAGATTCCGTTTCTAACGATGCCTTTGTGATCCCAAGTAAGGTTGGAACCCCAACTGCGGGACGCTTTCTCTTAATGACTGCTTCCCGGTTCACACGCGTATAATGCACCACATCAATTAATGAACCTGGTAAGATATCTGTATCTCCACCGTCGATAATCTTCACTTTCTTCATCATCTGATGCAACATAATTTCAATGTGCTTGTCAGAAAGCTCAACCCCTTGCGCGCGGTAAACATTCTGCACTTCTTTTAAAATATATGCTTGCACCGCAACTGAATCGGCAACACGAAGCAATTCTTTTGGATCAATTGACCCTTCTGTAATCATATCGCCCGCTTTTAATTCATCACCCTCAGCAACGAGTGGACGTGAACCATAAGCAAGTAAATAAGCACGGCTTTCTAACTTATTTGTGACGATGACTTCGTAACGTTTACGCGCATTTCCGCGAATCTCAGATACAATCCCATCAATCTCAGAAATGATCGCGCGCCCTTTTGGATTACGTGCTTCAAAAAGCTCCTGAATACGTGGCAAACCTTGCGTGATATCCACTCCCGCTACCCCACCGGTATGGAACGTACGCATCGTTAACTGAGTCCCTGGCTCACCGATCGACTGAGCAGCCATAATTCCAACAGCTTCTCCGACTTCGACATCCTTACCAGTCGCTAAGTTACGGCCATAACACTTTTTACAAATTCCCTTTTCTGCATTACATGAATAAATGGTACGAATTGAAATCGATTCAATACCTGCATCAATGATTTCACTTGCAATCTCATCCGTAATATACTCATTTGCACCGATAATTACCTTATCTGCTCTTGGATCAACAACTGATTTTGACGTATAACGACCAGCAATACGCTCAAACATCGGCTCGATCACTTGGCCGCGTTCGATCAAATCAGACACATACTGCCCACGATCTGTTCCACAATCTGCCTCGCGAACGATCACATCTTGAGCTACATCCACAAGACGTCTTGTTAAGTAACCTGAATCAGCTGTCTTAAGTGCTGTATCGGCAAGACCTTTACGCGCACCGTGAGTCGAAATAAAGAACTCCGTTACCGTCAACCCTTCACGAAATGACGCTTTGATTGGTAACTCGATTGTTTTACCCGACGGGTTTGTCATTAATCCACGCATTCCCGCAAGCTGCGTAAAATTCGATGCATTACCACGAGCACCAGAATCGCTCATCATATAAATGTGGTTCGCTGTCGGCAATTCATCCATTAAAGTTTCTTGAATTTCATCTTTCGCTTTTGTCCAAACCTCAAGTACCAAACGATAACGCTCAGTTTCTGTTAACAAACCTTGCTCAAAATAAGCTTTAATTTGGGCAACACGTACATCCCCATCAGTAAGAATCTTAGTCTTAGCCTCTGGAACCATAACATCGGAAATACCGACGGAAATTCCTGCCATTGTTGAATATTCAAACCCTAAATCTTTCAATTCATCTAACATTCTTGACGTCTCAGCTGTTTTATAAGTTCGGAAGATTTCAGCGATAATTTCACCTAAGAATTTCTTCTTAAATGGCTCTACAACTGGCGTATTTTCCAAGTGCTCAATCAGATTAGTTCCTTTTTTGATGAAATAAGCATCAGGTGTTTCATAGCTCAAATTCGACATCGTTGGCTCATTCAAGTAAGGAAACTCTTGCGGCAATATGCTGTTGAAAATAACTTTCCCTAATGTCGTTATCAAATATTCACTCGTTTGCTTCGTCGTAAACTGATCCGCATCAAATGATGCAGCAACATCAAGTGCAACACGCGCATGTAAAGCTACATAACCATTCGCATACGCCATACGCAATTCATCCACATCTTTGTAAATATTTCCTTCACCTAAAGCACCAGCTTCTTCTTTCGTCAAATAATAGTTCCCAAGTACCATATCCTGAGAAGGTGTAACAACAGGCTTCCCATCTTTCGGGTTAAGGATATTATTCGCAGCAAGCATTAACAACCTTGCCTCAGCTTGTGCTTCTTGTGACAACGGCACGTGAACCGCCATCTGATCCCCATCGAAATCGGCATTAAAAGCAGTCGTAACAAGCGGATGTAACCTGATCGCACGACCTTCGACTAGCTTCGGCTCAAAAGCCTGAATTCCAAGACGGTGTAACGTTGGCGCACGGTTAAGCAAAACTGGATGCTCACGAATCACATCCTCAACGACATCCCACAACGCATCATCTAAACGCTCAATCATCTTCTTCGCACTCTTAATATTCTGTGCAAGATCACGACCAACCAATTCTTTCATTACAAACGGCTTAAACAACTCAAGCGCCATCTCTTTTGGCAAACCACATTCAAACATTTTCAAATCTGGTCCAACAACAATTACTGAACGACCAGAATAGTCAACACGTTTCCCAAGCAAGTTCTGACGGAATCGCCCTTGCTTCCCTTTTAACATATGTGACAACGACTTGAGTGGTCGATTACCTGGCCCCGTTACCGGACGCCCACGACGACCATTATCAATCAAAGCATCGACAGCTTCTTGGATCATCCGCTTCTCATTGTTAATGATAATATTAGGCGCTCCGATTTCCAAATACCTAATCAAACGATTATTTCTATTAATCACACGTCGATACAAATCATTCAAGTCAGATGTCGCAAAACGCCCACCATCTAACTGAACCATCGGACGAATATCCGGTGGAATAACTGGCAACACATCTAAAATTAAGTTAACGGGCTGATTCCCTGAATTTCTAAAAGCTTCAACCACTTCAAGCCGCTTAATCAACTTTGCACGCTTTTGCCCAGACTGAATTTTCAATTCTGCACGCAAATCAGATGCTTCAAAATCCAAATCGACATTTTCAAGCAAAGATTTAATCGCCTCAGCACCCATTCCGACCGTAAAAGTTTCACCATATTTTTCAAGCGCATCACGATACTCGCGCTCCGTTAAAACAGTTCCACGCGTAAAATCAGTTGTTCCTGGATCAACAATAACATGGTTAACGAAATAAATGACTTCTTCAAGCTCCCGTGGCGACATATTAAGCAGTAATCCCATCCGCGACGGAATCCCTTTAACATACCAAATATGCGCAACAGGCGCAGCCAATTCAATATGCCCCATCCGCTCACGACGCACTTTCGCCACCGTTACCTCAACCCCACAGCGCTCACAAATAATCCCTTCATGGCGAACGCGCTTATACTTTCCACAAGCACACTCGCAATCCTTTTGCGGTCCAAAAATTCGCTCACAAAACAAACCATCGCGCTCTGGCTTAAGTGTTCGGTAGTTAATCGTTTCTGATTTTTTAACTTCTCCATACGACCACTCACGAATCGTATCTGCACTTGCTAAGCCGATTTTCATATATTTGAATTTGTTAACATCGATCATTATGTACGACCTCCTTCAAATTCTTCTTCCATTTCAAGCATTAAATCATCAACATCATTGACTTCATCTTCTTCTTCAACTTCTGGCTCTGGCTTTGCTACCCTTGGTTGCGGAATGAGTCCACCAAGACCAAAATTCGGAATTTCCTCAACCTGCTCATTAGCCTCAACATTTACAGGCTCAACAATTTTAGCTGTCTCATAAGCACTTAACTCACGCGTCGAAATCTCTTCTTTATCTTCATCTAAAATTTTCATATCCATTCCAAGCGCTTGTAACTCTTTAATAAGAACACGGAATGATTCAGGAATTCCTGGCTCAGGCACATTCTCACCACGAACAATCGCTTCGTAAGTCTTAACACGACCATTGATATCATCTGATTTGACAGTCAGAACTTCTTGCAAGATATAAGCAGCACCATATGCTTCAAGTGCCCAAACCTCCATCTCTCCAAAACGTTGGCCACCAAACTGTGCTTTACCACCGAGTGGCTGCTGTGTAACGAGTGAATATGGACCAATCGAACGTGCATGTAACTTATCATCAACCATGTGCGCAAGCTTAATCATATACATCACACCTACTGCAATCCGGTTATCAAACTGCTCTCCCGTGCGACCATCATAAAGAATCGTCTTTCCATCAGCATCAATCCCAGCCTCTGCCATAATCTCCTCTAAATCAGACGTTTTAACACCATCAAAAACAGGCGTCGCAACATGAATCCCTAAACTTCTAGCAGCCATTCCTAAGTGAATCTCTAGAATTTGACCGATATTCATCCGAGATGGTACCCCGAGTGGATTTAACATCACGTCAACAGGCGTTCCATCTGGTAAATAAGGCATATCTTCCTCAGGTAAAATTTTCGAAATAACCCCTTTATTCCCGTGACGACCAGCCATCTTATCCCCTTCAGAAATCTTACGTTTTTGAGCGATATAAATGCGAACAACTTCATTCACACCAGGTGCTAATTCATCACCATTTGCACGCGAGAAAGTTTTAACGTCATGCACAATCCCATTCCCACCATTCGGTACACGCAAAGACGTATCGCGCACTTCACTTGCTTTCTCACCAAAAATAGCATGCAACAAACGTTCCTCAGCAGTTAATTCAGCTTGACCTTTAGCCGTAACCTTCCCAACTAAAATATCATCCTCTTTAACCTCAGAACCAATCTTAACAACACCAAATTCATCCAAATTCTTTAACGCTTCCCCGCTAGCACCAGGAATATCGCGTGTGATCTCCTCTGGCCCTAACTTTGTATCACGAGACTCAAGCTCATACTCTTCAATATGAATCGACGTATAAACATCATCTTTCACAAGACGCTCACTCATAATGATCGCATCCTCATAGTTATAACCATTCCATGTCATGAAAGCTACGACTACGTTACGACCAAGCGCAAGCTCCCCATTCTCCATCGAAGAAGAGTCAGCAAGAATTTGATCCTTTTCCACCTTTTCTCCTAGTTCAACAATCGGAATTTGATTCAAAACTGTACTCGAATTTGAACGCTGAAATTTCGTTAATGGATAACGATCCAAACCATTATCCTCAGCTCGGCGGACTAAAATTGAACGCGCATCAACACGCTCAACGACACCATCAGCTGTTGCAACAACGGCCTGACCAGAATCGCGTGCATTAACATACTCCATCCCAGTTCCAACAAATGGCGCTTCTGGAATCAACAAAGGAATCGCTTGACGCTGCATGTTTGCACCCATTAACGCACGGCTTGCCTCATCATGCTCTAAGAACGGAATACAAGCTGTCGCAACCGAAACAATCTGCTGTGGCGATACTTCAACAAACTCAACTTCATGTGACGGAACAACCAACGTATCATCATAATAACGCGCTACAAGTGTCTCTGGCAATTCATCCCCAATCCCAACACTCGTTGAAGACTGAGCGATCATATAGCGATCTTCTTCATCTGCTGTCAAATACTTAATATCTCCAGACAATCTAACAGACATCTTCCCAGACTTTTTAACCACCTTGTCAACACGACAATACGGTGTCTGAATAAAACCATACTGATTCACTTTTGCATAACTTGATAGCGCATTAATCAAACCAACATTTGGTCCCTCTGGCGTCTCAATTGGACACATACGACCATAGTGCGAATAGTGAACATCTCGAACTTCCATCCCAGCACGCTCACGCGTCAAACCACCTGGCCCAAGCGCAGATAAACGACGCTTATGCGTTAGCTCCGATAACGGGTTTGTCTGATCCATAAACTGTGACAGCTGTGACGAACCAAAAAATTCTTTAATCGACGCAGTGACAGGACGAATATTAATCAAACTCGAAGGTGTAATCCCTTCCTCTTCTTGGATCGACATTCGCTCACGAACCACGCGTTCCATCCGTGAAAGACCAATGCGCAACTGATTTTGTAACAACTCGCCAACCAGGCGCAAACGACGGTTTCCTAAGTGATCAATATCATCTAAGCCACCCACATCAAACAACAGATTTAAAAAGTAGCTGACTGATGCAAAAATATCAGAAGTCGTGATATTCTTAACCGTAGCATCACCAATACTTCCAACAACTTTAACAATTTCCTCATCACCATTCACATCAACAGAATAAACCTCGAACTCCTGAACATAAGCTGCTTCATTTCCATCAAGTTCGCTATCTAATTCAATTTTGCGAATATTTAACGTTTCCATCTTCTCTGCAAGATCATGTTCTAAAATTTCTCTCGTAATAATGGTGCCTGTTTCAACAAGAACCTCACCCGTTTCAGCATCAAAAATATCACTAGCAAGCTTCTTCCCTAGCAAACGATCGACTACATTTAATTTTTTATCGAATTTGTAACGCCCCACATTTGCCAAATCATAACGCTTTGGATCAAAAAATCTTGATGCGAACAAGTTACGTGCCCCCTCGATCGTAGCAGGCTCCCCTTGACGCAACTTTTCAAAGATCTCCATCAGTGCTTCATCAGGTGTTGTTGTCGCATCTTTTGCTAATGTGTTCAAAAGATATTGATTTTCTCCGAAAACAGCAAGAATATCTTCACGCGTTGTCAATCCGAGCGCTCTCAAAAGAACTGTGATCGGCATTTTTCTTGTACGATCAACACGTACATAAAGGATATCTTTCGAATCCGTTTCATATTCTAACCAAGCACCACGACTTGGAATCACTTGTGCTAAGTATTTAACCTTACCACTTTTCTTATCTGTATCTTTACTATAGTAAACGCCTGCAGAGCGCACCAATTGCGAAACAACAACACGCTCAGAACCATTAATAACAAACGTTCCAGTTGGTGTCATTAGTGGGAAATCACCCATGTAAATCTCGCTTTCTTTAACTTCCTCAACAAGTCCAGTTTCTTCACTTTTGATATGTAATCTCACTTTGACGCGTAAAGGTGCTGCATAATTCACATCGCGCTCTTTTGATTCAAGCACAGGATATTTAGCTTCACCCAACGTATAATCGACGAATTCAAGCGCAAAAATCCCATTCGTATCCTCGATTGGAGAAATATCTTTAAACATTTCTTTGATGCCTTGATTCAAAAACCACTCATAAGACGCAGTTTGAATTTCAATCAAGTTTGGCAACTCTAAAGCAACATTAATTCGTGAATAATTACGCCGCTCTCTTCTTTTTCCATATTTTACAATTTTTCCTGCCACACATTTCACCTCTATCAGCTAGTTTGCACTACATTTGCTCAAGAGTCAATAAATTTTAGGAAACATTGGAAATCACAGTCTCTACAGGGCTTTTCTCCAAATGAATCGACCACAAATTACCCCCTTCGACAGGGGCATTTATGAAATTGACCATTATTAGGCATTTTAACATAATATCATAAATAAGCAATCCTCGTCAAGGGGAAATTTCAAGAAATTTTAACGGGTTCACATGAAAGCGTAAAAAAGAAGCTAGATAAGCACCGTCAGCTTTCTCAACTTCTCTCTCCTTCTTCAACATTTTTATTCACACGAACCTCAAAGATTTCTCTGTTTCCATACACTGTCCATACTGGTTTATGCTGCTCCGGTTTTTTCCTAAAATCAAAAGTTAGCAAATAGCCTTTATTTTCATTGTAGTTATCTACATAACCTAACAGCTGTTCTACACCCTCTTGATTATAAGCATCACCTTTCCATGTTTTAAGCTCTAAAATGAAACGTTCAGTTCCGTAAGTAATGACGAGATCCATCCGCCGATCATCAGCAAGCGCCGTTTCAATGTGAGCAAATCCTACACCATTAAGCAATGGCTTTAAATAAGTCAAAAAGATCATACGACATTGATTTTCTGTAAACCGACTTTCTTTTTCTGTATATATCTCTTTCCAATGCGCCCTAAATCGTTCTAAACACATTTCCATATTAAAGCGACCTCCACGAGTCATATCTGCAAACCAACTGCCACTAGAAATGTCACTTCTTTTCAACTCATCTTTGGAAATAAAATAATCTGCCATTCTAACCTCAAAAACTCTATTATTAATCTGAACTCGACCCCTTACTTCCTTGATGTAACCATACCTATAAGCTAAATCAACTGCCGGATTATCGGTCGAAAAACTACGTCTTAATCCCAAAATCAAAACATCATAGAGTAGTTTATAAACCTCCGTGTTAGCTTCTAAGTTTTGAGAAAGTCCACGAAATAACGGGTTTTCTATTTCATTAACTAGCAAACGCACTGCTTCTCTTACACTTAATTGATTCCAGTTTTTCAAGCTCTCATCTAAATATTTGCAAATTCTACTTACTAAAACTGGATAGCCATTCGTGTAAAAGTGAATTTCTGTCGCCACTTTCGTTATGTCCATCTCCATTTGATGTACCGCTTCATAATCCGTCAACATTGTTTTAATATCTTCAATAGAAAAAGACATATCCACTTTAAAATCAGACGCAATATTCCAAGGTGAGTTATACATTCTTCTTTCTACTGCTAACGGTTCATGAAGTCCTTCGTTTATCATTTTTAGCTTGATATTTTTGATATCATAAACCCCTGCTAAAATCACGCTATGAAATGTAAAATCCATCTCGTCAGCCCGAGCCAAAAATTTTTCACGTAATTTACTCAAAAATCCGAGGAAAACACGATTATTACTAGCTTTGTCTACTTCATCAATCATAAGAACATACTTGTTGTTCTCGCACATTTCAGTAATATGCTCACTCAAAGATTCAAAGTCAACTACTGCCTCATTTTTCCAAGCTTCACGTTTCTTTTCGTTTAAATTTGAAAAGCCTAGAGCACGATAAACACGCTTTAAAAATGTCTGTGAAAATTTCTTGGCATTCGCAAATTCCTCTTCATCTAATCCCTCAAAACTAATTGCAATCACCGTATATTCATCGGCTAAAAAGTGCCTTAACCTCGATAATGTTGTCGTCTTCCCATATTGACGACCGCGATTAATAGTAAAATAAGCTTCATCATCAACCATCTCTTTAATTTGCATCAGTTTATTAGTTATATCAACCATGTAGTGCTTTTCTGGAATGCAAGTTCCAGTTACATTAAACTTTTTCATCCAATCACCTCAGCAAGGAAATCATTAATATTAGTATATCACACTTTTCTTGAAAATAATAGACAAAACGAGCACTTATACAGGATAAAAATGATCTGTCACACTGGGATTTTAAGCCTGATCAAAGAGTTCCTATCGATAATCAGATTTAATCTCATATCCGCTTGCTCCATCTAAAGTTACAGTGATTTTTTTATGAATTTGATCCAAAACAAACTTTTCTTCAATTAAAAAACTTGCTCCAATCTCAGCAAGAATATCGAAAACCTCAGCATAACCATCCCCTGTCCCGTTTGTGCTATTCTTTCGCTGACCTAATTTGAGCAAAATATCAAGGGGAAATTCATGTGCATTATCTGTAACAGCAAAAGCAATATATCCCGCTTCATTTTTGTAAAAATGAACAATAACCAACTTGCCATCAATATCTGTCTTGGCTAACTCTTTAAATGCATTGCTAACAAGATTTTCAACCAAACCAGAAAGCTCAATTCCTGAAATCTCTAGCTCATTCCAGTCAGCTAAATGATTCTTCACTTCAAGAAAAACTTTTTGTTCAAAAGCTTGTTCCAAAAAACTTGCTAGTGTAAGTTTTACCTCCCACCATTCGTTAGGGATATTTAACGAATGCACATGCCGAGCCATCTCTTTATAAGCAAGATCAGTCCCTAAATGTAATACGAGATTTTCAAAATTTGCGAGTAAATCGTTTAGTTTAAAAATATTTCCTGAATCTGCAACTTGACCATCTTGTGTAATATGAAGGTTTAGCTCTAGGAGCAAAAAGGTAATTAATCGCACACCATTTTTAAAACTATGGGTTAGACTTGTTAAATTATCAATGGTTTGAGACTGATGATCTATTTGTTTCTCAAGTCTGCTTTTCTCCCGATATTTTTTAAATTCATTGCCAAGGCTAAAAATTAAAGTAACAGCTACTAATGTCGCCATCCCAAACAAGAAAAAGATAATAATTGGATCAAACAAATGATCCAAACCGTTGAATAGAGCATGTACAAAACTGAAAATAATGAGTAATGTACATGTTAATAGTAAACTCAATCTTTCGATCTCTTTTATCCACATAAGCGGTTGAAGCTTGTCTATTTTCTTATTTTTTAACAAGACTATGTAGATCAATACTTCTAGAAACAACACCAGAATAGTCGATAAATTTTTAGCTTCAATCCTCAGGAGCATAAATGTAATAGTCCCAACTAAAACTGCTGTGATTGGCCAAATAAATTGAGCAACGAAAAACGATAAAATCAACGCAGTTAAGCTCAATTTTTTTTGAAATATGCGTATAAAAAATCCAATTAAAACCAGCCCAATTAACCTACCAAAAGGTGATATAATTATATCTGCAGTTAAGTTCACGAGTAATGTATTTAGAAATAAGATAGTAATTAGTTTTCCAATTGCTAATTTCGAATGTAAAAGTTTTTGATAGAATAGGAGTACAAAGGCTGCAGTAAGAAACCTGCCTAGTACAAGAAAAATCATCTGAATCATACAAGTCCACCTCATTTCAATTATAGCAATAACATTAATGAAGTGCAACAAAAAAAGACAAATCCTCACACAGAGATGTCTTTTAACTAAATATATCCAATATATGATTCTTCAAACCTATTAATAAGATTACTTAACCAATCCCACATAGCTGACACCTCCATCTCGAATTTATTATTGTTGATTCAGTGTAAGTAATTTTTTCGGATTTATATTTGTTGCATGAATGATTGGAATTATGATAGCTATAGATATTGTTCCTAAGCCAATACTGTAAAATAAGGACACCGTTGTTGTATTAAGCCCGACTTCATAGCTTTCGAGCATCTCTTCATGAGTTAAATCAAAACGATAACCTAGTTCTTCCAATGGATTCCACTCGCCAGAATTTTGTTGCATAGTTAAATCTTGTCTTAACATTTCCTGTGAAAGTTGATTCGCAAGAATGTTTCCTAAAAATAATGCTAATGTTATTCCTATCACCGCCAATGGTACGAGTTCAAAAAGCATCTGTACAATAATTCTTTTCTTTTTTTCACCTAATGCCTATTTCATGCTTACGCTCGCGCAAAAGCAAAATAACTAATAAGCTAATAATCAAAAGTGTTGCTCCCAATGACATAAAGAGAATTAAATCTGCTATTTCTAACATATTTTCCATTGATGCTGAAATTTCTGAAAAACTCGAAGATAAGTCAACTACATGCCAAGAACCAGGAAGATTTTCAATCTCTGAAGCAAAATCACGAAAATCCATTGGATCATTTAAAATGAAAAAATTTTGTAAAAAGACTTCGTCCATTTCAAATATATTTTCTGCCCTAACATTAAACATCAACTCTGCTACAACGTTTGGAATATAAACACGATGTTGCATCATCATTTGATGACGATCTGATTGAAAAAGTTCACCCATATCATCTGCATCAGCTACATCGTTGAAAACTGGGTCAAAAATCCCAATCACTTCAAAAGAAAATTCTTCTTCAAAAAGTATTTCTGATTCAAATGGATCATCAAAAACAACCACTTGTGCGTTGAATGTCGAGCCAATATCAAGATTATTAGTTTCTGCAAATCCTAATGCAATTAAAGCAGGATAAGCATCACCAAACTGATACATCTCAGGTTCATCAAAATTGCGACCAGCTACAAGTTCAATCAAACCCTCGCGTGTTTCAACAAAATCCGGATCACTCACACCTCTTACACGCAACCGAACACCTAAAATTTCATCATATTCACCTAAAGTAGGTGCATCTGGAAAATTTGGGTTCTCCCACATCTGAAGTTCTCGACTTGTCACTCCCCAACTCAAATCAATTGTATAGTCATATACTCTGACTTGTGGTAATGCACCAATTTCTCGAATGAATTCTGGTGCCAATCTTTCGATTTCAATTTCTGGCCACTCGCCTGTTTCTTCATAAATTGCCAGTGAGGCTTCATCATTAAAGTTTTGCACAACTGTCACAACAGCTGGCATCTGTCTTCTTAAATTTTGATCTGTATTAACAATTGCTTGTCTAACTGATATGGCACCTGATGTTAAAATGCCTAGAAGAATCACAAGAAAAAGAAATATGCCTGATTTTAGGGGTTGACGATAGATGTTAATTAGTGCGCGTTTTAGAAAGCTCATGTTTTACTTTCACTCCTCTATGCTAAAAACCTCAGTATGAAATACACCTTCGGCAGTTTGAAAGACAACTGCAAATTGAGCATCATTAACAATCCGATACTTATAAACAAACGGAAAAACTTCTTCCAAACATCTTTCTAACTCAGGAAAGTTTGATACTTGTTGTTCCCGTACAATTTCCCCAGTATTTATATCATACAACCTAATTACCATACAATTCCCAGTTAAAATATACGTATCATTCACAACGATTGCCTGTCTACTTTCTTCGTCCTCCAATTGAACTACTCTGCTTTCACCTGTTTTCAAGTTTAAAACGGCAACTTCACTTCGATAACTAAATCCAATGGCATCTCCTTGAAGAAATCCAGTCGGATGTTCCGTAATTAATGCATAGTTTCCTTCGATAATAATAGCCTCAGGTTGAAAATTTATGCTATTATATTGAATTTCTCCAGTACTGAGATGAATCGTTCCATAATAATAATGTGTTTCTACACCCATTCGACTTCCTGTAAAAAGAAGTTGTGATTCATCAATATGCTGAAGATTCCAAAAACTAAATTCATTATTTTTTAATACAAGTGTTTTTTCATGACTAGTCGCATTATACTGATAAATCCCTTCTTCTCCCCAAACTGACCAATCATTAAAGTAAAACACAAGATTTCCACTTTCATAGTTGAATGTAGCACGATTCCTTTGCTGAAGAAGCTCTGGGTCAGTTATTTCAAACTGCTCAACTAATTCCAAACTTTCATTAAAAACAAAGAATTTAACATCAGCTTCTTCCCAGAGAAGCCAATCATCTAAATCCCATCCCTCTTCTGGCTCAGAACCTCTCCCGAAAGCACCCCAATATCCATTTGAAAGAGGAAAGACTTCCAACAACACATATCCAAATTCTTCTGATTCTACCAACACATTGTTAGTTAAAATATCTATTAACAATAATTGGTTGCTATTCTCGCTATGAATTGGATGAGATATCGTATAACTAGGAGAAAGAGAATAATCGTTCATCGAATTATCGTTTTCTACGTTGCTATTATCATTATCGAGAGTATTGTTACTAGATAAAGTTTCATTTAAGTACTCTAATCCATTTTCACATCCAACTAAAATAATGAGTAAAACAACCAATAATGCTCTAACAAAATTTTTTTTCTTACACATCACATTTATCCTCTATCATTCATTCACAAGTAGTAAAGTACGAGTTTTAAATATATCTTGTAACTGATAATCATCACCTGTTGTCATAGCAATCGCAATTGAATTCAAATCATCTAAAGAATCTATCTCAATCTGAATCGGAATAGTTGTCATTTTCCCTTGCTCCATTGTCAGCTCAATAAAATCTGCTCCATTAGCTAAAACAGGACTATGATTAACAAAAAATGTGATTCGACTTGTAACTTCTTGCCCACCAAAAATTTGTAATTCAAAATTGATTAAACCATCTTTTGCATATATAATTGATGCATGCTCTCTATTCCCTAGCAAGTCAATCATCAGTTGGTATTCTAAAATTTCCAATAAAATGTCTTTCTCTGCAATTCCTGAGATATCTAGGGCGTGTCTGAAAACTCGTTTAGCCTAGATCAAAATACATAGAAAATGATAACTTTCGTGCTTGAAATTCCCCTAAATTAAACATTTCAAATGAAATTCATACGTTTTCACAAGAT
>Ga0131853_10013488_pt1 | contig 14982 bp, 14 predicted proteins | sample TergutLab28metaG_FD_92764 | JGI IMG/M metagenome (GOLD analysis project Ga0131853, IMG submission 92764) | Labiotermes labralis P1 segment gut microbial communities from Petit-Saut dam, French Guiana - Lab288 P1 (version 2) (version 2) | ecosystem: Host-associated > Arthropoda: Insects >... | reverse complement strand
TTGACCCGTTCCGGTCTCACGTATCTAGAAGTCTCTTCAGAGGTCTGCCACGATTCCTTCTGCCAATTGGGGAATAGTGTTTCATTATCCTGGGTAGTCTGTCACAAGGCATTCTGTTTACATCCTTAAATGAAGTGTATTAATTTTGTGTGTTATGTATGATTTTTCAAATATGGCCTCATTTTGTCTTTCTTTTGCATATGTATTTGTTTCATCAGGCCCAAAGTCTTTCCTACTGTTTGGTCAGAAGAATTCACTGAGTCGCTTGGTTCCTGACACTGCTGACTGTCCAGATGTAGTTCTTCCTATCCACGGTGTGAAGAACATTAAAGCTGTTGAATTTGATCCAGTCTCACAGTACATTTATTGGGTGAGAGTCAATTTACATATTTGTACCTTTTTTATATATATATATATATATATATATATATACAAGGTGAACAAAAAATGCACAGTAGAACCTACAGAAAGTGAATCTGCACCACAGTACAAGAAAAAAATGTTTGTAAACAAAGGACTTATGAAGTATGGTTTCTGAGTTATGGTCTCCAGACTATTATAGACAATGTGCAAAGGGCCCACATTGAGTTGCCATGCTAGCATTGCAAGAGCCAGGCTTGTGGGACCCTGCTTTCTTCCACCACATGTAACTGGGGCTGTTTACCATGATTTCCTATAACACGTACTTCTCTAACTATTGCAAGATGCGGATCTGCAAACTAGGATTCATTTATGGTTGATGTATGATGGTGCTGCACCACATTTTCTTCTTACATGTCGGGAATTACTGTACAGTGTGTTCCAGAAAAATGCTCCTTCTCCTGATTTAAATCTCTTAGATTTTTATCTCTGGGGTCACCTGCAGTCTGCCGTTTGTGCTACAGAATTCAGTGATGTCCAGGACTTGCAATGATGGATGTGGAATGGATTTATAATGCTTCAAATGACATGGAATTTTCCAGCGTGTTAGGCAGTCACTGTTCACGTATGCAACTTCCTGTGTTGAGCTCAAGGTGGACATTCTGACTATCCTTTTCTTTCATCAGAAGGCTATAACTCGGACCATCCTTTAGAAGTCCTGGGTTCAAATAATATATTCTTCTTGTACTGTGGTGCAGATTCACTTCCTCATGCCTTTTTTGTTCATCCTGTATGCATGTGAAGGGGGGTTTAAAACAAAGACCTTTCTTCGGTTTTTCAGTTTCCATTGCGTTATAAATTGTTTGCGTTATATATTTGTTTACTTCTTGCCATGTTGTTAATAATTTTTCTTCCTCCAAATACCAGGATTGACATAAATAAATAAAACATATTCTCTGCTACTTTTTGTGTATGTCTAATTTAAGTTTGTATTTTGAGGAAAGTACATGAATTGCAGGTACTTAAGATAAAAATGCTACAGAAATGTTTGAACCAAAGATAAAGTAATATGCATTTCAGGGTATTACATAAAGATAACCTTCGTGATTTGTGCACTTGCCACCAAAAATTATTAGTGTGGTCAAATGAAGGGAGTTACAGTGGGGTAGATATGTGACTCATAATTGATAGAGGAAAGTCGTTGGAGGATGTGATTAGGGAAGTTATTAAAATTGATTGTAGAGAAGTGAGTTGTGAGGTCGTGACCTAGATGTTAATTAATACAAAATATTTACAACAGATTGACGGCCGTGCTCAGTCCATTAAACGAGCTTATGACAATGGCACACATGCTGGTCCAGCTTTTGTGCCTTCTAGTAGTATCCACTACCCATTTGATATGGCTGTAGATCCATATGCAAGACTTCTGTACTGGACCTGCGCAAACACTAATGCTATAAACGTGACGAGACTGGACAATGGTTCAGCTGTTGGTGTTGTGGTAAAGGTTAATGGAGAGAAACCACGCAACATTGCTTTGCATCCAGAAAGAGGGTATGTAAAATACTGCAAATTTATTTATATCTTCCTTTTTTGTTTATATACTTGTGTACTTACTTCAAAACGCATGTGTTAGCTGCTGTGTTCTCCTTTCCTGCTGACTAAAAAGTTGGTATGCTGACATCATGGAAAGAAATCCTATGTATTGATCCCCTCCACATCTTGCACAAGACAGCACCATGTAGTGATGACAGAGGGTTCCTAGCTAGCACCAAACCACACCACAGTTGCTTACTAGTAATTGACATATGGAAAAGGAAACACAACTGTAATCCAGCATTTCATATAAAACACAGGAAAAGGAAGGATGTCAGTAACAATAGTGAAAAAAATCATCATCAAGGAAAGCAACTCAAGTAACATATAGATGAATTGTGACACACACACACCAGTATGGCAGACTGTAGTGCACATAAAGTAGTGTCATTATGACCACCATGCACAGTAAAATAACTGAGTATGAAATTATGGAGGACTGCTTAGAAATTTTAACCACAGTCCAGCATTTGTCATTGCTTCTAATACAAAAAAGTAACATGGGAGTTTACACATTAGGAGTAAAAATTTGTACAACAGAACAGAGAAGCTATGATAGCGTAACCAGTATAGTAGGTAGGATGTGGACTAGACAGTCTGGGTTTCAATTCCCTGCAGGGGCACGAGATTTTTCTCTCCTCCAAAGGATCCACACATGTTTAGTGGCCCACGCAGCCTCCTGTTCAGTGGATTCTGGGTGTTTTGTCAGCAGACATAAAACAGTCAGAGCATGAAGCTGAGCACAGTACTCATGTTACAAATGAGTGGAACTCATTTGTAATTCTGTATATGCCATCATGGTTTGCACAGGGACAAGTTTACCTTTTCTGCATTGTCATGGACATCACTAACAATCAGGTCCCCACAATCACAACACATGAATTTTTGTATGTTCAGTTTATTACTTCTTACTACATGTTTGGGTCATTCGTTTGACCACCATCAGATAAAAAAAATGCTAGTACACAAAGAAAAAATGCATTCATGAGATTTCTTTCTGTGACCTTACCATTGTTCAGAAGACATGTGTGGCTGCAAATGCACTGATTTTGTTGTAGGTTATGAGGAGTTATACAAAACTCTGAACGTGAAAGTTATTGTTTCCTTTTTGATTGAGTGTTGTCTTCCAAACAAAGACAGCACTTTGGAGGTAGGATGTAGTAGAAGGACAGATGAAGTGTTTCTCATTGTCTGTGTACCTGTTTGCAATGTATTATATATTCTGCGGTCCCAAAACTTATTCAGAGTGACATTTGGATGTGGAATATATCATAAAAAATACACAACATGCAGACATGTTCATCGAAGCCTTTATCAGCCATTCGGGGTGCCCTTGTCCCAATACAACTCTTCATGGATGAAAGGGACAGTGCTGTCCCAAGCAGGTGCAGGCATGGGCATTTAAAAACAAAGATGACTTCTGATTTCAGCAGTCACATTAGGATTTAGAGGCCAGACAGTAAATATTAAGGAAATTAGTGATCCTGTTATCAGTATCCAGTACTGTTGTACAAAGTGCTGATGTAGGTCAATTGGTATGGTGACTAGGTCATAGGCTGAATGACCAAGGAATAGGAAGTTTGGTTCCTGATAGGGATTGGAAATTTTCCTGTTCTCCAAAGCATTGAATCAAGCTCTGGGGCCTACCCATGCTTGTAGTCAGTGTGTACTGGATTACTTTCCTCAAGGGTAAAGCAGCCAGAACTTGGAGTTATATGTACTGTCACGTATATACCTTAATGGTATTGTGCTTAATTGAGCACAGGCCAACGTGATCTGTATGTTTACAAATTTACTAAATTCTGTAAATGGTATAAAGTTGAACAGTGTAAACTAAGTAGCTTCACGGTGACGTAACCCAGAGGTTTCACACCGCCAAATAGACCCAGCCTGCCGACATACATCTTCTATCTTCAAAACCTATTTAAAATCCATCTTGCTTTCTGGTAACAAAATCCAAAGGCACAACACCACTGCTATGATAATCCACCATTTTCTCCAAAGTCCTTTTCTCTAAAACCAGTTTCATTGTTGTTCCTCCATCTCATGTTTTTCACAACGATGCTGTGCCTCCAGTTTTGTTATTTCAACTTCTTGCACCCAATTTTCAGATTCGTGTTCTGGACAGATGTTGGACCAGTACCACAGCAGATTTTACGGGCTAGCATGGATGGGAAGTCACGTGTGGTTATTGCAGCAGATTTAGAGAATCTGGTGGCCTTAGCAGTTGATAGAATGGCAGATCTGTTGTTTTGGGCCCAGCCAAATAAAATTGAGTCATCAGACGTGGATGGGAAAGGAAGGTATGAGATATGTGTGTTTCAGTTTAGAACAGAAACGTATTGAAAGTTTGAAAACTAATTGCTTAATGGCTATAAGGAGATAATTTATGCCTGCATTTATTGTTTATTTGTGAGTTGTTGGAGGTATCACGGCTTAAATGCGTGATCTGAAAAACTGTGCATTAAAAAGAAGCGTGATGGCCTGTATGTTTGATGTGAATAAAGTCAGATATTTATTTCTTAGTACACAGATGATGGTTATTCGGAGAGTTTCATGAGTTGTAGTAATCCAGTTATTGGACAATTCACAGAAGATACGGTATCATTAAGTCAAGCAAATGAACTTGGCAGATAACTTTTTTATTTTGTGTGTGTGGTTGTGTGTGTGTGTGTGTGTGTGTCTTTGTTTGTTTGTGCGTGTTCGCATGCACGTGGATTTTGTCAACCCTCCTCTTCTAGTGACATTTGAGTTAAGCAGAACTGAGATAAAAATTACACATAAGAGTATTTTCCTTCTCCTTTTTTTTTTTCAGGAAAATACTGGTGAGCACTGGACTGGTTCTTGTGTCTAGTTTGGCTGTTCATGGTGATTACTTGTACTGGGTGGATAAAGACCAGCCACAGATTGAACGTGCAAATAAGATGGATGGCAGTGGCCGAGGAACTGTGCTGACACGTCTGGCTCACCTAGTGTCAATAGTGGCAGTGCATTTTCCCTCTCAGAAGGTAACTGCCATCATGATGTTGGAACCCAGAGGATCAGATGTAATTCTGTGACCCAATTTAATTCACTTAAGATCCTCATAGACAGTTTCTTATAGACCAACCCTTTCTAAGTGTTTTATACATGTCTAGTAATTTACTTTTGATGTGGGGTGTATTTCAGTTCAGATTGACTGCTGTGTTGAGTTAACTAATTTGCTCCAGATGACACTAGTGTATGGTCCACTTCCAGCAGTATGCTTTAGCTACACTGGGTGGCAGCTTTTTCACAGTTTAAAAAATGTTAGTTTCTTACTTCAGTGAAATCTGCAGTGAGGATTATTTTGTCCATGGTCTTCCTAGTGACAGATTTTGAAAATCTTCAACGTACCTAGTTAACTAGTAGTTTTGGACACTGCTGATGTCAGGGTCTCTTATCACACTTCATTCTGAAATGGAACCAATCTGCATCAGTCTCACACCCTATTTCTCTCTTTAAACCTTTCTACCTTCTTTGTGTTGTGAGAGTGAACATTTTCAAAGTTCTTACACCAAAATTCTGTACATAGTAGGTCTTCCCCCATTCTAGCCATTTGACCAACCTGTCATATTTGCATGGCAGTGTTTTATGAGTCATGCCTCACATTGTTTTTTGACATTAATGGCTTTTCCCTACCTTGGCAATGGTAAGGGAGTTCATTCTGGAGTTCCACTATAATGTCTAGTAGGAAAATGTGGAGGAGAGTGGTAGTTTGCACTGTGTGCTGTTAGATGGAAATAGTTTATGAACCGTGATGGGGCTTGTCATTCCTCACATTCTTAAATTTTCATTTTTGCTTGAGGTGAATGAAGGTAAATGCATGTTCAGTGACCAGCACAGATGTAAATGGCCTTGCACCTGTTGCCTTTATACAGAAGAGTCTTATCTGTAGGCAGTTGTTTCTTTACTGTAGAGTCCTGCAGAATATATAGAAGTGTGATGTCACGTTTTGAAATTATATATACTGTGCTTTCAAATGTTTAATTTTTTTTAGAGTAACGGTTTTTATTCACGCTTACTCCTCTGACATTAGTTATTGTATACTCATCACACATATTTTTAATCTGGTAAATTTTTCTTTAAAGTGTAGTGAATGTCTACAAACCAATGAATTAAAAACATGCAAAATAATATGAACAAGTTTATCTACACACATGTGCAGTTTCACAGTAATGCACAGTTAGGTGTGCTGTGAGTTGTTGGACTATGTATTTATGTGTTGCCACATGGAAGCGGTTGAGAAATGGTAGTACAGAACACAAGGTTTGTTGTAATTACAAAGATATCTTGTGCTTTGTTGCAGATGTATTCAAGACACGGTTGTAGCACAGATGGCCGTCAGGCAGGCTGCTCTCATCTGTGCATGGTTGGGCCATCTACCTTGACCAATGGGTCAAATTCCATTCCAGTCACCTGTTCCTGCCCACAGAGTTTGGTGCTGCATGAAGATGGACGAACATGTAGCGCACTGCCTGCATGTGGGGAAGATCACTTCACATGTGCTGCGCCTGCTGGTTCTAATAAAGACTGTATACCAAACGTTTGGCGATGTGATGGACAGAAAGATTGTCCTGATGCTAGTGATGAATTTGGATGCCCTGACTGCAAGCCAAGTGAATTCCGTTGTGAAAGCGGACAGTGTATAGGTGAGACATGACTTCATTGCATAGTTCAAAATGATCTGTAGCCTGTGGTACCAACATGAATGCATATAGCAGAAGCCAGGCCTGTCCATCTTTCCATCCACATGTTTTATCTCCACTTAAATAAATGGATTTTGATGAAGTTGTGTAGTGTGATGTATACATTTAAACTACAATGTGTGCCACAAACAGTGAAATCTTGGTATAACAGATCTGTGGTGGTGACGAAGTTATATTTGTTGTAATGAAATTTCATTGTGCCGGAACGCGTTAAGCATTCTAGAATGATAGTTACAAACATGTGAAAAATGGAAAAGAGACCAATTTATCATGTTATTTGTAAAATATTTTGAAAGTTTTTCTGTATAGCCTGTTTGGTAAGTATTTCTCAGCAGATTCTTTGAGAATTACACTGCTCTACAGTGCACATCCTGAGTGTCTTTGCTGGTCTATACAAACCACCAAGGATTTGGCACCATGTTGGAAATTTATGGCACGAAATGGCATGTCTCTGAAATTCTGTGAGGCCAGACATTCGTATGAAGAATCGGATACTCACCCAGCAATAGTCTCTTCTTTTACACATTATTGTTGTTGCAGGATTTGTTTAAAAACTTGTGGTAACTTTGTTCATGATACTTTCTTTGTAAAAGGCATTGTGTCTTGGGTCAACAGAACACTTTACTCACATGCTCTGACCTGGTTTTGCTGAGACACAGCGAACATTTGGATGAGCAGCATGATGTATTTCATGGCTGACACATTGTGTAAGGGGGTTTGTAATTCCCTGTGCGTGGAGAATTGATTTAGGGTATGCTGTGCATTGTGATTAGACATTAGCAATTTGTGTTATTAGTAAGTAACTTCATGGTTGCACATGTGGCTGTGGCTCATTCAATGGGAAGCACTATTTTGCATGAAACTGCTGTGTGTTGTAGATATGTCGTGGGTCTGTGATGGAACGTCACAGTGTCCAGACAACCATGACGAGAAACACTGCTGTGAATTCCAGTGCTTGTCGAATGGGTTATGCGTTTCACATACTGCTGTTTGTGATGGTTATGATGACTGTGCAGATGGCAGTGATGAGGCAGCTTCAGAATGTACAGGAGGTATGTGTTTATGTGTGTTCATGTAATACTTATTCTGAAACTACTGTAGACAATGTTTGGATGTTAGAAAAGTGAAATGGTTGTACACTGTCATGACTATCCCATGGTGTTGTAGAGCCTGTCTTGTGGTGATAGTGGTGTGTGGAAGTGGACTGTATAGTCCATGTATCAGAGGAGTGTGCTGTCTCCATTTTCATGATCAATTTTGCTGTCACCACAAAACAGGATTTGCATCACCAAGAAGGGTGATGTGTAAATGGAGATGATGTTAGATAAGGGTTGTTTGTTGACTAAGCAGACTGTGTGCACCATGCAGCCTGATGATCAGGTTGTTTGGCATATGCCTCATGGATATTCAGACAGACATCCCACAGTTTCACGAGTCTGTCAGTACCACATATGTAGAAGTCCTGTGGCTGTCAGTGACATCACAGTGTGATTGCTTCCTGACCATTTGTGCCCATAATGAAGCACTGACCTTTGTGTATCTTTTTCTTGGCCCAAACATGTAATAGCACAAGGGGACAAGTCAGGACTATAGGACAGATGTAGAAGAAATTCTCATCATTAATGTTGCAGCTTTTCGCAGGTAGTTATTGCAGAATAGGGTCTGGCATTGCCATGGAGAAGAATGATTCTGTGTGATAACATGACAGGTCTCATAGCCTTTATTGCATTCCTTAAGTGCCGCAGGGTTGCACCATAGTCGTCGGCATTGACAGTGATGCCCTTGAGTAACCAGTCTGTCAGCAGAGGTCCATCGATGACAATGTCATCATCACCTTACCATCGTTGGGTATGCTGCGACTTGTTCGATCAGGGAGATGATAGATGTCTCTGCCACTGATTCTTGTGTTTAGTCTCTGGATCATATTGCAAACACTAGGATTCATTCCCTCTGACAGTACAATTCCAAAACTCGTCCTTCTCTTGCGTACCGTATCAGATGTTCCAAGCAGATACCCTCCAAGCTGCCTTTTGTTCATTGTTTAAACTCCTCGGCCCCCATATTGCAGGTATATTCTGGTACCCCAAAACTTACACGTAGATTTGATGCTGATGCCAAGGTGTTTACTGATATGCCGAAGTGTTACACAGTGATCACACTGCAGCATTTGTTCCACTTTGGCATGTGTGTCTGGGTCTGTAATGTGGGGTAACTGGGGTGTGCCAGGTCCTCGGTGCTGCTCCTACCCTCTTTGAACCTCTTGCACCAGTCAGACAATGCTGTATGCTGCAAACAGTTGTAACTTTACACATGCTTCATTCAAGAATGAATGTCCGCTGGTCTTGTACATTCCACACACACAGAGTGGATGATGCAGCACTGCATGACTGGACGAATTCATGACTGTCCTCCACTGAGCTCAGGCTGTTTTGCATAGAGGTCACACAGAGCAGCCTGCTTATGACGTGTGCCTATCTTGGTCGTCAGTGACCACTGTTGGATGGCACAAGAATGATTAACATTAAATTACACATAACCTGAAAATACATGTTGTCTGCTTATTTGTCAGACAACCCTTATATAAGGAGGAACTTTTTAGTTGGCATACAGATCGCCCTGCTAATGATGATCAGATCAGGGCTTTTGCTGCAGAGATACAGCTTCTAGAGCTGGAAGTTGATATGGTGACTGCATGTTCTGAAGTCCAAATGTGTGGAACTTCACCACTTAGATGCAGGGAAGTGAGGAGCATGAACATTTAGTTGAAATTTAACCCCTTCCTTGTCGGTGAACTGATAAAGCTTGCCAGCTCAAAACTGACCAATACTTGCTGCTGGTTTTCTGTTTGCTGTATGTACATATAAATCTTACATGGAATTGTAATAATAGGTTTTTGCAAATGTGATTAATGTGCCAAATTTGTCAGTTTTTTTGGTGGTGGTGGGAGTGAGGGTTTATTCATAAACAAGATAGGGGAAAGCTGAATACATAGTATTCCAGTATGTGTTCTTACTTTGGCATTCCGTGCCCTTCCGCCTGTTCCAGAAGCAGTGGTGAACACTGGAACATTACTAAGTATCACTACAAATTCTGTTTGCTGATGTTTCTGTCAAAAATTTTTTTAACATTCATGAACTTGTTTTATCTTTGACTGTCATGAGTGGATCTTAACATGAATTCTATCTTGAGCACTGGGATCTATACCAAAAATTGTTAAACCTGACTTAAATTTTGGTTCATATTGGTCCATTACTAGGAGTGAAGATTAAAACTAGCAATTGCTACATGATATAGAATGTAAATTCCAGTGAGATGTAGAGCTTTGATTTGTAACATTATTTCACTATCAGAAGTCATTGTCACAATAAAAGGTTGCTATCGGTAGTGTGATTAGGTTTTTTAACAGTAGCTATGTTAACAGTCAGGAAGCATCAGTGCCAGTGAGGTATGCAAAATAATGAATGAATGTCATAGGAAAGCGCATATGTTATGTTGGAGTACAGCTTTCCACTGTTATTTATGAAAAAGTTACACATTTGTTGTATTTGTATTGCTGTGACTGCTTAAACATTCCTGTCATTAATGGATTTTTTTACCATGAATTGTTCCAGGGGCCAATCATCCTCGTATTATGCCAGTTGATTCAAACAAGTCTACATATGTAGTGAGTGTGTTGGTAATTATTGTATCTGTTGTTATACTTGGTATCCTTGCGTTCTACTGTCGTCGTCGTATTGTAGGTGCCAACAATGTCACCTTAAATGGTTATCTTGGTGATTCAGCTGGTGATCCTCTCTCACCAGAACCATCACGTGGAATTCCTAAGCCCATTTGCCCTGTTGTTGGAACTCAAAAGAATGGTCGATTAGATAAGGGCAGTAAGAAACCTGGTAATGATGCCGTTCGCATGTCGATGCTGAATGGTAGCACAACGTCCAATAGCTATGACAGGAGTCATATTACTGGTGCTTCAAGTTCAGCCACCGAAGGAGGTGGACCAAATGGTGCTCCATTACTTGTGTCATCATCTTCGTTGCTTTGTTACCCACGTGAGACACTGAACCCACCACCGAGTCCAGCCACCACTGCTGATTCCAGCAGGAAATTACACCATAACTACAATGAAGATTATTGTTGTTCATCATCTGGCACATCAAGGTATCGTCCATATAGACATTATCGAGCCATCAATCAGCCTCCACCACCTACCCCTTGCAGCACAGATGTATGTGATGAATCTGATTCAAATTACCCTTTGACACCAAGAGGGAGACAGCGATATTATGCCCCACCATGTTCTGAATATGACTCAGACCCTTTTCCTCCTCCTCCAACTCCCAGATCACATTATCATAGTGATGGTGGAGGGGGAGGCTTGCCATCTTCTTGTCCTCCATCTCCTTCTTCAACAGCTGGCAGATCGTCAACTTACTTCAGCCCCCTTCCACCACCTCCCTCTCCAGATCCATCGCCTGGCAGCCGCTGCGATTGCTGACAGTAAAACAGGGTCCGATTGGTTCTGTTACTGTCAGTACCACAGTGTTGTATTAATATGTGTCGGACCCTGTGTGCATACTGTCTTTGTTCCATTACTCAGAGAAATTTGTTATACTTGAGAGCAGGGTTTTTGCAAACCATAGGCACCACGTCACCCAGGTGACTAATTTTTGTACAGTGGTGCCTTACATTTGTGATCCTCATTAGAGAACTTACTGCATGTCACCTCCTGGTGCCTAGAATTTTGAGACAGCTCCCGGTCTTTTTTTTTTTTTTTTAAATATATTTGTGGTCTCCACCTTGAGAGAACTAATTAATGATCTGTGTGATAGGAGAAATGTTTGTCAGTTTACAGTGATTTTAAACACTATTTTCACATAACAGAATTGTCTAAGAACAAGATACTGTATTATTATTATTATTATTATTAATTCTTGCTGTATGAAGTAATGTAATGCAGGTGAGCATGCCAGTGCTTGTGGCCAAACATCACACACACACACACACACACACACAGAAACAAAGGTGAGTAACAAGAATACAATTTTAGGACCATGACAGTTATTCCTATAATGCTTCCAGGATTTAGTTTATCAAGGTAAATGTGGAATTTTCTATGTGTTTAATTAAACACTGTGCCTTGAAAATTTGTGGGGAGTTCATTTATACATTTTGTGTTCCTGAGCTTGCTAGTAGATGACATAGGTCAGCTACACAAACTGACCATATTATCCATAAGGAAAAAGCCTGCATTCATGATTATACAGAAGACTGGGTGGGTCCCAGAACCACTTCAAACATGGTGTTAATTAAATCCATCATCCATCTCATATCCAGTCACTATACTGAGTTACCCCAAATTTGGGGGCTTGGTTTATTCATTAGTTCATTTTGGTGGTGCTGTTTCTGCATGGTTTGTATAGTGTTGGATGAAGTAATGACTGGTTTATGAATTATGATGCAAGTGGTCGTGGTCTGCTTTAAGGAACTGTGGATGTTCCTGGAGAGGGTGAGGAAAACTGTGAAAATGTCATTATAGGCACCCCTTGGGCCAAGAATTGAACCAGTGATCTTCTGAGCATTATGCTGGAGTACTGAACATTCAGCACGTACTGGGTGTAGTATATATTGTTCACTGCTTATTGTCGAGTCTAGTGAGACAGTGGAGGCACTGTACCCATAGGCTGTGCGTAGTACTCACAAGGGAAGTGCACAACATTATTTTGAAATAACATGAGCACAGAGAAGCTTTCACTAAATTTCTCTTCAGTCTTTAGTCAGCAGAATTCCTATGTAGAAAAGGAAGATATTGTTATTAAAGAAAATATGAAACTTTTGTGGCCTCTCAATGGAAGAAACATGATTACATTAGAACTAACTTTGGAAAAACAAAATATAAATTTTATTTTTGTGCATGTGGTACCAATAAAACTAACAGCCCCAAGGTCTATAGTGACAGAGAACGGTGTACACCCCTTCATATTAAGGTTATTAAACGACTGATTAAGTGTAGAAGTTTACTGTTTATTGAATGGACCAGGATAGTGCAGTTGGTATAGCGACTCGCTACGGGCTGGATGGTCTGGGACTCAAATCTTGGTGGGGGTGAGATTTTCCACATCTACCCAGACTGGCCACGGGCCCACCCAGCCTCTACAATGGACTAGGTCATTCCTGGGGGTAAAGTGGCTAGAGCGTGACATTAGCCGCCCACCCCATGTAGCGCTGAGGTTAAAGAAAGAGCAAAGCTGTACGTCTGCTCCCCCTTTATGCCTCCATGGCAGGTTGTAGGGTGAACTTTACTTTTTTACCATGTATTTAACCATTTAATTTCTTCATTGCACTGAGAATGTCCATAATGCTAAGCATTGCTGTAGTAACATTGATCTATGGCCTTCCTTATTGGCTAATTTTAGACTTCAGTGCTGAAAGTGCAGTTATGTAACACAAATAAAAATAGTAAAAAAGGTTTTGGACTAATTGTGTCATGTGTTGTTAGCTGTCAAGTAAGAACTCTGAGAACTGTAGAAAAATCAACCAATGGGAACTGCAGTAGCATATGGAAATTTAGTAGCTAAGGTAATGTGTATGTGGCTGTTATTCGCAATTGTTTTGAAGCTTGTACATATCAGCCTCACTTGCCTGTTTTGTGCAAGCCACAGGGTGACTGAAAAGTCCCTGTGCATCTATTGGAAGTTACAATGGAAGTCACAGTGAATGAATGGGTATCGGGGGCTTTTGTCCTGGAGGTGAAGTTTGAACTTGCAGATTGAGCAGTAACATGTGGCACAATACCTGTACATACATGACTTTCCCACTTTCAGCACAGTGCAGTACCCTTCTTATACACGTGACCAGGGACTTCTCACTCACACTATAATCCGAGATTTGTGTTGTCTGAGTTTGAAAAATATTGCCATGTGAGCTAGACACTGACAGTTCAGCACACTTGATGCTCTCATGGTATTGACCCCAAACTATGCAGCATCAGATCTCAGAAGGAACAGTCTTCATGTAAAGTTGTATTTGGGCATTTTATGTTCAGAAAGTGATATGATTTTCTTGTGCTTCTGTTAGTAAACTTGTTAAGCAGAAATGCCTTTGTGGAAATATCCACCAAAATTAACCCTTTTGTGTCAGAATTAAATGCCTGGTGTGATGTGCTGAGGACTGGGATTTGAATGAGCACTGCATATGGAAGGCCATTAAATGCTGTCATTTATATCTGATGTTTGATATTTTAAGCATTACACTGTGTGACAGGTATACCCGATGTTAGATGAAAATGAGTTAATAAGAACAGGTTAATTTGTCACTGTGGTAAAGTCCCATGCTTTGTGGTCATATAGGCTCATAAGGATTGACCGCCTCCCCAGCCTCCCTCCCACAAGTGCCCGTGCACACACACACACACACACGCACTTGGACACATACATGCTGGTCCTTTTTCCATTGAGTTCTTAGGATGGAGTAAGATATGCCTGTGGTACAGTGGTTGCTAATGTGCCTGCTGTACCAGCCCAAAATGATGGATGAATGAGTGTGGAGCTCTGGTGTCATGATAATTGACAGGATGAAACCACAGTACATGGTGAAGCATGTCCCAGTACTACTACATCCACCACAAATGCCACATGGGCAGACCTGGAATCAAATCCGGGTATCTACATTGAGAACCCAGTAACTGCCTGAGACATGGCACAGCCTCATCCAACATCTTGGAACCAGATGTATGTTTGTGTGACTTCCATCTTCCTGTTGCTTTCATGAAGAAAAAGAGCCATCAGCACTGCTAAACGGGTGCATAGACCTAAGAACTGATCCATATGTGGTGTGAATTTCAGTATCCTTGCTGGAAATCACACCACATTGTCCAGCCTACACCCTGTCGCTTACTGACTGGACCATCTCAGCTTGTAACTTGTAATATCCATTAGTTAAAGGTCTGTGGTTGAGTTGATTTATTATCAGTATCAAATGTTTGAGTGCTGAAAGAAGAAGATAGTGTTTATGAGTGAGATGCAGCCTTATGAAATATAAAAAGGGTTAAACAGCACAGCATTGCAGAATTTCTTGCAAATTGTTGGACTGTTCAGAGTCAGCACTCCTACCATCTGTGTGGGCTGCAAGATTGAGACTGCTGGTAGAACTGCAGGAGATAGACCTAATACATTACAAATGAAACTTAAATGTAGACTGCAGCAGGTGCAGTAAATGCTCCATCTTTTTCAGGAGAATGTTCTGTCCCAGCACTGGTTTTGTTATCAGCAAAAATGAAAAAGATATTCTAAGTGAAGGGAAG
>Ga0131853_10013487_pt1 | contig 14984 bp, 14 predicted proteins | sample TergutLab28metaG_FD_92764 | JGI IMG/M metagenome (GOLD analysis project Ga0131853, IMG submission 92764) | Labiotermes labralis P1 segment gut microbial communities from Petit-Saut dam, French Guiana - Lab288 P1 (version 2) (version 2) | ecosystem: Host-associated > Arthropoda: Insects >... | reverse complement strand
GCCGTCGCGTTCGCGTTTCTCTGGGTTGGTGAAGTAAAGTTCCGTCCAACCCTTGATAACGACACCAAGCATACTATGGACGCTGTGCAATAACTTGATTTTGCTAAACGGCGTTATGGTTGCCTCGTTATAAAAGCCGCTTCCTTTTGGAAGGATTAGGTTCACGGAAATTTCTTTTCGTTGCTTTTCTTCGTTCCAAAGAATCAAGCCTTGGTAATCGTCGCAGCAGGGGATAAAGAAGTGAACCTCGCCATCCTTCTCGATTCGAAAGTTTATGAACTTTATTGCATCAAGGTCACCATCCTTGACCGTAAATGGCATAGTTACTGTGAGGAACGAGTACTTGTCGAAATTGGCTTTCAAATCAGCAAGGTCGACGCCGTTGTGTCGCATGAAAAATCTGAAGTCCAACTTTTCTTTTAGCCTATCCACATAGCGAACACTCGTGCGATACATAACCATAAATTCGTTAAACTCTATGATAGCTCGATTCGCGGCTATGAATTGAAAGTTTCTGAATGCTTCCGCGCGCTCGTTCTTTTCGTCGCTTTGGCGTTTGTTAGCCTCGGACTGGCGGATAAGGAGAAGGCTGAAAATCGCCGACTGAATCATCACACCGATGGCTATTATGTTTGCAATAAAACGTGCTGTTGGTGTCTGGATGAATTCTATATTAGGAAAGAATGCCGCCACCACAAAAACGGCAACCACAATCACGATTACACCAATCAGGAAATACAGGGGGATTTTTATTTTCATATGACTAGTGTACCACATGTGGATGGGGGATTATGCTATGTAACGACTAGCTGGGTTAAGCCTTTTGCTTTGCGACATTCTTTCAATCGTTTGCCTACTTGTTGTGCTAGTGTCATAATTATTCATTCCCAGCAAGAGTGTCAAGCGAAACCTTGAAAAATCTTGCAATCGCAATTAATGTCTCCAGTCCCGGCGTTCTCTTGCCAGTTTCCCATTGATTAATGGTAACTGCACTTTTGTATCCCAAGGCATTTGCGAGTTGCATTTGCGAAAGATTATTTTCTTGCCGTAATTCTTTCAGTTGTCTCGGAAAGTTATGCATAAAAAGATCTGGCGGATAGAATCAATAAATTGGCTGACAATCTACTTGTCTCGAAAATAGATACTGACGGGGTAGTGCTTGGAACACCCATTCATACACTTGGCTTGTCTGCAAGATGCACGAGGTGTCTAAGGCGCATGAACATAAAATATGTCGAACAACTTAGTGCGCTTAACCGAGATGACTTGTTGAGAATCCGCAGATTGGGCGAGATGAGCGTGGATGAAATAATGCAAAAACTGAAGTCATTTCAAGATTTCTGAGCCACTTCGCGGTGCCCAACTTTGCTTTTGATAAACTTCCTAAAATCATCTTGCGAGCCTAGAACCCGCGCAGGTGAATTCGAAACGACATCTTTTCGGTTCATTGTGCCCACTTCATCGTCAGATTCTTTGGCAATACGTTCAGTATTGCCGGCAGAATCTTTCTTGAATTGTGCAAAATTCTCTCGAAAATCTGCATTCCTCAATTCATCTGCGCGGGTTCTCAGATTCTGCTTATCCACAACTATCATGATAATAGATTCTTTTTTGGTTGCCGATAAGATGCCTTGCAGATGAGTCCAAGACATAGCGAATACATTTTTATTTTCGTAAACCTTAACAAGATTGGAATATTCAACTTTGCCACTATTGCCTTTAGAATTTGTATAGAGTATACCTTCATCCGTAAAATTCATATCATCCGTCGAAACAGTATGCTCATAGACTTTCCATATGTGCTTGCAAATTAGTTTATGGGATTTTTTGTTTCTATGGAAGAAGTATATAAGGTTTAAGATTATTCCAAGAACACCTATTATTACTGTCCACAGGAATGCACTCGAATCCCACCGCCACCATGCCAAAGCAACAACTAATGTTGCAAAGAGGAGAAGTGTTACTGCATGAATGACAATGACTCTTCTCATATGAAAAGACGCCACCTGTTTAACTATGGCATCATCGTACGTCGTTTGGCATTTGAATAGGGTGTTGGTCATTGGTAGTAGCGCCCAGAATCGAACTGGGAACCTCCGGGTTATGAATCCGGTGCGCTAACCAGTTGCGCCACGCTACCATAACTACCAATTTTTTGAATCCGGTGTGCTACCGTCCGGTCGCCGAAAGGCGACATCCGAATGATTAACATAATGCGGCACGAAACGAAGCGTAGTTAGCCGCTTCGCGGATGAGCAGTTGCGCCACGTCACCAAACACGAGAACTATAGCATATATTAGCGATGATGTCTAGCGGGAATAGGTGGCGCCAACCATTTTCCACGTTTTCGCGAGGAAGCGGTCATATAGACCGCGACCGTGGCGATCCATATGCGGGATAAGTACTACGCAAAGAATTTTTGTCCCTGCAACCATTTCTCTTTCAGAGAACAGGGAAAAACATCTTTTGTTGTACTCACTCGTGCGCGTATGGATTGCCACGGCTACTGTCGCTTCGCTCCGGTGTCCTCGCAACGACGGGGGAGAAGTTGGTGCTTTTCCAAAACAGATTGAACAATGCGTCTTAGCTAGATGGGGAATTTTTCGGTCTTCGGGATTATCACTTGCACAATCATAAAACAATGTAGTATAATTAGGAATATGCAACAAGCTCAATCACCTGCAAAGCTGGAAAATATTAAGAGTATTCGCGATATCTTGCCTGGTATCGCCGATTTACATAGCCAATGTGTGGCTACACGTGACACCATGGATGGGATTTTTACCAATCTTCGTGGAATTATGCGCGAGCAGATGGCGAAGGTCGAAGACGCTGCCCGTAGGGAGCAGAAAGAACAAGAGTATGCTGATTTAAAGAAGCAGCGTGAGCAAGAGCGAATCGATGCCGAGCGAAAAGTAGACGAAAAAGCCGAGCAACACAAAAAAGCTGTTGCCGAAAAGGCAAAAGCAGTAGAAGAAGCGCGGGCAGAGAGAGTATTTCAACCGACGCAACAACCAGAACGCACCGAGCGCCCTCCATTCCAACCACGCGAACAACGACCTGACCGTCCACCTTTCCAGAGAAGCGGCGAACAACGCCCGCCATATCAACAACATGGTCAAAGACCTCCGTTTCAACCAGGTCAACAACGCCCGCCATATCAACAACATGGTCAAAGACCTCCGTTTCAACCAGGTCAGCGCCCACCATTTCAACAACGTCCGGGTCAACCAGGGCAACCTTCAAGAACATGGACACCGAATCAATCTTCGGGTTACGGGCAACGCCAAGGTGGTTACACGGGATACTCCAGACCAGGCGGTGACAGACCGGCATTCGGACAACAACGCCCATGGACACCGCGTCCACCAGGGGCAGGACCAAGACCAGGCGGAGCAGGGGCGGCAACTGCGCTTCCTAAGTTTCCTCAAAAAGCAAACACGCACGACCCAAAACGAAAAGACAGAGGGTTTAGTGGCGAGCGTAGCCAAGGCGGATACGACCGCAGGCAACTTCTTCGTCGCGGTATAATTGAAGAGCAAGACATCGAAGAAAGAATGCTTACCCGTATGTTCCGAACCAAGAAGGCAAAGGAAAATGCGGAAAGGGCTGTTCCGAAAGAGCAATCTAACATTATAAAAGTAACGACCCATAGGCTTACCGTGAAAGAACTTTCCGAAAAAGCCGGTATTGGTGCAAACCAGCTTATCAAGCAACTTATCGTACTCGGCGAGATGGCAACGGTTAATAGTACTATTGACTTTGATTTAGCGGCACTTGTGGCAGGGGAGTTCGGTCTCGAGCTTCAACTTCACGCGGATAAGAGTTTCGAAGAGCAAATGTCCGACATACATAACATCGCGGAAGACGAGGCGGACATGTCTCCGCGTCCACCGGTTGTTACTGTTATGGGACACGTAGACCACGGTAAAACAACACTTTTGGATGTATTACGTCAGACAAAGGTGACCGCAGGCGAGGCAGGCGGTATTACCCAGCACATTGGCGCGTACCAAGTTTCCAAGAAAGGAAAGAAGATTACATTCATCGATACTCCGGGTCACGCGGCATTTGACAAGATGCGTGCGCGTGGGGCGAAGATTACTGACATTGCAATTCTTATCGTGGCGGCGGATGACGGTGTGATGCCGCAAACCATCGAAGCAATTAAACACATCCAAGGGCAATCACTTCCTATGATTGTTGCAATTAACAAAATTGATAAACAAGGCGCGGATGTGGACCGTGTGAAGCAACAACTTGCCGAACACAACGTCGTTGCAGAAGACTGGGGTGGGGAGGCGATTATCGTTCCTATCTCGGCGGCTGCGGGCACAAACATTGACAAGTTGCTAGAGATGATTCTTCTTGTTTCCGACATGAACGGTTACAAGGCAAACGCGAACAAAGAGGCAAGCGGTTCAATTATCGATTCTAACCTTGACAAGCACAAAGGTGCGGTGGTTACTGTGTTGGTTCAAAGTGGTACACTTCGCGTTGGGGATACGCTTCTTGCGGGTACGACATACGGAAAGGTCAAGGCAATGACCGACGATGCCGGGAAAGCGGTTCGCAAGGCAACCCCAAGTATGCCGGTTCAGGTTCTTGGCTTCCAAAGCGTACCAAAAGCCGGCGACATGGTATATGTCGTTGACGAGAAGTTAACTAAGCAGGTTGTGGAAGAGCGTCGCGATAAAGAAAAAATCAAGAAAACCCGCGCAACGGCAGAGAGCAACGTGGAAAACTTCCTCGACAAAATCCACGAATCAAGCAAAAAACATCTTAACGTTATTGTTAAGGCTGACGTTGCGGGTAGTGCGGAAGCCATTATCCAGACACTTTCAAATATCACTTCTGATGAGGTTGACGTGCACGTTATCTCAAGTGGCGTTGGTGCAATCACCGACAACGATGTCACACTCGCTGAGTTAACAGGCGCATTGTTGATTGCCTTCCACGTTGGGGCAGGGGCATCCTCAAAGGCGCTTGCAAAAAAGCAAAAGGTCAAAATCAACGAATTCAAGATTATCTACGAAATATTCGACTTTGTTACGGACGAGATGGTCAAGCTTTTCTCGCCAAAGTTCCAAGAGAAGCACTTTGGTCGGGCAGAAGTTATGGCTGTGTTCAAGTCAAGCGCGATTGGTCTTATTGCCGGTTGCCGCGTAATCGACGGAAAGATTATGCGCAACAGCCAAATCAGACTAAAGCGTGGCAAGGAAGACCTCGGTGTGCATAATCTTGCAAGCTTGAAGATAAAAACACAAGACACCAAAGAGGTGGCTTCGGGACACGAATGTGGTATTAAGCTCGAGGGCAACATTGCCGTTCAAGAGGGCGATATCATGGAATGCTTCGGAATGGAGCAGTTGCCAATTGTCTTTAATGGCAAAAAATATGAATTTTAGGGGGTAGAGGTATGAGCAAGAATGTAAGAATTGAAAGGATTAACGCGGACATCATGCGTGTGCTAAGTGTCGCAATCCGCAACATGGAAAAGGCAGCTGGTGTAAGCATCATCGCCGTGGACACAAGTGCCGACCTTGCATGGTGTAACGTAATGGTAGACATTGCGGGGGACGATGAAACAAAGCAAATGCAGCTTCGTGTCCTTGCAGATGCGGCAGGATTTCTTCGTAAGGAGCTTTCGTCAAATATCAAAATGCGTACAACGCCACAACTTCGTTTCATCCTTGATAAAGGGCGCGACAATGCAAGCAGGGTGGAAGAGCTTCTTCAACAAATCAATAGTGAAGGAAAGAAGTAGAATAAATTCTCCCCTTAGCCAAGGGGAGTACCGCGCTAGCGGGGAGGGGTGTGGTATAATTTGACCTTTAAAATGATAATTCATCACACACCCCGTCAGCCTAGCGGCTGCCACTCCTCTAGTCGTAGAGGGGAATTTTTACTTTCGCGCGAGCAATGGAGGACAAATGGAGCAACAGACGGATTTCAAAAACGCGTACTCGCTTATCGAAGCCGCAAAGACGATTGCGATTGCGTCGCACATCCGACCGGATGGTGATGCGATTGGGTCGACTTTGGCGTTGCATTATTGGCTTGGGTTTTTCGGTAAGACATCGCACATGTACATTGATGGCGATATATCTCAGAACTTTTCGTATATGGAGGGGACGTCGAAAATCCGAGATGACGAATGGAGTGCCGACGAGATTCCAAGTTACGACCTCCTCATAATCGTGGATGCAAATAGCGCAGACAGGCTTGGTCGATTTAAAAAACTTGTGGAGACCTCGAAAAAGATTTTGGTGTTCGACCATCACCTTGACCCAAATATTGACGCGGATACGATTGTTATGAACACAAGTCGGGCAAGTACGGGCGAGGTGCTGTTCGAGTTTTTCAAGGCGTTCAACATTCCAATTAACAAGTCAATGGCGGCTGCATTGTACACGGCGATAAGCACGGATACCGGGTGCTTCGTGTTCCCAAGCACAACCGCATACACGCACAAGGTGGCGGCAGAGTTACTTTCCATTGGAATCGATTTTGCGACGATTAACTATTATAACTTTCGAATGTTTGACAGGAGCAAGCTCGATGCATTCGTGACCGCACTTGATAGCATCGAATTCTTGGACGAAGGTAAAATAAGTTTGGTCCACATCAATCATAAAATGATGTCGCGATATAACTTTGACCATGACGAGAAGCACCGTATCCAAAGATATGCGATTGATGCAAGCGGTGTTGTGATAAACCTTTTCTTTACCGAGATTGATCCAGATGTGTTTAGCGTCAGCCTTCGAAGTCATGGCGAAGTCAACGTCGCCGAGCTTGCCAAAAAATTCGGCGGTGGCGGACACAAAAATGCTGCTGGCTTCACCAAGGAAGGGAAGTACAAAGTGCTCTTGAAATCCGTCCTTGACGAGGCGCGGGCAATCATCCCTCCTAATAGGGAAAGCGAGTGATGGCGCGTTTGTCAAAAATTCTCCCCTTAGCCAAGGGCGGGGCGGAACGCCAATGGCGCCTAATTATCGATAGTCCCCGGAGCGTAGCGAAGGGGGAGGGGTGTGGTGCATGAACGGAATCCTAAATGTCAACAAACCCCAAGGCATGTCAAGCTTCAAATGCCTATCAATCGTCAAGCGAAAACTATGGGAACAGCTTCCACTTGATGGTCGACCAAAGTTAAAGAACTGGAAGGTCGGTTTTTTGGGGACGCTTGACCCGCTTGCAAGTGGGGTGTTGGTGTTACTTTGTGGGCGTGCCACCAAATTGGCGGATATGCTCCATCAGGGAAGCAAGGTGTACAGGTCGACTTTTACATTTGGAAAGGAGACGACCACCCTTGATAATGAAGGTGAAATCGTCGCTACGTCTGACATAATACCCACTAAAGAGCAAATTTTAGCTGCTTTGCCAGACATAATAGGCGAAATTGAGATAGAAGTTCCAAAGTATAGTGCCGTCCATATCAATGGCACGCGTGCATATGAACTTGCGCGGAAGGGCATAGAGTTCGAGGTGCCAAAGCGCGTGGTGAAAATAGACAGGTTTGGATTGCTAGAGCAAAGAAACGAAAAAGAATTTTTCTTCGAAATAGAGTGCAACGCTGGAACCTATATCCGAAGCCTTGCGAAGCTAATGGCGCAGAAGCTTGGAACCGTCGCGATTGCGAGCGAGATTATAAGGGTTCGAGTGGGTGAGTTTGATATCAAGGAAGCAAAAAGTCCAGATGATGTTACACTTGAAGATATAACGATACTATAAGAGTTCTCCCTTTCAATCGGTGTTTGGCAAGTGCTGAAAAATCTTTTTTTTCACGTCTTCGCGAGGAGGAACGACGAAGCGATCCATATACGGAATACGTGTTGCGAAATCTTTTTTGTCCCTGTTGGCTTTTTTCCTGTCTTCGGTGGACAAATATCTTTTGCTGTTCTCAATCATTCGAGTATGGATCGCCACGTCCTACTGTCGCTACGCTCCTGTGTCCTCGCGAAGACGTGAAAATGGGGGTGTCGCATCTTAATTTAGTCTGTGTGGGAAAGTTGCCTCTTCAAAAGGGATTCAAACTTGCAGACTAATTACTGACTATAGTAAAAACTAAAAAGCCCATATAAACTACCGCAAGCGCAACGCCTTGCCACTTGTGAACACGTTTTGTGATTGCGGTTGGGATGATGGCAAGAAGGGTAAGGGCGAGAAGAACCGGGATGTCGATGCGACTCATGGATTGTGAGACTTCAATATTTCCTGCGGAGAACGTTACGATTGCAAGGATTGCGGCGATGTTGAAGATGCAACTTCCGATGATATTGCCGATTGCAAGTCCGCGTTCTTTTTTAATGATGCTTGCGATGCTAGTGGAGATTTCGGGGAGACTTGTTCCGACGGCGACTATTGTAAGACCGACCAGGGCTTCGCTCATACCCCATGAGGCGGCTAGGAAACTTGCGTTTTGGACAATGAGATGTGCGCCGAACAGAACTCCGGCAAGACCAACGATGAAGAGCAGTACGTTCTTGGTAGTTTGCTTTGCATTGGTTTTCAATCTGGGTGCTTTTTCTTCCTTGCAATGCTTGATGTTGTAATAGATATAGAGCATCATCAAAATCGCAAAGAAGATTCCGTGCACCCACGAGATAGTTCCAAAAAATGCAAAGGCGAAAAGCATGACTGTAGATACAACAAGCACAACACCTCGCATCAACGAAAGGGGATCACCAACCTTCCCAGACCCAATTATCGCAATAGCGGCAAGCCCGATTCCGATGTTGACCGCGTTAGAGCCAACTATGTTTGCCATCCCCATATCGCTGTAGCCGCGTAAGGTTGCAAGCAATGATACGAATAACTCGGGTGCGCTTGTCGAAAATGCAACGATAGTTGAGCCAATAACAGCCTTTGAAATACCCGAAACATCGCCCAACCATTTGGCAGCAGACACGAAAAGATCCGAGCCCTTAACGCACAACGCAATTCCGATAACAAAAAGCAAGATTGCTAAGAAAATTTCCAATATCTTTCAAAGATAAACCCCATGGCGATTTTTGTCAATCTTGACATTGGACGCGAGTTTTGCTATACTACACTCTCTAAATTATTTGAGGAGGTCGTGCGAGGTGAAGTTTCCAAGGTTAAAGCAAATCAACTTGCCCCGATTGCAAAGGGAGCAGTAAAGAATATTAAAGTACATGGAGCTAACCTTCTAGGCGATGGCACAAAATAGTGACTATGGAAACCCTTTTCGGGTTACACTATATGACAAAAGAGGATTTTCAATGGATGACAAAAAAAAACCAGTCGTTCGCTTCGGACCAAGTTCGAACGATGTTTTGTTTTATGAACAGGGGCATAAGAGTTCGCGCGAGGCACCGGCTTGGCTCGCCAAGATGGGTTTAACTGCATATGAAATAAGTTTCGGGCGCGGGATACGTCTAAGTACCAAAACGGCAGGGGAGATTGGCGACGAAGCAAAAAAACACGGCGTGGAAATTTCTGTGCATGCGCCGTACTATATAAACCTGGCGAATGCTGACCCTGTGCGTGTTCAGAATGCGTTTGGATATATTAAACGGTCTTTGGTTGCGTTGCACGCGCTTGGCGGTAATCGAATTGTCGTGCACATTGGTTCCCAGGGTGACCAAACGCGGGAAAATGCAATCCTTAACTGCAAGGTTAACCTAAAGACGGTGATAGAACTTCTTGATGCTGATGAAGAGATTAAAGAACTTGGCATAAAACCGCTAATTTGCATCGAGGTTATGGGGCGGCATAAATGGATTGGTGATGTTGACGAGATTCTGGAGATTTGCAAAGTTGACGAGCGCGTTATCCCTTGTCTTGACTTTGGGCACATCAATGCATGGATGCTTGGTGAGCTTCAAAAAAACCCCGAGATGATTATTGAAATCATGACCAGGGTTTCAAAAAGTTTGGGTGCGAAAAAGATGCAGAACATTCATATTCACTTTTCACACATCATTTATGGCAAGAGTGGGGAAGTGAAACATACGGTTCTGGATGATGCAAAGTGGAGCGTCCCGTTTGAACCTCTCGCAAAGTTTCTGAAAGATAACAACCTCGGTGCCACAATAATCTGCGAGTCCCAAGGAACAATGGCGCAGGATGCTGTGAAGTTGAAGGGGATATTTGAGGGGGCGTAGGCATTTTTACGTCATCCTGAGGGATTGCGAAGCCCCGAAAGATCTAAGGTTGATGCTGCGGTTTATGGGTTTTAAGTGTATGAAGCATTGTGCATTTACTATCCACAAGTTTTATGCTTTGCTTAGATCCTTCGGGGCTTCGCAATCCCTCAGGATGACGCGGGGCGAATGTGCTTATTGAGGTGAGGGGTTTTTCAATCACGCCACCTGCCTCTTTTGCCTAAACACTTTAACCTCAAAGAACTTGATGATAAGCGTCAAGGCAAACACGATAATGATATACATAATTGCAAGCAATATATATCCAGCCGCCGCATAGAATGTTCGCGCGACAATCATATTGATGGCACTTGTCAAATCAATGACGGTTATGAATCCAACAACAACAGTTCCTTTTGCTAGTGTAATTAACTCGTTTCCCAGCTGGGGTATGGCACGCCTGAAGGCTTGGGGAAGAATTACCCTTCGCATAGCTCCCATGCGTGTTGTGCCTAAATCTCTTGCTGCTTCGGATTGGTTTGCATCGATGCTCAGAATCGCGGCACGAATTGTTTCGGCAATATACGCGCCAAATGTTAGCCCAAACCCGATAATAGCGATAAACATAGGGACACGGTTAAACGCGACTAGAAAAACCGAAAACAATAGTAGCAAAACAACCAAGTCAGGAAGCCCGCGAAAAGTCAAAACGTAGCCTTTGGAAAATCCACGTCCTACACGTGCAAGGGCATTGTTAGAGGAATTGGTGCGCAATAGCGCCAACACCGTTCCCAAGACAAGAGCAACGGCAAACCCAGCAAATGTAATTGCCAAGGTCGACCACAACGCAGAAAGTAAGAAGGAGCCATTCTGCGCTATGATATACCAAAGGTTCGGGAAAAAATTAAGCCACATAAATTCCGCCTAGTAGGTCGCGGCTTTCGAAAATGTTTCTAAGTGTTCCATCCTGCGAAATACGCGCCAATGTTGTGTTCAAGGCAAACAACAATTCATAGTTGCCTTTGCGGAGTGCGTAACCGAATTGGTCGTATGAAAGTCGAACATCAATTTGTTGCATAACGCCTTGTGTTGTTGCAACACGGTTAAGTCTGTCAAGGTTCACGTTGTCGGCAATCATAAAGTCAATGTTTCCGCTGCGCATTCCCTCAAGCGTAGTAACGTCGTTAGTAAATGGAACCATGGTCGCATTAGGCAAGTAATCTTCTACGAAAAATTGTGCAGTTGTGTTTGTGTGCACACCAATTCGTGTGCCAGGAACATTAAGCGCAGCAATAATTTGTTCACGTGTCATGCTTTCGTTTATAACTGTGCAACCAATTGGGGCACCGACTTGCATCCCAGCATTAAAGTAGGGATTTGTAAAGTTCATCTGGCGAAGACGTGCCAGGCGAACAGTAATAGTAGACATAGCTACATCAATAGTTCCGTTCTGAGCGGCAAGTAGCATCGCTCCGAAGTCCGTAAAGTTACGGAAATAGACCTCGACACCCAAATCGCTTGCGAACTCTGCTGCGATTTCGGCTTCAATTCCGACAACATTTCCGCCTGCATCAAGATAAATAAATGGAGGGATGGCAGCAAAGACTCCAACAGTAAGACGGTTTTCGTCTACAAGCATTCTCTCGTTGTTTAGTCCGCATCCTACAAGCGCGAAGCTTAGTGATGCGATTAGCGTCAGGGTGATGATTAAATTTCTAATCGTTCTCATTTTTTAATTTTCCTTTTTTTGATTTGATTGACATGGTTGCTTTGTTGCTTTGCTTTAAAAAACCGCAGCTCGGTTGAACGAACTGCGGTTTGGTTTGGAATTTTTGCGGGTAGCTCTTAGTTACTTCTTCACACAAAAAGATTCCACAAACGCAATTCGTTTGCAGATCTTCTTTTTCTTGCTGTTTAAAAGTACAAAGCTCATGTCTAACATTATATATACACTAGTTGGTTTATAGTTGTCAACAACTAATTTGGGGCACCGTAGTGGCGACTACTAAGTCGCCCTCAAGCAATATTAATTCGCCGATAAAACGTCAGGGGGATATTGACATTAGCCAAGCTCGCATGCTTTAATATGTCACAGTATCCGTAGGGGCGGCTATTAGCCGCCCGTGCATATAACGAAAGCCTGCAAGTGCACAATTCTCCCCTTGGCCAAGGGGAGTACCCGGAGCGAAGTGGAGGGGGAGGGGTGTGTTCTGGAATGACTAACATTTTCCTCCCTTACCCTAGCCGTACCCTAACTCTACCCTAGAAACTACCCTAGACCCCACCTATATTTTTTCCAAGTTGTGCGACTTGAAAAAATCATGGTAAACTTATAATCTAAAAAGAGGTAAAAATGAAACGCGAAAAGAACATCGACATTGACAAATATCTAAAGGAACAAATCGATTCGGTCCGCAAGCAGGTGGGGGACGAGCGCGTTTTGCTCGGTCTTTCCGGCGGGGTAGATTCGTCCGTTTGTGCGGCACTTTTGTCCAAGGCGATTCCGGGGAAGTTGACTTGTATCTTTGTTGACCATGGTTGTATGAGGCTCAACGAGGGCGACGAGGTCGAAGCCGCGTTTGCCGATCGCGACCTTAACTTCATTCGCGTAAATGCGCAGGACCGTTTCGTTGGGAAGTTGAAAGGGGTAGTAGACCCAGAGGCAAAGCGCAAAATAATCGGCGAAGAATTCATCCGCGTATTTGAGGAAGAGGCAAAGAAACTTGGCAAAATCCCGTTTCTTGCGCAAGGAACGATTTACCCAGATATTGCAGAATCAGGCAAGGATGGAAAAGGTCTTGTCAAAAGCCACCATAACGTAGGTGGTCTACCAGACAAGGTGGATTTCAAGGAATTGGTCGAACCACTTGCGGGACTATATAAGGAAGAGGTGCGTGCGCTTGGTAGAAAGCTTGGGTTGCCAGAGTATCTGGTCAGTCGCCAGCCGTTCCCAGGACCAGGGCTTGCCGTCAGAGTTATTGGTGAAATAACGCATGAACGCCTGGATACGAATAGGCTTGCGGATGCAATCTTGCGCGAAGAAATTGGAAAGCTCGAAAACAAACCAAGTCAGTACTTTGTGGTACTTACCAATACAGAATCTGTTGGTATAAAGGAAGGGAAGCGAACTTACAGCCAAGTTGCCGCAATTCGTGCGATTATGACTGGCGACTTTATGACGGGGCAGTATGCGCAGATTCCGCATGAGGTATTGGATAAAATATCAAAGCGCATCACAGCAGAAGTCCCAAGTATATCTAGAGTTGTATACGATATAACTTCTAAACCTCCAGGAACAATAGAGTGGGAGTGAGAAATTCCCCTCTTAGCAAGAGGGGTGCCGAGCGGTTAGCGAGGCGGGGTGTGTGGTATAAAATAGTTAACGTAATCTTGAAATGAATCAATACCACACACCCCGTCTGCTCGGGAAACCCTCGCATCCACCCCTCTTGCTAAGAGGGGAATTATTGTTTCGATTCATGTTGCTCTCCGTATGCAAATTTGGTAGACTTATGTCGTGAAAACAAAAAACTATATCCGCGAATTCCTCGAAAAGAGTGGAATGAAGCCACCAAAGGATGGTGCAACCGCCTTGCCAATTTCAGTCGTCATCCGCAACATAGTAGGCGAGGATTTTGCAAAAAGGTACGGGGTCAAGGAGGGCATCGACCTTCAGAATACTGTTATCGAGTTCTACATGAAAAATGAGATGATTACCCAAACTGCGATAACTGCGCTTGGGATGGCGACCGAGAAAGAGCTTGTAAAAATCATCCAAACAAGTTTCAAGGTCAACATGTTGTTAACCCCTCTGTTTCGTCACGTGAACCTAAACCTTGTGGATGTAAAACTGGGATTTAGCAGAGCAGGCAAGGATATTGTTCTTGTCGATGAAGTTGAAGTGAACCTGTTGAATGTTGAAGATGGGGAAAAACTAAAGGGCACTTGCCAGGAGGTTGCGAAGCGGCTTGAAAAAGCGTTGACTTGACGAACTCCTTAGCGAAATCTGTTGACTAAGTCGCCTGAAACTGATACTATTGTTGGGAGAACATTGTAACAATGGAACTAACATTAATAGGCACAGAAGTTAGGGGAATCAGGACCCCGATTATTAATCCTGGGGATGATTTGCTTGGGATTATTACTGATTATTTGGCAAGGGCATCTAGGGAAGGGGACTTCAAAGTTGAAGACGGGGACATCGTCTGTGTTACCGAGTCTATCGTGGCAACCGCACAATCCAATGTGGCAACACTTGCGCAAGTGGGTTCGGACATGCGTAAAAAATTCAAGGGCGGACACCTTGGCATAACTTTCCCTGTCATGAGTCGTAACCGCTTTCAAAACATTTTGCTTGCGGCAACCAAGACTTTCGACAAGGTTTCTGTGCTTCTTAGGAATCCAGGCGACGAAATGGGTAACGGTTTGATTAAGGGAAATCCATACAAAGTTGACACGACCTTTTATACTCCAGACCAGTTCTATAAAAAGTATGGCAGACCAAAGCACTCGTTTACTGGGGTGAATTATATCGAGCTTTACGAGTCAACCGGTGCAGACGTATACATTTCTTCTGACCCTGCTGACATTTTGAAATTGACCGACCAAGTTATGGTTGGAACCGTTCATGACCGCGAGCAACACAAGAAATATCTTCTTGATGCAGGGGCGAAGCAAGTTCTTACAATGGCGGACATCATGACCGCACCTGTCGAAGGTAGCGGCTTCAACGAAATCTACGGTCTTCTTGGTGCAAATAGAAGGGGAGAGCATGAATTGAAGTTGTTCCCTCGAAACGGTATGGAGTTCGTGGAATCGTTGCAAAAGAAGTTGAAAGACAAATTCGGTGCGACCGTTCATGTGATGGTTTTCGG
>Ga0131853_10013485_pt1 | contig 14985 bp, 8 predicted proteins | sample TergutLab28metaG_FD_92764 | JGI IMG/M metagenome (GOLD analysis project Ga0131853, IMG submission 92764) | Labiotermes labralis P1 segment gut microbial communities from Petit-Saut dam, French Guiana - Lab288 P1 (version 2) (version 2) | ecosystem: Host-associated > Arthropoda: Insects >... | reverse complement strand
TTTTTTGTTTTATAGTATGAGGTAGAATTGTTGCTTTTAGCGTTGTTACGTTTCAAGTAACCTTGTATTTTGATTAGTTCCTAGTTTAATTTTTTTTTTGAAACTACATTTTGAACTTCATAAATTTCAGTTCTAGCTTGACACTGGCTTATGTATATCAAGTGGTATATATATATACGTTTGAATTTATGGAACGTCGAGACATATAATTTATGCAAGTTCAAATATACTCTGTTTATAAATGGAAGAGATTCTGAACATGTCCAGCTTTACATCTATCAAGACGGGCGGCCCGCGGAGCTTACAAATCCGATGATATTACCCGCAAGCCAAAATAATTTCTCGTCCTTTCTATAATCCCTTGAAAAATGATTTTGCGTTTCTGTTTGACTTCGCCATGCTCCGTTCATTATCTGTGGGTATCAGTGCCCGGATCCTCTCCGACTAACGTAGTCCATTAGGTCCATTAGGTGCTGATTTGGCGACCCCGTTCCTTGTGCGTGCTTGTGATAACCAATGAGGTTTTAACAAACGCTTCTGGTTTTTATTAGTTCTGTTCGCTGGAGCGACGCGCCACTCAACATCTAACTGCTGTACCATAGCAGATTCGAGAGACCTCGCTTTGGTTTCATGTCATTTGTGTCTGTTTGACAAAGTAATTACTTTGTTTCACTGATTTTTAATCAAAAGAAGAAGGAAGAGGAGAGTGGATGTAAAAGAAGGATGGGTTTGAAAGAGCACGACTGAAGGCTTATGTAGAAGTATTGGAACAAAAAATGTATCGAGAGAACAACAGAGTTTGATAAAGCACGTTTAAAGTCTATGGAAGTAATTGGATTCGTAGGATGACGTAAAGCAGCATAAGAGAATGGAGAGAAACTGGAATCATTATAGTAAATTTTAAGGTACATTCGTGGGATAAATTATTGAATTACTGCTGAATGTACACATATTGTTAACGGGAATATTATGAATACAAAACAAAACTTTAGAAAATTAGAAGCTTCTACTTACGGTATTATGTAAATTCATTCTGAATTTAAATTAAATATGGATCCCTAAAGGAGCTGTGTTTTTGGATGAATAATAAGCAGATGTCGACCGGTTCTGCAAGAAAATAATGCAGAACCTGAGGCACTCGTCACAGGTGTAGCAGTAGCGTACCTGTCGGGCCCAGGCCTTCCCAGTTCGATTCACGACTACGTTAGCCTAACCTCTGACATACATTTCAGATTTCTACGTCTTTCCTTACAGCGACCAAGAAATATATATATATATATATGCTAGTCTTCATTATTGAACCTGCTGGCATCAATTCTCGTATTTACTACAATATCTAGTGGTAAATAAATTATGTAACTTTTTTGAAGTACTAGGTTTTATTTGTATGTGCTCTTCAGACATCTGGGTCCAAGTGTGGAGTTTTTTTGGGGATGTAGTAATTGTTACCGCGCTGTCCAACCCACATTAAACTTTTGGCGCCGGAATTACTATTTTAAATTTTAGCACACCCTGTATATAAAATGTGAATAATACAGGCACCAAATATGTTAGATTTATGAAACAAACTGCATTTTGAAGAGAAAAAGACGGAGAATATATACCATGTTTAAAATATTCGGTACCTATATGTGTTGAATAAATATATAAAATGCAACTTTAGAGGTTAGCGGTGCGGTACGACTACTATAGTTGGCATTAGGCGTCTAAAGGTTAAAGAAAGACCATCGCTTTTCCTCCATCTGCGGCTACTTATCCAGAATGTCTACACAAAACGCAAGGCTTTAACATTTATAAAACATACTTAGTCGTATTCTATATTCTTGTGATGTCTTTTGGGGGGTATTTGGATACAGGGTGTTTAATAGAATGTTTGAGAGTTCTACAAGGATGAAGAAAGCAGTATAATTATAAGATAATTTATGCTCTTCACCTAAAAAATATTACAGTACCACTGGTAAAATAATGTAGCGCACGTGGAATGTATGAGAAATGTGTTCAAAATTTCTGTGAAATACTTTAGAGCAATAATATCACTAGTGAGCCTTAGGTGTACATGGAAGTTTTGCAAAAGGGGTAACTAAATATTAAGACATGATGGTGTTCGGTATGGAACTTTTATTCTAACGGTTATATTTCTTATCTCTGAATGAAAGACTTAGAATTGTTTGACTTGTTGAGTTACTAGGTATGGAATTATCGTTAAATTGGTCTTAAAGAGGTAAAGTTGTCCTTTTACAGGCATGAACAGGGGCCTTAGTTCACCAGGTGGTTGAGACTCCCGAAATTTGTATACAGCCGGAACCTGAAGGTGACAAGTTTGACAGTTGTAGGCACCGGCAGCCTTTACCCCCAGGAGACATTTCTGGTACTTATTTCTCTTCCAGGCTGAGTCGCCTGTAGGATCTTAGTACGGTCGGAAGGAAAAAATCAATGCAAAATCCCAATAACCCGGCCGGGAATCGAACCCGCGATCTTCCGGCTTGTAGCGCAGTGCCTCAACCAACTGCGCCACCACAGAGGCGTTACAGAAGAATCTGCCGTCTCTGTCTGAGACTCTTAACAAACCGATAATATCTTTTGCCCCAAATTTTTAAGCAGTTTTTAGATTTTGTTTAACCTTTTCTGAAAAGATATTATTCTTTATTAAGATATGTCTTAACAAGTGCAGTAATTATTCTGTGTATCAAAGAAGGCTGTGGAAGTTATGTGGCACTCACAGGCAAGACTAAATGGGAAGGTCAAAAGAGCCGTCGGGCATATGAGCGAACTGACAAGACCTAATTGTAAAATGGCCAGTGAGCATGAAATATAATCTTAGAAACTTTACGGTCTGCAGAGGTTGGTGTATTGAATTCTGCTTCCGAATTTTGCACTTGCACAATGAAACAAACAGCATGTACAGCTGCTTCTACAGTAATGTGTCACTGAATTAATTTGTGTGTCTTTCTTTCCTAGTAATATAGTCCATGATTGAAATTAAAATAAGCTACAGTACAGAAGAATTTCATAACATCAGATGGCGCAAGACATTTTTATGCTTACTTTCACATTAAATCTCAGCTATATCTATCACTGACGATAGTTTGCATAACGTTTTGCATAAGCTGTCTCGAAACGTTTTTGCAGACATGTTCCAGCGTTTTGGATATTACAATCTGTATGTATGCTGTCTTGACTGGAAGCCATTTTCTGTCTAATTTTAAACGTTGCAATATCATGAACCATAAAAAAAGAATAAAATGCTTTGGTTCTGTTTGGTTGTACATAAATATACAGTGCACAGTGTTGTGGTGTGGCCGCTAGCTTAGTGCTGGGGATGCCGAAATTGGTGATTGAGTGGGTCTACATATTTGCGCACTGCGGCAGCGAGGCGTTGAATCTGGTCTCCTCCATACGATGGTGTGCCATTAAATGAAATGAGTGTAAAATGGTGCGAAACGCCCATATATAAGCATGTAGCCCATATATAAGCATGTAGCCCATAGTCATTGAATGTTGTAATCGTTCTTATAGTTTGTTTCTCTGGTTTTTGTTTTACGATCTCAAAGCCAGTGCATATAATTTTTTGGTTGAGAATGTTATTGGGGTGAGTGAGAAAGAACTGCATTGTTTGTACAGCTGCATCAAAATAAATGGTGCGTAGTAGAGATACAGTGTAAACGAAAGAATTCGCAGTTATTGTTTACATCCATTTGCTAATTAGTTACGGTTTACGTTCACCAATAAAAAAAAAATTACATATGTTGAATGTGTAATTAGATGTGTAAATTATGTACTTCAGTGAAAGGTACAGCCATTTCACACACGGCATGATCACACTGGGACGAAGAAATGAAGAATGATAGCCAAGCGGAAACTTCATGACCCGTCATGTTTTTAGTATGGAAAAAAGCAAACCACGACTGACTTACAAGGTAACAAAGAGCTACAGTAAGTTCGCAGGGCGTAACACTTCTGGCACTTTCGCTCGGTTATTCTCGTCAAAATTTAAATGTCGTGAATAATTTTAAAAAAACTGTTGAAATTTCAATATTTTAAATTACCTTTCCACTCTTTGCGCAACTTACTAACGCCATGGAGCAGAGTCCTTCTTGAGAAGCCGACTGGTTCTCAGCTAGTCAAGAAATTCCCACATTTTATGGAACCCGAAGATTCATTCCTGCATTCACAAGTCCCTATTCTGAGCGGTCCGAGGTTTTCTTTGCGAACATTTCGTAACGTGATACTTTTTACAGTGCGTAGTTGTTTGCACCTAGCCCAACCCCCCAGCTGGAGGACCACCCCTTGTCGGCTCTCCGCGACTGCTTATTGAATATATTCGCAGCTACCCTCCATATAGAAAGTCGTTCCTCTATCCGCAACCTGAGGACGTGGTGACAGGGACCCACTTATCACGTCTTTGGGCAACACAAAACCTAATATTTCTCTGTCATATGTGTTGTCAACAGATTTACCATCGATCAAAACTGACGTCTCATAATCGTAGAAATGTCGGTGATGTTTATAACCGATTACGACGCATTGTATGTTTCTCTCTTCACCTGTTTCTGTGGTCGCAGCTCGTACCTCACAGAGAACAGCCTGCCTCATGTATAAAGACACTGGCGGCGATATATCCTAAATGCATGTTGGTGTTCACATGATTTTTGTTTTATTTTCTACGAGTAAAAACCGAAATCGACAGTTTTCATAACGATTCCACATGTAATATTTCTGGAATATCCGTTCGAAGTCTTACTGGTCCATGCGGACAGACGTATAGGCAGACAGAACGACGGTCATGTCGACTCTGGTATTCGGCACGTCTTGAATGCTGTCTTTACACAGCCTCCTAAGTATCGCTAATGACATAACTACTAAATAGTACCAACAGCTGATGCAGTGACATTAATTACGTTAGTACGCAGAGCAACTTCAATTGAAACGCATCGGCTAATTTGCAAAGACACCGCAGACATTTGTCTGAGGCGTCTGGTAGTTTGCGGGCAGCAGATCTGGTAAATAAATGAGGTAGGTCGGAGCTAGTGGGCAGAAGCAGTGCTGCTAACGAGACCCTGCGGGACCGGGTACTGTGTCAAGACGGATCCCACCCTCCGCTACTGGGTCAAACACAAATATAACTTCCGCTCGGAAAGTTACACGAAAATCTAGAACTTCAAATTTGCACAGTAATAATTAAAAAGTTGGAAGCACAAAAATATCTCTCCAATGACTAGTCAAGAGTTCTTAATTAAGATGTGAGAAACTTTAGGGACTAAAACTTGTGTTTACATGTCTGGGTGAGAGACTGGCTTGTATTTGTAGTCTCCTGAACCTACAAGAAAAAGTGTGTAATATAATAAAAATAAAGCAGGAAATAACTACATTTAAATTTTCTACACAAGTCTAAATGTGAAGAAAAAAAATATGTGGGCGAATTTCTACTGCTTAACCTTTTGGAGCCGGAATTTTTTTTTAAATTTTAGCACACCCTGTATATAAAATGTGAATAATACAGGAACCAAATACGTTAGAATTATGAAACAAACTGCATTTTTAAGAGAAAAAACGGAGAGTATATAACATGTTTAAAATAATCAGTACCTATATTTGTTGAATAAATATATAAAATGCAACTTTAGAGGTTAGCGATGCGGTACGACCACTATAGTTGACATTAGGCGTCAAAGGTTAATAGAAACAGCGGAAATAAATTTGCTTTTACTGTTTTATTTCTGTATTTTACTTCTCTAAAACATGGCGCTGACGAAATTCAGGACACGACTTTATGGTACATTTGTATTAAAATTAGAAACGTCACATCTCAGAAGAAAATCTTATGAACTTACGTCAGAATTTCCTTCCAAGTCTTACTGAAATAATGACTTTCTTTTGTTCATTTCCATGTACCGATATCACTGTTTCCTATAAACACACACCGATAAATGCACACTTACATTTTTCACATCACTTTACTTGCACTCTGTTACCGCATTATGTTTTGGCCCTTAAAGGGCCATATTCAGGGAGTACAGCCATATCAACAAAATGTTTGCCAGATATAAAATTCGGTTTACTGAACAGCGTGTATTTTGTTACATGTCAGTAGACTGAATTTTACATTCGGTACACAATTTGCTGCTCTGGCTGCGAAAATGTACCAGTAGTACTCCCTGAAGGTGGTATTTCGAGAGCCGAAACATGCCGAAGTAACGCAGTGTTAGTAACTTGTTGTGGTTAATGCAATTGAACATTAGTCGGTTATTTTATATGAAATGTAAATAAATATTCTTCGACGCCGTCTAGAACTGCATCAGAACTGCACCGTGCAAGTGTTGGGTAAGGCAAAGCAACATGCCAGCCGGTTAGCACAGCAGGAAATCACGTGTGTTTTATGTGGCTAATTAACCAATACAAACTTTTGTAACAGAGTAAACCGAAGGTTTCCTGGTTTTCCTCAGTCCTGCAGGATGAAAGCTGATACGCCAGGTATCAGATCGTTTCAGTTGCTCTGTACCGCACTTGGGATGTGACGGGTTGGAAACGTGGGCCGTCACACCGAGCGTTACAACTGACAGCTTTTGTTTCGTTTCAAGAAAATCCCGCACTAGTACGATGGATGAGGCACTTCTTAATCCTCTACAGTTCACCATTCATTCATTCATTCATTTTACCATTGGACGCTACACAGAATATAATGTATTATTTGCATCATTAACCAAGTTACGAGTGTCACATGTCCATCATTCATGGTGATACATCATACGTTCTCTTTGGTCACCACAGCAGAAAGAGACTGACTAGTTTAGACCACACTGTACGATTCTATACGCCGTAGCCCAGGCCAGGTTCGATTTCAGGTGTGTCCGGTCAGATTTCTGGTGCAGGTAGTAAGAGTGTGACGGGTTTTTCTCTGATAGCTGAACTTATTTCTTGGCCATTAGCATTGATCCATTATCATTCTTACTTCTACAGCTATATCTTCCTAGCAACTGGCAGCGTCTTTAAGTAACAACAAGGCAGTCAACAATGAGGCGCGTTTCTGCAACCATTGTTGCTGTTGAAAAGCAATAAGTATTACATATTCTGAGTGTGTGTTTGTAGTCTTAGGTGTCTAGCATGCAGTGCACATGCGCCATGCTGTCATCTGTGGCCTGCCCTGTTTTACAATATTTTTTCCACGTTATCTCATAAACGGTAGGATTTTCGAAAAATAGTTATTTAACATAAAATGTGTTTCGATTTTCTCTATAACTTTGTCTCAAAAACATTTTTTATTCTACGAAGAAGCTTGTCCAATTTTAATGATATTTGAATTTTTTGGACAGTTTTTCGAATAATATTCAAATATCAAATTTCATGAAAATCCGTCCAGTGGAAGCCGAGTAGTTCCATGCGGACGGACGGACGGACAGACATGACGAAACTAACAGTCACTTTTCGCAATTTTACAAACGCGCCTAAATACCCTTACGATTCTAGTGCTTAGCACCCCGGACACGTATTCACATCAGTCCCAGGAAGCAATGATATTGACTCCACTCCTCTTATGCTTTTCCCCATACTACTTAAATACAACACTAGGCTGAATGAACGTCGATTAAAATCTGACATGTGTTTCAGCAACTGAAGGAAAGACAGTGAAGACTCTTGAGTCCAAACTATCCTTCCGGTTATTTTGTGCACCCCTACGAACCCCCGTGCCGTCCGCAGCTCGAACGTTCTCAGATGGCTGCCCTGTCTTCCACCGGATGGATGCCTGCGTATACCTGGTTACACAGGATCCCAGAGGGTCCTTTGAAATTGGAACCGTACTTCGTAGGCGAGACAATTTCAATAAATGTTTCTGCTTTGACATTTCAAAGTTCCAAATAGCTGGATTGAATATCGTGACGTGCATATATACTGGTTTTGTGTGTGTGTTCTTATACTTCTGTACATTCTCTAGGGAGACATTTCCAAGCCTTTAGCAGACTTATAGTGGAAATAAGAATAGGTTTTGCGGTAGAAGACCAGATGAACTAAATTCGAAGCTTGTAGAAACCTACTAACTAACAACCGGATACATAGCCTGCTTGCTCTTAAGTGATATTTGTATGTGAGAAGGACCATACAAAATAGAGAAATTACCGTCACAGATAGTCCCAAAATGCAAGCTATTTGCAGCGCATTTCTCCTTAGAAGATTTTGTACACATTTTTAAATTTCAATTGCGTTCGCATAGTCGCACAAAGCATGTATTACCTCCGTCAAATCAATCCTTCTGTTTGTTTCTCTGTCCATACGTCCGTCAGCATGTATTAGCGCTGATCCCAGTATCAAGTTTCACAGAAAATTCAACTATTGTCGAAAAACTTCAAATTTGTATAAGATATGGCAAAAATTCCTGGCACTTTACATGTAGACCTAAGTAGGTTTTATTGTTGTCAGCGGCAGGAAAGGAGCTTGGTCTGTATACGTTAGGCTCTTACATTAGCCTGGGAAGTAGGAACGTTAAGCGACTTCGTAATTATATTGCTTATCTTGTTCTGCACACATTTCCTACCTTAATTTTTAACTTCAATAATTCTAACATCGCTAATTAACATAGTACAAAGTGTGGATTTCTGTACATGTTGTATTATTGAGATTGAAACTTTAAATTCCGATGGTAAATATACAAAACACCTATGATAATACTAAGATTTAATTTTGCCCACACACAGAATGTGTGCTGGTTGCAAATAAGACCTCTTGTTTCCCTAAATCAAATTAACAATTTTATCTGCATAATAACAACACACTGTGTTCTCTGCGATTTGTAATTGATTATTTGTATTTATTTTGGATAAATGTACGTTTGCAGGTGCAGAAGCTTTAGTGGCTGCTACTAGGGAGATTGGACTGGAAGTAAGTGTTGATAAAACTAAGTACATGGTCATGTCTCGAGATCAGAATGCAGGATGAATTCAGAGTGTGAGGATTGATAATAGTAACTTCGAGGGGGTGGAGGAGTTTAAATATTTGGGAACAACTTTAACAAATCAAAATTCTATTGCGGAAGAAATTAAGAGCAGATTGAGGTCAGGAAATGCATGCTATCATTCGGTGCAGAACCTTTTGTCTTCCAGGTTGCTATCCTAAAATTTAAAGATCAAGAGCTCTAATTTTGCCTGATGTTTTGTATGGGTGTGAAGCTTGGTCGCTGACATTGCGGGAGGAAAGGAAGCTGAGGGTGTTTGAGAACATGGTGTTGAGGAGAATATTTGGACCTAGGAGGGACGAGGTAATGGGGGAATAGAGGAGCTAAATGATTTGTACCGCTCACCCAATATTGTGCGGGTGATAAAATCGAGAAGAATGAGATGGGCTGGGCATGTGGCGCGTATGGGTGAGGAGAAGGGGGTGTATAGGGTTTTGGTGGGGAAGCCGGAGGGAAAGAGACCACTGGGGAGGCCTAGGCGCAGATGGGTGGATAATATTGGGATGGATCTCCAGGAGGTAGGATGTGGGTATATGGACTGGATTGGGCTGGCCCAGGATAGAGACAGGTGGCGGACGCTTGTGAGTGGGTTAATGAATATTCGGGTTCCGTGAAATGAGGGGAATTTCTTGACTAGCTGCAAACCAGTTAGCTTCTCAAGAAGGACTCTGCACCATGGAGTAAGTAAGTAAGTAAGTAAGTAAGTAAGTAAGTAAGTATGTTTGCAAAGTTTGACGACACTCGGCACGTATTCCTGGAAGTAGTGTCTTCACTAAGGACTTCATTGCGGCTTTTGAAATGGGCAGTTTGGAAGGTCAGATCATCAGTAATGGGAAGAAGTTTAATCAGGTATAAGGTAGACAGATAACAAGTATAACTGAAAAATAAAAGAACCAACTAGATGCCACTTGATATTTTATTGTACTTCTTATAGGCTCAACATGTTTCAAGCACTACTATGCCCATCATCAGGAACTCGCGACTATGATGTTGTCCGGGTTGCAGGCTCAAGCACAGCTTGAGCCTGCAACCCGGACACCACTCCAGCCTAACTGCACCTCACATCCAACAAACAGCAAACCAAGAACGAAACGACCAATATGGTAAACAACATCATAGTCGCGAGCTCCTGATGATGGGCATAGTAGTGCTTGAAACATGTTGAGCCTATAAGAAGTACAATAAAATATCAAGTGGCATCTAGTTGGTTTTTTGATTCTTCAGTTATCACAATGATGCACAAATGGCAATCGTACGTTGTGGCTTTATATACAGTCGTCAGTATCTGTGTATCTGTCTCCTGAGGACCACTGGCTCAGTTTCCGGCAAGGCTTCAAGTTAGAAGCTTCGAAGCCAGGGATTTAGATTTGATTTATTATCATGTTTCTGATTTAAAGAAAAATCGGCAAGAATGCAAATAGATAGAGTTTGTTTAGAAAGTCTGAAGTTAAGTGGCAATTTGAAAGACTTAGGCTTATATGGGATAATAATAATAATAAATATAAACTTGAAATTATACTGGGAGGGAATTCTGCACGATCACCATTCGTTACTTTGTTGTCCTGACGCGCCTAATCTGTTAGGTGATCCTCTTTCGGGAAACGGGTGTGGTTCACCGAATCACAGATGGTTTTAATTATTTCCTTTTACTTATTTTATTTACTCAATTTATTCTTGATAAAAAGTAACGGAGCGCTATAACCAGTAAAACAACCAGATCATTTCTAGGAAACTGATAGAGTTACTTCTCTGCACTCCTACTTACACCACACTCGTACGAGACTGAATTCGCACTGGACTGCTAGCGTCCGTTGTCCGCTGCTAACGTTTTCTCATTTAAATCTCTCCCCTCCTACCTATCACCGACGGTCCTGAATATACGTTGACAGATTAACTTACAACGCACGGTCATGAACCGTCCGTAACTGACGCCAGCAATCCTAAGAAACAACTATACTAAAAACGATCAGATACAGAGTGAAATGGTTTTATCTGGTCCAAGAGAAGGACAAGCGCCGGAATTTTTGTTCACGGTTATGAACATCCGGGTTCCATAAAATAAGTATATTTTCAAAAGTAGCTGAGCAATTAGTAGCTGCTGATGACAACTTCATAAGCAGTGCACTTAATTATTGTTGATCAGTTCGTACTTCTTGTAACGCGTGTAAGTTACTTCATTAATGCCACCCAATATTAACTTAGTTTAATATAGGCTTTGAAACAGAAAATACAGAAACAAACCTTCCTCACCCCCCCCCCCCCCCCCCCCCCCCCCAGCGCAGAAACAAACACCCAAAAAAACAAACCCCTCTTAACTTTTTTTTTTTTCTTTTCCATCTTTTTCCCATCTCACGAAAAAAACCCCCCCCCCCCCCCCCCCCCCCCCGTTTCGGAGATGGAACATACTGACGAAAAAATTCTTCCATTTTACGTTTATTTTATTGACTTCACGCAAAGAAGTTTTAAAAACCGCAAATCAGAAGGCAGATGTGTGTGACATTCTCAAACAAAATATGTTAAAAAATAGATGCAGGAAGAATTGCAGATCAGAGGGCATATATTAGTCTCCATAACAAATATATAATTCATCGGCTCAATAATACTACTTATATTATTAATATATTATATATATTTACACGACCAACATTTGAACAATGTAATTATGAAATCTAACAAATCATCTTTCTCGTTCATTATCACCATATCGGGTGATAGTCATCATCAAATTTACAGCCCAGGGCGTGTTGTGAAATACTGTAAGTGAGCTCCCACTTCGCGTACTTCGTGCACTTTTGTCGTAGTCTTTGTCAGATATTTTTACCCTACGACTTTCAAGCAAAGCTTCACTGCTTAACGGAGACTGCTTCGAATAACAGAAGAGTCCCACCGTGCTACTGCCATCCCTAAAGGAAATCCTCATTGTTGTGTCCTGGTAAGCGACACCAAAGGGTATACCGCCTTCTGCTGGCGTAAGCAGCATTTGCTTCACTTTCACTGTCATATTTGTTGGGCTGATTTGATTGGTTTTTGCAACATTATCATTGACATCGTCGTAACCTTCAGATCATCATCATCATCATAATCATCATCGTCAAAATCTGCAGTTTTCCACATGCAATGCGTTCTTTTATATAGAGTGCTCAGAATTATTTCACTGATCTGGAAACTGAAGTTTTTCACAGTATTTTGTAAGAGATTTTATATCATTTTAGCTGTGGTAGACGTTGTTAAGTATTATTAATCTTATTGCGTCTTCCTGTTTCCATGTTGCTAGTCTCTCGGCTTTGTAACTTACTGCTATGAAGCCCAAACTTGCATATGAATTTGCTGCCCGGAACTGCCCGTTCTGTGATGTGTGAACAAATTTGTGTCATTATTTACATTTTTATGGAGTATGTAGAAATAATTTTGGAAACGCTGGGGCCAAATTCGGTCTGTTAACACGCTGTTTAAGGAGGCAATTTCTATATATCCTAATACACAATATTTTTTTTTCAAAGAAAATTCAGTTGGCCATAAGAATGACCGTGAAAAAGAGACAATGGTGAAGTTCAAATAATGAATAATTCCAAAAGTAATGTAAAACTCTGCTTCTTTATCTACCACAAAACTGGCCCATCATGCTGCGGGAACAAATCTGGGCCTTCGTGTTGAGGAGCCGACGATAAACTGTCTGACCCATGGCACGGAAATATTTACAAAACGAGAGAACTGTGCAAAAAATATACATACTTTATGCTGAAATATTGAGTGTTTTTATTGCCAGAAGTGGCGGTAAAATGGTTACCACTGGGGTTTAAAGAGTCAATCTTATTTGAATTTTATTGGTTCACTTTTGCCAAGTATTGTTTCGTTTTATTTTTTATTTTTTTGCTTTCGGTATCCATTTTAATTTGCGTTATTTATACTGTCCAACACTGTACTAAATTGATTAAATCGATTCGAATCGTTGCAATGTCGAATATAAAAAGTACATCTTCTTTTCGCAGTTCGATACGACATGAAGCATAAATAGTAACGTGCAGAACACGTCCGTCCGTCTGTGCGATGTAGTGTCAGTGCGTAAACCGGTTGTGGGATTTGTGTAATATTCGGAATGGAATTCTGTACGAAACCTTGTAGAACAGGCGTAAGTTTCGGTGAACAGCAGACAATTATAGCAGTCATACTGACTTAAGGGACGTAATAAAACTATACTTTGAATTACCGATTTTCTTGGCGGATTTAGGTGAAATTTAGTGTAGTAATGTTACACGTGCTGCTGATGAGAATTGCAAGTTTCTTAAAAATAAGTTCGGTGAAGACTTTCAAGTGAATTTTGTCCTAATTGTTTTTTTAAATTAGTCGCCCGATTTGAGAAAAATATCGTTACAGCTGGTGTCCATACAGTGATACTTAGTAATTGTTAGTTTCGTGAAAATCGGGTCAAGGAAAGGTGTATTTTACTGAGGTAGACAAAAGAAATTCTGTGCTCACTCTCTGCATTCATTATTGGATGACGCTGCAAATGGGTACAATAAATGTACACGTTATGCTGTTCAGCACTGCGATTTTCGTGAAAATCGGCCAAAGGAAGCCGATGTTTACCTTATGGGCGTAAATGACGTTATATTTGCGTGTGTGTCACTAACCCGCAAGACAGTCTGAAAGTAAAGAACGCCACGAATTGCACCGCTTTCAGGTTTGTTAATTGAAGCTGCTGACTCTGTTGTCATATCACTACATTTTGCTCACCAAAATAGTTATTTATCTTCTTCCCCCTTACTTTTATTAATGTTGCTCCGTAATGGGACTGCAACGTCACACTAAGCATGCTTCCTCCGTATTGCATGTTAGTATAAGCTGTATGTATGTGTATGTTTGTCGTAACTATTTTTTCTGTACGTACTGCTGTAGCCCAGTATAATTTACTGTTATTGTTCCCCGTAACTTCATTTGGTTGGTATTTACTGTACGCCGTTTAACAATTCACATTTTACTGAAATTTGTTGAAGTGGCAGCCCTGCATTCCGTACGGTTTTGTGTCCGCGGGTAAAATTATTTTTAACCGAAGTGGAGAATGAATTTATTCAATACAATATTCTGAATATTCAAATCACTCCTGCCGCCACCACCACCACCACCACCACCACCACCACCACTACTATCACTCTTACCAATACTACAAACAATACCACCACCACCACTTCCTCTACTACTACTACTACTACTACTACTAATAATAACTACTACTACTACCACCACCATTACTAACACTATTACCAGAACTACTGCCGCAACTACTACTACTACTACTACTACTACCATTAATACAACTATTACCAGTACTACTACCGCCACTACCAACACGACAACTACTACTACTATCATTACTGCCACTATTACAAGTATTACTACTGCCACCACTACCACCAAGACTACTAATATTACTACTACTACTACTACTACTACTACTACTACCACCACCACCACCACCACCACCACCACCACCACTTCCTCTACTACTACTATTACTACTAGTACTGCTGCCACTACTGTTACCCATACTACCACCACCACCACTTTTATTAGTACTACTATGACTATCACCACCACCACTACTACTACTACTACTAATAACTACGACTACTACCACCACCATTACTAATACTATTACCAGAACTACTGCCGCAACTACTACTACTACTACTACTACTACTACTACCATTAATACCACTATTACCAGTACTACTACCGCCACTACCAACACGACAACTACTACTACTATCATTACTGCCACTATTACAAGTATTACTATTGCCACCACTACTACTATCACCACCACCACCACTTTTATTTCATTGCTCCATGAATTGATACTTGTGTACAGGGTGTGAAATTGAAGAACGCAGTTTGATCAGCGACGCTTGTCCAGCACTTTGTAGCCACGTTTACTTACACTATATACGCATATTAGGCCTGTCTCACCTCTCTGTTCCTCCATCCCCATCCCCATCCCACCGACTGATGACCATATCTGTTTGTCCCATGAGATAAATGCC
>Ga0131853_10013484_pt1 | contig 14986 bp, 5 predicted proteins | sample TergutLab28metaG_FD_92764 | JGI IMG/M metagenome (GOLD analysis project Ga0131853, IMG submission 92764) | Labiotermes labralis P1 segment gut microbial communities from Petit-Saut dam, French Guiana - Lab288 P1 (version 2) (version 2) | ecosystem: Host-associated > Arthropoda: Insects >... | reverse complement strand
TGGCGGACGCTTGTGAGTACGGTAATGAACCTTCGGGTTCCATGAAATGCGGGGAATTTCTTGACTAGCTGCAAACTAGTTAGCTTCTCAAGAAGGACTCGGCACCATGGAGTAAGTAAGTAAGTAAGTAAATGGGGAGACATTTTGCTACCCTTTCATCCTTTCCAAACACACTTCAACAAAACACTACTAGGTGCTTGCCTTCACGTGGATGAAGCACTAGGAAAAGGTCTTTTCCTATAAATTAATGTCAAGCTGACATTTTACTATAGGGCATTGTCACGTCTGGAGAAATCGAGAACCAGGTCTCTGTTCTGTGACCGCAGTACTGCGCCATTTAACACTCTGCGAGGCCTATACACTTTGTAATTTTGAGAACAAACCGGACAACGCCCTTACATCAAGCAACGCCATTTTCTCGCTAGCACGATTCCATCAGCCCGACAAGAGAGGGAGGCGGCTACATGTAGGGTGTCCATTCCAACGAGAGAGCATAAGACGAGCATGCAAATACCGCCACTGAACGGCGTTCCGTATCTGATAAATCCATAAGAAGATGCCATAACACAAACAAAACACATTGTCTGAACACAACAAAGACAAACTACTCGCTGATCCTTTTGTTGTTTTTTTCCCATTTGTTTTCAACGACACTTTAAGCTACTCAGATTATCGGATGATTAATTGACAGTTGTGGAAGGCAATGATTGTGTCATAGTTTAAGTTATTATTCAAATATTTACCTGCAGAGGCTGAGGAGTACTATTGCAAACGTCGGTAGAGAGACGTGCGGGACGACATTTGACCCATGCCATCCAGATAAGAAAGAGTACTAATTAACCGTAGACGACGTTCAGTCACACTGCCTAGGGCTCTGCAATAATAACTGATTATGTAACACTACTGGTCTGGACATTGCGACCGTCTGACTAATCGACTGCAGGCCATCCAAAACGTCGCTAAGCTACCTGCCACACTTTCGAGGTGTATTAAAAAAGAACAGACACGGGAGAAGTAACTGGAGTACGAAGGGCATTCACATTACAAACAGCAATAACGATAACACTAAAAAGGACTTGGCCACACAATGACAAGACAACCTGAAGATGGCAAGAAATCTATTTCCTGAAACTGCATATTAAACATACTTTAGACAGTGAACATTATAGAGTATAATATTTTTACAAAAGCCTCAATACCGCTCAAATGCAAACCGTTATCCAGGCAAAAATTATATGCGGATGGAAATACTGCAAAAGAAGCCAAAACGCTCTTCAGTACGAGGAAATTTCAGTCAGAAGCTCCAATGGCTAATGTTTACGACTACTGAAATAGATATTTTTCTACCAATAAATGAAGGGTTGACAAGAAAGTTTGCGTACAGCGATGGTAGAGTACTGAATAGTGCTGCACATTTTGTACGTTGTGCACAAGGAATAAGTCTACGTTCGTACATACGAAATTACACATATTTTCCAGGCCGACAGAATGCAACAAGATCATATTTAAAATATTTATGATATACAAACCGAATAGAACAAGAAAACAAATCAGAAAAAATAAGCACTTTCATGGCGCATTCATTTGTCTATAAGTGAAACAACAGCACTGTGATCAGCGTGACCTTTTTTACGTTCAACTGTAGCACTGTTGCTACGACACAGAGAAATCACTATCTGGAGCACAATATTTTCAAATTTTTTTGCACGATTGTTCATGTAGGTTGAAAGCGTGTCAGCATATGCGCATCATAACAAAGATTCGAAAGTTTAACTGCACAAAATTTAAGGTCTTCATGCACAGCGGTCATTAAAACCACCTCATCTATTTGAACACTAAAAGAGTTCAAAAATTTTTGTGAAATCTCCCATACCAAATTTCTTCAAGATCAGTTTATTGGTTCTTAAGTTTTCAGTGTGTGCCGCCAGATGGACAGACATTTTAATAGGAAAGCCACACGAAAGAAATAGCTCTTAAAAAGGACCAAGAGTGGATCATATTACCGTGAATGATGAACGGTTGAAAAGAATAATTCTTCAGGGGTGTAAGGCATCTCAGTACTGCAAAGGAACAAGTGAGTAAACATCACCAAATTTCTCAATATATTCTTCGTAATTAACCAACTTAATGCACAAACTCTTGTTTTATAATAAGTTTATTATATGCCTCTACATGTTTCGAGCATTATGTGCTCATCATCAGGAGGTCAAAATTGAATTATACAGCATCTGATATCATCACACCTTAGGTGGCCGTCCAGTGCACAGGTTGTGTACACGGGACGGCCACCTACAGGTGTGATGATACCAGATGCTGTATAATACAATTTTGACCTCCTGATGATGAGCACATAATGCTCGAAACATGTAGAGGCATATAATACACTTATTACAAAACAAGAATTTGTGCATTAAGTTGGTTAATTACTAAGATTATACTGAGATGCACGGCCAGTAAAACATCAAAGTCTCAGTATGTGTCCTTATCGTAGTTCGAAGAAAGATTATACACGGTTAAGTATATAAATACATTTTAATATGATGTGAATAGAGTTCAGTATTAATTCAAAAGACACAAAGTGCTATATTTCATAGTAAGGAGTTAGGTATGTTAACACTTACAGTCGAACACAACTACATTTGTTTTATTACAAGGAGTTTACAACAACGACATGTTTCGGCCCTATAAGTGGGCCATCATCAGGTTGTGGTTAGACTTTCAGCTTAGGCTATACTAGCATGCGTGTGGTGGTTTTTTGGCGTAATGGGGCGGGTTCGAGATCTCAATATATCACAGGGTACCATGGTCCCGGGTGTATCTGGTTGGATACCGTTTTCCTTTTTTTCCCCATATGAACTAAATCTTATGCTAGGGGTAATATAATATATAACGTATAAGTATAATACTTAAGCTACGACAAGAATAGGTACAATCAGTGAGAATAATATAGGTTTCGCCTTGTGTTGCGGGGCTAAGTAGCTGAGATAGGGGTCCAGCAGTGTCCTTGTTATTTTTCTTTATCAATAACAATAACAAAGACACTGCTGGACCCCTATCTCAGCTACTTAGCGCCGCAACACAAGGCGTAACCTATATTATTCTCACTGATTGTACCTATTCTTGTCGTAGCTTAAGTATTATACTTACACGTTATATGTTATATTATATTATATTATATTATATTATATTATATTACTCCTAGCATAAGATATAGTCCCTATGGGGGAAAAAAGGAAAACGATATCCAACCAGATACACCCGGGACCATGATACCCTGTGATATAATGAGATCTCGAACCCGCCCCATTACGCCAAAAAACCACCACACGCATGCTAGTATAGCCTAAGCTGAAAGTCTAACCACAACCTGATGATGGCCCACATACAGGGCCGAAACATGTCGTTGTTGTAAACTCCTTGTAATAAAACAAATATAGTTGCGTTCGACTGTAAGTGTTAACATACCTAACTACTTACTATTGTACAAAACACAACGGGGATGACGCACATTAGAATGCTATATTTCATATCAAGCACAGCGCATCATTCATTTCCAAACACCATGAACTCGTGAGGTTGTGTTCGTAACAAGACAATTTCACCACGAACCTCTGCTGCTGCCCTGTATCATGACACTATATATAACGCGGAATGTAAGACAGAACTAATGCAGTTTCACGACAATCTGCTTTAGGAATATGCCTGATGGACTTGGAGGAATCTGCCCCTTGGTCCAACAGGGTGCACAGGCATGGTTCATTTCACCTTAATTACTCTCTCCTCTGTCCTCATACACGTCGGTCGACAGTCTGAACTCCGCAAATCGAAGTTCTTATAGCAACACGACGTTTCAGTCTGAACGGGCGTCTTGCTGAACACTTGGGGGCCCTATTTCGCCATTTTATATAACCCAAGTCTACATAAATTTTCAAGGAAACGTAAAATTTGCTGCGTGTAAATGTAAATGACTACAAAATCCAAGGGTAAAAATTTTAGAATAAAGTTAACCGAAAACGCTGACCTAATGATAAATTCGACAGGCAGCTGGTTCGAACCTCTGTTTTAGTACCTGGCACTCTGGAGGCTAAATTCACGTCTCTCTTTTTTTTTTTTTTTAGAGGAATGTCGAGGTAGAATCTCGACATAAAACCCAATCTCTCTCCTCCCGGATTGTAGGTACTCCTGACCATTTTTAAACAATGCATTTTAACCACAGAATCGAGTGATATATTGACTAATACGTCTTATATTTTCAAAATACAGAAACATCAGTAGCACATTTGACAGATTATCGGGAAAATTAATTGGTACGATTAAGGAAAAATGCGAATATGGAGAATTTCTACACGAGACGAGAAAATGTCAGCTGCTCACGTAAAATTCTGCAACCTTCAAACTCTTCGTTTATCCTGATAGAACTTAGAGAACTTAAACCTTTCCAGATATTTACATAATCCCTTCAAACACCAAATTCTACAAGCAAAAGGGACCTATAATTCCAACAGCATGGAAGGAATGGATAACAAAAAACTTAAAGTCGTTTCAGCCCTTTCTAAATTACATTGTAAGGTCTCCACACCCGCTACCATGTTAAAATATGTAAATGGATTATACTATGTTTCAGTTCTGCCAAAAATTCCTGTTACAAATTCGAAATTATCCAACAAGTCTTACGTCCAATGCCGTACAATGTAGTGTCAAGTGTAAACCAAGGACTGATCAGTACCTTGAGTAACACTTGAAAATATGCATTCATTTCCACCCGCCTAAGTGTCAGATAAAAACACCAGACGCCTGGAACGTCACAACAAATTACGGCAGACAGTTTTAGAGATGTTATGCTCTGAATTATTCACCAAGCAGATTGTAATGCTTTCTGCTCGAAGGCAGTAGTCAGTCAAGCATCCATTCTTTGTACTGAAGGAATTGAATTACTACCTTGCTGCCAGAATGCATCATAGGGATTAAGATTTAATGTCTTGTGGGACGTGAAGCCGTCCGACTAATTCGGTAGATATGTACCAAAGTTTCGATAAAACCTACTCCGAAATGTTGGTAACCTCCTATAAAACTACATGAGAATCACATCCCACACCGCCATCTTAGCACGCATCATCTTAAGCTGCTCACCTGTGAAACATTATCGGGATATAAATCTTAATGTAGCACAGTGCATTTTTTGTATAATCATTTCAATTTATCAACCAACGAATGCACATATAATTTCACATAAAACACTTTTAAAACTTTTTAAAACACTCCGACATGTTTCGAGCTTGTCAGATCATCATCACAATTCAATTCGTATTTGCAAACGAAGTGTTATGGCAGCATATCATGTTGTGTAGGAATGTGTTGTGGAGCAACACATTCCTACACAACATGATATGCTGCCACAACACCTCGTTTGCAAATACGAATTGAATTGTGAATAGTGTAACATAACTTTAGCAAGGAGCAAAGTTCCCTGATGATGATCTGACAAGATCGAAACATGTCGGAGCGTTTTAAAATGTTTTAAAAGTGTTTTATGTGAAATTATATGTGCATTCGTTGGTTGATAAATTGAAGTGATTATCGGGATATCGTAAATAAGTCACATAATTTAGGTCAAATACTTTAGTTAGTGTGTTAAGATTCACTAATATCAATTTGTATTCAAAAGAGATGAATACATCAATTAAATTGTTTAACCGCTGTTCAGATCTTCAGAAGGTAATTTAGCTATAACCAAACACAGGGACAACATTGTTTGTCTTTGATTAATTTGTCACGTTATATGTGTGTTCCGGTGAATATTAACCGTTTAAGGTCCAGTGGCGATTTCTTGTACCACTTTCTCTCACACGAAGAAACTGCTTTCCCTGTATATTGCTCATATTGTATTATACAACTTTGTACTGCGTGTGCTGTTTGGAATTCTCAAAATAAACACCGACTGTTTCCTTAAAGATAATTAACCTTCTGTCCTTTATAATGGAAGCGTAAAGTGTTCTCTGTGAGGTATCTGTATCGTCATCGATACACCGATTTAAACCCTACTTAGTTGCATTGGTCTGTATAACGATATTTATTGATTATATTTTTATGGGTTTAATTTTTTTTTATTTCGGTTGATTTCAGGTGAAGGTGCATCTCGTTTCTAAGTGTAATGATAAATTGCATTGTTATTTGTTGTTTGGATTGCTAATTTAAATTACTGACATGAGATTGGGTTTGATTGTATAGGTTTGTACGCAATTTAGATGAACGCCAATCTTCAAAGTAATAAAGATACCTCTGTTTTGCCCAGAATTTAAGCTTCATTAACATCTCAAGCAATAAGTTGGCTATGAGACGTAATAACTCAATTAGCACTATACGCTCGCTCTGATCACGCTAATAATTAGATGATCTGCACGTGACACGCTTAATAAAAAAAAGCATGAGGTCTGTAAATTCCGTGGTAACTCCAAGAGCTATAATTTATTACAAGCTACAGTTACATAATCCTAGCAAGTAGATAGTGTCGTGTGGTAACAAACACGACACTTCTCTCTTTCGAAAATATCCTAGCACCCAAATTGTACAAAGTTGTTCGTTAATCTGGAAAGAGTTTATCGTACCACGGGAAAAGGTAAATTGTGGAATATAATTTTTAAAGGAGGGAGATTCCTGGCGATGATCTCAGAAAAATAAGCGGAGATGCGGGTTTTGTTGGCCGGTTTTTCGTGATTTCTTTCAGTCCCTGTAAAAAAAATTACGGTCTACTCCATGCTGTAAAACAGAACACAGTTGTTTCTTTCCACGTTCTTTCCCATTCAGCATTCTCTATCACAATCTGGTTGTAACCCAAGAATTAATTAGTGTATATTTACCCACAAACCAATGACGCGACTTTTAAGGACTCAGATGCTGTACCACCGTCATTACTTCCGCGGTACAAGGCCCCTTCTTGAACGGGTTAGGCGGCGAGCTATAGCTGTAATGTCTCCAATAATGTAACTGTAATTTGAACGTTTAATTGGTATAAGATTCTGGTTTGAATCGGATATTCGATCATTAACATGTTTATCGATACTACAAAATAACCTGTGTGGCTGAGTCTGCTACGAAAATAACATTCATCGTAGTGAGCTGCTACATTTCAAGGTCAATTCCTCTTGACCTTAAAGATGTTCTGTCTAACATTACTCCTTTAATCAATGAATAAATTACGGCAATATAAAATTTCAAAATCTGTGTGGAGATTTTGATCGTGCGATAGAAAAACTGCATGGTTAATCAGAAATCTTGGAAATGAAGATTGACACCGAGATCTACATTGTCGAGTGGAATCTTCTATGCACTTTAATAGGCAAGACCTTCATTAGCGGATCCCGATGTAGACTATGCCACTAAAACCTTCAGAAGAATCGCCCCGCCAGATGGGATAGCATCACCAGAGGGCTCAGGATGCTCCCTGTCAGCTGAACTACAACACGCCCCTGCACCGCTTTCGGGATTACAGTTGATGCACCTCCTTTTACCCCGAAGAAAAGTCTCACTTCAGTGAAAGGTCTATATCAGGCTTGTCCAAACTTGCGACTTTGAAGCCACACGTTGCCGGAATCACAGCTTGGGAGACCTACGCCATTGCGGGAGAAGAAAATTAAAATAGACCTAGAAGAAACGGTTTGGAAAGTGTGTTTTGGATTAACATGACTCAGGGCAGGACAATGGTTCTTTGAGCTCCAGCAAAGCAAAGAATTTTGTTTATCACCTGAGCGTATCAGCTTGTCAAGGACGTAGATCTATGTAGTTAGTTAAAGGCTATACACGTGCAAAATACAATATATTAGTGGAACAATAGACATGTCACTAGCTAATACTATTTTTTCACTACGTAACTGCAGATTTGCATAATAAAACGCTCTCTCCAACTTGTCCCCATTTGCTTTATCACCAGGTAACTACCTGCAAATAAAATAAACATATTTTTTTCCCAACACAATTGAGTTCGTTGTGTAATTAAGCAGCACGCCATGAATACGAACGGTAGTCCTGAAATACAGTTCTATGTATTCTTGTTCTCTGTTACTGTCTGATTCACGCCCCAGTCACTCTACTACCGAAGAGTTATTATGTGGTATCCTCTGCACAGACGGCCGAATGGACCCCGAGTCGAAACGGACATACATTTTAATTATACATAAAAACTGAGTTCATACTTTCTCTGTTACAAAGAACAACAGGATAATTCTGGTTACGGAAACAACATTCTTTATTAGAGAATCATAAGCAACACGTAAATGAACTGTGTGAAAAGACGAGGCGCTTCGTGATGTTATAGTATGTGGCATGTGTCGTTACAACCGGGATATGAATGTTCAATCACGCAGGAAACAAATTACACCGTTTTGACGTAATAAATATGTCGTCTGCATTGTAAAGAAGTCAAACAATATAGCGTGTCAATTTATCCGTCGTTTGGCGTCACGACGACATATCAGTAACAACTGTGACTTGTAGTTGGAGGTACCCTGTTAAGATTACCGCCGGTATATTTAACTGGTCAGGACGCAAACCATGTCCTCCCACTACAAAGAAAATAATACTACGATGTTAGTGTATGCTTTTATTGTGACCTTGATAGCATTTTTAAATAAAACGCTAAAAATTGCCCAAAATATTAGATAGTACCTTCATGTTCCAATTTGAATCAAGTTTATTTCGATAAGAATTAAACATAAAACGCACATTTTTTTCAACTAAAACAATAAATTTTAATTTTAATCCCGCTGGAGTCGAGAGTGTGTCAACATTTTTCTGTGATGACAAGTGTCTTTAAATGTCCTAGTCTTCCTTCTAATGAGTACCATTAGTTCTGATAGGAATTTTTAACTCTTATCTAAACAACTCCACGATATAGAGTCTTTCTTGAGAAACCGACAATCCGCCAACTAATTACCCGTGTTTGTAAGAACACGAAGTTTCGTCACATTGTTCACAAGTGGCAACCATCGGTCCCTATCCTGCGCCAGATCAATTCATCCCGCACGCTGCCAGGGCATCCAAAATAATTTCTTTCTTTCTTACTTAAATAAATCAAATTGTTTGTCAAAAAGTATTCGTAAAAATATTAAATTTTTTACTGATAACTGGATGACAGTGAATTTCATACTATTGTAGGTATATATATTGCTAGACAAGCGAAGGAATTTTTGATTGGGGCCATCCCGTTGTGTTATCCAATATAAATATCAAATAAATATAATTATATTCAGTCGGAACACAACAAATAGTTTTATTATCAATCTATAAACCTGGTAACACGTTTCGACTCATCGAGCCATCATCAGGTCAATTCGTAAACCATATTGAAGATACTTTAGCTAGTCAAGCTCACTCCGTCAACTTACGTGTATATAAGAACTTAAGAACCAAGGTCATGAAGTGTTGTGCGAATATCTACTTCAATAGACAACGATTTGTAAACATTTGGGATCCCACAATGTGCACATCTACTGAATGTACCTTCAATACGTTTATGAATTGGCTCGATGAGCCGAAACATGTTGCCAGATTTATAGATTGATAACAAAACCATTTGTTGCGTTCCGACCGTATATAATTATATTTGATATTTGTAAGCGAAGGAAGCTACAGTCTTTCACAAATATTCAGTCAGACACTACATTATGAAGAGTTACAAGCATGCAGTCTTCACCTGCTAGAATGGATGGATGAATAGCAGCAGATAAAACTGAAGACCGGAAAGAGAAAGAAGAATGGACACAAAAGAACGGTTAAATACGTAAAAAAGTTCATCCGGATAGACTCTTGAATAAACAAGCAGATTCATACCATCCATAGTCTATTTGACGTACACATTACTGGTTGCGATTTTGTTTTTACGTGGACAACAAATTGGAGTTAATCTCCACACACACACCGCTTCATTGTGGGCCCCGTTTCCCTCTACGGAGCGCCGCTTGCCCCGTTTTACGTATAAAACATGACATTAAAACTGAAGTTTGCATGATCCTGCCGCAACTTCCCACATTTTGTAACAAAGAACTCGTTATCCCCCAACTTCCTAACTGCACACACACCTCCCTCAACCATTATGTAGGCTACGAAATTAAGCCGAAATGATGCGACCCGATGATATGTGGGTGTAGGCGTCATGAGTTCCAGGCATACATTGTTTGGTTCCATTTCATTTGTTCCTGTAGCACTATTATCACCACCACCTGTCACCAACACCTCACACCATAATAAGGGGGTTTTCAGACCCTCTTCATTACCGCGTTATGTCATTACACTTGTGAAAAGCAACTGCATCTATCAGTCATAAACAGGAATGGGAAAATTTGAAAAGTCCGTGTGCGTGGCGAATCGCCTGCCTCAGCTGCCGTTTCTCAATTAGCCCTTCAAGGCACATCTTCGACTAGCGGCTCACCAGACTGTGTTACGCGACCCGCGGCCACATTTGTAAATTATACGTAAAAAGTAAAATTATGCAATAATTTAGGCGGTTAGGTTGATTTGAACAAGTGCGGCCCGCGAACTAACCCACCATAATGGGTGTGGCCATTTAGCAAGAAACGTTGGACACCCATGCTTTAAAGCCTAATCGTTACTTTAACCTTTAGACGCCTAACGTCAACTATAGCTGACGTACTGCGCCGCTAACCTCCAAAGTTGCATTTTATATATTTATTCAAAAAATATAGGTATCGAATATTTTAAACATGGTGTATACTCTCCGTTTTTTTCTCTTCAAAATGCAGTTTGTTTCATAATTCTAACATATTTGGTTCTGCATTATTCACATTTTATATACAGAGTGTGCTAAAATTAAAAAAAATAATTCCGGCGCCAAAAGGTTAAGTGCTGTACAGCCAGGTTTAACGATGGAAATTCTAGATTTTCCTTGCGGGAAAATAATTCAAGTGTTTTGTGCTGTTCTAAAAAAAATATTTCCACAGTAGCGTAAAGACGATTAAGTTTAAACTCCTTCCATGCACAAATGTACAGAACATGTTTAAGACTTGTTAAAAAGATTTAAGTCAATACAAGCGGCTGAAGAAGGAAGCTGCTTGCGTGTTCTTATAATAAAATCAACCAGAGGCATTAATTTCTCAAATTTATTTTTGGAATAAAACTCTACATGTTTCGGACAGTTCATCTGTCCATCGTTGCTGACAGTTTGCGAGCAGGATCAGGACGGAACTGAGTTCCGCCTGATCCTGCTCGCAAGCTGTCAGCAAACCTTTATGACATACGCCATTGTGGTGTGTACAGTGAAAAACGCCTGATGATGGACAGAGGAACTGTCCGAAACATGTAGAGATTTATTCCAAAAATAAATTTGAGAAATTAGTGCATCTGGTTAGTTTATTATAAGAATTTATCACGATGCACGGTCACCTGAACGTCAAATGCTAGTGTGTGCTTACCTTACCGGGCTATGTGTTCTCATAGCCCAGCAAGCCAGGATATGTAAAAAAAAATTTTTTTTATTTGCTTCCAAGTTCAGTACTATCTATTATTAGCAATGTTGTCCCCGTCCACGTCAAGGATTATGAAGCAGGAAAAAACACATAGCTCCAATCACTCTTAAGCTCAGAGTAGAAAGAAGTAAATGGTCAACTTCTGGTCCCGGCCGCTTTACCCCCCAGTAAAATACTCCGATATCCACTGAATAGGAGGTTTGATGGGTCGACAGCCAGTTTGGGCGTTTTAAAGAAGAGAAAATCTCTCGCGTGTGTTGGACTCAAATCCCTCATCTCCAGCCCGCTGCCTAGTCAGTATACCGAATACGCCATCTAAGTTCCTATATAACTTTGAAAGTGAAAGTATTTAGCAGATGAGAATAAAAATGATATTACTGTCTGTAACTTGTGTTGTTTATATGTCTTTTGTGTCTTATTTTGTGTAACTGTTTTGTATAACTTTCCTTTATTACAGGGGTGCTGATGAGGCCTTAGCCCGACCAGGAAGGAAACAAGCTAATGTTTCTGTCAGAATGGCGTGAATTTCCTTCGGAGCCTTGCCTTGCAAAACAAAAACTTGATGAAAGCTCGCGTTTCAATGTTGTTGAAATCGCGCATGTCTCTGACATGCTTCCGAGCTTGTTTCCTTCCTGGTCGGAATACGGACTTATCAGCACCCCGGTAGTGTTTGTATTTTGTGCTCTTGCTGCTAGTGGCCATCTGACCTTTGACTAATCTTGTGGAAAAAGAACTATAAAAGAAGTCAGCAGATTCATGGGCAGGAAATCCCACTGAACACGAAACCCACACAAACGGCGAGGCCGCTGTTTGGGTTTGGCTCTTTCCGTGTCAATTCTCTGTCTTCACTGTCTCTCTTCCTGTCCGTATCAACTACAGGCTCATTGACACATACCGATAAGGCTTTAAAACAGATGAGTTTCACATACTTTGCATTACAGAAGTAAACATTACCATTAATACGAATTACAGTGCAACGCTCTAGGTGTTTAGTGTTGAAAACTCTACAAGGTGGAAAACCTGTAACAGCTGTATTAGCTACATTTTACCTCGCTTCCCAGCGTTTTTGTTCCTTTAAAATAAACATTTCATGCAGCGATGAACAAATTTTGAATATGCCCTTTTTTAGAGAAGAAAATAGAACAAAGAAGTATTACGAGTACTTCATAATACCATTATTTACAGTAAAGTGTTTTTAGAAGCATACCCATGAAAATCTTTGTTGCGAGAGTACGGTTTTATAACTAGCATTGTGAAACCTTATGCAGTAGTGCACTCGATTCAGTGTTAACTTATTTTACGGATAAGGTTACATCCTACTGCTGACTTACGGCTGCCCGACATACTGCTGTTGTTATCACAAAATGCCGACTGATGCATGCCAGCGACCAGAAGTGTCAGTGGTGTTTTTCCAGACACGGAACGTACAAAAGAAATTTCCATGTATAATGCTTATGGGGAAGAAGACTGCGCATATGCAACTGTAGACGGCTCGATTTACGACGGAATTCCAAGAATCAGACACGTCTAAGTGTATGGGAATGGAGTTTTGTGTACTTAAAAGAACCAAGTAAGTACCCAAAATGACAGATAACAGTAGGCAGGCAATCCCAAGCCCAAAACACGAGACGCCATTACATGGCATCAAATGTCGTTGTTGCCTGCTCTCAATGCAGCAAGAACAATCTGAATCACAATATATTCGGAAGCAATAAATTCAGAAACGTACTCTCGTCAAATTCTCGCATAATTTTAGGAGTGCTCACAAAACAATTGCGAAAAACGATAATTAGCTCGTCCTGTAGAAAACTGGAGTATCGAAAGTGGATGGATCGAGAGTAAGGACAAGGAAATGCTTGCGATCCTTGTAAGCGCAGGGAACATGTCGTCAGAGCACAGCCACGGCTTAACAAGCAACGAATCGCTTAAGTTATCCTGAACCCACCTTTACAAAATGTGACAGCCATTTGGATAAGCTAGTATTCCTGTTTCGTTTTACATTATGAGTCCTTTGTGCTTTAACCCTTATCCTGCTAACGTGGAGAATATGGTGAGCTTCTAATAATGCCAGCAGATGGCAGATGGGATTTAACTCAGTGTTTAAAGGGTTAAAGCAATTTACAGAATCACGTGTGCCTAACTGTTTTTCAAAACGCTTGTTGTGACGAAATACTATATACTCTACTTGACACAAAACTTCAGTCCGTACTGAACACGGTTATTACACTTTCAGAGCAGAGTTTGTCGATCGGTGGGATTCATCCCCTGATGACAAGGGATCGGCCGAGTTGTGTGTTAAATATCGAAAATATTAACTTCCATTTGCCCGAAAGTTGTCTTAATTGTAGAAACGAACTTTTCAGAAAAGAAGTATCTTATTTTTGAAGATGAATTAGGCAAAAGCTTATGATTTCCTGCCCCCGTGTGGGGTGCGGGGAGGGGTATTGAGTAGTTCGGAACTGAGTCCTGCGGCTTTACTTCACATTCATTTCCCCGGCTTCTAGTGCTGCAATGGTGAGTCCTGAACTACCATCCCTTTTGTTAGTGACATTTACGTAATGTGTGTTAGGCATTAAAAAACGTAGGTCTCAAAACAAATTGTTTGCCAGCCATATTCCAAATTACGTACTCGGAATTTCATCCGAATTAGACATTACGTCATGACCAGGACCTAGGTTACTAACTGGGAATGTAGAGGTACTAGAGGTCAGGCATTAACATTGAGAGATTTAACGGCGATCCGTTAAACAAACCACACATGCGAAGAAAAAATAACGCATTATAAATTACACCATATCTCCTGTACAGAACACGATACCAGACTAAGATATTCCACTGCTTGCTGTACTCGACCGACTGCTGGAAATGAGATCACTTTAACGGATTGCCGTCTGTGACCTTGGTCACGGTTGAACTCTCGGCGGCGCACCCATTCGCTCCTTGCCACGTGGGTCAACACACACACAGCGGCAGACCGCACAATGAGCGGATTGTCTGTCTGTCTGTCTACTGTCCTCGCCTTTACTAGTTTTCCTATTGCAGAAACTTCATTCCTACTGAGAGTGCGAAATTAGTTCCAGGGCTTTTACGTTCGCTCACAAGTGTCTGTGCTGAGATTTCGTAACAGTCCATTTAAGGCCCAGTGGTTACCTAACGTGCCATCGGATTTGACACTGAGAAATTGTACGTTCTTCCCACACAGTGCATTTCAGTAATCATTAAGGACCTCAGAACAAATATCGATTACATGCCTATACAGCATGAACTGAATGGCTCTTTATAACCGAGACGGAATGTGTTTACTGCGAGGCACGAAATGAATCCTTTAAGTCAAGGTAGTTTTCATCCTGAAATGGATTAACTAAATTTCTTGAACAGCTGATAACGACTGATCTATGTAGTAGACATTCATCCGACTGTTTTCTTAGAGACATAACGAATTTCCCCCCCCCCCCCCCCCCCCCCTTCCCCCTCTCCTTTTTTCCCCTTTCACCCTCACACATCCCTTT
>Ga0131853_10013482_pt1 | contig 14986 bp, 8 predicted proteins | sample TergutLab28metaG_FD_92764 | JGI IMG/M metagenome (GOLD analysis project Ga0131853, IMG submission 92764) | Labiotermes labralis P1 segment gut microbial communities from Petit-Saut dam, French Guiana - Lab288 P1 (version 2) (version 2) | ecosystem: Host-associated > Arthropoda: Insects >... | reverse complement strand
TTATTATTATTATTATTATTATTATTTGGCATTGCGGTCCTTTTAGTTTGGCCTTAGCCTTTCTTGTAATTCTGGCCCATTGTTTCCTGTCTTGAGCTTTGTGTAACCGTCTCTTGATTCCTGTGGTGTTCTTATATCAATTTGGACGTCGTCGAACCATCTTAATATAGGCCTTACAAATCCTCGCTTTTATCCACCTTGGCTTTATAATCTTTCTTGATAATTTAAAATACTCAATTCTAACCACGTGCCCCACCCACTCCGTTCCTTTGGTTTTGATATCCGATATAATATTAGGGAACTTGTATACGTATATTTTGGAGTTCCACATTGGTGTCATTTTTGAAACTCCGTGTTCGCATATGAGACCATGAAATTTCCTTAGTAGTTTCCTTTCCCAAGCCATCAGGATAGAAGCAGTCCTGCCAGTGATCGTCTGAACTTCGCTGTCGTATGTGACAGCTTGTTTAGTGATAGTTTTATGTACTTAACACCTTGCAGGCGAAATTCAGGTATCGTTTGACACGTGGTTATCACAGAATGAGGTGCTTCATAATATGTTCTATCCGCCTTATATGGTAATTGTGATGGCATCCCGGACGATGTAAAACGCTGGACATGTAGCACGCATGGGGATGTAAGAGACGCCCGAAAAACTTTTATTCTGAATCATTAACGGACTGTTCTTGGTTTGCTGAGAGGATGAAGACAACAGGATCCTTCGAAACGTCGGTGATATTACTACTGGACGCAGAGTCATATCTCAGAAATCTTCGTGAACGACGCTGTGAAAAACTCAGATCACGCAAAAAAGGCGACGTTTTACAAGACCTAGACATTTATCGGAGGGTAATATTAAAATGTATATAATTTGTCAGCTGAATGCGTAAGAAGCGTGGCTGCACATTCCTGATCGATAGCACAGACGATGAGAGCCAAGTTTGTCTGTGCAGGTAGTACAGTCGCCCCTCCCTTGCCCCTGTTGTTACCTGTAACCACGGCGCGTATATAGCCACCTTGCCCCCGAGATCAGAACTCAAACCGCGTCCATCCTTCGGTCGAAGTGCTGTTTCTTCAACTGTGACGTCTGCCGCGTTTAAAAGTTCGCCGAAGATTCCGTGCAAACTCGGTATAGCCAATTCGATCAAGTCTTCAAATTTGATCTGTCTTCAACTTAGGAGTGTTCCGCTTAGTTTATGGATTTAGAGTTAATGTAATGTGTGCAGTTGTGAGAAAATGTCTTGCGGTTGATTGTTTGGTGCAGGTGGTTTCATTTTCTATTTGTAGTTACGCAAATGGAATAAATAATCATTTTGTAGGACCCATGGTTTCAAAGCAAGATTCGTAAAAGCCCGATTGTGAGTATCACGTTGAGACAGTTGAGGCCAGACATCCACTCACTGTTCCGAGATTTGACATTTCTCCCCACGTCGTGACAAATTATTTCTTGCCGATGATCCTGGTAATGGGCTCTCCTGTGCTGCTGTCCAGCTTTATGGTGTAAAGGCAAGGAGAAAGAGGCTGGACACGCATGGGGTATCGTGTGGGAAGAACACAGAACCTAAAGCAGTGGTTGTAAGTTGTTATGGATATTCAGGGTTAACACGAGTACATGAAAATCACATTAGCAAAGTGACAATGTTGTGCGCAACACTTCGGCGAAGACGCCGCTCTCTCGATAGTTTGGAAGATTACCGCCTCCTGGCGCCATCACACCGGTGTTCGAGTTGTGGCCGGAAATACTCCAGGAGCAAGCAGATCGTATCCAAGGTGAGGAAGCTCATACGCCAAACAGGTACCGTGCTTGTTGCTGATTGGCTGGTGGATAGAGTTGTGTACATAAACCGCACATATCACTTGCTTCTGTGCTGCTGTGTCACTAGACTGGTCGTTGTATCTCTGTGTCTGGAGAATCCTGTATTCTGGTAGAAATTTGCTTACGTTCCGAAGTAACCTTCTGCCTAGCCCAGAATATAGAGGCAGGAACTCCCTACGAATAATTAGCAAGTTTCTACAGGGCTACTTGGCGCCACCTCCAGAACCTAGCACTCTTCGCGTCACCGCCAATAGCACCTCAAATCTTATCTGTTTGACCATCTGTTCGAATGTTGGCCGGTACAGTGGTTATCCCAATTGATGTTTTTCATGGTGCCTTTCCTCATTGCCGGAAAATTGTAATTTAGTGTCGGAAATTAGTTCTTAACTGCTTCCTCTTAACATCGTTCCAGTTCGTTATTTATTGATTATACTGCCATTCGACAGTGTATAATCTGAGCTGTTGACAGCGTCGTTAAATAAACAATAAATAGATACTCTTATTTTGTCTAGCCATCCATTCATCTATTAGTCAGGTGCGCGGTCCCAATCTGGCCGACGCAGTGACTGTCCTGACATGTTTTTCTTGGTGTTACTGCCCTCTGACAAATGCTAGGGTAGTACGTCATATTAAGCCCCGACCGCTTCTTCCACATCCTTTCTAATTCACCGTACACTCATCATCCTACCAGAGCCGGAGTAGCGTAGTCGATATAGCGACTAGGTTACGTGCTGGTCTGTCTGGGGTTCGAATCCCGATACGGGTAAGCTTAGATATCGCCTCTGGGACCCACCCATCCAACTATCCAATGGTTACCGGCGTTCTTTTCCGAGGGTTAAGCGGGCGGGGATTGCAGTTAATCACTCGCCTCCGTGTAGTTCGGAAGTTGAGAATGAGTGGAGCTATACCTCCGCTACTCCTATATGCCTTTATGGCATGGAAGATCCCTTCATTTACCTCATCGTTCTACCATTCGACGTTATAATGTGCCCTACTAACACCAGTAAATGAAAAATCTGCCCATCCGGTCGGGCCGTGCCATGGTTCAGGCGGTTCGTTAGTCTTCGGCCTGTCACCGCAGTGGTCCGGGTTCAGATCTTTGCCAGTGCATGTGGGATGCATTTATGTCACTGACACTATATAATCTTAGCATTTGACGTTATTAAATAACACACACTTATGTGTGTATATAGATGTGTGTCTGTCTGTCCTCCCATATATAGATCGGTGGGACTGTGTGTCTGTCTGTCCGTCCATCCATGAAAACTGCACATGCCACACCCAGAGCGAATGTGTTTGTCAGTGTTTCCCCTTCAGCTGTAAGTGTCCTCATGTCATGAAAAAGGCAGGCGGTGATTTAAAGCAGCGAGTGGGGGATAGATTTCATTCTGATGGCAAGCGCACCAAGTTACTAAGCGACAGGCAAACACTCGCGACGTGTTACAGACACTTCGCTGTGGTATCTTCAAATAAAACGACAGCTATTTGACCTTACACCTAATTTCTCTGAAATACAGTGGAACTTCGATTAGCCGTCGGCAGTCGGGATCGAAACGGTGATCGCGGATAGTAGAATACGTGGTTACAAAATTACACGCTGCGTATTACAAATAAAATTATTTATTGCAGGCCTCTTACATACTACATTATATGTATTTACGTATATGTATTACAGAATACGTGAAGACTGGGGGGGAAAATGCTATGTTCGTTGCACGTTAAACACCATAAGAGGAACGCATGCGCGTTTCCTCCTACTACACCTCACACACACCACCACACAGTGGCTGGCCTCCATGGCGATTAATTGAAACAGACAGATCATCGAAGTTTTACTGTACGTTAATAATATCCTCACACGCCTGGGTTATTGAAATGATTAATTTTCTTTACTCTGTTTCCTATTAAAATTGTGCTTGTATTTCTCGTTTCTCTTTTGCATACTAAGTTCTGTCACATGAAGTTACATACTGCTTCTTGTAGCACTTGTCACTTCAGGTTAATTAACCATCTGAAGCCTGGTGTTTAATGGAATTGTGTTAAGGAGGATCACAGAAAACACACCGCTTCTCTGATACAAAGACCAAGCGGTTAGTGCTGTTTCGGAAAGTAAGTACTGTGTGTTGTGGGGAGCAAACGGCCCACATATATACAGCCTATTCACAAAATGCAGACTTTTTATGTTGAAGCAGGTGATACATAGAGTAGGTCAGTAACCACTGTGCTTTATTCACAGCGGACTTAAAAGGTAAAGGTAAAGTTCGTCCTAGAACAGGCCACGAAGGCCCAGACGGGGAGTAGAGATATAGCTCTGCTCTTTCCTTAACCTCGGCGCTAGACGGGTTTGGGTGGTCAACGCCACGCCCCGGCCGCTTTACCCCCGGGAAAGACCCGGTTCCCGTTGTATAGGAGGCTGGGTGGGCCCCAGGGCCGGTCTGGACGGGTGCGGAAAATCTAGCCCCCCCCCCACCGGGATTCGATCCCCGGACCGCCCAGCCTGTAGCGAGTCGCTATACCGACTGAGCTATTCCGGCCCACATTCACAATGGACTTATGATGCAAAATTGTCTGTCGCCGGTTCTTCTTCCAACCCAAGGACGGGGTGTTTCGGTCCCTTGCCGGTGTTCACTGCTGTTCATGTGCCCCAGTAACCCACTGACCACAGCAATATAGTGAATAGCCCTACTGCATATTCGGGACGTCAGTGATTCAAGTCTCAGCAATATGTCAGCTATCCTGACCAAAGTTTTCGTTGTCTTTCTCAGTCCCTGCACTGAAACGCTGGGACTATAACAGACAGCCACCAGTTCCCAGTACCCTCCTCAGAGGTTCGTATCCAACAGGAACACAGAATTTTCTTTTCGCCACGACAGCGTAAAGACAGACTCTGGACCCACGCACATCCCTTCCTACCCAGTGCTTACAAGAGGCTCTTGTTTGGTGCTTGAAACTGACCACTTCTACTGGTTCCATGATTAACTTGCGTCTGACTGTATCTCCACGGCATCGTACACCTCGGTAACATACGAGAGACAGATACTTTGACCTCTACCTTTCCATTTCCCTCCAGATCGTTTCAAATCTTCGTAGTCATACTGTACGTGTCAGCTATAACATTACAAGCTGTTATTAAATACGTAACTCCAGAATCAGTTACCAGTCTTGGCTACTGTGACACGTAGCATCTGTCTACATACCACCCCTTCAGCGTTTTCACTTAGCGAAATTTATCCCCGATCTGCACTCACAGTGACAGGGGGTGGAACGCACTATCAGCTTTAGAGCGAGGGTGAGTCAGCCCTGGAAGAGGGGAGCAAGCCATCCATCCCTCTGCCATGTCGAGGATCGAAGTCACGCTGTTGTGCCTGGATACACGATTCAGACGTCACATTAAAAGTTGTGGGTGCAAACCTACGACGCTATGATAGTCATAACGCATTACATGCACGGTAGATCAATTGCGTGATTGGCTCCGGGCTGGACGAAAAGGGTTATATTTTTGAAAGAGGAGGAACTTTTGTTTCGCCACTGGTGTGATTCTGGAGAGCACTAGAGGCGGACAGGACGGATGTTTACTGAGACCCAGTTCGTTCAGTTGGTAAAAGTTTTATTTAACCTGTTCGCTGCGTTCACTTTTATCAGATCACTGTGATATGTCCTGGACCATGGTTGTTACCTAATTGTAGGTAATGTTATTTGAAATTAATCACCATCATCATTATATAATTACACGTTTCCATGTAAATTGTTACTGAAGTTAAATCGTGGAAGTAATAAATAGAAAATTTTGAAAATAAGAATATGATGTATTGCTGGCAATATTACGGTACATTCCGAGATTACTTACAAACAGTGGCATGGCATCAACACTTACCATCACCCCAACCACTGCGTACATATTGTGTGTGTGTGTGTGTGCGCGCGCGCATGCGTGTGTATACATACATACATATCAAAACACGTTAGTCGTTAAGGTACAAAATCCAAATGCTGTTGTGTGAATGCCGAATTCAGCAATCAAGAGAGTTAACACCACTGCAGTTGATGGGTGAGCCCGCAATACGAGCTGCAGAGTGATGAATGAAGCCGGTCCGGATGAAAGTAAAGGACAGATCGGCGGGCCGACAGTGTGACAGTGAAGGTGTCGTGGAGGTGTACATTATGCTGGTATTAGGAACTGTGCTTCTAAATGCTATCTTTATGTTTTTAGAAATATAGTACTTTGTGGTATGAATGAGAGACGAAGTACTACTACTACTACTACTACTACTACTACTTTTATGTAGGGTATTTACAATTATATACCTGAAACAAACCATGTTGCTAGGGTACATAGTGTTGCAGCTGTTCCGAATTTACAATTTGTGTCGCGTATAATGTTGTTTCGCCCGTGAAATGGGTTTATTATTATTATTATTATTATTATTATCGAATTTCTCACCTCTCAGCTTTGGCTGGGAAATATTCACCTATCCTGGGATGTAGTAATCAACGGGATTAGGCTCGGTGGTCTTACTTGTAGTTTAAAAAGTTTCTTACAATTGAACATGTGCCAAGAATTACAAATTTTTGCAGTTGTATATATGTATTCGGGTGCAAGTTAAGTCTTGTTAGACTTTGTGATAGTGACTTCGGAATTACTCCCGTAGACGATATTACTAGCGGGATCACTTGTGCTGCCTTTTGCTTCCACATAACACATATTTCATTTGCCAGCTCTTGGTACTTGTTTTGTTTGTCGGTTATTGTTTTGGCGAGATTATGTGTATTTGGGACAGCTATGTCTACCAAAAAGGTGTTCTTTGTTTTCTTATTCATAAAACTTATGTCAGGTCGATTAAAAGATATTGTTTTGTCCGTAAGTATGCTGCGATTCAAGTACAGCTTGAAATTTTCATTCTCCAGTACATTGGCTGGTGTATACTTATAATATGGACTTTTATCGTCAATCAATTTGGCTGCTTCTGCCAGTTTCTGATGGATAATTTTGGCTAGTCCATCAAGTCTCTTTACATACTCGGTAGGTGCTAGTTGTTCACATGCTGCAGTAATGTGTTGGATTGTCTCCGATTCTTTTCCACATCTTCTGCATAGCTCATCGGTGTCTGGCTGCTTCAAAATATATTTCTTGTAGTTTCTTGTTAGTACGACTTGGTCCTGTATTGCTCTTAAAAAGCCCTCTGTTTCGGCGAACAAATCCGCGTTTGTCAGCCATTTTATTATTATTATTATTATTAGAGTTGCCAGAACACATTTCCAGGGGCGTGCCTGCCAACACCCGGCACCTTCAGTACACGCCCCTTAACGTTAATAGTCCAATCTATACCGAATGTCACACATTGTCTATTTGAACGTAGGATTACTGTGACTGCAAGTACAGATTTACTGGGATCCAGGGAAAGACGAATCAAACAGTACATCGAAACAATACATGTGACTTCGCTGTTGTACTTTGGAGTGCAGTGAATGATATTTGTGTGGGTAATACGATGGTTCTTATGAACGTTTCAGTGGGACGTTCTGCCCCCATCTTCAGGGTGACTGAACAAAATTTATTGATCCATTTACGTAGGAAGAAACCAAATGCATTACGCGATGTGAAAACCCCCAAAATATTACTATAATTTGCAGAAGACCCATCGTGAAAACCTTAAAATTTGTAACACGTGTTCTGGTTTTGTGTTACAACATTTTCCAACAAAAGATCTAAAATATGAAGAGAAATTCGTATTGTGTGGTGCAGCTGTGCACAGATTTCCCAAATATCTAGGAGCCACTTCAAATTCCTGTGTGCCAGAAGGGTGACATAAAGGGCGTCCCATTTTGTGCACCCCTTATGTAGGGCATCACGTTTGCAGTGGAAGGAATTCGCAGTGTGCTGTAAATAGACACAGAAATGAACGAAATGTGATGTTAATGCTACATAATTTGTAGCCTGCTGCCGTTCAGTAGCAGAAACTAATGCCAGGGCTAAAGTTGGGGGAAGAAGATCAGGGAGGCCGGCCATGACCCGAAAACCGGCCGAAGCGGCACAGATGAAGAATACGAAGAAGGGGGAGAAGGAGGAGGAGTTGGTCAATGAGGCCAGTATAAGAACAATAGAGGACCCATGGATTAACGGGATCGGGTGAAGGAGATCCGTGGACTGAAAGAAACCTGCGGCCGGACAGTCAGTAGAGACCCATCTGGAAAGACTGAACGACGGATCCGCGGGGCCGAGAACCATTTCCCATCAGCTGAAAACGTTCAATCAGGAACTAACGACTCCGCCGGAACTCATCAGTAGCGTACCGGGCTGTCTACATTGAGATTGTGCTGTCAAATTCTTCTGGTGCTAAGGTCGAGAATGGCGGGAGTTAAACCTACATTTTCCCTGTGTCTTCATTGCGTGGTGCTTAACTAAGGACATTAGTAGCAACTTTACTTTGCTGTATTTTACGCTGCTGTACGAAAGCTGAAATGGAACGCCGTCGGGCTTATTGGAAGCCGACGTATGCACGAAAAGTGGGTACGTCTACGGGTGTTATTTAAAGCTTGTCCGATTTTGTGACTGTTTCACAAAATATTTTTCGGACCGTGCATTGTGACACCCCTGGTGTGACTAACTTGCAACAGACGAACTTCAAGGACATAGAAGCGTGCTCAACAGGAAAGACCTCAAGATCTGAGATTCAGCGGCGTTGAAGGTTGAAGTCTTCAGGGATGTTACGCAGTGTTGACTCATAACTTAATGGCATTTTGGATTAGCAGTGAGAAGGGGATGGTCGGGGCATGTAGCGCTCGGGAGGGGGGGGGAGAGGAAAGACGTATACGGGGTGTTGGTGGGGAAACCTGAAGGAAAGAGACCACTTGGGAGATCCAGGCTTAGATGGGAGGATAATATTAAGACGGATCTTCAAGAAGTGAGGTGTGGGTGTATGGACTGGATCGAGCTGGCTCAGGATGGGGGCAGTTGGCGGGCACTTGTGACTGCGGTAATGAACCTTCGGGTTCCATAAAATGCGGGGAATTTCTTGACTAGCTGAAAACCTGTTAGCTTCTCAAGAAGGACTCTGCTCGCCGTGAATGCTCTATGGAGTAAATAAGTAAGTGTTCTTGATATAAGCATCGCCCTGCCCTGAAGATGGAGGCACTGCACACTTCCACAATGCCGGTAACTGTTTACCAGTCGACACGGCATAACATCCCAGAAGACTTGTGTGCATTTGTAATGCGCCTTTATACCCTTTTATTTATATTCCTGGAGTCGTAACAGGCATAATTTGGGCAGCTTGCGTAGTGGGGGAGGTTAGTTGGCAACACTGGTGTTATGAGGCGGCACACTGGCTCCTGGGGTCTACTCTCCCTCCTTTCTAGAGATGTGATTTCCGCTCGCAGCATCCCACACTGGAGACACAAGGCAGGGGTCGTCGTTTTGTGTTGGACACACAGAATTAAAGTGAGCTGCATCGTGACCTTTTTGGCGCCCTAACGTTTGGTACATTTATTGTAGCCTGGGTAAATTTTTTGGTTTTCCTATTATCTGTTCAAGATTCTAAAGTCCTGCCTTTGCTGAGGAAAATGCCCCTAGAGAACAGTTTTATATGTGTAGGCAACGAGGAAATATACTGTGTTTTTAAGAAATGCTGCATAATGTTTTATTTTCAACAAAATACCGTTTATTTCGGGACCGCGGTAGCACAGTGGTTAAGGTGCTGTGCCACAAATCGGAAGGTCGCTGGTTCGATCCCAACTGGTGTCATTGGAATTTTTCTTTAACATAAAATTCTTCCGATCGCACTATGGCTCTGGGGTCGACTCAGCCTCTAACGGAAACGAGTACCAGGAGCACATCCTAGGGGTAAAGGCGGCCGGTGCGTAAGGTTGACAACCTTACCACCATCCTGTGCCGTTGTCATGCAATCTAGGAACCTTAACTTCCTGGAAACCTCTGGGCCACTCCAGGCCTGTAACGGGACTGCTTTACATTTACCGTTTATTTCGTATTACATATTTTCTGCTCAAATAAACGTTTTGCATAAACCATGCGCTGAAGTTTAAATAGGTGACCCTTTACAAAAGGTTAAAGAAGAGAAATAGTGAAAGTTCTTTCGTGTCCATTGCTCCGAAAGAGCACTGGTTTTTGGAAACTTTCAAGCTTCTCCCATTTGCCCTTCTGGTAAGAGTAGCGCGTAGATGAAGGTGAGTAAGTAGCGTTGGTGGAATGTTACTGACAGCGTAAAACTGAAGTACTCGGAAAACCCCCGTACCAATGCCCCTTTATCAACCATAAATCTCACGTGGACTGAGCTAGGATCGAGCCCGGGCCTTCGCGGTGACAGTCCGGCATCTACCCGTCTTAACCATGGCACGGCCTTGTGAAGGTTCGTTTAGTACCCCACAGTGAAATAATCGATGTTTGTTGTGAAGAATCACATGAAACACTGGGCAATGTGCGTGATTTTAGACTGTTACAGAGCAACTGGTGTCTTTGTGCGAAGTAACCACTGTGCTTTGTTTAGATAAATGGTGCAAGCTGAATAACCAACTCTTCTTAGTGTACTGTATATACACCATCCTTTCTAACGTTTTATTTGAAGATATCATGAACTCTTAACGGGAAATGACATTTGAAGTTCTCACGGTAGTTATTATGAGGATAACATTCGTCTGATTGCGACGCCATCTAGCCGTCTGGCCTCTCGTTTCATATGGAGGCAACTGGTTACTCCGAACCGTCGGTATGTACCTACCAGACAACGTGACATTACATCCAAGAAGGCTGTTAACGTTCATGATGGGCAGGTTATGTCCTCTCATACGGTATTCTTCATTTCAGTACGGAGCTAATTTTGATTAAATTTGGTATTGAGGGTCTACACCAAACGTTTTTGGGCGGATCTGAATTATTTTCATGTCAAAGATGTTAATTGCTACTGTACATTCTTTGTACAGATCGAGCCTCATTTTCTTCACTCACACACACACACACACACACACCACACATACATACATACATACATACATACATACATACATACGTACATACATAAATACATACACACACACATACATGCATACACACACACACACACACACACACACACACACACAGCTCATTCGACAAACTAAAAATTGGTATTTATTGAGCAATTCAGGTCTTATTCAGATTTGAAATTCTGTCCGATTTCCGACTGCTTGTTCACTGTGTTAGCAATAATTCTGCATTTCCGGAAATTGATGTGTTTGAATACTTATTGGCACATGTTTGTCAAATATATACTGCGATACGTAATACGTAATCAGTCATTACCCTTAACGTCTTCAAATCACACTTATTTAATAAAGGCAGGCGGGCGGGCGGCCAGACATTCTGAGCGTGCAGCTTCCCAAGTGTTCAGGAAGTCCCATACCTTTGTGGAACTCGAAATATTCATGACAGTGCTCACACAAGCATGTCATTGCGCCCACTCCTAGGCTCGGTTCACCCCATTCCACTTCCTTGCACTCCGTAATGTTCATGTCATGTCGTGTATTCCTTCTAAATCTCAGTAAACGTCATTTTACAAGAAACTCCCCAAATACTGTTTTGCATGTGTTTCTTATTTCCCCCATGTCTCTTCAAGTGCTTGATTTAATGATCTGCCAGTACCAAGATGTATGTCGGGTTACAATCCACTCAGTTTCGACCAAATTCAGTTTTAGAGAGGACTCGTCTGCACTGTACTTGTGTCATGAAGTCATTCTGCAACCGTCGCTCAAGTATGCCATTCATTGGTTCATACTCTGCTCCAGGAGGATGAGATGGGCTTGGTATGTTGCGCGATAGAAGCAGATACATTCGTACATCTGAGTTGGAGAAGCAAAGGGAATGAACCGTACTGTTTGGAGTTTCTAGGCGTATATGAAAGAATAATATTAAAATGGATTTTAGAGAAATAGGATGAGAGGGCGTACACTGGATTGAGACGAAGCCCAGTGGCGGCCTGTTGTGTACATGGATTCCGTAACGGTATCTCGGGGACCCTATCCCATGCAGTTACTGATAGTGACTGAGGAATTTTCAGTTGACCTTGGCGGTTGCGCTTAGGAAGGTCGACCGCTTTTCGTTTGTGACTAATGACCGATATATTCCAATTAAAAACATTTAGCTCGGATTGCGATCGTGTTTTCTGCGTGTGGGATAATACAGTTATTTTCTTTAGTGTTCTGTGTAGTTAGAGCCGTGCATAAATTCGACTTTGCGCATGTCATAAACGAAACACCTAACAAATGGTAAGCAGTGGGAAGACGGTCATGCGTTGATAGAGATTAAATGTTTTTGACACGATCTATATGTTTCTCCTGTGCGGTGAAGGCGTAAGCCTACACGTCAGTGGTAATCTTGGTAATTAACCAACTTAATGCACAAATTCTTGTTTTATAATAAGATTTATTATATGCCTCTACACGTTTCGAGCACTGTTGTGCTCATCATCAGGAGGTCAAATTGTATTATACAGCATCTGGTATCGTCACACCTGTAGGTGGCCGTCCGGTGCGCAGGTTGAGAAAGGACGGGACGGGACGGCCACCTACAGGTGTGATGATACCAGATGCTGTATAATACAATTTTGACCTCCTGATGATGAGCACATAGTGCTCGAAACATGTGTAGGCATATAATAAATCTTATTATATATAAAACAAGAATTTGTGCATTAAGTTGGTTAATTACCAAGATTATACTGAGATGCACGGTCAGCAAAACATAAAAAAAGGTCAGTTGTGGTATAGTTCTACGTATTCTAAACATAAGCGCTGTGCGGAAGTGAGGGTCAGCTTCACGTTGTGGCTACTTTATCGCGAGACAAACAGCTCCCGGTATCCATCGGCCCAAAGCCGATCTGAACGCTGCGGTATCCCATATTCCTCGGTCAGTCATCGCGTAGCATAATCGCTAAACCGACAGAGCTCTCCCGGCCCCAGTCAGCTAGCCCCAAACCCAGTCCTCCCCAACTGGAGAAAGTTTGAGACGATTTGAGCGAGCGTGCGCCATGCAGCAGAGCTGCACCAGGCGGAGCGACTCGGAGTGCCTCTCGATCAGTAGCGATCGGGTCTCGCGTGTGAGAGGAGTGTGTGAGTGAGTGTGACTGGAGTGACATGTTCCGCTCTTGCTAGAACACTGCCATGTCATGGTTGAGGAGAGCCTCCGAGCCCTGCACAGTGGTCCGAGAGGACAGCAGCGGCAGTGACATCGCCGTCCTGGCGGCCACCGATGACGAGGAAGAAGACGAAGGCATGGTACAGTGTTAGAGAGATTTGTTGGGAGGCAGAGCTCGACACCAGTACCCTTCCCGTAATGCTAGACCGTATGTTAAGGCACTGTTTTAGTTAGTTTGTTTGCTTACTGGTTTATTTATACGCCAGTGAGATTTTAGGTTCTCAAAGCTTTGCACGAAAATTACAGCCTGCTGGGATGTGACACTGTGTCGTCTGGTGGCACGTCTACCCTGAAAAGGGGGTAAATTTCTGCCAGGCTCCACGGCGGGGCCAGCAGAAGACTGTAATGTTTATGTTTATTTGCAGTTTTTTTTAACTTCGCTGTCAGTATCTCAAAGCTAGGTCCATTCGAATCGAATGGTAGAATTATTACTGAATACGGAAAGAAAGAAAGAAATATGGAAGCAAATGGCCTTGAGGGAAACCATGCAATACCTCAGTCACGACAGTGTCTGTCCCTACCGGTGTTCGAACCGGACACATCCCGAACACAAGTTTGAAGGGTGGACTAACTTGCTGTGTAAATGCAGTTTTCTGGAGTTACAGGTTAGTTTCATATTGAAGGGAATTGTATGGGGGCTGTGTCGCCGCGTAGTCTGGTAGAAAGGCCTACGAATGTTTCGGAAGGATCTGTTGATTTCCATCTTCGAGGTAGAGGCTTACTGTTCTGTCCTGAAGATGGAGGTAGCAGGTTTCTCCGAAATGTTGGTAGGCCTGGCTGTCTGTATGCTGCACGGTGTCACTGTATAGTCACTGTATAGTCACCGCCATGATAACCCCGTCAAATACATTCATTCTGTAGTCCGACTTGTGACGCCATGCTTTCTGGTCGTGCTATGTTTGTGGTGTTGTGTATGCAATACAGTACAATAGGCCCCTCCCACATTAACACCGGCTAATACCCGGTGGGTGGGCACTAACGTCGCATGAAGTAAACTTTTACACTGAAGATGGAGGAGTTGCGGATAGTACGTTTAATTAGGCCACAGACAGTTTCTTCCAAATCCTTGCGAATTCCCATGGACGCTATGTAGCATGTTACTGACTGCGTTTTCAAATAAGCAGCAAATGAATACGTACACAGTTTCAGACTTGGTACAGTTTTACACCCACGTTTTTGAGGGGTCAAGGAGAGGCATACGGCTTCATGGAGTGGTTGTGTCAAGCAATGCGAACACAGCACTTTGCCCAACATACTTAACGTTCCTTTTAATTAAGCTCGTTTCCGAAGAAGAAAAAAACAGTTTAAAATGGCTGTGTGTGTTCTGTGTATATATGTGTCCTCATACGCCTGATGAATAAATTCATCTGTCTTCATGAAACTGGACAGGAGGTTCGTCCCTTTCATTGATAAAGCTGAACTATCGCTTAAAGATTATTGTCTTTACAGTTATACCCATGAGAACCACATATCTTGTCATCGTCCTTGATGTTGGAGGCAACAGGTTCCATCCCATCCAAGAAAATGGCTATCTATGACAGAAACCATGAGTGTCATCTTTAAGAATTTTAACCTAATTATCTGTGGTTTTCAAATAATGGAAAATAGCATTAACCGGTTGGTCTGATGGTGGATATGTTGTTTTACTGTGAGGTAGGAATTGTATTTGTGTGTATAATCTGCATGAACTTAAGGCGCAAAAGGATCTAAAACAAATTTTCACCGAAATTTTCATGAAGTCGGCAGTCGGTAGAAACATTTGCCAACTTTGACAGAAGCAAGGCAAAGAAATTGTGTGATGAGCTGCAGTGGGATTTACAGTTATTCGAACCTAACTTGTACAAGATACAAAAAATTGGAAATCATTTATATTTGTTGATCACTTGTGTACGTGTTTGGGGGGGGGGGGGCTTCGTTGTCGTTTGGGGGTTTTTTTTTCTTCTTTAGTGTGGTGTTGCCCCAGCAAAAATTTGCCCATTAACCCTTTT
>Ga0131853_10013481_pt1 | contig 14986 bp, 16 predicted proteins | sample TergutLab28metaG_FD_92764 | JGI IMG/M metagenome (GOLD analysis project Ga0131853, IMG submission 92764) | Labiotermes labralis P1 segment gut microbial communities from Petit-Saut dam, French Guiana - Lab288 P1 (version 2) (version 2) | ecosystem: Host-associated > Arthropoda: Insects >... | reverse complement strand
TAGGCAAAGGCATTACCGCAGCATCACTAGGGCGATTATTAAAAGACCGCGGTTTAAGTGTCAAAATGCTAAAACTTGACCCTTACTTTAACATGGACTCGTCTTTTATAAGCCCCTATCAGCATGGTGAAATTTTTGTAACTGCAGATGGTGTCGATACAGATGCGGTTGTGGGTCATTACGAGCGCATTTTAAACACTAATATGAATCGCGATACTGTTGTGACGATTGGTCAAATTTATCATTTCGTTGTCGAAAAAGAAAGAAACGGCGCCTATAAGGGTCAAACTGTTCAAATTATCCCGCACATTACAGACGAAATTAAACGCCGCATTAGAAGTTTAGCGACGGACGAAAATGATATTGTGATTACCGAAATTGGCGGTACAGTGGGGGATATAGAGTGTACACCGTTTTTAGAGGCAATAAGGCAGATTCAGTCAGACGAAGAGACGGGCGGCAGACATAATGTTGTATATATTCATAGCACACTGCTTCCTTTTATAGAAAGCAGTCAAGAGCAGAAAACTAAACCCACTCAACGCAGTGTAAAAGAATTGCAGGATATTGGCATCGAGCCTGATGTTATTATTTGCAGGTCAGAGCAGCCTGTTGCGGACGGCAGCAAACAGCGGCTTGCAACGCACTGTAATGTGGGCAGCGGAAGCATTTTGCACCTGCCCATCAATGAAGAAATTTATCAAATTCCTCTTTCTCTAGAAAAAGAGGGGCTTGCGGATTTAGTTTTAAAAAAACTAAGACTGCCGCTATCTGTCCCAAATTTAAGCGCGTGGAATGTGTATGTCGAAAAAGCAAGTAAAGCAAAAAAATCTTTACAAAAAATCAAAATTGGCATAGTGGGCAAGTATACTACAAAGCATGACGCGTACGAAAGCATTTGCGAAGCATTGACTTACAGCGCGCTTGATACTAATAAGGGTATAGAATTTGTTTGGATTGCCTCAGATGACTTGACGCTTTCTAATGTCAAAAAAAGATTAAACGGCATTGACGGCATAGTTGTTCCTGCAGGCTTTGGTTCAAGAGGCTTTGAGGGTAAAAAGGCTGCTTGTGAGTACGCACGCAAAACTAATTTGCCGCTTTTATCCTTTGGTATGGGTGCGCAAGCCGCCGTCTGTGCATTTTTAGAATCTGTTTGCGGCATTAAAGCTGTCAGTGAAGAGTTTTTTAAAAATGGCAAGACTGAAAATGAAACGATTGTGGTTAGGCATATATACCCTAATGACAAGCAGAAATTTAAGCGCGGTACTTTTACAAGTTATATTGTTGATAAAAACAGCATTTTGTATAGGACCTATAAAAAGGACGAGATTGAAGAACGACATCGTCATAAGTTTGAAGTAGACCCTAAGTTTAAGGAAGTAATGGATAAAGCAGGCTTGACTGTTACTGCTGTTAGTGAGTCAAAAAAGGCTCCAGAGGTATTCGAGATTAAAAATCATAAGTTTTTTGTAGGAGTTCTCTTCCGTCCCGAGTTTACCGCTCGTCCTGATGCCCCCCACCCGTTACTTTCGGCATTTATGAAAGTAGTTGCTGGTGGTTAAACTATTACATATGGACAAAAGCAAAAAACAAAAACAAACCGTTATACTTGCCTCAAATTCTCCGCGGCGAAAGGACTTTATTAAAAAAATCAAGGGGATAGAGGTCGTGGTTATTCCGCCAAACGCAAAGGAAGTGTTTGATGAAAACGCATCACCTTATACAAATGCTGTGCGGCTGGCGACACAAAAGGCAAAGGAAGTTTTTGACCGTGTGGTTATGGACAATATAGAATATAAAGACGGGATTTGCATGGGTTGTGATACAATAGTCGCGTTGGACGGTAAGATTTTTAGTAAACCAAATACCGCAGATGAGGCTTTTAAGATGTTTTATTTGCTTTGCGGCAAAACACACGAAGTAATTACAGGTGTTTGTTTGATACCCTTTATTAAAAGCAGCAAAGACCAATACGCAAAAACGCAAGAAAAATCTATTACACAACACGCGTTTTTTGTTTCTTCTCTAGTCACCTTTTTTCCATTTAATCCTGACATTATCGAACCATATATTGCCTCAAAAGCACCTTTTGATAAAGCAGGCGGATATGGGTTACAGGATACAGCATTAGCACCGCTTATAAAAAAAGTAACAGGGGATAGGGATAATGTCATTGGTTTTCCGACAAAAGCAATTGAGAAAGCGCTAGAGAAAATGGAAAAAGAACACTAGAAAATACAAAGGATAAATTATGGCAACAATAGAAATAGCAATTGATTTTGGCACTTCAAACACTTCGATTTTTGTCTTTTCACAGGGCATTGTTTTGCAAGAGCCCACCATGATTGCCTTTGTGGGGGGTGAGAGGCAAAAGGTCTTATCAGTAGGGCATGAGGCGGCAGAACTTTTGGGTAAGACGCCCAAAAATGTGGTGCTTTCTTCTCCCGTTTCAGGGGGACTTGTGGTAGACACCGAGTCAGCAGCTATTTTGCTGCGGCTTTTTATTGCTCGTCTTATTCCAAATTCATTTTTTCCGCCCAAAGTAAAGGTTATTGCATCTGTTCCCGTTGGACTAGACCCATGCGAGAGACGCAGCTTAGAGGAAATTATATTAAGCGCGTCAAAATGTGTCAAAGAAGTTACTTTGGTCAGCAACATTATTTTATCTGCGTTAGGGGCTAATTTACCTATCGAAAATGCTGCAGGGGGATTAGTTGCAAACATTGGAGGCGGCACTTCGGAAATTGGCGCGATGAGTGTATGCGGTATTATCAATGCTCATGGGCTGCTTATTGGCGGTGATATTTTAGATAAGGCAGTTATGAAGTTCGTCACAAATCGTTATCATTTAGAGTTTGGCATTGCTTCTGCAAAACGCTTGCGCGAAGAGATGGGAACGCTTTTTGAAAACGACAAGACAACGCGCACGGTGCATGGAGTGGACAAAAAAACCGCAACTATGACTTCTGCCGTTATTACAGCTTCGGACTTATACGAAGTTTTAAATCCTTATTATATGCGTATCGCAGACGAGATTGAGGATATTTTAAGTAAATGCCCGTCAGATGCTTCAAGCGAGTACAACCGCACAGGAGTTCACATTGCAGGCGGCGCTGCTAAAATTCCTGGCTTAAAAGAGGCTTTTCAAAACCGCTTAGGCTTGCCGATTTATATATCTGAAAATCCCCAAAACAGCGCTATTTTGGGCGCAGGAAAATTGTTATCGAATAAGCAATTATTACAAAAGATTTTAGCACAAAACTAATCTTAATATTCTAAATAAATATCAAAAAGGAAAAATATTATGAAAGCAAAAATCATTGACGGTAAAGCAATCGCGTTAAAATTGCGTGGTGAGATAAAGGCACAAGCCGAAGATTTTTTTATAAAGAATAAAAGAAAACCTGGTTTGGCAGTGGTGCTAGTAGGCGATGACGCTGCAAGCGCTGTATATGTGAAAAATAAAATTTCAGGCTGTGAAGAGTGCAGCATAACTTCCTTTGCGCATTTTTTGCCTAGTGCTACAACGAAAAAAGAATTAACAAAGCTGATTGTATCTTTAAACAATGACAAAACAGTTGATGGTATTTTGGTGCAGTTGCCGCTACCAAAACAGTTAGATGCAAATAAGATGTTAGGGCTAATTGCGCATGAAAAAGATGTTGACGGTTTTTCTGTGCATAGCGCGGGTAATTTAATGTTGGGTAATGATACGCTTGTCGCGTGTACACCGGCTGGCTGTATCGAGTTAATTAAATCAACAGGGATAGAGATTGCAGGCAAACACGCTGTTGTGGTAGGGCGAAGTAATATTGTAGGAAAGCCCGTTGCTATGCTTCTTTTAGCACAAAACGCAACCGTCACAGTTTGTCATTCTAAGACAGCTGATTTAGCATATATAACTAAGCAAGCCGATATATTGGTGGCGGCAGTTGGTATTAAAGAGTTTATTAAGGGCAATATGATAAAAAAAGGAGCGGTAGTAATTGATGTGGGCATCAACCGCTATGACGGTAAACTATACGGCGATGTAGAGTTTGACGCTTGCGAAAAAGCAGCGTCCCACATTACACCCGTTCCAGGCGGGGTAGGTCCTATGACTATTACAATGTTATTACAAAATACACTAAAAGCGGCGAATGGAAAGTGAGATATTATGATTGACTATAAGGCGGCAATCTAGTATAATTTTATTATGGAAAATGTTTTCCGAAAACATATCGCAAAACCATTTTTAAAATGGGCAGGCGGCAAAGGACAACTTCTTGATAGGTTTAAGTCACTTTATCCTAAAGAATTGATAAACGGCAAGATAAAAACTTATATCGAACCTTTTGTTGGTGGGGGTGCTGTTCTTTTTGATATTTTACAAAAATACGATATTGAAAGCGCAGTAATCATTGACTTAAATAAAGAACTTATCAATTGCTATCGTTGTATAAAAGAAGGTGCGGAAACTTTAATAGAAAGATTAAGTGTATTACAGCAAAAATATATTGAATCTACTTTAGAAGGTCAAACCAAAATATTTGCGTCGATACGACGTAGATACAATAGAATGAAATTGAATGAAATGATTGATTTTGAAAAAGCGGCAGATTTTATTTTTTTAAATAAAACCTGCTTTAATGGACTTTATCGGGTAAATAGTAAAGGCGAATTTAATGTTCCTTTTGGCAAATACAAAAGTCCCAAAATTTGTGATGTGGAAAATTTAACGGCAACACACCATTTGCTTCAAAGGGTAACTATTTTGCATGGTGAATATACGCAATGCAAAGAGTATATTGACAGTCAAACATTTGCATATTTTGACCCCCCATATCGCCCCATAACAGAAACACAATCCTTTGTAGGATATTCGCAAAATGGGTTTAATGATGTCAATCAGGTAGAGTTGGCGAGTTTTACGAGAGAACTGTCTATCAAAGGCGCAAAAATTTTGCTTAGTAATTCTGATCCAAAGAATATCAATCCTAACGACAATTTTTTTGATGACTTATATAAAGATTTTTTTATTCAACGCATTATGGCTAGACGCGTTATTAATTGTCAAGCAGACAAGCGAGGCAATATAACAGAAATTATCGTTGCAAATTATAAGGGGGTCGCATAAATGATAAAAGACGGAAAAGGCGGTGGTAATACACGAACAGGGCTTGTTTATGAAGGAGAAGTTGATTTAAAAACTTTTTTAGATTCAAAGACAGGTTATGAGGTTAGTGGTGACAAAGTCTTATACAACGAAGAATTAGTTGCAAGGATTTTTAAGAAGAATTCTTTTTATAATATTTTTCTTAAAGAGTTAGAAGTTGATTGGAAGAAATATTTATCAAAACGACTAATGCCTGATGATAGTATTTTTGTTTTACTAAATAATACTCTTTTTATTATTGAGTGTAAGTTTCAACAGGTTTCTGGCAGTGTTGATGAAAAGCTGCAGACTTGTGATTTTAAGAAAAAGCAGTATCAAAAATTGTTAGCGTCTGCAAATATTGATGTGGAATATGTATATTTGTTAAGTGATTGGTACAGACACCCTCGCTATAAAGATGTACTTGATTATATCATAAGTGTAAATTGCCATTTTTACTTTGAATATATCCCTTTGACAAAGTTAGGATTGCCTGTTCCACAAGACGAAATAAGTGATTAACAAGAAATTTGAATGAAAAACAAATACTACTAGAATCAAGAAAAGGAAATTTATGCCTAAAAAAATCTTGTCTTTATCTCAACTTAATGCGTATATTAAAGGTGTTTTTGATGACGAGTTTTTTTTGCACAATTTGACTGTTTATGGTGAAATTGAAGAAGGAAAGGTAGTGGGCAGTACAACTTACTTTACGCTAAAAGAGGGTGACAATCGTTTGTCGTGTGTGTTGTTTTCGGTATTTGAACCACTTACAAAGGGAATGGAAGTTGAGATAGAGGGCGGTGTTAAGTTTTATGCGAAAAGCGGTAAAGTTAGTTTTGTTACAAAAAGTATCAAACCCCGCGGCGAAGGCGCGGAATATATTAAGTTTTTAAAGCTAAAGGACAAGTTAGAAAAGGATGGGTTGTTTGATAAAAAAAAGCCGTATCCAACGATTGTCAAAACCGTTGCGGTAATAACTAGCGAAACGGGCGCGGTGATTCATGATTTTGTAAAGGTATTAGAAGATGCACAAATTACGGCAACAATAAAAATTTTGCCGATAAAGGTGCAAGGTGAAAATGCAGAGAAGGAAATTAAAAATGCAATAGTCCATGCCAATCAAAAAAACTTTTGCGAATTAGTTGTGATTATGCGCGGCGGAGGCAGTGAGGGTGATTTGTCTGTGTTTAACGGGGAAGTTGTTGCGTTGGCGATTGCACAAAGTAATATTCATACAATATCTGCAGTGGGGCATGAAACAAATATTACGCTTGCGGATTTATGCGCAGATACGCGCTGCGGCACACCGTCTATAGCGGCGGCTTTAGTTGCGGAGAGGATAAATGCAAATCGTTTTGAGGTTTTAGAGTATGCAAAAATACTTGCCGAATCGCTAGAAAGACTGTACACTAAAAAGTATGCAAGGGTAATGCAGGCTAGTATTTTATCTTTGCAAGCGTCAGAAAAAAAAGTGTTACTTGCGAAACAAAAAGCTAAATTTTTACAAGAGAAGTTAGTACGCGGATTAGATGGGCTTATTCAAAAAAAACATAACTCTTTAGTAAGTCACACTCAAAAAATTTCGCAGAAACTTGATAATAAGCAAGCTTTAAGCGAACGCAAACTAGAAACTGCCACAGCTAGGCTGGACGCGCAAAGTCCGCTAAAACTGCTCTCAAAGGGTTTTAGCCGCACAGAAAAGGACGGAAAGGGTATCAGCACACTTAGCGAATTACAAAAAGGCGATAATATTTCGCTATTTTATTTTGACGGAAAAGCGGACGCTATAGTAACTAAAACCGAAAAGTATAAAAGGACGGTAAAAAAGTAAAATGGAATTTGAAAAAAAACTTTCGCAGCTAGAGAAAATTTCACAGAAATTTGACAGCAAGGATTTAAGTCTTAATGAAGGCATAGAGCTTTTTGAAGAAGGCTTACAGCTTACCAAAGAATGTCTAAAATCATTGGGCGATGCGAAAAGCAAAATAACCGTCCTGAAAGAAGAAATGAATAAAATTACTTAAGGAAAACCACACCATGTCATTTAATAAAATTTATCAAGATAAAAAAGACGAGTTTGAAAAAAAGTTAGCAACAATTTTTTCAGGACTCGGTGAGATTCCTTCATTGCTTAGAGAAGCAATGGCTTATAGTCTATTAGACGGCGGCAAACGAATCAGGCCGATTTTGTTTTTAGAAACCTTTAGAATGTTTAGAGGTATACCAACGGACGAGGCTTATCTTTTTGCGGCTAGTTTAGAGTGTATTCATGCGTATTCATTGGTTCATGACGATTTGCCTTGTATGGACGATGACGATATGCGCAGAGGCAAGCCCACCAATCATATTAAATTTGGTCAGGGTGTAGCGGTATTAGCTGGCGATGCGTTATTAAATTTAGCATATGAGTTAATTTTTGACGCGATAAAATCCTCGGATAATACAGACTTATTTGTAAAAGCTGCGTCCTTTTTTGCTGCCCGTATGGGTGCGCGCGGCTTAATTGCAGGGCAAATTGCAGATATTACGGCAGATGACCACTTATCTAGCGAAGAAGTACAATTTATTTTTCATCATAAGACGGGTGCGATTATATCCGCAGCATGTGTATGCGGCGCAATAATCGGCGGTGCAACAAAAGACGAGATTGCGCACATGCTAAAGTTTGCAGACAACTTTGCTTTTGCGTTTCAAGTTCGCGATGATATTTTAGACAGAAAAGAAAAAGACGACGCTGTGTCGTTTGTCAAAGTATATGGGCTGACACGCGCGACGCAAACTTTAGGTGACAGCACCCAACAGGCGCAAGCGGCATTGGATAAGTTAAAGGGCAAAAACACAGAGTTTTTAAGGGAATTGACAATGAAGTTTGCGACAAGAAAGGAATAGATTTATCAAGTAGCATTTGCGGCAAATGTGGCAAATAGAAAGTTTACTTTCGTTTGCGCAAATGCGCCCGCCGCAAAAGGTTTAACCCCCGCCGCTCTGCGGTGGGGTGCAGGGCTCTGCCCTGCGGTTTAATACCTTTTATAAGACAATATGCAACCCATACTACCGACAATTCAATCACCTAGTGATTTAAAGCCGCTAAAGATACAAGAGCTAAAGCAATGTGCAAAGGAAATTCGCGCATTGATTACGCAATCTGTTTTAAAAAACGGGGGACATTTAGCATCTAGTCTAGGGGCTGTCGAGATTGCGCTTGCATTGCATAAGGTGTTTGAAACACCCAAAGATAAAATTATTTGGGATGTTGGGCATCAAGCATATGCGCATAAAATTTTAACAGGAAGACAAGAAGAATTTTTAAAACTGCGCTGCGATGACGGTATTTCGGGTTTTCCAAAACCGAGTGAATCCGAACATGATTCATTTATTGTAGGTCATGCGTCAACCTCATTATCTCTTGCTTTAGGTTTTGCGCGCGCACGGAAAATTAAAAATGAAGATTATAAAATTGCCGCAGTAATAGGTGACGGTGCGCTAACGGGCGGAATGGCATTTGAGGCTTTAAATGATATTGGCGCGTCGGAAGAAAATATTATTATTATCTTAAACGATAACGATATGTCAATTTCGGGTTCTGTGGGCGGAGTTAACCGCCATTTTTCTAAAGTGCGCATGCGTAAAAGCTATATGCGTTTTAAGTCCGGCATGAGAAAATTTGTCACAGCAATTCCGCTTTTAGGCAGACTTATTTACGGTTTTTTTGATAAAATGAAATTTTTATTTCGCCGTGCCTTAAAAGTCAATAAAATGTTTGAGCAAATGGGCATACGGTATTACGGTCCGTTTGACGGCAATGATGTCGAAACTTTAACCAAAATTTTTGCACAGGCAAATGCAATTGAAGGACCTGTGTTAGTACATTTAAAGACACAAAAGGGTTGCGGTTTTGCAGATGCTGAAAAAGAGCCTTGTAAGTATCACGGTGTTAATCCCGCCGGGGCTTTAAACGGGGGAGAGTCGTTTTCTTCTGTTGCAGGTGAATCATTGTGTGAAATTGCCCAAATCGACGAAAGAGTGTGTGCTATTACTGCTGCGATGGAAGACGGTACGGGTTTGTGCTGCTTTAAGAATAAATTTGAAAATAGATTTTTTGATGTTGGCATTGCAGAAGCGCATGCAGCTACTATGGCGGCGGCAATGGCAAAGGGCGGGTTAAAACCGTATTTTGCAGTGTATTCGTCCTTTTTACAGCGCAGCTATGATTCATTGATTCATGACATAGCGATAGATAATTTGCCTGTGACTTTGCTTATTGACAGAGCCGGCGTAATTGGTACTGATGGTGTAACGCACCAAGGAGTATTTGATATAACTTATCTTAACTCTATACCTTCTATGACGGTTTTGTCACCTAAAGATGGAAACGAACTAAAGAAAATGATTCATTTTTCATCGAACTTTGACGCTCCCTTAGCGATTCGTTATCCTAAATCGTTTGAAACTAACTACGATTCTTGTCCACCCATTGAAATAGGAAAGTGGGAAATTATAAGGGAAGAGAATGGCAGCAATAAATTTATAATTGCAACAGGTTCACGAATGCTGGATATTGCAATGCAAACGATAGGTGCAACCATTATAAATGCAAGGTGCATAAAACCCCTCGATATGGACTTTTTAAAGAGCGTTGCGTCATTAGATACTGCCCATCTTATCACGCTAGAGGACGGAATTATAAACGGCGGAATGGGTTCTTGCATAGCAAACACACTAAATCAATTAAAGTCTAAAGCTGCTTTGACTGTATTAGGGCTTAAAGATAATTTTATTCACACGCACTCAATCGAAAAAGCCTTTAGTGAAAATGGTTTGACAGTGGAAAATTTGCAGAGTATAATCCAACATGGAGGTAATCATAATGTATAAGAAAAAAAGATTTGCTGTGATAATTTTCATTGGGTTAGTTTTATTGCTTGGAGTATTTGCTGCTTGTTCGCGCTCTGTTTCTGATGTAAGTATCGTTATCATTGGGCATGGCGGCGAGGTCTTAGTGGAAATTGATAATAAAGATTACGACAACAATTTAGTTGTTGATATTCTGCGTGAAAACAATGCGGTATTGCAGATTCCTGAGTGGCAGCTTGTTGGACCCAATGCAGGCTTTATTACCGAAATTGCAGGGGTAGAAGCTGTTTGGGCGGAAGAAGGCAATCGTTGGTGGTGGCGCATGGATATTGATGGTGAAATGTCTGCTTTGGGTATTTTACAAATGCGCGTTAGAAATGGCGCGGTGATTTCGTTTACTTTGGTGGCGGGGTGAAAATTGGAATTTATACAAATGTATACCGTGACGGGGATTTGACCGTTACAAAAAAACTGATGGCAGAGCTAGACAAAAGCGGCATTGCTTATTTTATATTTGGTGAAGCAGCAACAAAGCTGGGACTAAAAGACGGGTTTAACATAAAAGAAAAAATTTCTGTAATGATAACTTTGGGCGGTGACGGTACGATATTAAGAATTGCCTCTTTTTGCGCCAAAGAGGATATTCCAATTTTGGGATTAAACTTAGGTACGGTTGGTTTTTTGACGGAATTAGAAAATGGCGAGATAACAAAGCTAATTGAGATAATAAAAAAAGGCAAATTTAAAACCGAAAAACGAACTATGCTGCACATAACTTTTGGTGATAAAACGGCATTGGCATTAAACGAGGCTGTTGTATCGCGGGCGGGGTGCGGCAAAATGCTTTCGTTGTCTGTTTTGGTCAATGGCGAGTTTGTAAATTCGTATCATTGTGACGGCTTTATTGTATCCTCACCCACAGGCTCAACTGCCTATTCTCTTTCGGCAGGCGGGGCAATTATTACGCCCTCGTCACAAGTTTTGGCACTTACCCCTATCAATCCGCACACGCTGCACTCAAAACCTATTGTGGTAAGCAACAGCGATGTTGTAACGATTGTATTAAAAAACGAGAGTATTGGGGTAATAGCTGCAGACGGAAAAGAGTTTGGGGAAATTGACAAGAACATAAAAATAGAAGTCAAAAATTCTAAGTATAATGCCTCGTTTATTCGCACAAGAGAAAAAGGATTTTTTGAAAGGCTACTTTCAAAGCTAAATTCTTGGGGTGTTACAGAGGAGAAAGAGCAATGCTAAGAAATACAAGGCAGGCAAAAATTTTAGAGATGATTGACGAAAAGGTCATCGAAACTCAAGAGGATTTGGCGGCCTCATTACATAAGGCTGGCTGCCAAATTACGCAAGCGACAATCTCTAGGGATATAAAAGAGTTGGGCTTAATTAAGGTTACGCTTTCAGATGGGCGGCAAAAATATGCCCGCAATCAAACTGATACGCGCTTAGACCATAAGGTTTTAGCTTTGTTTCAACAAGCCGTATTGTCAATTGACTATGCAATCAATTTGGTGGTTATAAAAACGCTTTCAGGCAGTGCCAACGCTGCGGGTTTGATGGTGGATAGGCTAAAAAAACCAGAAGTATTGGGTTGTGTTGCAGGTGACGATACGGTGCTGGTTATTACAAGAAGTGAAATGGCAGCCGAAAAATTGGTATATCTATTAAATGATATGTTGGATTCGTAATGAGAGATAAAAGGAAAAAGGTAAGAAGTATTGTAGCGGAAACGAAATGTGCTTATCTTGTAGGGGCGGCAATCTGCCGCCCGTTAGCTTATATGATAAATTTATTTATCTACAAGCGGGCGGCAGATTGCCGCCCCTACATTTTTAAAAAAGTTCATGCAAATAACAGGCTTGTAAACAATAGGAAGTATAAAATTGTTAAGTAAAATCACAGTACAAAATGTAGCACTGATTGAGTCACTCGAACTTGATTTTTGTTCTACGCTCAATATTTTATCGGGCGAAACGGGGGCGGGAAAGTCCATTTTGGTAGACTGCCTGCTTTTGCTTTTAGGCGGAAAATACGATAAATCAATTTTAAGATTCGGCTGTACTAGCGGCTTTGTGGAAGGATTTTTTGAGGACGATAAAAAAATAGCCGAAGTATTAGACGAGTACGGTTTTGAAAAAGATGAGTCTTTAATTGTCAGCCGCAAGTTTTTTGATACGGGAAAAAATGAAATTAGAGTCAACGGCAAATTGTCCACGACACTTATGCTGCAAAAAATGATGGGTAAATTGGTGGACATTTATGGACAAAATGAGTATCAGTCGTTAGCTCAAAAAACCGAACACCTACGAATTCTCAATTATTTCCTGCGCACAGAACTAGCGGATAAATCTAAAAAAATGCGCGAAAGTTATATGGATATAATGTCCATCAACCGCGAGCTGCGCAAAGTTGGGGACGCGAAAGAACGGGCGCAAAATATTGATATTTTGCAGTTCCAACTAAAAGAAATCAGAAAAGCAAATGTGTATGGGGGCGAGGAGGACGAGCTTTTAGAAAGACGAAAGCTAATCTCATCGGGTGAAAAAATTGCTTCGTCACTCAATCAAGCCATAGCAAATTTGTCAGAGGGTGAGTCCTCTAGTCAAGAGGGAATTGATAGTGCGATAAGTGCTGTAAAAGGCATTAGCGCGCTTATGACGCGCTTTAACGCCCTCTACGAGCGGCTTAACTCGGTGTCTATTGAATTATCCGACATTATAGACACTATGCACAGCGAATTGGATGACTTAGAATTTGACCCAAAAGAATTTGAAAAAATAGAACAGCGGCTTGATGTGATTCGTACGCTAAAGAGAAAATACGGTGGCTTTAGCGAGATGAAAGCGTTTGAGAAAAAAAGTGCGGAATTGTTAGATACAATGGAAAACGGCGCGTTTTTGTTTGAAAAGCTGCAAAAGGATAAAACAAAAAAATTGACAGAATGTATTGCGCTTGCAACAGAAATTTCGGCGATTCGCAAAAAAGGCGCAAAAAAATTGCAAGAGTTGATAAAAACTGAACTAGCCGATTTAGGTATGGCAGGCGCGGATTTTGTAGTTGAGTTTGGTGAGAATCCTAGTAAAGATGATTTTGAAAAACATCTTACCTCCGACGGCTTTGACCGCCCGGAATTTTACTTTTCGGCAAATAAGGGTCAGCCAGTAAAGCCGCTAGTTAAAATCATTTCAGGCGGCGAGCTTTCCCGTTTTATGTTAGCCCTTAAAACCGTCTCAAGTAAATCCGACGATATACCCACTATGATTTTTGATGAAATTGACACAGGGATTAGCGGCAAGATTGGGCAAGAGGTTGCAAAAAAATTAAGTATTATAGCATCAAACCACCAGGTGTTGTGTGTTACACACTTACCACAAATTGCCGCTATGGCAGATAATCATTATTTTATTGAGAAAAAAGTTAAAAATGACCAAACAATTACCACCGTGCGCAAATTAGACCTTTTAAGCGAAATTGAAGAAATTTCACGATTATCGGGTGCAAAGGATATATCCGCACAGGCTACCGAAAACGCAAAGCAAATGAAAAATTGGTCGAATGAGTTTAAAAAAACGCTTACTTAATTAAATTCATAATAACTTTCTTTCCCTGTTTCTTTGCGTAATCTATTGTAAATTTTGTTCCGCGACTAATGCCGTCCCAAAACGCAATTACAATATTCGCATTATCAACAATCGCTTTATTACGAATAAGCGGTGCAATTTTTCCGTATTTTTCATAGTCAGGCAAAAATATCAATTTTGGTATTTTATTTCTATCCGCATAATCTTCTGCCAAAGTGTCAATCCCTCTAGCACCGCCCGACACAATTAGCGAAATATCTTTTGGCAGATACTTTGCTAATTTTACTTTTAGATTTCTTGAACCAATTATTGCTGTTTTCATAATAAAACCTCCTATATGCAATGTATACATTATACAATCCGCAGGTCTTTAATGTCAAATTAATTTATGCATATACTATTTATACATATACTAATGTGTAAGGTAGGTATCTATGATAAAAAATAATGTGTTAGCACTATTAAAACAGAAAAACAAATCAAAATATTGGTTGCATAATCAAATGGGAATGAGTAGTCAAAATTTCAAAAAAATGGCTAATAATGAAACAAAATCAATTAGTTATGAAACTTTGGAAACTCTTTGTTTGCTGCTTGATTGTACGCCAAATGATGTTTTAGTAATTGAAAAATAATTTGACTATCCTTACTTTTGCGTGATATACTTCTAACATGAAACTTCGCGGTGGATTAAGTATAAGTAGTGACGGACACTTAAAAATAGGTGGCTGTGACACAAAAGAGCTTGCAAAAGAGTTTGGTACGCCTTTGTATGTTTTTGACGAGGGCGCTATTTGTGCTGTGGCAAAAGAGGTCAAAGCTACATTGGATAAAAAATATCCTAATAATGTTGTTGCGTATGCGTCCAAAGCGTTTTCATGTTTGGGGATTTATCAAATCATGAAAGAATTAGGTTTTGCTGCAGATGTTGCCTCAGGCGGCGAATTATATACTGCACTAAAAGCAAAGTTTGACCCTAAGAAAATATATTTTCATGGCAACAATAAAACGGCTAGTGAATTAGCTATGGCTGTGCAAGCGGGGATTCATTCGGTAGTAATTGACAGCCATCATGAGATTGAGCTTTTAAACACTATCGCGGGTGAATTAGATAAAAAGCAAGGTGTCTTGGTACGCGTTAATCCCGGCGTTGAGGCGCACACGCACCACTATATTCAAACCGCTATGCCGGATTCTAAATTTGGTTTTGCAATAGATGGCGGTACTGCAACTGAAGCAATTAAATTGGTAACGGCGAGTCCCAATTTAGAATTTTTGGGGCTGCATTGTCATATCGGTTCGCAAATATTTGAAACTGCTCCGTTTGAGCTTGCTGTCGATACCATGACGGATTATATAGTACAATTAGCTAAAGAAGAAAATATCATCATAAAAG